>Ga0209641_10001188_pt1 | contig 23473 bp, 21 predicted proteins | sample RifCSP16_1_FD_184022 | JGI IMG/M metagenome (GOLD analysis project Ga0209641, IMG submission 184022) | Soil microbial communities from Rifle, Colorado - Rifle CSP2_sed 16_1 (SPAdes) (version 2) | ecosystem: Environmental > Terrestrial > Deep subsurface > Rock core/Sediment | place: Rifle... | reverse complement strand
TTACAGTGAAAGAATTTATATCAAGAGGCTCGTTGGCTGCAAATTTAAGGCTTGAATAAATAGGCACATTAGTTTGTGTCTCAGGAGAGGTTGCTACGGCAGTGGCTTTCACCTTGTCTTCACTGCTTGTTGTATAAGTTGCAACTACACCAGTCTTTAAACCTTTGCCATAATAATTGGATGTCTTTGTGCTGCTGATTGTAATGGTTAAACTTGAACCGGTGGTTAGAGTAGAGGATGGATAAAAAGTGGCTGTTTTTAAATCAGGAGACATCTTCCATGTCCCCGAAACAGCACTACCATCAGCATTTGTTAAAGTTATACCTTTTGTAGGAGTATTAACCCTGTGCATTGACATATCAAATGTTATCTGGATTGAGGAATTGGCAGGAATGGTGCCTAAATCATAGGTTGTGCTTGTAGTTGTGGATGATGATACTGTGAGGTTGTCAGTCTTCTTTCCCATGATAGATACAACTTTTGGAACTGCATCGCTTGACTGGACTTCAAGGTCGCCGCCTGTAAGTTCTTTAAAATCTACAGCACCTTCAAACTTCTTTATGATTGCCTGGACTCCTACTATATATCTGTAAGCCATTCCTGTATCTCCATCGTAGTAGGGATATGTTGTCGTGGTAACTGCCGATGTGCTATAGTCTTTACCCCTTGCAATTAAGGTGTAATTGCCTGCCGGGATTGAACCACCGTCTGTGTATGTTGCTCCGTATTCACTGTTTTTTGAGGCGTTTGTGAGGGTAGATAGACTAAAGGAGCCATTTGCATCAGTTGTTGCTGTGGCTATGGAATAAAGCCATTCAGGATGGTCTGCATCATATAAATCTACTGTAGCGCTTGCTAAATACGATGGGGCATTGCTGACAGCCCTCTGAACAACCTTTGATAACCTGTTTCCTAATGAACCGGGCTCACCCTTCATTGCTTTACCAAGTTGTCCGCCTTTTGCCTTTGCCAGCATGGGATGCAGGGTGGCTTTCGGTCTTGCCTTTAAACCTGTTGTGCCGCCCCCTGCTGTGCTTGATAATGAAACTTTACCTGATATTGTGGTAGTTGAGGGAGTTGTCGTTCCACCGCTTGTCGTTCCACCACCACCGCCGCCGCAGGCGGGGAGTATTAATGCGAGAGAAATAAAAAATATCACACTCCATAAAAACCCTTTTTGCTCCTTCCGTTTCATAAAAACCTCCTTTTTAAATTGTTAACTATTTATTATTATTTGATTATGTAAAACTACATTTGAGATGAATCTAATTTTCTGCAGGTCATATCTGACCTTTCTTCATCCCTCCCTTCAAAAATAATTTATTTATCTCTCCTTTTGGGAAATTTATCTATAATCTAACCACATATATTATTTTTGTCAAGATAAATTTATGTGATTTATATCACATCACAAAATAGCTTCTTTATGAATAAAATCTTGAAGGGTAATTGGGTTAAACCTTCTTGAGCCTTTTTACCTCATTTATTTCTGTAAAAACCTCAATCCCTAATCTCTTAGCAAATTCTATGGCAGCGGGCTCTAAATAGGGAGATATAATCACCTTCTTATGAACACTTTGCTTGCCCTGTTTCTCATAAAATTTTACCTTCTTGTCAAATGTTGATACATCCCCCTTGCTGATAGATGATTTGATCTCTATTATAAATAGTTTGCTATTCTGTATAATCACATCAAGTTCTATCTCCTCTGGATAACCAAATACAATCCCTTCCTCGTCTCTTGCAATAAACCGCTCTGTCTTAAACCCTGTTTCAGAGAGTATCCCTTCAATGGCATTACGGAATGTAGATTCAGCCATCATTCCCCATCTTGCACCTAACCCTCCAGTTTTTGAGACAAAGTCACGATGAAATAAAACAAGTTCATCTTCCGTCCGCTTCTGTGCATGGGCAAGCTCCCCTACCCGCACCTCCGTCCGCTTCTGTGCATGGGCAAGCTCCTTTACTACATTCTTAAGTTCGGTAAAATCTTCTCTCGTAACATGCTTCTCATATATACGCTTATCTATCAATTCAGTAATCTCAAACTTGAGTTTAGGAGTTAAAGTTGATGGCATGATTTTCCCCTCCAATAAATTTTGCCTTCATTATATCAGATAAAGGATATGGATTCAAAAGGTCTTAGGAATTTCTATTTTTTGCGTGCCTCCTTCATCACTGAAATGGTAATTGTTTTATAGTTCATCTCTCTCGCATATTTTTCAACTCCCTTCTTTGCTATAGCCCTGGCAAAGAACGGGATATTTTCAAGAAACTTAAGTGCATCGTCTGTCCAGACAATCTCCCCATCCATGGGGAGTTTGTGTGTATCCTCAAGACCATATTTTATATTGGTTTCCAGATTTATTATCTTTTTTTTGCCGCCTTCGGGTTTATACAGGCACCATGGGTCATCGCCCATGTAATCATTGTTTGAGGCAAGTGCCCTTGCCCTGCAGCCCCCACAGAGGAGTTTATATTCACAGTCCTGACATTTTCCTTTATACTCAGGGTGCCTCAATTTTATAAATGTCTCTGAATTCCACCATATATCAGAAAAGGTTTTATTTTTTACATTTCCAACTGTATCCGGCATGTAGGGGCATGGTGTTACATCACCTTCAGGAGTTATGCGGCAATAGTTGGTCCCTGCCCTGCATCCGCCTATATAGCCTTTTAGCAGAGGGGACTCATGGTCAGATTGATAGGCAATCCTCTTAAAATGGGGGGCACATTTTGCCCTTATCATCATTCCATGATATTTATCGTGGATTTTATAAACATAAGAGAGCATATCTTCATACTGCTCTGCCGATATATCTGTGAGTTCCTCGCCCCTTCCTGTGCATACAAGAAAAAAAAGATTAAATACCCTTGAACCGATTTTATGTGCAAATTCAATTATAGAAGGTATTTCATTGTAATTACCTCTCGTTACTGTTGTTTGTATCTGAAACTCCAGCCCTATCTTTTTTATTTCTTCAATACCCCTGATTGTATTATCCCACGCCCCCTTTATACCCCTGAAGGAATCGTGTCTCTCCTGACTCAGAGAATCAAGGCTTACACCTACACCTTTGAGCCCGTTATCTTTTATTTTTATGGCGATGTCGCCTGTTATCAGAATTCCGTTTGTCCCGAGGACAGTTAAAAATCCCTTATCAGATGCATATTTTGAAATTTGAAAAATATCCTTACGGAGCAGGGGTTCTCCCCCTGTCAGGATAAGGACTGCCTTTGGATTTACCTCTGCCATCTGGTCAATGAGTCTGAAACACTCTGTGGTGGAAAGCTCATCCCCCCCCTCTTCCCCTCCTTCTAAAGGGGGGGTGAGATAGGATGCATCAAGGTAGCAGTGTGCACAGTGGAGGTTGCACCGCTTTGTTATGTTCCATGAAATTATGTAAGTCTCAAAAGCCATTTGAACCTGAATTATGCATTAACCACAGATAAACACAGGTAAACACTGATAAAGCAAATATCTTTCTTTTAATTCATTGAATAATCTGTGAAAATCTGTGTCTATCTGTGGTTTCACACATTTTTTGGGTTGAATATTATCTCATATTTTCTAAAAGTATCTGATTGGTTTTTGAGCGGGTCTCTCCAATATTTGTTACATATACTGCCGGTTTATCCATTACAGGGCAAACCTTTTCGCATATACCACAACCAATACAGACCTGCGGATTTATATAAGGAAGTTTAACCCTTACAGTCTTCCCCGCTGGGGCAGGGACACCTGTTTCTTCAAGCCATATAGCCTTTGGTGATGTTGGGCAGTGTTCCTCGCATACTATGCATGGTATTGCCATTGCCCATGGGAGGCATCTCCCCCTGTCATAAAAGGCAGTCCCTATTTTAATAGCCTTTTTTTTATCAGAACCCACCTTATCCTCTTCGGTAATGGTGCGGATAGCGCCTGTTGGACAAACAGTAGAACAGAGTATGCAGGTATGCTCGCAATAACCAATTCGTGGAATCAGTATCGGTGTCCATATCCCTTCAATCCCTGCCTCTAAAAGTGTAGGATGGAGGGCATTTGTAGGGCAGACCTTCATACACTCTGCGCACCTTATACATCTGGCGATGAATTCAGTTTCCTCTAATGCACCGGGTGGTCTTATAAGTTTTGGATTATTATCGGGTTTAAATTCTGCTGAACTTCTGGATAAGAATGGGATGAATAACCCCATTGCACCGCTGAGGGTTATCCATCTCCTTTTAAAATCCGGTTCTACTAAGGTGGATGTCCTATCTGGAAAGAATTTGAATTTTATAACATCTTCAGGACATACCCTCTCACAATTAAAACACAAGACACACTCATGGGATTTCCAGTCTGTCCTGCCTTGAGGAGAATCTGCACCCTGACAGTCCAGAAGACATTTATTACAGTCTGTGCATTTTTCATGTGCCTTTTCCATTCCAAAGAGACTGAATCGTGAAAAGATGCCGAGCAGGGCACCGGTTGGACATATATATTTGCACCAGAATCTTGTCTCTTTTCTGTTCAGCAGAAGTGCCGTGATAAATAATATGCCAATGACCCATGAGAGGTGAAAATAGGGCTGTTTGAAACTTAAGATATTGGTGTGTATTAAAGAATGAACAGAATCTGCAATCTTCTGGATATAATAGTTATTAAACGAACTAAATGTATTTACTAAGGAAAAAGATATAAGGTTTAACCCCGGCAAGATAGAGGTGGCAGCGGAACGGTATAGAAAGGTTATGGGGTCAAGGAGTCCAATCTGGAGTGATGTAAAGATTGCAGCAGTTAAAAAGAGTATCAGTATATAATATTTGATTATTTGATTTGGATGCCCTTTATTTACTCTTATCCTCTCGGCTCCCTTTTGGGCGGGGCTTACTGTACTGAATATCTGGTGAAGTGTTCCCATAGGACATATCCATCCGCAGAAAAGCCTGCCAATCAGTATGGTGCCGCATATTATTATTAATGCCCAGAATAAAGTCTTATAAAGAGAATGGGTGGTAATTACTGTTGCGATGGCAGTTAAAGGGTCTATCTCAAAAAAGAATTTAATGGGGGAGTCTATACGAATTGGCGAGGTAATATCCTTTGAAAATCCACCCCTGTATTCAGTCTGGAACAGGAGATAAAAAAAAAGCAGGAGGAAAAATATCTGCGAAAGCCTTCTGATATAAACAATGAGATTTTTTCTCGTCATTATGTTTTTACACCCCACCCCGAATAAATCGGAAAAGAACTTAATGAAACCACAAGATTAACACAAGATTAACACAGATTTTTAAACCCTAATCTTTTTTTAATCTGTGAAAATCTGTGAAATCTGTGGTTACTTTTTTTATCATTTTGTTGAAAATCTTACTCATAAGAGACTAATCATAACAGGCTGCAACTCATGATAATTCATGTTCCCCAATCCCCTCTTATGCCCTTCTACAATATATCCTATCTCATCTGGTTTTTTGTCAAAGAGGGTAGAGGCAAAGGCATCGGCTGCTATAGGGTCAGTAGAAACAATCACTGTATTCATCATCTTTACATCATTGATATTGCCGCCCTGTGGTCCGTTTTTTATAAGTATTCTATAGGCATCAACAATTGTCAGGGTGGGATGAATGAATGCTGCCAGGTCTGCTATACTTTTGTGGATGTTTTGATGAAGTGCCTTTCTGTTACCACCAAGAAGGCCATACCAGTTTTTCATTCCCAATGACAGGGTTGAAAGGCTGTGATGTTTTGCAATCGGGATGTTGATAACCTTGTCTGCCTCAAGTATTACAGGATAAACAGGCCATGTTTCTATTACCTCCCCCTTTATTGCCATTTTACGAAATTTGTATTCCTGAGGGAGAATAACCTCTGCACCTGCATCCCGTGCCCCCTTCTCAATTCCACTTCTGAAAAAGCATCTGCGCGGGTCATTGCAGGAGACATCTGTTACAATTACCTTTTTTGCCCCTGCCTCATAACATAATCTGACAGCCTCTGCTACTATTTCAGGGTTTGTATTGGCGGCCTGCTCTGGAATCCTGTCCCATGCAATGTTTGGTTTTACAACTACAATGTCGCCTCTTGAAATAAACCGCTTCATACCACCCATTCCTTCTATTGCAGTCTTTACAATTTTTGAAGGCTGGCTGCCCTTTGCTACAACCATAACAGGCGGTCCTTTCCCTGATATACGGAAATCCTTTATGGAAATAATAGATTCATTTGCAGGAAGTGTTTCAATACGATTGTGTAAGAGAATAGCCCCGCCTGATACTGCTCCAATTGCAATACCTGCCTTTGCTGTCCTTTTTAAGAAGTCTCTTCTATTTATAATATTATCTATCATAAGAATTTATTTTATTATATATTAATATCACAAGATTCATTTCCTGTCATGCATAAATTTCTTGCATGAGAATTAACTATTGATGATAAAATAAGGAACAGGTAAATTAGGTGTTCGCTTCGCTCACACTAACTTTGTGTAATCATGTATAGGATTGAAATTCCTATGCTTTAAATTAATATGATGCGTATATCATTCAATGAAAAGGGGCTTTCCCTAATCCTTATAGTATTCATCCTCCTTTTAACTTTAGTGGCGGCAGGTCTTGTTGTAAAAGTACCTGTAAATATAGCCATCGGTACGGGCATTGCTGTTTCTGTATTTATCATCTCTTTTATCAGTGTTGATATCTCCCTTTATGTCCTCATATTTTCTATGATGCTCTCGCCGGAATTTGGAGTTAGGGTTGGTGGCGGTGAGGGGGGAATGGAGGTAGCAAGGGCTGTGGCAATCAGGTTTGAAGATATTCTCCTTATAGTAATTGGTTTCAGCTGGCTTGTCAGGATGGCAGTATATAAGGAATTGGGATTACTCCTTAAAACACCGCTGAATAGGTATATAAGAAACTATGCAATCGCCTGCGTAATAGCGACAGTATGGGGGATGATGACAGGCAGGGTTGTTTTCAGGTCGGGCTTCTTTTTTGTCCTCAAGTATATTGAATATTTCGTTGTGTTTTTCATAGCAGTAAATAATATTCATGAAAGGACGCAGGTCAGAAATTATACATTAGCATTGGTGTTGACCTGTATAATCGTAAGCATTGTTGGAATAGCCCAGATACCTTCAGGTGAAAGGGTCTCTGCACCATTTGAAGGTGAGATAGGTGAACCAAATACCTTTGGAGGTTACCTTGTGCTTATGTTTTCCATGTTAGGGGGGTTGTTCCTTACATCAGAGTCTAATAAGCAAAAGATTGGCTATATGCTTATAGCTATGCTGATTTTAGTGCCATTTGTATTTACCCTTTCAAGGTCGTCCTGGCTTGCCTTCCTCCCCATGTATATCACATTGACAATTTTAAGCGAGAAGAAGAAATTGCTTATAACAGGTCTTATTATAATGATTTCTTTTGGGCCATTCCTTTTGCCTAAGCAAGTAAGCCGGAGGGCATTGGAAACTTTCAAACAAGAAATTCAAGTAGGGCAGAAAAAAATAGGGGGGGTCAGCATAGATACATCAACATCTGCAAGGATAGAAAGCTGGCAGAATGCATTAAGAGATTTTAGAAAACATCCCATACTCGGTTATGGAGTTACCGGTTATGGATTCGTTGATGCACAGTATCCTAAGGTATTGATGGATACAGGGATTGTTGGATTTATTGTATTTGCAATGCTGCTCGCAGCGTTAATAAGGCAGGGTGTTCATACATTTAATAGTGTAACTGATAAATTTTATAAAGGGTTATCTATGGGGTTTGTTGCCGGTACAATTGCAATGATGACCCATGCAATTGGGTCAAATACATTTATAATAGTGCGTATTATGGAGCCATACTGGTTCTTCGCAGCTATAGTTATTCTGCTGCCAACACTTGAGGCTGAAGAAAGGCAGAAGGAAGTTTAAAAATTAAAAAAACATTAAAAAAAAACTTGACATCTTTTTTTGTAGAGTTAAACTAAAAAGAGGAAAAATCTAAAAGGAGGAAATTAGGTTATGAGAAAGGCAATTAAATTTTTACTTTATTCACTTATATTTATACTGATTTTTTCTTTTATGGCATCAGGAGGGATTGCTGCGGAACCTTCAAAAACAGGAGGTAAGAAGGCTGTTAAATCTAAGGATAAAACAAAGACCGCTCCAAAGTCAGAGACAAAACCGCCTAAGACAGGTGCTCAGAAAAAAGAAGATGTTTCACGGGAAAGTGCGGCAGAGACTCCACAAAAAGCTTTTGACCCAAAAGATAGAAGAAACTTGATATATCTTGATACTAAGGGGGATTTGGCAGGCACAGGTGATATTAAAAAATCAGGTATTGCATCAAAGTTTGCAAAAATTGGTGCAGGGTGGCATCCAACTGCACTTGCTGAAACAGGTCTGCCTGTTGACAAATATGGACTGATTAATTGGGCAAAAATTGTGAAGGATAAGCTTATTGACCCCAACTGGAATCTTGACCCCGATGCTAAGCCAGATGACGAGGAGTTTTTTGATGTAAAAATATTATTTGAAACAAAAAGCGATTTCATGGACAATGTGGTTTTCCCTCATGATATTCATACATGGTGGCTTAAATGCGAGGTGTGTCACTCTACTGTTGGTGGGGCAATATTTGAACCATCGGCTGGGGCTAATGAAATTCTGATGTCTGAGATGGTTGGAGGAAAATGGTGCGGAAGGTGCCATAATAAGATTGCCTTTCCACTTGCTGACTGTAAGAGGTGTCATAGCAGGGCTAAGAATCTTAAACCGGATGATAGCCTGACTCTCAGGGCTGTAAAGAAATAATGGTCTGAATTTTTAAATTCAAAATTTCAAACAAAAGACTTTTACTATTGAATATTGTAATTCGGTTTAAGTTTTACCTTCATATCTGTGCCAGATTCTACATGTTCCATCTATGGATACCATGCACGGACCGAAAGGATTATCAGGATTGCAGATTTTTTTTGAAAAGAGTGTGCAATCGGGAGGGTATATCTTTCCTGCCATTATTAAATGGCAGGAGCAGGATGGATGAATATCAAACCCCGCACATAATGATTTATGTGCGGTGTCAAATACCCTGTTTGCATCCCACTTTGAATATTTTTCCTTTAATTTTAATCCTGACCTCGGAATTCTCCCTATACCTCTCCAGTATGCGGATACCTCCTCAAATACATCGTTCATTATACTTATAGCCTTTTGATTGCCATCTTCTTTTACTGCCCTTGTATATTGATTTACCAGAGATGCCTTTTCCTCCTTTATTTGTTCTGCTATATTTAAAATTGCTGATAGTATATCCACTGGTTCAAATCCAGCAGCTACTGTGGGCATCAGATATGCCTCCGGAAATATTTTAAACGGGTTCATGCCGATAACGGTTGTTACATGACCTGGAAGCATAAAACCATCAATCTGAATATCTCCTATACCCAGCAGGAGTTCCATTGGCGGGGGGATTAATCTGTGTGACGATAAGATTGAAAAATTAGGCGGGGGGTTATTGTATAAAATTGATGCCACCCCTGCTGCAGTTGTTTCAAATCCAACAGAGAAAAATACAACCCTTTTATCGGGATTCTTTTCAGCCAATTTTAAAGCATCTAAAGGGCTATAAATAATTTTTACATCCGCACCCCTTGATTTTGCGGTCTGAAGGGAACTATTTGGTTTATCTTTATCGGTATTAATTTTTGCGGGGACCCTTATCATATCCCCGAATGTGGCTAAGATTACCTCCTCTTGTAATGCAATCTCTATTGCGATATCAATATCAGAAGCAGGGCAGACACATACAGGGCATCCCGGGCCTGCAACAAGTTCAATATGTTCTGGTAATATACTTCTGATACCAAATCTACCGATGGAGTTTTCATGGGTTCCACAGACATGCATTATTTTAATCTTGTGAGGGAGGTCAACCTTTGAAATCAGTTTAACTATCTTTTCTGTTAATTCTGCGTCTCTATATCCTTCAAGCCCCATGTTTTTGTGGGCCTGTGAGAATTGAGTTTTTATTATTATAGGTGGGGACCACTATCCCTCCTGACATTATGAGCTTAATCCCATCTTCTATACTCATATTGAGAGGAATGATATCTCTTTTGGGAATCATAAGGAAAAAACCTGTTGTAGGATTTGGGACCGTTGCTATGAATACATTTACCACATCCTCCCCTGTAACTTCCTGAATCTCATCATATGCCTCGCTTGTTACGAACCCGATAGTATACAGTCCTTTTCGGGGGAACTCTACCAATATCACCCGGCTGAATGCTGATTTATTTGCTGTGGCAATGGTATGAACAACCTGTTTTGCACCCGAATATATGGATTTTACAAGAGGGATTCTATCTAAGAATTTTTCAAACCTTCCAAATAGCCTTCTTCCTATTACATTGGTGCTTGCCAGCCCCACTCCAAAGATTATAAGGATAGTCAGTATGAATCCGATACCGGGCATTATGAAATGTAATCCTGCTGCTGATAATGCCTTATTTACCGTAGGTCCCAGTAAACTATCAATCATTCTGAAGAGAACCCTTATGAAGAAATAGGTTACCATAATAGGGAGAGTTACCAGCAGTCCTGTGATAAATATATTTCTTAATTTATGTTTTAATGTCTTAACCATTAGTGTCTTATTTGTTATATTTATGTACAGGAATTTCAATGTTGGCGAGGCTAAAGCCTCGCACTACGAGACCGTGCAATTGCTGGAGTGTAGTGCGAAGCTTTAGCTTCGCCTTAATTTATTCGGGTTATGTATATTGACCTTGTTTGTTTATCCTGAATATATCACATAAGTGTATAGGCAATAAAGTTTAAAATTGAGAAAAATCTTTAACTGAAAATGGTTTTAAGATATAATTCACCAGAATAAGAATAATTAATTCACACTGAAAGATGACATTTTTCAGTATCAACTAACTAACTATTAATTTTTTTATGGTTTCAGAAGAATTGAAAAAAAATATAAGTGCGGATGATAATTTTCTTATATCGTCCCATATAAATCCTGATGGGGATTCTATTGGCGGGATGCTGGCAGTTGGGTGGCTTCTGGATAAGCTGCATAAAAAATACATAATTGTTACCGATAGCCCTGTTTCAGAAAAATTCAAATATCTTGCAGGATTTGAAAAGATAATAAGATATTCAGATAATTTAAGAATGGATTTTAAAATTAAAAATCTGATTGTAGTTGACTCACCAAATTTAGAGCGATTGGGAAAGGTAAAAAGACTGATTCCAGAAGATATACAAATAATCAATATTGACCATCATGAAAGCAATTCTCTTTTCGGAGATATTAATTGTATAGACTTGAAGGCAGGTGCCTGCACAGAAATAATATATGACTTAATCCATTCCTTCGGCATAACCCTTGATAAAAATGTGGCGGAATACATATATACAGGGATAGTCATAGATACTGGCAGATTCAGGTTTTCCAATACCACGGCTAAAACCTTTGGGATTTCTGCAAAATTATTGGATGCCGGGGCGAGGATTTCCTTTATTGCTGAATGGCTCTATCATACAAATTCAATAGAGACACTAAAAGGGCTTGGGTTTTTGTTAAACTCACTGGAAACTGCTAACAATGGAAAAGTGGCAATTGTCTGTTTTGATGACACATATCTGAAAAGTGAATGGTGGGAAAGGGTAGATACAGAGGGATTTGTCAATTATCCCCTTTCCATTGAAGATGTAGAAGTTGCTATCTTCTTACAGGAAATAGAGACGGATAAGGTTAGGGTATCTTTAAGGTCAAAAAGTAAAATAAATGTAAATGAAATTGCAAAGATTTTTGGTGGAGGGGGGCATGCAAAGGCAGCAGGGTGTAGAATAAACGGTACAATTTCAGATGCAAAAAAACTTTTACTTCAGGAAATAGGTAAAAGAATAGAAACTAAATAGGTTTGTTCGGGGAACGAACCCTGCATTTAAAGTATAGGAATTTCAATGTTGGCGAGGCTAAAGCCTCGCACTACGAGACTGTGCAATTGCTGGAATGTTGGCGAGGCTAAAGCCTCGCACTACGAGACTGTGCAATTGCTGAAATGTAGTGCGAAGCTTTAGCTTCGCCTTAATTTACTGGTTAAAATTTTAGCATGAGATTTTCTGACAAAGCAAAGGCGGCAGAAGAATTTATAAAGAAAAATATAAGCCTGACACCTTCTATTGGAATAATTCTTGGGTCGGGTCTTGGAAGTTTTGCCGAAAATATAAAGAATGGAGAATATATATCTTATGACAGAATACCATATTTCATCAGGGCATCTGTAAAAGGGCATAAAGGCAGGCTCTCAATGGGTGAGATTAAAGGGCTTAAGGTTGTCATAATGGAGGGGAGGATTCATTACTATGAGGGTTACTCAATGCCGGATATTACCTTTCCGGTGATGGTCATACATCGGCTCGGCATAAAATCCATTTTTGTAACCAATGCAGCAGGTGGTATAAATCCGGATTTTAATACAGGTGACATTATGCTCATAAAAGACCATATAAATATGATGGGTGTTAATCCGCTCTTTGGAATAACGGATGATGAATTTGAACCCTTTGTAGTTATGAAAGATGCCTATGATAAGGGATATATAGAACTGGCAAAGAATACTGCAATAGAATCAGGTATAAAGGTAAAGAGTGGTGTTCTTGCTGCTATAACAGGACCTGTTTATGAGACACAGGCAGAAATTGAAATGTTGAGGAGATTGGGTGCAGATGCTGTATGTATGTCCACAATCCCGGAGGTGATTATGGCGAGGGCACTTAATATGAGGGTCTTTGGAGTATCTTTTATTGCAAATATGGCAGGGGGTATAGCAAGGCATGAAGATGTGGTTAAAGAATCAGAAAAAAACATAGATAAGTTTGGCAAGATTTTGACAGGTGTAATAGAAAAAATTATATGAATATTCTCGGAATAATAGGTTATCCAATTGGTCATACATTGTCTCCATTGATGCACAATACAGCCATAAAACAGCTTGGTATTGATTATATATATTTCCCTTTTGAGGTAAAAAAGGGAAATATTCGTATTGCCATAGGAGGTTTAAAAGGACTGGGAATAAAGGGGATAAATGTAACCATACCGCACAAAGAATCTGTGATACCATATTTAGATAGTTTAGATGAGGATGCCAGACTTATAGGGGCGGTTAATACTATCAAACTTGATGGAGATAAACTTAATGGGTATAATACCGATGGGAGGGGGTTTTCAGAATCACTTAAAAGAGATGCCCATGAGGAAGTAAAGGGGAGGAGTGTAGTTATACTTGGTGCAGGAGGCGCTGCGAGGGCTATTGCAATCCAGATAGCTCTGGAAGGGGCAGAGAGGATAGTCATAGCCAATAGAACTATAGAGAGAGGAGAAAAATTAGCAGGGTATATAAATGCAAAGTGCAAAATGCAAAGTGCAAAATGCAAAGTTAAAACAGTATCATTAAAGGATAATTCATTAGTTGAATATTTTAGAGAAGCGGATATAATTATCAATACTACACCTGTTGGAATGAAAGGGTATAATCAGCTATTGTTTGCTTATGATTATATATCTAACAGGCATCTGGTTTGTGACATAGTATATAGACCTCTTGAAACCAAACTTTTAAAGGAAGCAGATAAAAAGGGAGCAAGGACACTTAATGGATTGGGTATGCTTGTCTATCAGGGGAGTTTATCTTTCAAAATCTGGACAGGTTATGAAATGCCTGTTGAAGTTGTGAAAAAAACATTGATGGAGGAACTCAGTAAAGAGAAATTCAGGAAGAGAAGAACAAATACATGATTAACCACAGATTACACAGATGGACACAGAAAAAACATAAAATTTTTTAAAAATCTGTGAAAATCTGTGGCTAAATTTTATATTTTCTTTTGGGAGGTTTATTATGGCAAAGATTGATGCCTTTTTTAAATTGATGGCTGAACAGGGTGCATCTGATTTGCACCTTGTATCAGGACAGCAGCCCATATTGAGAATTCACGGCGAAATGGAGAGGGTAAAGTATAAGGTTTTGGAAAACGACGAGCTTAAGGCAATGCTCTATGAAATTGCCCCTGAGGAGAAGGTGAAAAAATTCGAGGAAACAGGGGATATAGATTTCGGCTATGAGATACCAGGACTGGCGAGATACAGGTCAAACTTTTTTCAGCAGAAGTATGGAGTAGCTGCAGTCTTCAGGCAGATACCGAGTGAGGTTCTCACCGCAGAACAACTCGGATTGCCACCGGTTCTGAAAAAATTTGCCATGCTCCATAAAGGATTGGTATTAGTTACGGGTCCTACTGGTAGTGGTAAGTCTACAACGCTGGCGGCAATGATGGACTATGCAAATAAAAACAGGAAGGACCATATAATTACCGTGGAAGACCCTATTGAGTTTGTCCATAAGAGTCAGGGTTGTATTGTAAATCACAGAGAGGTAGGCCTTCATACAAAATCTTTTGCAGCTGCATTAAGGGGTGCATTGAGAGAAGACCCCGATATAGTACTTGTGGGTGAAATGAGGGATCTGGAGACTATAGAACTGGCACTCATTGCTGCATCAACAGGTCATCTGGTTTTTGGGACACTTCATACACAAAGTGCTGCAAAGACTGTGGACAGGGTTATTGATGTGTTCCCTGCGAATCAGCAAGCACAGGTAAGGACAACGCTTTCTGAATCTCTTAAAGGGGTTGTTGCCCAGAACCTATTTAAGAGGATTGATAAAAAAGGTAGATGTGCGGCATTGGAGATATTAATAGTTACACCTGCCGTTGGAAATCTTATAAGAGAAGAAAAAACTTTTCAGATTCCATCTGCAATCCAGACAGGTAAAAAATATGGAATGCAGTCGTTTGATGATGCTATACTGGATTTACTGAATAAGAAGTGGATTGCGGCAGAGGATGCATATGATAAAGCTATAGAGAAACAGAGATTTCTCCCATTCCTTAAAAAGCCACCGGAAGACTTTTAAATTTACGAATTACGATTTACGAATTACGATTTAAATTCTATTGATGAAGAACAACTTTTAGATTTAAAATCGTAAATCTAAAATTGTAAATTCTTCATGGGAGGTGTAATATGCGAAGACCTGAGATAGATCATATATTAACCACAATGCTTGAGACCTATGGAAATGTCTCTGATTTAAATATTACAGTGGATAAGCCATTTCAGGTAGAATCGTCAGGACAGTTGGCAGCCGTTCCTGTTCAGCCTCCCATAGAAAAACTAACACCATTTCAAACTGAGATATTTGCATTAAATCTGATAAATCAGGACAGAAGATTATGCGACACACTTGTAAGGGAAGGTTCTTGCGATTCCTCTTATTATTTAGCCGGAAAGGCAAGGTTCAGGGTAAATATATTTTCGCAACGGGGTTATTACTCTATTGTTATGAGAAAACTTGAGACCCGTATTCCTACAATTGAAGATTTAAAACTCCCGCCTGCTTTTCAAAAAATGGCAGAGGAAAAAAATGGTATTATTCTGGTAACAGGTGCAACGGGCTGTGGTAAATCAACATCTCTTGCGGCATTGCTTGATAAAGTAAATAATTCAAAGTCTATTCATGTTGTAACATTGGAAGACCCTGTAGAATTTGTCCATCCCCATAAAAAAGCAACATTTAATCAGAGGGAATTGGGTAATGATTTTGATGCTTTTGCGACAGGGTTGAGGGCAGCCCTGAGACAGGCACCAAAGGTGATACTCGTTGGTGAAATGAGGGACAGAGAGACAGTTGAAATAGGGTTATCTGCTGCAGAGACAGGACATCTGGTTATGAGTACGCTCCATACTGTGGATGCAGGACAGACCATCAACAGAATCATAGGTATGTTTGATAAGGATGAAGAACAACAGATAAGGATAAGACTGGCAGATGCGGTAAGGTGGATAGCATGTCAGAGGCTTCTTCCAAAGGTTGGCGGCGGCAGGGTGGCTGCATTTGAGATAATGGGTTCAAATTTGCGGGTAAAAGATACAATACTAAATGGTGAATCAGAGGGTAAGACCTTTTATGAAATCATAGATGCTGGAGAGGCATTTGGGATGATGACATTTGACAGATGTATATTAAATCTGTATAAAGAAGGCATGATTACGGAAGAAACTGCAACGGCTTATGCATCAAGGAAAGCTATTGTTAATAGAGGAATAGACCAGATAAAGGCAGCGAGGGGAGAAAAGACTACTCCTATTGAAGGACTGTCTTTGGATGAAGAGTATGAGAAGGGGAGTGAGTTTGAAAAATTCAGGGGGAAGAAAAAATAAGGCATAACACTGCGAGAGGATATTATGGGACAGGATAATATAAAGGCTGTAACAGTTTACGCATCAATTATAATGACTTTCAAATGTTCATATTGTAGTGTGCCTTTGAAAATAAAATCTGAAACTCCCCCGAAGAATAATTTTAGTTTTATATGTCCAAAATGCAAGAATAGGATTATAGTTAAATTAAACAAAAGGGAATTTTACCGAAAAGATGTATCTATCCCAATTACCTATTCGTTTTTTAGCATAGACGACCCTTCTGACAGGAGGGCTAAAAAAGGTATGATGATAGACATCTCCAAAGAGGGATTATGTTTTATGCTTAATACATTTACCATCGGAAAGGTTGGGGATATATTGACCATGTTTTTTTCATTACCACCTCAAAATAAACTCCTTACTGTAAAAGGAAAAATTGTTAGGATAAATAAAAATGGAAGTTTTAAAATTTCAGTTCATTTTTTAGATATCAATGAGTATCAAAATCAAATAATCGGCTTTTTCTTATTGCCTTGACTTTTTTGGGAGATAATTATGAAAATAACCTGTAATTCTTGCGGTAAAAAGATAAATATACCTGATGAGAAAATACCTCAGGGCAGGTCATTTAGTGTTGTATGCCCTCATTGTAAGGGTAAAGTAAATGTGGAGCAGGAGAGGGATTCATCAACAAATCCTCCGAAAGAGGCTGATAGTAGCGGTGTATCTGCAGAACAATATCAACCCCCTGGAGATGATGTTAGTCTCGATTTTGCCGAGGAGGGACAAAAGACAGCCATGGTATGTGATGATAAAAATAGCGAAGCCATAAAATCAGCTTTAAAAGAATTGGATTATAGGGTTAGTATAGCCTCTTCATCAGAAGATGCAATAAACAGAATGAAATTTACACTTTATGATATTATAATACTGAATGAGGAATTTGATAACAGCATGTCTGAAAATAATAAGGTCTTAAAATATATACAACCGATTTCCATGCCGATAAGAAGAAAGATATTCTTTGTCATGGTAGGGAATAATTTTAGAACCTTTGATAATATGACTGCATTTGCAAAAAGTGCCAATCTTGTTATAAATACAAAAGACCTGCCGAATTTTAAAAGTATAATAAAAAAATCTGTATCTGATAATGAGGTGTTCTATAAAGTGTTTAAAGAGACGCTGAGAGGGGCAGGGAAGATGTAGGGGGTTATGATTAAGACACCAATCGTAGAAAGATTTGCAGATGGACAGGCAATAGTTACAGAGGGGATTGTAAGCACAAGGGCATATATTATTCTATCGGGACAGGTGAGGATATCAAAAAAGGTTGGTGAAAAGAATGCTGTAATTGGAACTCTCAGTGAAGGTGATGTTTTTGGTGAGATGGGCTTATTAAGTAAATCGCATCGTACAGCCAGTGTCATAGCTGTGGGCGATGTTAATGTTGGGATAATTGATAAGAAGTATTTTGATGAACTCCTAGAAAGGACACCTGCTGAACTCAAACTTATAGTCAATGCCCTTGTAGACCGCCTTAAGGTGACTACAGATAAGCTGGCGAAGGTTGCTGTCCATTTTGAAAAAGTTAAGAGAACTATGGATGCCTTTTCAGTTAAAACCGCAGAAGAGGAGGAGAAACGGTAAATTAACTTACAACTTACAACCGATATAGTTGTTAGTTGTCGGTTCTGTTTCAAGTTATGCCAATATTTATATATAGAGTAAAAACAAAGGCAGGAGAACTGACAGGAGAAGTAGAATCGAAAAGTAAAGACGATGTTATTGCTACTTTCCGTAAGCAGAAGATAGAGGTTATATCGGTAAAGAAAAAATCCAGAGAGATAAGTTTTGGTGGAGGCAAGGTTACCGGAAAAGATGTAGTTGTGTTTACCCGTCAGTTTGCAACGATGGTTGAGGCAGGACTGCCGCTTGTTCAATGTCTCTCTATCCTTTCCACACAGTCAGATAATAAAAAATTTGCAAAGGCAATAGGAGATGTAAAGGCAAGTGTGGAGAAAGGAGAGACCTTTGCCGATGCCCTCAGAAGACATCCAAAGATATTTGACAATCTATACTGCAATATGGTGGAAGCTGGCGAGGTTGGAGGTATACTTGATACTATATTTAAGAGACTTGCGGCATATATGGAAAAGGCAATGGCTCTTAAAGGCAAGGTTAAATCAGCTATGGTATATCCAGCTGCTATAGTATCAATTGCCGTGATTGTCATAGTCTTCCTGATGATATTTGTTATCCCCACCTTTGCTACCATGTTTGAAGGGGCAGGTGCTGCCCTCCCTCTCCCCACTCAGATAGTTATGGCTGCCAGTTTTTACACAAAGAGATACATCGTTCATACTATAGTGTTAGGAGTTGTTGTTGGTTTTTTATTTAAGAGATTCTATGCCACAGAAAAAGGGAAATTGGTGGTGGATAACATTATGCTAAAGGTTCCTGTTTTTGGTCCCCTTATTCAAAAGGTTGCTGTTGCTAAGTTCACAAGAACAATGGGGACCCTTATTGCCAGCGGTGTTCCTATTTTACAGGGATTGGATGTTACAGCGAGGACTGCAGGTAATAAAGTAATAGAAAAAGCGGTACTTTCGGTCATTGATGATGTGCAAAAGGGGGAAAATATTGCTGAAACATTGGGAAAAAAGAAGGTATTCCCGACAATGGTAGTTCAAATGATTGGAGTGGGTGAGGCGGCAGGGGCCCTGGATTCTATGCTAAACAAGATTGCAGATTTTTATGATGAGGAAGTGGATACTGCTGTGGAAGGGCTTACCTCTCTCCTTGAACCGGCCCTCATGGCATTTCTTGGTGTAGTTGTCGGATTTATTGTTGTCGCCATGTATCTCCCGATATTTAAGCTGGCAACCCTTGCAGGCGGGGGTTGAATCAGTCTTAATTTATGGATAAAGAACTCCTCTTCAGAATTAAAACCCTCATGGTTCTCAGGGTTTTAATTATTTCTCTTTTCCTCGGCACAATTATAATATTTCAAATCAGGTTAGGGCAACTCCCGTTTGTAGTTCCAGTTACAATACTTATTGCGCTTACATATCTTCTAACTATTGCATATTCAATCCACCTCAGATTTGCAAAAAAGCTTAAACTCTCCTGCTACCTCCAATTGATAGGTGACCTGCTGGTAGAAACCGGTGTTATCTATATAAGCGGTGGAATTGAAAGTCCTTTCCCCTTTCTCTACATATTATCAATTATAGCGGCAAGTATATTATTATACAGAAGGGGGAGTTATTTTATAGCATCTATCTCAAGCATATTATATGGTTCGCTTGTAGATCTGGAATTTTATAATATTTTAAAGCCTTTGACATTTTACAGTACAGGTGTAAATATATCATCTACCGGTGAAGCTGTAATATATACTGTTTTCTTAAACATATCTGCCTTTTATCTGGTAGCCTTTTTGAGCAGTTACCTTTCAGAAAATTTAAGAAAAACCGGGAAGGAATTAGAAGAAAAGAGTGAAGATTTAATTCAACTCAAGACATTCCACGAAAGTGTATTAAAAAATATGGGGAGTGGTTTGATGACAGCCGATTTGAACAGAAGGATAATTTCTTTTAATATGGCTGCAGAAATGATAACAGGTTATAAATTCTATGAGGTCAGGGGGAAACCTTATTATGATTTCTTTAATATCTCCCATTCGGCAGACCTTTCTGATGAACTGATTAAAAACCCTGTCTATAGGGAGGTGATATTTAAAAGCAAAACCGGACAGGAACTCCATCTGGGCATAAATATCTCCCTTTTAAGAGATGAGAAACAGAAAATCAGGGGTATAATAGCCGTCTTTCAGGACCTGACAAAAGTTAAGGAGATGGAGAAGATGGTTGTAAAAAGTGAAAGATTGGCGGCTATCGGCAGAATAGCTGCAGGTGTTGCCCATGAGATAAGAAATCCCCTTGCGTCCATAAGTGGTTCAATAGAGGTGCTTAAGAAGGAACTTTCCTTAAATAATACCAATAAAAAACTCATGGATATTGTCCTTAGAGAGACTGAGAGATTAAATTCAATAATTACACAGTTTCTAACCTATGCATCACCACATAAAAAAAATCTACAGAGGTTTAATATAAAAGAACTCATAACAGAGACATTGCTGCTTTTAAAAAATAGTAAAGAATACCCTTCTAACATAAATATTATTACGGTTTTTAAAGATGGAGATATTATGATTAATGCAGACCCGAAGCAGATGAAACAGGTTATATGGAATCTATGTCTTAATTCTATCCAGGCAATGGAAAATGGCGGGACAATGACAATCTCTACTAATATAAATGGTAATAATACAGTAAATATTGTTATAAGGGATACCGGCATTGGCATACCTGAAGCAGATTTTAAAAAGATATTTGACCCCTTTTTTACTACAAAAGAAGGTGGTACTGGATTGGGACTTGCCACTGTCCTTAAAACTGTAGAGGGGCATAATGGAAATATCCATATAGAAAGTGAAAAAGAAATGGGAACAGTAATAAAAATAACCCTCCCCATATTAAGTAATGAGCGATGAGTGCTAAGCAATGAGTAAAAAACTCGTTACTCATTGCTCATAGCTTTATTACATGGATTCATCAACTCTGCTAAAATTCATGTTAAATTTAGAGAGCTATCCTATTAAGCCTAAAAAGGTGCAGATGCTCCAGACTCATATCTCCTATCTATTCACCGCAGGCGAGTATGTATATAAGGTGAAGAAACCTGTAAATTTTGGCTTTCTCAATTATTCAACCCTTGAGAAGAGAAGATTCTACTGCGAACAGGAGGTAAAATTGAATAGTCGGCTTTCGCCTGAAATCTACCTGGGGATTTCTCAGATTAATTTAGATAAAGGAGCATTTTCTTTAGATGGAAAAGGTGGAGTTAAAGAGTATGCGGTTAAAATGAAGAATCTACCCCAGGATAGGATGATGAACAGGATGATAGCAAACAAAATGGTTAATAAGACTGTAATAAGGGAGATAGCAAATAAACTTGTTGAATTCCACAGGCATGCAGAGGTGAATAATGAGATATGCAAATATGGAGATATAAAAATTATTTTTAAGAATATAAATGAAAATTTTCTACAAACTGAAAGGTATATTGGAACCAGCATATCTATAAAAGAGTATAATTTAATAAAAAAAAATTCTTTTAAGTTTATTGAGGAAAATGAGGCTGTTTTTAAAAAGAGGATTGATGAAAAGAGGATAAGAGACTGCCATGGTGATTTGAGGACAGAGCATATCTGTTTATCTGACAGGATTTATATATTTGACTGCATAGAATTCAGTGACAGGTTAAGATATGGGGATGTTGCATCTGAGGTTGCATTTCTTGCAATGGATATGGACTTTTCTTATGAAAATGAATTATCAAGATATTTTGTAGACTCTTATATTGAACTTGCAAATGATAATGATATAAACAAGGTCATTAATTTTTATAAATGTTACAGGGCTTATGTAAGAGGAAAGGTTGAAAGTTTTAAACTTAATGACCCTGATATTCAATCAAAAGATAAAGAAAGATGTCTCTACCTGGCAAAGAGGCATTTCAAATTAGCTGCATCCTATGTCTCGTGAAAAGCCTATTCTTATTGTTTTTGCAGGTCTCACAGGGACAGGTAAGAGTACACTAACAGATGCCCTTGCAAAAAAACTAAATATTCCGGTTATATCCTCTGACATTGTGAGGAAAAAACTTGCAGATATCTCTCCAGAAGTGAGGAGGTATAACGGTTTTGAAGAAGGGATATATTCAAGAGAATTTACCGATAGAACTTATTATGAAATGTTAAAGAGGGGAAGGGAGAATTTAAAAAAAGGCTCATCAGTAATACTTGATGCCTCATTCAGAAAGAGATACCACAGAAAACTGGTATTGGATATGGCATCTGAATTGGGTATTAAATTATTTATAATAGAGACTTTTTGTGATATTAAGGAGATTAAAAAGAGACTCTGTATCCGTCAGGAAGATAAAAAATCAATCTCTGATGGGAGATGGGAGATATACACCAGACAGAGGGATGATTTTGAGCCGATAAATGAGATTAAAGAAGATTCTCATATAATCCTTGACACTACTAAACCTGTTGATGTATGTATAGAAAAAATACTTGAGAGGTTAATACATGATTAAAAAGATAGGTGTTATTGCTAAAACACAGCATAGCAAGGCAGGAGAGGCATTAAGAGTCCTTATTAAATGGCTTAAAGACAGGGATATTGAGATTTATATGGATAAGGAAACATCAGGAATCATTGGCGAAAAATCTCAATATAAAAGGGTTGATATACCATCTGTGGCTGAACTTATAATTGTCCTTGGCGGTGACGGCACTCTTCTTTCTGTTGCCCGCCTTATAGAAGAAAGCAATGTTCCGATATTGGGTGTAAACTTAGGTGTCCTTGGATTCCTAACTGAGATTACAATTGGGGAACTCTACCCTGCACTGGAAAAAATTATTTCTGGAGATTTTACAGTAGAAGACAGGATAATGCTTGACGCCTGTATATACAGAGAGGGCAAGATAGCCGCACACTACTGCGCCTTTAATGATGTGGTAATAAACAGAGGGGCACTGGCAAGGATTGTAGATTTAGAGATAAAGATAAACGGCTTATATGTGACAACCTATAGGTCTGACGGGCTTATCATCTCTACACCAACAGGCTCTACTGCATATTCACTGGCGGCAGGAGGACCTATAGTCTATCCTACAATGAATGCCCTCATACTGTCTCCGATATGCCCTCATACCCTTACAAACAGGCCAATTGTTATACCTGATGATGTAAAGATTGATATAAATCTTGTAACTCCAAATGAGGATGTCCTTGCAACTATGGATGGACAGGTTGGATACTCCCTCAACTACCGTGATACGATTGAGATAAAGAAGGCAAAAAACACAATAAAACTAATACAGGCACCCGGAAAAAACTACTATGAGGTCTTGAGGAAAAAATTGAAGTGGGGGGAGAGACTATAGCAAGGCGGAGGGGAGAACATAAAACTAAGGGACGCGACGGTTTTATGCCGCGTCCCTCTTGAGCGACCTGTTATGTGGCTAATCGCCTTTGCTATTTGAACCTTGACTCGTTGATTGTTCTTCTAAGTCCCTTTTCTTTCCAATTCTGTAAGCGTCAACTACACCAAGAATCCAGCAAACAATTATCAGTAACAA
>Ga0209641_10001187_pt1 | contig 23479 bp, 17 predicted proteins | sample RifCSP16_1_FD_184022 | JGI IMG/M metagenome (GOLD analysis project Ga0209641, IMG submission 184022) | Soil microbial communities from Rifle, Colorado - Rifle CSP2_sed 16_1 (SPAdes) (version 2) | ecosystem: Environmental > Terrestrial > Deep subsurface > Rock core/Sediment | place: Rifle... | reverse complement strand
CTCGGCGGACCCCGACATGGATGGCGATGGGGGGCTGAACCCCAGCGACGAGGATGATGACAACGACGGGATGACCGACGCGTACGAAACCGAGCACGGCGTGGCGGTCGGCGGCTGGCAGGATCCGGCCCGCCACAACCAGCGGTACGCACTGATCATCGGTTTCGACAGCGAAGCGAACGGCGTGAATGACCGTCGGTCATGGAACGGTCTGTACTGGCTTAGGGTCAGCCTCGTGGACGACTACAAGTACCGGGATGATGACGCGAGCGGCTTCGACGCCGCGGAAGACCACATCGCCATGCTCTACTACAACGCCGGGTCCAGGTCCACAGGATACTCGGATGACGTGGACGCTTCCGCCTCATTTGCGAACGTGGCGGCCGCTTTCGCGCAGATCCAGGCCCGCATGACGAGGAACGACTTCTTCCTCTTCTCCTACCTGGGCCACAGCGGCATGCGCGTCGAGGGCACACCTGAGTTCCTCTATGGGAATGGCGTGGTGCACACGGAGTATGGCGGATGGCTTCGGGAGCAGATTGATCAAGTGAACTACAAGAGGGCGGCGATCGTGATCCAGAACTGCTACGCCGGCCAGTGGATCCACGGGAAACCTAACAACGAGTTCCAGCCTACCCCCGGTCATGGGCGGCTGGGGGCGCCGAACCGTATCGTGATTACATCCTCGTACACTCCCAGTCTCGCAATGGGGTTGGACGCGTGGCTGCACGCCGCGGACCGCTGGTACTTCTTCACGGGTTTCCTCGACAAACTCAGGGGGAGGAAGAACCTCTGGGACGCCTTTGAAGAGGGGCGGAATCGAGACCAGTGGGAGCAGGGTGCCGATGGGTATCCCCAGATCGACGATGATGGCGATGGGCTGAGCTACGAGAACGAGTTCTCGGGTTTCTACAACGACCCGTGGTACGATCCGACGGCAGGCCAGAATCCTACCGTTGTTGCGCACAGAGGATTGAGTTATTGGGAGGACCTCCATGGCACACAAGAAGATGAGAGTGATGACACAAAGGAACCGTACGGCTGGGAGTCGAACGATGGCGACCTCGCTGCTCAAACGTACATCTAGTCAGCACACCCCCAGGGCAGCCGCAACATTGGTCGCCCTCCTCGCAACCCTGGCAGCGTCGGGGAGCGTCTCTGCGGTGTTCTATGCCCATACCGTTGCGGTGTGCGCGAACGGAAGCGTCCACTGGACCGGTCTCCCTTCCATCGTGGCCGATCCCCCTTACTACGTGCGATCCGCGGAGACCGGCGTGTGGTCCATCGTCGAGTCGAACTCCTCCTTCTTCGAGATGGCCGGGTCGGACGGGCGCCTTTACCAGCGCAATGGGGTCAAGAGGGACTGCGATGGCTTGGTGCTCGGCCAGGCGCCGACCCGGGACCTGCTGTCCGACCCGGCGCTCCGCGTCGTGGTGGATGAGAACGGGAGGTTCCTCTACTTCAATTACTATAATGGGTCCGTGGACTCCCAGAACGTGCTTCACCTCATCGAGAATCGATCCGGGCAGCTCCGGTACCGCCAGATCGCCCCGAACGACACCGTGACCCTCGACGTGGCCTTGAGCATAAACATCACGAGTGACTCTCCCGCTCTTGACCATCTCATTCTCATTGATTCGCAGGATCAGCCTGCCATCCTCTGGAACACCGGTGCCCCGGGGAGGGACATCCGCTACACTAAGCTGAACCGCCAAGGGGGCGTCGAGGTCAACGCGACGGATATCGCCACCTGGCAGTGGGGTCCCCTATCGCTCGCGGCGGTCGTGGGCCCGGATAATCGACTCTACGTCGCCTACGCAACTGACCTGGGGGCATGGTTCGTTCGGGTCGGCCCCGACGGTAACATCGAGGTACCGGAAACGGTCTTGTTGGAGCCTACCGTGTTCACGGTGGTCTTTGGCCTGGAGCTGGGTCCTGACGGAGACCTGCACCTGCTGGTGAGCTGGCTCGATTATTTAGATCGCACCGCGACAGGTCCGGAGCCCCACTACCTGAGGCTTGACACCTCCGGGGGGATCCTCGAGGGTCCCACCCGGCTCAGGCCCCCCGCTACACCGCCCCGTTGGTCGTGGCTGCCGGTGGGACTCCTGCTCGCCGCCATGGTCGCGGTCATCGCCTACATCCCCCTCCGCGGTCTCCTGCGTTCGCGCGTTGCGACAGCGGGAGGGATGGCTCGCCTCCGCCGTCGTCCGCCCTCCGAGCCTCCGCCGGCGTTCCCGCCCGGGAGACGATGAGCGATCCGTCCTTCAGTCTTGAAAACACCGCCACCCCTACGCGAATCCGCCGACGAGGCCCGTGCTCCCGAGAAGTGCTACCCGGCGTTCGTACAGGCTTCCGTCGCTGGGTAAGTGTGCGGTGACAACACATCTGGCCGGTCCAGGTGACAACACATATGTCCGCCTCGGTGGCGGTCCCCGATGGACGAGGAGGACGTACGGTTCCGGCTGCGAGCGGTCAGACAGTATCTCGAGGGAAGCCTGAGGACGGAGGACCTTTGTCGGGTCTTCGGGATCTCGGAGCGGACTCTGCGGCGGTGGCGGTGGCGGTACGAGGCGGACGGCCCCGCGGGTCTGCGGTGCCAGTCCCGGAGGCCCCCGTCCACTTCGACTCGACGGGCTCCTCGCCCGGGACCACGCTCACCTGGTACTTCGGGGACAACACGCCCTCCGTGGAGGCCACGGAGGCGGACCACGCCTTCTCCACGGACGGGATCTACGACGTCACCCTCGTCGGCCAGTCCCTCTCCGGCACGATGGCCCTGGACACGGTCCGGGTCTACGTCGCCCCCCCCGCCTACGGGACCGGCGGCCACGTCGCGGTCATCACCGCCACCCCCTCCGGCCCCGTGAAGGAGGACCGCGTGATTCTCTTCGACTGCCGGGACTCCTGGCCCGCGGCCTACAGCGACGCGCTCCTCGCCTGCGCCTGGGACTTCGGGGACCACGGGACGGCCTCGGGCCTGACCGCCAACCACGCCTACGGCTTCGCGGGCTCCTACACGGCACGCCTCGTCGTCCGCGACGCCGCCGGGAACGGGCACGCCGCCACGACGGCGGTGACGGTCACGAACGCCGCCCCGCAGCCCCCCCTACATGTTGGTTGCCCATCGGGCCGAGGATCCGTCGACCGCCGGGGAAGCTGAAACCCCGGGGGGCATCATAGCGATCTACGATGACACAATCTATTTGAATATCCTTCCCCTCAGTCGGGAGAACGTCGTCATGCATGAACTCGGACACAGCCTTCTGGGGACATTCCATTCCCTCCCCGGCATCTATCAGCAAACCAGCAGCCACAACCCGAGACTTGGTCACTTCAGCTACATCGAGCCGAGTCCCGCGGGCTACGATGACAACGATGACGGGGTTCAGGATGTCTTCGCCCACAGCGCGGAATGGCTCGACGCCATGTCTACCCAGAATCCAGCTCGGTGGTCAGATTACACGGAGGCCACATGGCGCGCGATCCTCCCATGGCTCTGGAGGAGGTATTGATGACACTCGGGCGGCGTGCCAATCAGACCACTATCTTGTTCGCACTGGCCATGGCCCTGGTCATTGTAGGGTTGGTGGCATGGTGGGCCTTCCTCCCGAAAGCGGACGTACCTCAGGTCGAGGGCCATCTGTGGCTGATGCGGCGCGATGGTAGCAACCCAACGGAACTATCCTCCCTCTATGTGAACTCCCCCCCGGCCTTCGGGCCTGACGGCATGGTCTACTTCTCGCACTTCACAGGCCTGGCATCGAATCTCACAGTTGCCGACCCCACCGCCCGGGTCGTCCGCGACTTGGGCGTCCCGGGGAAGTCGCCAGCACCTGCTACCGATGGAATTCGCTTGGCCTACGGAGATTATGGGGACGTAAAACTCCTCTTCTTGAACAACGGGACCAGGATTACCCTGTTTCAAGGCTCTTTGGCAACGGACTGCGTCACAGTGCGAAACATCGCCTTCAGTCCGAACGGCTCCCTCCTTACCTGGGTTTGTGCCCAGCCCATTGCCGACAGCGACAACCCGGAGTCCACGCGGGTGATGGCATATGACTTCGCCTCTTTGACTGTACGAGTCCTAGGAAGGGAAGCGGACCTCACGTTCTTGAACGAGGAGCAGGTCGTCGTCCAGGATGCCGCGTTCAGCTTGGCGGTTAAGAATGTGTCCACTTGGCAGACACAGCGCGCCTTGCCGGGTCCCTGCGCCGAGCCCGCCGCCGATCCCGACGGCCGCGGTCTCGTCTGCCGGTATCCTCCCAATGGCCCCACGATGCTGTACTCGATCGATCTGGACAGTTCGACCCGTGCCCCATTTTACGAGGACCCGGGGTGGGTGGTACGGTGGCCCGCCGTCTCGCTCGACGGCCAGTGGGTGGCGTTCGTTCGGTAGCCGTGGCTCTATGGCGCGGGCACTCCGGAGATAAAGGGCCCGAACCTTTCGATGAGGGGCGGGGCGGTGAGGGTCAACGAGTTCGTGCACGCCTCGGTCGGCGAGAAGGTCGTGATCCGCCTCCACATGGACCGCACGGTCACGTACGGGCGGTGGCTGACGGTGATCCACTCACAGGACGCGGCGGGGACATGGGTGGGCCTGAGCGCGCGTCGACCTCCGGCGGCGGGGGTGGGCGCGCGAGGGGCCGTGGCGGCAGATTGCCATCCCGCCTGGCGCCCCGTACTCACTCCGCCCCTCGGCGCCTCGAAGTAGGGTTGGGCCACCCCCCGACCGCCCTCGAAGGGTGGCGGTGTGAGCCCCTCGAGGCGCGTAATGGTGCATGTCCTGTGGCAACGCTGTGGCGGTTGCGTGATTCCCTCCGTCCAGGCGGGCGCAATGATGGAACCTCCAAAGCCGTGCGCGTGGCGGTGAACCGGAAGCGTCGCGCGCGATGTGGACCAGGCGTCTACCCCGGGGCCGCCGTTCTCCCCGTGTCAAGGGACTCCACGAAGATGCACGCGTGCACCTCGGGCGCAACCGTCGGACCGCGAGTTCAGTGGTTGTGGCCCTGGTGTCCTGGCGCCGCGTCCGGGGCCGCCTCGCCCTTCGGCGAGAAGGACTTCCCGCAGCCGCAGGTGGACCAGTTGTTGGTGTTCGTGATCGCGAATCCCGTCCCCTGCACGGTCTCCACAAAGTCCACCGTGGACCCGTCGAGGTACTGCAGCGACTTCTCGTCGACGACGACCTTGATCCCGTTGTTGTGGACGATCTCGTCGCCGTCCTTGAGCTGGTCGTCGAGGGCCATGCCGTACGACATCCCGGAGCACCCGCCGCCGGAGACGTAGACGCGCAGGTACGCGCCCTCCTGGGCGTGCTTCGCGATGAGGTCCTTGAGCTTGTTCGTGGCCGTTTCCGTGATGGTGAGTTGCACCATGATCTGTCCTCCCCTGAAAGACCGTCGGGGCTTATTTAAGGGTTCCTTCGCGGTGGTTGCGTATAACCTCGTTTGAGAACGGGCCGGATACCCTTATGGTGAAGGCGGACCAAGGGAGGGGGCGTGCCAGAGCTGGCCCGGGAGAAGGTCGTCCTTCTCGGCGATGCCGCCGTCGGGAAGACCAGCCTCATCCGGCGGTTCGTCCATGCGAGCTTCGACGAGCGCTACATCTCCACGCTCGGGACGAACATCAGCAAGAAGACGGTCACCGTCGAGGGTCCTCGCGGCCCCCTGGAGATCGTGCAGACGATCTGGGACGTGGTCGGGCAGGCGGACTTCCAGAGCGTGCAGCGCTTCGCCCTCAAGGGGTCGCGCGGCCTCGTCCTCGTCTGCGACTCCACGCGCTACGAGACCTTCGACCACTACGCGTCCTGGCTGCGGTTCGTGAAGGAGGCGATTGGCCCGATTCCCACCGTCCTCGTCGCGAACAAGTGGGACCTCGCCTCGCGCGAGGTGAACCCGGAAGAGGTGAAGAGCCTCGCCGCGATCATGGAGGTCCCCCACATCCTCACGAGCGCGAAGACCGGCGAGGGCGTCGAGGAGGCTTTCCGGTACCTCGCGACGGAGATGGCCTTCGACCGCAAGCCGAACTACGAGTGGTTCGACGACGCCCTCCCCAGGGACGTCGACCCGCTGCTCGGACTGGAGGACCGGATGATCGCGACGTTCTGCGACATGGCGGGGAACCTGGAGGTCTCCATGCCCATCATCCGCCACAAGTTCAAGGAGGTCGGCATCGACTTCACGAAGCCGAGGCCGGAGCAGCTCTACGAGGTCGTCCGGCGCCTCGTCGCCGCCGTCGAGCCGTTCACCGGGCCGGGACAGGCGGACAAGCTCCGCCAGGAGCTCCTCAAGATCGTCCGGCAGACCATGCCGGGGGGGCAGATCCCGATCGTCCCGCGGCCCGCCCCGGCGGCGCCGAAGCTCTGATCAGGGCAGCGTCTTGCCCAGGATGAGGCGCTCCTCCGCGAACCCCGCCGCCGCGTAGATCGCGCGCGCCCGGGCGTTCCTCGCGGACACCTCCAGCTTCACTTTCCACAGCCCGCGCTCGCGCGCGCGCCGGAACGCGCCCTCCAGAAGCTCGCGCCCCACGCCCTTCCCCCGGGACTCCTCGCGCACCCAGATGTCGTAGATGAAGCCGAGGTTCTCCGGAGAGTAGAACGAGCCGATCAGCCCGAGCAGGACGTATCCCTCGAGGCGTCCTTCCTCCTCCGCCACGAGCAGCTCCGTCGCCTCGTACTCGATTACCGGGGTCACGCGTTCGCGGAAGTGCCGCTCGAACGCCCCCCACGGGAGGTCCTCCTTCTCCTCGGCGGGGATGTCGCGCCACACCGTCTCCATCGTCGCGCGCCAGAAGAGCGGCCAGTCGTCCTTCCGCCCCGGCCGGATGGAGGCCACGCGCTCCGGACGGGGGCCGCCGCCATAAGGGTTCGGACGGGGGCGTTCCTGTTCGCGGGAGCGAGAATCTGAGTTGATAACCACGGGCCTCCCCTTTATGGACGCCCGGGGGCGTCGGCAGCACGTGCCCTCGTCCTGCGCGCGATGCCAGGGCCCGAGCGAGAAGGCGCTCTGCGAGCCGTGCCTCCGGTACCTGTGGCTGTTCGAGCCCCTGCGCTTCGACGTCCGCGTGGCCGCTGGACCGGCCTTCCAGGAGGAGCTCCTCCGCGGTGGGGTCGCCGTCCTGTCCTCCGGGGAGGAACCCCTGGAGTTCCGAGACGGGCGTCCCCTCGAGGATCCGGGCGTCGTGCTGAGGAATCTCCCGAGCCTGGCGGGCGAGACCATGCTCACCACCGGGGACCGGGACGCGATCCATCGCACGCTCGCCTACGTCTACTCCCGTCCGCCCCGCCGCTCGGAGGAGCGTGAGGGCCTACGCCGACTCGAGGCGCATCTCGCGGCGATGCCGCACATTCCCGACGGTGCCCGTCGCGCCCTCGCCTCGTATCGGACCAAGCCATCTCGGACCTCGCGAGGCCCACCTCCGGACCCAACGGCCCCGTCGATCGACGGGAAGTTGGCGGGGCTCCCGGCATCCTCTCCGTCGGCTCCTCCCTCCCCGGTGCCCTCCATGAAGCCCCCTGGACCCGCCAGGGCGGCCGTCGCGCCCCTCATGGAGGCGCCCTCGGCGCGTTTGCCTGCGGCCCCACAGCCGCCGTCGGCCCAGGTGAATCCCCCAACCCGCGCCGTCGTCGCTCCGGCCGGCCCCCGGATCCCGAAGGTCCCCGCCAGAGCCCGTGCGGCGGCCAAGTCGGCCACGCCCCACGTCGCGCCCGCACCTCGCCCGGCTGCGACGTCGGGACCCAAAGCCCCCCCCGCCGAGGTGCTGACCCGGCTCGAGGCGGCGACCGAGGCCTCGCTCGAGGACGGGGACTATGACGCCGCGATGCGCGCGTTCGACGATCACCTGAAGGACTTCCCCGGGGACGCCTCGGCCTGGTTCGGCAAGGGCGAGGTCCTCGTCATGCTCCAGCGCCCGCAGGAGGCCCTCGAGGCGTACACGCGCTGCCTCGAGGTCGACCCGGGCCACATCGCCGCCCTCGCCGAGCGCGCCGGGCTGCTCTTCTCCCTGGGACGCCTCGAACCTGCGCTGCTGGCGTACAAGCTCCTGATGGAGCGCGACCGCGGCCGCATCCCCGACTTCCTCGCGCGGGCCGAGGAGCTGCGCTCCCGGAAGGTGCACAGCGAGGCCATCCTCCTCTACAACGTGATCCTCGAGGTCGAGCCCGACCACGTGCGGGGCTCGATCGGGCTCGGGCAGAGCCTGCTCGCCCTCGGGGACCCGGAGGCCGCCGACCAGGTGTTCACGCGCCTCGCCACGATGAAGCCCAACGAGCCGGAGGCGCTCTACTGGAAGGGCCAGATGCTCCTCAAGCAGGGTCGCTGGGGCGCCGCGGTCCAGTTCTTCAACCGCGCCGTCGGCCAGCAGTGGAACTACACGGACGCCTGGGTGGCGAAGGCCGAGGTGCTCGTGAAGCTCGCGAAGGCGACGGAGGCCCTCGACGCGCTCGACAAGGTGATGCGGTTCGCCAAGGACCGCATCGACGCGTGGCTGCTGAAGGCCCAGGCCCACCTGCACCTCGGGGAGCTGGAGTCCGCCCTCCTCTGCTACGAGGAGGTGCTCCGCCTTGACCCCTCGCACGAGGTGGCGAAGCTCGGCCGCGAGACGATGACCCGCGAGATCGTGGAGAAGAGAAAACGTGAGACCGCAGCTGCTGAACAGTGAGGACGTCATCTCGGCGCTTCTCGTGCGCCGCGGGCTCCGGCCCGTGCCCGCGCCGGTCAGCTCGGAGGGCTTCCTCCGCGCCGAGGACCTCCACGGCAACCCCTGGGCGGTGGTCGTCCTCCCCGAGGTCACCGAGGACCTCGTCCGCGAGCTGTTCCGGGACGCCCGCGGTCGCCGCCTCCTGGTCGGATGCCTCTCCCGCGCCCCCAGCACCGCCCTCGCCTCGGCCCGCCGCCTCGGGATCGAGCTGCTCGACGCGGAGGCCCTGGACCGCCCCGATGCCCAGGATCCATCCGGGGCGGAACCGCCCAGGCCGCCCGGTCCTGTCCAGCCGCCGACGCCCGAGCCGGCGGTCCCGCCTCCGGCGGGTCCACGGAGGACCGCTCTCACCCCCCAGGCCCCGACCGCCCCCGTCCCCCAGCCGATCCTCCAGGTCGCGGTCCCCGCCGTCGCGCTCTCCCCCGAGGAGCTGCTCGCCCGCGGCGACTACGAGGCCGCGCTGGCGGGCTTCCGCCACGAGGCGGAGCGGAACCCCGGGCGGATGGAGGCGCGCCTGGTCATCGCCGACATCCTCCACCGGCTCCACCGCCACGAGGAGGAGCTGCGGGAGTACGACGCGCTCGGGCGGCTGGGCGTGGACGGCCCCAAGATCCGCCTGGCCCGGGGCGCCGCGCTCCATCGGCTCGGCCGCTTCCGCGAGGCGGTGGCGGTGTACGACGAGCTCCTCGCCCGCCTCCCCGAGCACGCCCTGGCGTGGAACAACCGAGGCGCCGCCTTCCTCGCGCTCGGGAGGAAGGAGCCGGCCATCGGATCCCTCGAACGCGCCCTGTTCTTCGAACCCGGCCTCGATGAGGCGAGGCAGAACCTGGTCCTCGCCGGCGGCACCGTCCGGCGCATGAAGGACGCGCGCTCTCCCTGGCGGTCGAACCCGGTCCCCCCGCTTTCCGGCTGGACGGAGGCCGCCGCGCTCACGTCCCTCGGCCTCGGGCGGGAGTCCCTCGTCGTGTGGGAGGCCCACGCGGACCCCGAGGACGGCAACGCCTGGCTCGGGCTCACCGCCGCCCTCCAGGCGTACGGGCAGGGAGAGGCTGCGGACCGCAGTCTGGAGTGGGCGGCGTCCCTGGGGAACGCGGCCGCTCGTTACGCTCGCCACAGCGCCTTCGTCGCCGAGGGGAGGCTCCCCGCCGCGGCGGAATCCCTCGACGGTCTGGACGGCCCCCGAGTCGCCGTGGCCCGCGCCAACCTGGCCCGTCTTCGTGGAGAGTCGGAGGAGGCGCTCCGCCATCTCACCGCCGCCGCCACCGCGGATCCGGACGCGGAGCTGCCGTGGAACGCCGCCGGCGCCGTCGAGCTGCAGCGGGGGAACTACCGCAACGCGCTGGAGGCCTTCGACCGGGCGCTGGCGGTGAACCCTGGGCTCGCCGTGGCGGTGAGCAACCGCGGCGTCGCCCTCTGGCGGATGGGTCGCTATCGGGAGGCCTCGGAGGCCTTCGACAGTGCGGTCGCGATGGCTCCAGCCGATCCGGAACTGTGGATCAACCTTGGCGTCTCCCGCGCCCATGGCGGGGCGGAGAAGCTCGCCCTCCGCGCGTTCGAGACCGCGGCGAGGCTCGCCCCCGAGTGGCCCCGTCCGCTCGTCGAGATCGCCCGGCTGCGGCGCAAGCGCGGCGACAAACGCGGCGCGAAGCGCCTTCTCGCCCGGGCCGTGCTTCTGGGGTGGCGGTCGCCTACCGGAGGAACGGGATCCCGTTCCCGCCGAGCTGCGAGACGAGCTTCCGCAGGCTCGCGGCGCCGCGGTAGTCCTCGACGAGCCGGTCCGCGAGCTCGCGACGCATCCCGCCGTGGATGAGGTGCCGGCGGAACTTCCGGCCGGCGCGCTTGCTCTTCACCTGAAGTCGGACGTAGATCAGGGACAGGCGGAACACGAGCACGATCAAGGCGGCGATGAGGCCCGGCAGCTCCTCACGCCTCATCCTCATCGTCCTCGTCGTCGTCCTCGTCGTGGTCCCCGACCTCGATGTGGATGCCCTTGTCCCCGCCACGGCGCCCGGCGCGGCCCTTGATGGCCTCCCCGATCATGCTGGGGAGGTTCAGCGAGGACATGTACTGCTTCGTGAGCTCGTACGCCTGCGCCTCGCCCATCCCCGCATCCTTCATCGACTTGTAGAAGCCCGCGACGGCCTTCCCGTACTTCTCCGCCTGCTCCGCGCCGTAGAGCACGTCCGTCAGGGAGTTCAGGAGGCCCGGGATCTTCTCCGAGACCACCCCGAGGATCTCCTTGATCTGCTCCGCGTCTTTCCCTTTCGCTTTCACCTTGGTGTCGTCGTTCATGGTGTCTGCCACCTGCATCGGATGAAGGGCGGGCCTGGGGCATAAGGCGAGCGGTCAGTAGTGGTCAGTCCCGGCGGGGTCCCCGGAGGGCGAGGCGGGGTCGCCGCCCTCCGTCCGCGAGGGGAGCCCCAGGACCTCGGCCCACCTCCGGCTGACCTCCTCGGAGATGCGGTAGGTGGGCCACCTCGGGGCCTTGTCCGCGACGATGACGCCGCGCGCCTCGAGGACCGCCAGCTTCTCGCGCACGATGCGGCGGGAGGCGGTCCCCCGCAGCGCCTTCAGCGCCTCGGCGATCTGCGAGACGTTGCGGTCGCCCTGCTCGAAGAGGAGGCGCACGATGTCCCGGGAGATCGGGTCCTTCAGCCCCGGGACGACCAGCTCCGGCGTGATCGCGCCGTGCCGCTCGTAGAGGTCGAGCAGGCGGAAGTAGTTGCCCGCGATGGACTGGAACCGCTCCAGGTAGGCGGTGAGCTCGGCGTACGGTGCGGCCACCTTGTCGAGCACGCCCCGGAGCTGCTCGACCTGCTCGTTGAGCTCCCGCAGCTGTTTCTTGACCTCCGGATCGCCGCCCATCGACCGTCCCCTGAACCGCTCGCGGCCCTTAACATCCCGCTTCGCGTCTTGAGGGTGGCTACTGGCGGCGGGGTTTCGCCTCGACCCGCACCGCCTTCGCCACCCGGAGTTCTTGCATCATGAGGATGACCACGGTGGTCACCGCCATTGATGCCGCTGGTCATTGCTGCCCGGTGGGTGGTCAGTAGCCGGCCCCGCACCCCTTAAGTACCCACGGGTTCTGGCTTCGGAAATGAGGGGGACCGAGGTCCTTGAGCGCCGCGCCGCGGAGCGGATCCGCCCCCACGCCTTGGCCGGGCTCTACACGGACGGGGAGGCCATCTTCACCCGCAGCCTGACCCCCGGCCGCTCCGTGTACGGCGAGCGCCGCATCGGCACCGGGGAGGTCCAGTACCGCGATTGGAACCCGGCCCGCTCGAAGCTCGCCGCCCTGGTGCTGAAGGGGACGCGCGCCTGGCCGTTCCGGCGCGACACGCGCGTCCTGTATCTCGGGGCCGCGAGCGGGACGACGGCGAGCCACGTCAGCGATCTCGTGCCCGAGGGGGTCGTCCATGCGGTCGAGATGTCCCCGCGCGCCTTCCAGAAGCTGCTCACCGTCGCCGAGGCCCGCGAGAACCTGAACCCCCTCCTCGCCGACGCGGAGAAGCCGGAGACCTATGCGCGGCAGGTCGGGGACTTCGACGTCCTCTACCAGGACGTCTCCCAGCGCGACCAGGTCGGCATCTTCCTGAGGAACTCGGTCCCCCTCGTGCCCGGCGGCTGGGGGTTCCTCATGGTGAAGGCCCGGAGCATCGACGTGTCCGCGCGCCCGAAGGCGATCTTCCAGGGCGTCGTCGAGGTCCTGCGCGGGACGGACCTGAAGGTCCTCGAGGTCGTGCGCCTCGACCCGTACGAGAAGGACCATGCCGCAGTGATCGTGCGGAAGGCCGGCCGCGACCGCGGGGCGTAGCCCCTCGGCGATGGGTCGTGCCAGCATGCTCATATACCCGTAAAACGGCGTACAGCAATCCAGATGCCACCCCAACCCCACTTCCACAGCGTGGGTACCATGACGGGGGAACGGACGACAGGGACAGTGCGTGGATCTGAACGCTTGCGGCCATGGCGCGAGGGCGCCGCCTGGATGTTGGCGGGGGCCCTGCTCGCTGGAGCCGTCCTCTCGCCGGGGGCCCTGGCGGTCCCGTACGTGTTCGGGGTGTCGGCCAGCCCGAACCCGGCGATGAGGGGCGAAGCGGTGAGCATCACCGCGTACACGAACTCGACGGACGGGTACACCTCGGCGGCCGAGTTCCATGTGGACGACCCGGACCCCGTGGGCGGCACCGGCACGCCGATGTCCGCCGACGACGGGGCCTTCGACGGCCCCTATGAGGCCGTCTCGGGCGTTCTCGACACAGGCAATCTGAGCGCCGGGGAACACACCATCTGCGTCCTCGCAAGGGAGACGGCATGGAACAACAGCACCTCCTGGAGCACCTGCACGCAATACAGCTCGTTGGTCCTCACCATCGTCTACCCCGGCACGAACCAGGCCCCGGTCGCGGACGCCGGCGGGCCGTACGTCGGCGAGGTGGGCGTCCCCATCGAGTTCAACGGGAGCGGGTCCTATGACCCCGACGGGTTCCTCATCGAGTTCTTCTGGACCTTCGGGGACGGCGGATCCGATTACGGCATCGTGGTGATGCACACGTACAGCTCGCCGCCCGCGAACAACACCCCGTACACCGTCTGCCTCCGGGTCACCGACAACAACGGGTCCACGGACACGGACTGCACGACCGCCTACCTCCGCGACGGCAACCTGCCCCCGGTCGCGGACGCGGGCCCGGACCAGACCGGCGAGATCGGGGAGCTCCTCACGTTCGACGGGTCCGCCTCCTACGACCTGGACGGCGTGATCGTGGAGCACTTCTGGACCTTCAGCGACGGGGACACCGCCTTCGGCGTCGTCGTCACCCATACCTTCACCACGCCCAGCGATCCAGGGAACAACACGCACTCCGCGTGCCTTCGGGTGACCGACAACAACGGATCGACCGGAACGGACTGCGCGGGCGTGCTCGTCCTCGACCCGAGCCCCGCCGCTCCCAGGATGCTCCCCGCGGTGCTCGCCGGGCCCGGCCTTGCGGACGTCCGCCTGCTCTGGGTGGGCTCCTCGGACGACGGGGCAGGGGAGAACGACGTGGTGGGTTACGACATTCTCTTCGGCAGCGCCTACGATCGCGACGGCGCGGGGTACACCCTTCTCGCCTCGGTCCCCGCCGGCGCGACGCAGTACGTGCACACGGGCGCGGGTGCCGTGGACCCGGCGAGCCATTTCTATCTCCTGAGGGCGGTGGACAATGGCGGGCACAGGACGCGCGCGGCCGACCAGGCGGGGAAGTTCGCGCGGTCCCTGGGCTCCGGGTCCCAGCTGATCTCGATCCCCCTCGAGCAGGCGGACTGGAGCGTCGGGAAGGTCCTCCAGACCGTCGCCTGGTCCCGCGCGCGGACGTACGTGAACCCGGCCGGCCAGGGGAGGAACTGGCTCTCCAACGACAAGCAGAAGCCCTGGGCGGACCTGACGACGCTCTCCCGCACCATGGCGGTGTGGGTGCAGCTCGACTCGGCGGGGCTGCTCGCCGTCGCCGGCCTCGTGCCCGCGTCGACCTCGATCCAGCTCAAGACGGGCTGGAACTTCATCGGGTACGCGAGCTTCACGCCGCAGTCCGTCGGCGCCACGCTCGCGGGCATCAGCTATCAGACGGTGGAGGGCTACGCGCTCGACCCGCCGCACAACCTTCGTCGGCTGTCCCCCGGAGACACGATGAGCGCGGGGAACGGCTTCTGGGTCCACGTGTCCGTGGATGCCGTGCTGACCTTGGGGAACTGAGGAGGGTGTCCGCCGAGAACGGCCCCGGCAGGTATAAGGGCAGGAGGAGGGGAGTGCACCCCGCCGTGACGCGCAGGCTGAGCGGGATGGCTCTCCTCCTGGTGCTGGCCCCTCTCGCCGCGGTCCCCCTTCCCCTGACTGAGGCCGCCTGGCCGACAGTCGAGGCGAGCCCGCCGCACTGGGCCTATCACAACTGGACCTTCGGGGACTACGCGGGGTATACCGTCCTGAACGTGACCTTCCCGTTGGGAACGGCCCAGCTGGAGAACACGACGATGGCAGGCTGGGTGCTGTCTCCCGCGGCCGATCTAGGCCGCTTGGCCAATGCCGGGGAGGCGACAATCACCTGGACCGTGGATGTGCAGGGCGGAGCGGGATTCGCCATGACCGTGGCGGGGACGGTGGGGAACACGAGCGGGGAGTGGAGCAACGTCACCTGGGTCCCCGCCGCGAACGGGAGCGCCGTCCCCACTGGGTTCCGGTACTACGCCTGGAACGCGACGATGAGCGGGACCTTCCCGGGTGAGACCCCGGTCCTCAGGCTCGTGACGCTCACCGCCTTCCAGAATGCCGGGCCCGCCGTCCAGGTGCCCGCGGCGTTCTCCGCCTATCGCAACACCTGGATCGCCCTCAACAGCACGGGGACGACGGATGCGGACGGAGACACGCTGGCCTACCAGTGGCGCCAGGTTTCGGGCCCGGCCGTCTCGCTGCTCAATGCCTCCACGCCCGAGACCGCGTTCCTGCCCCAGGCGAACGGCACCTACGTCATCGAGCTCAACGTCACGGACGGATGGGGCTTCTCCACCGCCTCGGTGAGCGTGAGTGTGACCAATGCGGTGCCAACGGCCGACGCCGGCCCGCCGCAGACCGCCGTGCGGAACGCCACCGTGGTGCTGAACGCCACCGCCAGCCTCGACCCGAACGGCGACGCGCTCCTGTTCCTGTGGTCCCAGGTGTCGGGGCCGGACCTCGTCCCCATCACCACCCCGGACCAGGCGATCGCCTCCGTCGTCCCCACCGGGGTCGGGACGTACGTGTTCTCGGTCGCGGTGCAGGACAACGAGAGCGGCCTCGATACCGCTTCCGTGTCGGTCGACGTGCTGAACCAGGCCCCCGCCGGCAACGCGGGGGCGGATGCGGTCGGGTTCAAGAACGGTCTCGCGGTCCTCGACGGCACCGCCTCCTCGGACCCGGACGGGGATCCCCTCACCTACGCGTGGGTCCAGCTCACGGGGCCACCGGTGGTTCTCCTCAACGGGACGGCCGCCCTGGCGTCGTTCCTCGTCCCCACCGGCCCGGGCGCGTCGGGGCTCTACGTGTTCGAGCTCAATGTCACCGATGGCTTCGGCGTCTTCGCCGTGGACACCGTGGCGGTGACCGTGACCAACCGCCTCCCGGGCGCGTCGGCCGGCCCGGACCAGTTCATCCCCGCCCAGGGGGTCCGTGTCCTCCTCGACGCGACGGGGAGCCTGGACGTGGACGGTGAGCCGATCGTGGGCTACCTCTGGACGCAGATGTCCGGAACTCCCGTGGCGGTGAACAACGCGACGGCGGCGGTGGCGGACTTCGCGGCGGCGGCGGGGACCTACGGCTTCCAGGTCGACGTGACCGACCCGGAGGGCGCGAACGCGACGGACACCGTCCTCGTGACGGTCGCGAACGCGGCGCCCGTCGCCGCGCTGGCCGTGAACCCTCCGGTCAAGGCGGGCCGCCCCACCGAGGTGAACGCGTCTACCTCCTTCGACCCCGACGGGAGCCTCGTCGAGTACGCCTTCGCCTTCGGCGATGGCACGAACAGCACGGGGCCGTCGGCGGTCGTGAACCACGTCTGGTCGGCACCCGGTCTCTATGTGGTGAACGTGACCGTGCGCGACGATTCCGGCACCACGGCCAACGCCACGACATCGGTGAACGTGGTCCCGAACGCCCTCCCGTTCGCGAGTGCCATGGTGATCCCGGGCAGCGGGAACCTGTCCACGATCTTCCTGTTCGACAGCTCCGCGTCCCTCGACCCGGACGGGACGATCCTCAACTGGACCTGGGACTTCGGGGACGGCGCCTTCGGGTACGGCCCCGTCGTCGGGCACGCGTTCGCCGCGCGCGCGTCCTTCGCGGGTCTCCTGACCGTCACCGACGAGGACGCGGGGATGGACAGCGCCCCCTTCCTCGTGGAGGTCCTGAACCGCGCCCCGACCGCCGATGCCGGACCCGATCGGACAGGCGCGAAGTACACCCCGATCGCCCTGGGCGTGGCGGCCTCGGATGACGACGGGGACGTTCTCGCGTACGCCTGGGCCCAATCCGCCGGGCCCTCCGTCCCCTTGGCGGGAGCCGCGACCGCCTCGCCCAGCTTCACGCCGACCGTCGCGGGGCTGTACGTGTTCCAGGTCCGGGCGAACGACAGCTTCGGCGGGAACGCCACGGACTCCGTGGCGGTGACGGTGCCGAACACGGCGCCGTCTGCGTCCGCAGGTGCGGACCAGTCCGTGCCCCAGGACGCCGCGGTCCTCCTGGACGGGAGCGGCTCCGAGGACCCAGACGGCGATGCGCTGGGCTACCGCTGGACCCAGGTGGCCGGCCCGGCGGTGAGCCTCTTGAATGCGACGCTCGCCGCGGCGAGGTTCACCACGAGCACCCCTGGGGCGTACGCCTTCCTCCTCGAGGTGGATGACGGGGACGGCGGCGTCGGCAATGACAGCGTCGCGGTCACGGTCCTCAACGTCCTTCCCCTCGCCGCCCTCGCCGCGATCCCGCCTGCGGCCGTCCTCGGGGACCCCGTCACCCTGGACGGCAGCGCGTCCTCCGATCCGGACGGGACGATCGCGGAGTACGCGTTCGACTTCGGCGACGGGAACCTCACCGCCGGCCTGGCGTCCTCCGTGAGCCACACCTACGGGACGCCGGGGGCCTACACCGTCACCCTGCTCGTCATGGACAACGACGGCGGCACGAGCCTCGACCAGGCCAGCGTCATCGTCACCCCGCCGCCTTTCGTGAACGGGCCGCCCGTGGCGGCGATGGCCCCCGTGCCGCTTCGGGGGAACCTCTCGACGACCTTCTCCTTCGACGCGTCCCCGTCGACGGACCCGGACGGCGACCCGCTCACCGCCACGTGGGACTTCGGGGACGGCACGGCCGCCAACGGGACCGCGGTCGCTCATGTCTACGCCCGTCGCGGACCCTTCACGGTCACCCTGCGCGTGGACGACGGGCGCGGCGGGAACGACACCGCCACGATCGCCCTCCTGATCGACAACCGGGCACCGTCCGTCCGTGTCGGGCCCGGCCGGCGTGCCACCGTCGGCGAGACGCTCCAGATCACCGCCGACGCCACGGACCCGGACGGGGACCTCCTCGCCTACCGCTGGCGGCTGATCGACGGTCCCGCGGCGGTGCTGAGCGGGGAGTCGAACGGCACCGCGGGCCTGCTCCTGCGGGAGGCGGGGCAGTACACGCTCCAGGTCACGGTGGACGACGGGTTCGGCGGCGCCGACACCGCGACGGTCACGGTCACCGCCGAACCCGCCTGGTTCGGGTGGCCGTGGTTCCTCGGTGCGCTCTTCGCGGCGGCGCTCGCATCCTGGATCTTCGGGTACGAGCCGACCCGCGTCGCCGTCATCACGATCTTCCTTGGCGCCCTCTACAGCCGCCGGCTCCGGGAGGACCCGGACCTCGAGGTGCGCGGGATGATCCAGGGGTACCTCAAGGCGCATCCGGGCGACACCTTCGCGGACATCAAGCGCATCCTCGACCTGAACAACGGGGCCGTGGCGTGGCACCTCCAGAAGCTGGAGAAGGAGGACATGATCAAGTCGCAGGTCCGCGACGGACGCCGGCGGTACTATCCGCGGGAGATCGCCCTCCCCCTGGAGAACGGCGGGGAGCTGTACGAGGTGCAGAGGCGGCTGATCCGCGCGGTCGTCCAGGACCCGGGCCTGGAGGTGAGCCTCATCGCGGAGAAGCTCGGGATGTCCCGCCAGCTCACGCTCTACCACCTGAGGAAGCTCGCGGGGAAGGGCTACGTGAACTTGGAGCGTCGTGCTCTCCGCCTTTCGGCGTTCCCCGGGGAGAAGCAGGCGCACCCTCCCCAAAATGCGAAGTAGGCCCGCGGAGATGGGCGGGAGGTGGCCCTGGGCACCTGCGCGCGCTTCGCTCCCCGCTACGAGCTCCTCCGCTACAATCGTCCCCTGAGAGGACACATCCCGGCGCGCGAAGGGGTTTCCGGGATCATGGTGGTCGCGACCCGCGGCGAGGAGTGAGCCTCCTGTCCCTGCGCCTGCGGATCCAGGACTACCTCCGCGTCCGGGGGCGCCGTCCGATCCTCGCCACGCTGCGCGAAGCGATCCACCCCGGACCGGAGGTCCGCCTCCTTGATGTCGGCGGAGGCACCGGTGTCGTCACCGCCTTGCTCACCGCGGGCTGCCGGGAGGTGGTCGTGCTCGAACCGAATCCGCGGAACGTGGCGCACGGTCGCGACCGCCGCCCGCACATCCGCTTCGAGGTCGGCCACGCGGAGCGCCTCCCCTTCCCGGATGCCTCTTTCGACGTGGTGCTGTCCTTGGCGTCCTTCCATCATTTTGCCGACCCGGACAGGGCCCTCCGGGAGATCCGCCGCGTCCTCGCCGCCGAAGGCCGCCTCGTGGTCGAGGAGTTCGATCCCCGCCGCGGGAAGGGGAAGTGGCTTCGTCACTTCGGGGAGCACGACCGGACCCTGCATTCCCCGGAGCGCCTCCGGCGCAGGCTCGAGGCGCAGGGGTTCCGCGACGTCCGGATCAAGGAGGACCCCCTCGGCTACCTCGCCGCCGCGGAGATCGGACCCGCCGGCGCCATTACGCCATCGAGCCATTCGCCATAGTGCTTAAGTGGCGACATCGGGGTGGGGGGAGAGCCGGTCGGGGAGTCCCTCGGGTCCGGGACCATCTTCGGGGCGCTCCCGAGGCGGCAAGAGGAGAGAGGTGCCATGGCCGTGCGTCGGCGGATCGTGCGCTTTGCGGTCGCAGCGGTCCTCGCGATGACCGCGTTCACGGTCGTCCCGCCGTTCCGGCCGGATGGCGCGTTCGCCATCCAGCCCCTGTTCGACCGGAACGTTCGGATCGACGACTCCCCGGGGCCCGTGCGTTCCGCCCAGATTGAGGTGTCGGGTGGGGTTCTCCACGCCGCTTGGCTGGATTTCCGATCGGGGGACGCGGACGTCTATTACTCCAGGTCCACCGACCTGGGGGCGTCCTGGACCGCCTCGATCCGTGTCGACGACGGACCGTCTGGCCTGGATGTGGCGGAGCTGGACCTCGCCGTGAACCAGAGCGGCGACGAGGCCTACCTGGTGTTCACGGACCGGCGCACCGGCGCTCTGAACGTCTTCGTGCGCGCCTCCGCGGACGCCGGACTGACGTGGGGTCCAAGCGTGCGCGCGGACGATGCCCCGGCCGGGATGGACACGATGGCCCCGGTCGCTGAGGTCGACGGGACCGGCGCCGTCCATCTGGTCTGGGTGGACTTCCGCGACCCGGTCTCCCCCTACCAGGTCTTCCACGCGCGCTCCGCGGACGAAGGCGCGTCCTGGAGTGGGGGCGTGCCCGTCTCTGCGACCGTTCCGGGGCACTCCGTCAGCGACCCCGCCCTGTCGGCCGTGGGGGTCGGGGAGCTCCACGCGGTGTGGAAGGACTTCGGGTCCGGACCGGAGTCCATCGCCACCGCGAACTCCTTCAATGGCGGGGCCTCCTGGACCCGGTCCACGGTCACCCTCGGCGGCGCCACGCAGTCCCTCAACGGCCCCGACGTGGTCGCGGGGGCGGCGGGCGGCCCCGTCGACGCCGTCTGGACCCTCGAGGACGCGGGGGAGAGGCACGTCTGGTCCTCGCGGTCGCTGGACGGCGGGGCGACCTGGCCCGCCTCCGCCGTGGTGGACGACGTTCCCACGGGGTTCGCCGGATCCGCGCCGGAGGCCCCCACCGCGTCCCTGCACCTCGGCATCCTCTTCGTCGTCTGGAACGACCGGCGGAACGTCTTCCACGACCTCTACGCCTCAGGCTCCAGCGACGGCGGGGTGACCTGGGGAGACTGCCCGACGCCGTGCTGGCCGAACAACGACGCTCGGGTCGACGACAGCCCGGCCGTGGACACCCAGCGCAGCGCGTCGTCGGCGGGCACGCCCTCCGGTGTGTACGTGGTCTGGGAGGACACGCGCAACGGCGGCGCCGACATCTACTTCGCGCGCTACGTCGTCTCCGACCTCGTCATCACGGAGTTCCGCGACTCCCCCGACGGCACCAGCGAGGTCGTGGAGCTCCTGAATTTCGGCGGGATGACCCTGGACCTCACCGGATACCGCCTGATCGCCGACGGCATCTCGTACGACCTCGGACCGCTCGGGACCGTGCCCCCGATGGGGTACCGCACGGTGGGGAACTGGCCCTCCGCCTCCCTCAAGCCCCTCGGGTTCTCCCTCGGGGACCCTTTCGTGAACCAGGGGGGTTCGATCCGGCTCGTGGACCCCTCGTCCGCGACCGTCGACTCGGTGGATTTCGGCCAGCGGGGGGTCGCCCCGGATCCGCTGAACTCGGTCTCCACCTCCCGGTACTTCGATGGCGCGGCGTACCGGGACGAGTGGTCCTTGGACCTGACGCCCACCTTCGGCGCCGTGAACAACGGCGCGCGGGTGATCGCGTCGCCCCTCCTCCTCAACGAGGTGCTCTACGACGCGTCCAATCCCGCGAACCGCTTCGTGGAGCTCTACTTCACCGGGGGAGCGCCCCTGAACACGACGGGGTACCGCCTCGTGGGAAACAGCGTGTACACGATTCCCGCCGCGAGCGGCGTGACGCTCGATGCCACCTACCGCCACGCCCTCGTCTTCAACGCGGACAACGCCATCCTCTTCAACAACCTCCTCGCGGGCGGCGACAACCTCTACCTCTACGACGCCTCCTGGAACCTCCTCGACCAGGTCGGCTGGACCTCGGTACACGCGGCCGACACGAGCGTGTGCCGCGCCCCGGAGGGCGCCGGCACCTCCGACGGGTACGACGACCCCACGTCGGTCCTGGCCGGCTGGAGCTTCGGGTGCTCCCCGACCCCGGCCCTGGCCTCGATCGCCCCCGACCAGGCGCAGCTGGGCTGCTACGGGGACAGCCTGCGCTACGACCTCACCGTGGCGAACGAGGGGAAGCAGGCGGACACGATCGACATCGCCGCCACGCCCGGGGCCAACGGCTGGACCGTGCTCCTCAACGACTCCTCCGGGACGAGCGCCCTCACCGACACGGACGGGGACGCCGTGCCCGACGTGGGCGCGCTCCCGCCGTTCTCGAGCGTGGGCGTGACGGCCTTCATCCTCATCCCGCCGTGGCCGACCCCGGGAAGCGCGGAGACGGTGACCCTGACCGCGCGGTCGAGCGTGAACACGCTAGGGCAGGATGCGGCGACGCTCCTCGCAGAGGTGCACCCGTGCCTCGTCACGAGCAAGCTCCTCGTCCCCGACGTGATTGACGTCGGCACCGGGGTCGCGACGCTCACGCTCGGGGTGAGCGCCCTCGGTCCACCGCCGCAGCAGTCGAACGTGGACGTCGTCCTCATGATCGACTCGAGCGGGAGCATGATCACGAACGACCCCGCGAACGACCGACTCACCGCCGCGAAGGGGTTCATCGACCTCCTCACGAGCCCGGACCGCGTCAGCATCCTCGACTTCGACAGTGACTGCCAGTGGACCCCGGACACGTTCCCGGGCGGCATCGGCGGGCACCACCTCACTTCCTCGGGCCACGACGGCGTCCCGGACTACGCCGACCCGAGGGCCGACGTGGACACGATCGACTCCAACGGCGGGACGGACATCCTCTGCGCCGTGCGTGACGCGAACCTCGAGCTGACGACCCTGGGCGACCCGAACAACATCTGGGTCGAGATCCTCCTCACGGACGGGCAGGGCGGGAACCCCGCGAGCATCCTCGCGGAGGCCGCGAACGGAGGCGCCGCAGGCATCCGCATCTTCACGATCGGCCTGGGCGGCGGACAGGACGCCGCGCTCCTCCAGGGGATCGCCGACGCCGCGAACGGCACGTACTACAACGCGACCGACCCCTCCTTCCTTGCCCAGATCTACGCGGACATCAGCGGCCTCCTCGACGACCTCGCCGGCCTGGACCCCTATCCCGACCACACCGTCCCCATGATGCGCGAGGTCCTCCCCCCCTACATCGAGGTCGTCCCGGGCTCGTTCGCGCTCAGCATGCTGAACAACGTGGAGACGGACCCGAACCCCGACTTCCCCGCCATCCCGCCGCCCGCGGGCGGCACCCTAGAGTGGAACATCTCGAGGATGTCCCTCGGGGACCTGTGGAGCGTGTCCTTCCAGGTGCGGTGCACGCAGGCGGGGACCCTGCCCGTCGAGGTCTACCCGGACTCGCGCGTCTCCTACCTGGACTGGAACGGCGGCCTCCGCACCATGCCTTTCCCCGCCCAGGACATCACCTGCGTCCCGCCCCCGCCCGGCGTGGCGCCTCCGACGCGCGTGACGACGACCTGGGACGGCGGCGCCGGCGTCGGGCTCACATGGACCGAGCCGGCGTTCCTCCCCGACCATTACCTGATCTTCAAGGTCCCTGGAGACCCCCGGGGCTTCACGGACCTCGCCCCCGCCGCGGCGTACGCCTCCGTGCCGGCCCCGGCCTCCACCTGGTCCGACCCGACGCCCCTCTCCGGGGGGCCCGAGGAGTTCTACTACGTGATGCGGGCGTCCGATGCGACCGGTTCGGATGTCAGCGGGACGAGCAACAGCGCGGGGGTGTTCGCGGGGACCCTCGTCGCGGGGACCACCGCCCTGTCCCGGCCCCTGGAATACTTCCCCTGGGTGGACTACTCCGGCGCCTGGCCCCCCAACACGCTCGGCGAGCACGGGAGCGCCTTCGGCGCCACCCGGATCGACCACCTGGACGCGGCGGGGACCTGGCAGACGGGAGGACCCCAGGCGCTGGCGGTGGGCAAGGCCTACGTGGTCTCCCGGGCCACGGCCGGCAGCTTCGTCTTCACCGGCCTCCCCGG
>Ga0209641_10001183_pt1 | contig 23514 bp, 22 predicted proteins | sample RifCSP16_1_FD_184022 | JGI IMG/M metagenome (GOLD analysis project Ga0209641, IMG submission 184022) | Soil microbial communities from Rifle, Colorado - Rifle CSP2_sed 16_1 (SPAdes) (version 2) | ecosystem: Environmental > Terrestrial > Deep subsurface > Rock core/Sediment | place: Rifle... | reverse complement strand
CTCACCTGGAACGGTATACGGTAAACCAGCTCGCAGGGCGATCATGCGAGCCATGTTCATACCCTGTTCTCCTTCGGGAAATGCACAGCCAAAGATCACATCATCTATTTCCGATGGATCAAGGGAAGGTGTTCGTTTCATCAAGTCTTTTACCACTTCTGATCCGAGCTCATCGGGCCGAACAGTAACCAGGCTCCCTCTTTTCGCCTTGCCAACAGGTGTTCGGGCAGCAGCAACTATCACAGCATCTCGTAATTTCATTTCGTCACCTCCTAATTCCGCAAGGGTTTGCCAGTATTAAGCAAAGCCCACATTCTTTCCTGGGTTTTCGATTCACCACAGAGTGAAAGAAATGCTTCCCTTTCAAGATCGAGAATATATTGTTCACTCACCCAGGCAGGACGGCTGAGATCTCCACCTGTCATCACGTTGGCAAGTTTTCCTGCAATTATTCCTTCATATTCTGTAATGAATTTCCCTTCTTTGAATGACCAGGCTCCGATCTGGATTGCAGCCAGGGAATCCCGACCTGCTGCATAAATAGGCTCAGGAGCTGGCGCATGATAACCAGTGTTGGCCATATGCATTACTTCCTTCTTGGCTTCACTTAAGAGATGGTCCCGATGCATCACAATTCTATCTTGCGGACCAAGGATCTTAAACTGGCGGGCTTCTTCGGCGCTGGTAGCCACTTTCGCCTGTCCTATCTGCAGGAAGACCTGCTGAAGGAATGGTAATACCTCTGCATCAGGTGTTCGCATGGGAGGGGTAACAATCCGCCGCAGCATCTCTTTTGTGCCGCCCCCAGCCGGGATGACCCCAGCCCCCAATTCCACCAAGCCAATATAGGTTTCAGTAAAAGCAACGACACGATTTCCATGCATGGTGATTTCACATCCCCCTCCCAGTGCCATTCCTGCAGGCGCAACAACAACTGGCTTGGGGAAGTAACGCATTCTCATGTTCATATCCTGTAGTTTCTTGACAGCCTGATCCAACACATCCCACATTCCCTGCTGGGCAGCCACCACTACCATGAACAAGTTAGCTCCGGCACTGAAATTATCCGCTTCGTTACCGATCACCAATCCATCAAAATCATTCTCCACACGATCAAGTGCTTCTGAAGTGATCTTAAAAATATCATCATCAAGGGCATTCATCTTGGTGTGGAATTCCACCAGGGCAACGCCATCTCCCATATCATAAAGCGAAGCTCCTGCATTTGAATTGATAAGCTTGTTACCATCCTTCAATTCATTCAAGAAGATCAACCCTGGAGTTTTATCAATCTTTACATATTTCTTCTGGTTGACATCGTAAACACCGACCTTGCGATCCCCAGAATACTGATAGAAAGTTTCGAAACCTGCAGCCAGCATATTTTCAACCCAATCTGCAGCTGGATAGCCGTTCTCCTTCATTGATGTGACAGAATCGCGTACCCCCAACATATCCCAGGTTTCAAATGGACCTGCTTCGTGCATGAATCCCCAGCGAACAGCATCGTCCAAAGGTTTGGGCGTGTCAGCCACTTCGGGAATGATCGAACTGGCGTATTGGAAGCCCTGGTAGGTCAACGCTTTGACCAGTTCAGCAGCTTTATCCGATTCAGCCAACAAAGTCTTGAGACGAATTCCAAGGGTCTCACCATCTTTCGCCTTTTTGACAGAATCAAAGCGGGGTTTGGTTCCAGGGGTATGTTCAAGTGTTTTAAGATCCAGGGAATAAAACTGCTTCTTTCCATCCGGATCTCTTACTTCCTTGTAGAATCCTACCTTGGTTTTGTTTCCCAGCCATCCCCGTTCCACCAGCGTATGGATCAACTGGTTCGGTTTCTCGCTGGCAAGATACTGCTGACCGAGTTTATCGTAAGGGATGGCGGGGGCGAGATTCTTTCCTACATGTTCCCACACATCGATCCCAACCAGGTCGATCAAGCGGAATGTTGCTGTTTTTGGCCGGCCAATCAACGGACCGGTAATGGAATCAACTTCATCAACTGTATAATCATTTTCGATGATGAAATGAAGTCCAAATGCACCGGTTCCAAAAGCAATACGATTACCAATAAAATTTGGAGTATCCTTGCAAAGGACGATCCCTTTCCCGAGATGATATTCTCCAAACCAACTGATGAATTTTACGACCTCTGGCAGCGTGTCTGTGGTTGGAATGATTTCAAGCAATTTCAAATAACGGGGAGGATTGAAAAAGTGTGTACCTAGGAAGTGTTTCTTGAAATCATCTGAACGACCTTCCGCAATATCCTTCACCGGGATTCCAGAAGTGTTGGTGCTTATGATGGATCCTTTTTTCCGAACAGCGTCAATTCTCGCCATCAATTGCTGTTTGATCTTCAGATTTTCAACAATTGCTTCTATTACCCAATCTGCTTCAGCAATCACATCAAAATCATCATCAAGGTTACCAGTTGTTACCAATGTGTATTGATCGGATGAGAAAAAGCTGGCAGGCCGTGATTTCTTAGCTCTATCCAATCCTTCGTTCACGATCTTATCCCGGGCTCCCTTCCCAGCTTCGGGTGGAACGTCCCTTGGAACAATATCCAACAAGCTGACACTTACACCAGCATTTGCGAGGTGGGCAGCCAATGCTGCCCCCATTGTTCCAGCACCCACCACGACTGCCTTATTCACTTTATAGGTCATTGTTTCCTCCTCTTATTTATTCGACAAGCAGTTAATTTCGTTAAATTTCAGCTCAGATCCCTGGATCTGTATCCAAGAATCTGCCTGGCGACCACAAGGCGGTTGATCTGACCAGTCCCTTCATAAATATCACTGATCTTGGCATCGCGGAACCATTTTTCCAGAAGAAATTCCCGGCTGTAACCAATAGGTCCCATTATCTCTACCGCTTTTTGTGTGATCTTGTTGACAACATCACCTGCTTTTACTTTGCACATGGATGATTCAAGCGAGTTTGGTTTTCCATTATCCATCATCCATACTGCCTTGATTACAAGAAGCCAGGCAGAACGAAGCTGGATCTCCATATCGATAACATCTTTTTCAATGGAAGTTAATTTCTGACGGGGGAGTCCGTAGCGAATCTTCACTCCCCTTTCCTCCAGCATTTCTTTAACCAATTCAAGAGTAGCCCTGGCAAGACCAATTGCCTGGGCTGCAACTATGGGCCGGGTGGCGTCAAAAGTTGCCATGGCACCTTTGAAACCTTTGGTGGTTGTTTCTACTGTTGGGCTTCCCAGTATATTTTCAAAAGGAACCCGGCAATCCTGCAGGACTATTGACGCTGTATCACTTGCGCGGATACCCAGTTTATGCTCCAATTTTGTGACCTGGCAACCTGGCGTACCTGCTTCAACAACAAATGAACGCATCCCTGCTCTTCCAGCTGACTTATCTATTGTCGCCCAAACAACAATAAAACCCTGGGAGTCAACAAGTGCCTTATGCCCACTGGTGACAAAGATCTTCTCTCCATTAAGCACCCATTCATTGGTTTCCTTATCAAGTACGGCAGAAGTTCGAATGGCAGATGTATCAGACCCTGCCTGCGGTTCAGTCATACACATGGCATCAAAAACTGGTTTATCCCCTGAAAATCTCTTAAGGAACCGATCTTTTTGTTCGTCGGTCCCAGCAGCGGTGACAGCTGCTGAACCGAGCATTCCTCCGGGTAAACAAAGATACATACCTGAATCGCCCCATGAAAGACCCTCCACCATGGACGCCAGGCGTTGATAAGCAATGCGGGGTCCTTCCTTTTTTGTGCTGGGAGCCATTGAAGCACTGCCTCCCATTCCCTTGGTGGCAGTATGCATGAAATTAATATAGTCCCATGGGATCTCATGTTCATTCTCATCGAAATACCTTGCCACCGGGCGCATCATGTTAACCGCCACAGTTTCAATTACATTTAATATTCCAGTAATTTTCTCCGGAACTTCAAATTCGATCATTTCTATCCTCCTTCCTCATACCATTGCCAGACCGGTAAATGCGGCAAAACCACGACCATTCCGCATGAACAATTCCACTGGATGCTCACGGATATATCCATGACCACCAAGAATTTGAACTGCACGATCGGTAACCATCATCGCCATATCTACTGAACCCATGTAAGCAAGATAAGCTTGTTTACTGGCATCAGGTTTCCCAGTATCCATCATCCAGGCAGCTTCCCAAGTAAGAGCCCGCATGGCTTCAATTTCGGTTGCCATTTCAGCAAGCATGAATGCAATCGCCTGCTTCTGAGCCACTTTCACGCCAAATACATCCCGATCCTTGGCATAGTCCCTGGAATATTCGAACGCGGCTTTTGCCACTCCAATGGCCATGGCTGCAACAGCCACCCTGCTTGAATCCAGAAGTGGTTCAAAATCACCTGGAAGCAAATTTCCTTTTGGAAGTTTCACATCGTCCAATTTAATAGAGTGGAATGGCAAGGCATTTAGCCCCATCCATTTCTCGCGTTCCGGTGTAATGATTACTCCTTGTGTTCCTGCAGGAAGTATGAATCCCTTTGTTTTTCCTTCGAGACTGGCATAGACAATCAGGGCTTTGGATTCTTTAGCGAATGGAACCATAATCTTTTCGCCATTTATGACATACTCATCCCCAGATAAAACAGCCGTACAGGAGAGGTCATTAGGATCGAAATCGAAGGATTTTTCCACCAAAGCTACACTATAAGGCTGCCAGATGCCTTCGATAACAGGTGGGATGTACTTCTGTTTCTGTTCTTCTGTTCCTGCAAGTAATACCGGCATGGTGAACAACCCTGGAGTCATGACCGCCATTGTGCCAGCCAGGTCTCCCCAAGCCATGGATTCTGCAGCCAGGACACCAGTTACCACTGATCGGTCTCCAAAACCCCCATATGTTTCAGGGATGGAAGCCTGCAATACACCCATTTCCCAGCCCTTGGCGATCAATTTCTGTTCGAAGCCTCCAGTTTCTTCGGCATCGTGGGCTGCTGGACGCAGGTCGGTTTCAGCGAACCTATCAACTGCATCCATCAGCATTTTTTGTTCTTCCGTTGGTTCAAATGAATACATAGTCCTCCTCCTTGGTTAAAAACGAATCCGCTCTTTCATGATTTAAATGGTAGATATATGGAACCTGGTCACTCTCCTCCAACCTCTTCTGGTTGGTTATTTCAAGTAATTCAAGCCGACAAAGATACTCGACATATGCTCCTGTTTTTTCAAGAACCAATAATGCGTTGTAACCGGATATCTGTGGATAAAGGTAATCAGTAAGAGCACTGAGAGTATTTGGTTTCTCCAAGAACAACAGACATTGTCTCAACCTCTTCTGAATTGCCTTCTCGATTGCAGACGTACGAGAACCCAAGTCATCAATGGGGACATCGTGACCTGTAAGAATTGATCGGTAATCAACAACCCAATTATTCAGTTTTAATAACGATTGGAGGTAATGGTTTACACCCAGATAAGGCAAAATCCTTCCGGGAGATTGGTGCGGCGTTATGTCATTGAGGACGTGATCACCGACAAAAATGTAATCATCGAGGCGAATGGCTACATGTCCAGGACAATGACCAGGGATATGTAACAATGATAAAGGTCCACATTTCATTCCACTATTCTCAAAGGTAAAATCCACCGGAACGGAATGAAAAAACGATTTCGTGAGACGATACATGTTCAAAAGGTCATGGCGTTTGTCCAATGGGATACCAGCATCCTGCATAAAATCATCAAGGCTTGAACAGATCATCGCCATCCGCTCTTCATGCCGGGAGATCGCTGGAGCATCTAGTTCATGCACTCCAACCTGTGCCCTTTGTTTTTCCTTGAGAAACACCAAACCACCCATGTGATCGATGTGACCATGGGTGATGAAAATATGCGTTATATCATCCAGACTCAACTTTTTACCAATTTTAGTACTTACCCATTCAAATCCATCCAGGATCCCCTGGTTGGATATATCGCTTCCTGAGCCAGTATCCAATAAGACCTGGTAATCACCAGTCATCAACAAATAAGTATTCACCCAAAACCCGGGAAATGCTTCCAGGGGAATGCGAAAAATTTGTGACCCACCAGCCGTGCGAAACTGCCGAAAATCCTGCGGCAAATTCACGAAACCAGTCCTTTCGTTGAATGATCATAGAGGCCATTAAGGAAAAGATCCACGACATGGTCGGTAATTTGAGTTACTGATAATGGGCCGGTCGGACGGTACCAGGTTATTGTCCAATTCATCACACCTAATAGGGACCTGGAAGTTAAAGCCGGATCACATTTTCTAAATAATCCTGATTGGATTCCGTCATTGATCAAGTCCCGCCATAGACTTTCGTAGCGATCCCTGGAAGTGATATGCCTCGTTTGAAATTCAGAATCGAGTGAACGGTACTCCAATAACAATACTGTCACAATATCGCTATGTTCTGAAAGGATTTCAAAGAAAGCCAAGACTGCCTGCCTTATCTTCACATCGGCTGGTTCTTCAGTCTGAAGAACTTTATTCAGTCGTTCTGTGAGCATACCCAAACCCTGTTCCAATAAAAGCAAGAGAATTTCCTGTTTATTGGAAACATGATGGTACAGGCTAGCTTTTTGCAGGCTAACAGAATCAGCAATATCTTTCATGGAAGTGGCATGAAATCCCTTCTGTCTGATTATCTGAGCAGCCGCTTCGAGTATTAATTCTTTATTCATAAAGTTTATCCCTACCGACCGGTCGGTAGATTAAGCATAGCAAATTGTTGCTTCCAAGTCAAGAGGTTTCAAATATTAATATGCTATAATTAATTTACTATGTCAGAAGAGTCCACCCATGTGATAGTATCTGAGCAGGAATCGACCTCAGACCTGAAAAAACAGCGAACCTTTATCGTTGTTATTGTTCTTGTCGGGATCCTGATCTTGACTGGAATTGTTTTCGCCGTAATCGGCTTACTCCAACCTGACACACCCACATCGAGAATCAGGGATATCTTCATTATCTTCATGGCATTTGAATCATTGCTAATCGGCGCTGCCCTTGTGATCCTCGTAATTCAAATCGCCAGCCTTATCAACCTGATACAAAATGAAGTGAAACCTATTCTAAAATCCACAACTGAAACTGTGAATACCCTGCGAGGGACAACTGCATTTTTAAGTGAAAATATGGTTGGACCAGTTATCAAGTTGAATAGTTACCTGGCTGGATTTAAGAAATTAACAAACCTGGTGAATTTCAAAAAAAAATAATTATCCATACGAAAGGAGAAAGATATGTCTGATCATGATGATTTTGGTTCATTCCTCGTTGGCTTTATCGTTGGAGGCTTGACCGGAGCAGTTGTTGCCCTACTGTTCGCACCACAATCCGGTGAAGAGACCCGTACTGTAATCAAGGAAAAAGGAATCGAACTTCGAGACAAGGCTGCACAAACTGCAGAGGATGCTCTGGAAAAAGCAAAAGCTGCCGCAGCAGATGCGAACGCTCGTTATGAAGAACTGGCAGCTGAAGTGAAAGCACGCGGGCAGGAAGTTATTTCTTCCGCCAAGAAAGCAGTTGCTAAAAAGACTCCTGCTGAAAGCAGCAAACCTGCCGCAGACAGCAAGTCTGCAAAATAACAAGAACTGGATAAGAACAAGGATTTACTCTTACCGGGTAAATCCTTGTTTTGGTTTCAGGGACAATGTCGCTATATTAATTTCTCAATCATGCCGAACATCAGAGAACGTTAATAATTGGAGAGATGATTTGTTGTAAAATTGATTCATGGAAGTCCAAATTGCCGTAGCCAAAACCAACAAATATGCCGTATCGGAAAGTGGAGATACACTTGAAGTGATCGAAAGACCCAATGGGGGTTTATCAGTAGTTCTTGCCGATGGACAAACTTCAGGCCGGGGAGCAAAGACTGTATCCGGATTGGTCGTCAGAAAAGTCATTTCTCTCCTGGCAGAAGGAGTCAGGGATGGCGCCGCTGCGAGAGCAGCATCCGATTCGTTATTCACGGAAAGACAGGGAAAAGTTTCCTGTACTCTTAATATCGCATCGATCGACCTTATGACCAGAACCCTGGTGTTGACCCGAAACAATCCGGTACCCATCCATATCTACAATGGAGAATCCATTGATACTCTGCAGGATGATAGTTCTCCACTTGGTATTCGAAGGGGTATTCGGCCTATCATTAACGAACTGAACCTTGTCACGGGCTTAACCGTGGTCATGTATACAGATGGCCTGGTACATGCAGGAAAAAGAAAGGGGCAACCGATGGATATTTGCACCAATCTGCAATCCTTGATGGAAGAACAGGATCCTCCTCCACAAGAGGTCGCAGATATGCTCCTGGACCAAGCCATTCAGCTTGATGATGGCAGACCAGCTGATGATATGAGCATCGTCATTTTGAAAGTTATCCCCCGCAGCGGAGATGATGTGCGGAGAATGATGGTCAGATTGCCGATCAACTGATCGCTTACAAATTGGGATAAAAGAATTCCCTGAAATGTCCCCCAATTACATGATGAACAACCAAAAAGAAAAGAAGGATGAAGTCATTTACCAAGAGGATCAATCTATTCCAACCATAGGGATAGTCGGACCATGCAGCTCAGGAAAAACAACCCTGGTAAAAGGATTAAAAAGACATGGATTCGTTGCCAGGCATATTGCCCAGGAGCATTCTTATGTTCCCGATATGTGGAGAAAAATCACCAATCCTGACATCCTGATCTACCTGGATGTTAGTTTCCAAGTCGGCCAGGAAAGGCGCAATCTTGATTGGACAAGCACTCAATTTGATAATCAAATCAAAAGGCTGTCCCATGCTCGTGAAAATTCAGATCTGATCATCAATACGGATGGTTTGACAATTTCAGAAGTTTTAGATAGAACTGTTCAGTACCTGCTTTCCATAATTAAGTCTCATAATAAACGAGTCCATCAATAAGAATTATGGATTCAATTAGGTGTATAATCTTCAAACAGTCAGCCCCTGGCTGGTATTTTTTTGATTGGAGGAAGTGAAAATGACCCGTCGTCCTTACTTGATGCTGGCATTGATCCTGGTTCTGATTGCCTTCGCTCTCTGGATCGATCTTAGCAACCAAGTTACGATCATGAACCCATTTAACCAACAAGCCATAATTGATAGGAATGTATCTATTCGTCTTGGTTTGGATCTGCGTGGAGGTCTTCAAACACTCCTAGAGGCAGATCTGCCACCTGATGTTTCCGTCAGTTCAGATGACCTGGGTGTTGCCCGACAAATTCTTGAAAACAGATCAAACGCGTTGGGTGTTAGTGAAGTGATCATGCAGGTTGCACCTCCCCGTCGTATTGTTGCTGAATTTCCCGGCATTGACAATCCCGATGAAGTGGTTGCGTCTTTACAGAAAACGGGGTTGCTCGAATTTGTTGATATGGGAAACGAGAGACCAGCTCCAGGAACTGTGATACAGACAGATTTTGGACAGGAAACATCAGCCCAGCCTACAATCATTCCAACAACAACCGTATCAACGGATACAAGCCCTACCGAAACTCCAGTAGACACTCCAACGGAAACTCCTGCAACCGATGTCCCTGTCATTTATCACACCGTGATGACCGGAACTGCCCTGGATTCGGTTGCGGTTACACAACAAACCGGTCAGTATATGATCTCTTTTACATTGAAATCAGATTCTAAGCAATTGTTCTCTGATTTCACTGGTTCCCATGTTAATCAGATACTGGCAATCGTGCTGGATAAAACTGTCATATCTGCTCCATCCATAGACTCACAAATCACTGATGGATCAGGTGTCATTTCCGGTAATTTCACGCAGCAAAGTGCCAATGACCTGGCAATCCAGCTTCGCTATGGTTCCCTTCCCATTCCAATCAAGGTTGTGGAGAGCAGGACTGTTGGCCCAACTCTCGGAGCGGAATCTGTTCAAAAAAGCCTTTTCGCTGGTTTGATCGGTTTAACTATAGTCATTCTTTTTATGGGAATTTATTACAGGCTGCCCGGATTCCTGGCTGACCTGGCACTGATCGTATACGCACTCCTCACGCTCATGCTTTTCAAGTTAATCCCCGTGGTTCTGACACTACCTGGAATCGCTGGCTTCATATTGAGTATCGGTATGGCAGTTGATGCGAATATCCTGATCTTCGAACGCCTCAAGGAGGAACTAAGGGCAGGAAGGACTCTCCAGCAAGCAATCGATCTTGGCTGGTCAAGGGCATGGCCATCGATCCGAGACTCAAACTTTTCGACATTGATCACATGCGGAATTCTGTTCTGGTTTGGTAATGCATTTGGCGCCAGCCTGGTCAAGGGATTTTCCCTTACTCTTGCCCTGGGTGTGCTGGTCAGCTTATTCACTGCCATCACTGTTACACGAACATTCCTTCATGTAACGCTCGATAATATCAAATCTGCCGAACATCCCCGCTGGTTCGGACTATAGGAGTGCCGCAATGAATATCATCAAGAATCGTTATCTTTATTTTGGCATCTCCCTCCTGGTTATCATTCCCGGAATTCTTGCACTCATTTTCTGGCATCTTCCCCTGGGGATCGACTTTACAGGCGGAAGCCTTCTTGAAGTTAAGTTTGACCAGGGAGTACCTTTAACTGGAGAGGAGGTCTCAGCCATTTATGCGGATTTTTCAGTTCCCAATGCCGTGATCAGCAACCCGGTTGTGCAACCCATGGGTAACGACTCCCTTTCCATTCGTTCGAAGGTAATGACAGATGCGACCAAGAGTGAAATCGTCACCAGCATGGAGGATCTATCGGGCAGCTCCATTACGGTTCTGCACTTCACACAGGTCAGTGCTGCTGTTGGTGAGGAAGTTGCAGCCAGGGCAGCAGGCGCTGTAGCACTGGCAGCCGTCGCTATTCTGCTTTATATCACCTATGCATTTCGCGGTGTGCAGCATGCATTCCGTTATGGGACAGCAGCCATTATTGCCATGCTTCATGATGTGCTTGTAGTGGTTGGAGTTGAGGCAATCCTGGGATACTATCTCGGATGGGAGGCTGATTCCCTTTTCCTGACAGCCCTATTGACCGTGATCGGGTTCTCAGTTCATGACTCGATCGTTGTTTTCGATAGAATCAGGGAAAATTCAGGTCATTATAAGAAACTGAAATACGAAACACTGGTAAACCATTCCATTGTTCAAACCCTTGACCGATCCATCAATACACAGCTGACTGTCATGATAACCCTCCTGGCATTAGCATTGTTTGGCGGTGCATCCATCAGGCATTTCGTGGTGATCCTCCTGGTTGGTGTCTTCTCTGGTACGTATTCATCCATATTTAATGCAGCACCTATTCTTGTTGTGTGGGAAAACAAAGAATGGCAAAATTGGTTCAGACGCAAGCCTTCAACAGCTCAATAACAATCATTCTTTGAATAATAATTACATGCCCTTAGGGATATAAACAAATCCCTAAGGGCGTTTTGTTAAGATAAAAGGTACTCATTATTGATGAGTACCTTTTTGGCTGGGGGCAAAGGATTCGAACCTCTACATACGGAGTCAGAGTCCGCTGTCCTACCATTAGACGAGCCCCCAAAGTCCAGCGCGGCGAATTTTACCATAGCCCCGAATTAACGTCCAGCCGCCCTGGTTATTAATTACTTTCGGGCTGCCCGGCGGGTGTTATTTTCAATATCGATAAAAAGTTTCAATACTTCCGAAATCCCAAGCAAGACAACTGCATAAACCACTCCCCGAAAAGGTCGTTCCAACGTAACCAGGATACTGGTGGCATAATCTGTAAATCCCATGTACGTCCAGAAACCTCGAGTGATCTGCAATATCATGGTAAGCAAAGCCACAGAGAAATCAATCGTATATACTGCGAGCACCACCCAACCCAGCCATTTTGAAACAGAAGATAATTTTAAAACAAATCCCGGATCGAAATACGTACCCATGAAATGACTGCCTGTTACCTTTTCATCGCTCATCTATCCTCCAACATTTCATAAATATCCAGCAATTTAAAATAACAAAACACTTTTGCCAGAAATAGGTTGTTATAATATTGATTATACATCTTGATCAATTGTAGTTATTTACAAGGTAATTTAAGGATAATTGTAATGAATGATGACAACACTCCCACCGACTTTATCCGTGCTGCTGTGGAAGAAGACAAAATCTCTGGCAGATTTAACGGCAGAGTTCAGACCAGGTTTCCACCAGAACCAAATGGATATCTTCATATAGGGCATGCAAAAGCGATCGCTATTGATTTTGGAATTGCTGAGGAAAATGGTGGAATTTGCAGCCTTCGATTTGACGATACCAATCCAACCAAAGAAGATGTGGAATACGTTGATGCCATCAAGGACGATATAAAGTGGCTGGGGTTTGACTGGGGAGAGAACGAATTTTATGCGTCTGATTATTTTGAGCAGCTATATGAGTTTGCACTAGGATTGATCCGCAAAGGCAGTGCATATGTCGATGACCTGAGTGCAGATGAGATCCGTGATTACCGCGGCACCCTTACAGAACCCGGCAAGAACAGTCCTTACCGATCACGAAGTATCGAGGAGAACCTTGACCTGTTTGAACGAATGAAAGCAGGGGAATTTCCTGATGGCTCAAGGGTATTAAGGGCAAAGATAGACATGGCAGAAGGAAATATCAATATGCGAGATCCTGTCATGTATCGTATCCTGCATACACCACCCCACCATCGCACCGGAAACAAGTGGTGTATCTACCCAATGTATGATTTCGCACATGGCCAGTCTGATTCGATCGAAGGGGTTACCCATTCATTATGTTCACTTGAGTACGAGGCACACCGACCTCTTTACGACTGGTTCCTGGATGAACTTGAGATCTATCATCCCCGACAAATAGAATTTGCACGGTTAAATCTAAGTTATACAGTAATGTCAAAACGAAAATTGAACCGGCTTGTTCAGGAAGGATTTGTAAATGGGTGGAACGATCCAAGGATGCCAACCATCCATGGACTGAGAAGACGAGGTTATACACGAGAATCCATCCGTAATTTTCTTGACCTGGTTGGTGTTGCCAAAAATGACAGCATCATTGATATCGCACTTCTGGAACACTGCCTGCGAAGCGACTTGAATAAATCTGCACCCCGAAGAATGGCTGTTTTGAATCCCATTAAAGTGATCATCGATAATTATGCTGATGATCTTGTGGAAGAGATGGAGGCTAACAATAATCCTGAAGATCCTTCATCAGGCTTCCGGAAGGTATTGTTCAGTAAAGAACTATTTATCGAGCAGGAAGATTTCTCAGAAGATCCTCCTCCCAAATATTACCGGTTGTTCCCGGGGAACGAAGTTCGGCTGAGGTATGGTTATTTTGTCACCTGCACAAGTGTTGAAAGGGATCCACTTTCTGGAAGGATCAAGGAAGTCCATTGCACATATGACCCCAAAACACGTGGTGGGGATTCACCTGATGGCCGAAAAGTGAAATCTACCATTCATTGGGTCTCAGCCAAGCATTCCATACCAGCCGAAGTGCGCTTATATGATCGACTCTTCCTGACTGAAGACCCGTACGAGCTGGAGGAAGGACAGGAATTTACAAGCAACATCAATCCTGACTCCATGAATGTTTTACATGATTGCCAGCTTGAAGCAAGTCTTGGATCTGTCTCCGAAGGTGATACTTTCCAGTTCGAAAGGTTGGGTTACTTCATTGCAGATGCGGATACCAGACCCGGGAAGCTTGTCTTTAACCGGGCTGTGTCACTAAAAGATTCCTGGCTGCGAAAGGCGATATCAAATAAATAAGAGCAGGTACGGTTAATTCAATCCGTAAGCCAAAAACATCATTCAATCTTCTTTTTGAATTGGGGATTGTATCTTTATTAGTTCCCTATTTCCAATTCTTAGCCATTATGGAAATAAAAACGTTCAAAGCTTTCTTGTGAGCTTGCTTTTTATTAAGAAGGATTAATTGGCAGATTCGAGAAGGGCTATTGCATTTTCGACTCTCTGCAATACTTTTTCCTTGCCGATGATCTCCATTGATTCAAACAGTGGCGGGCTGACCTGTTGACCTGTAACCGCCATACGAAGAATACCAAATACCTGTCCAGCTTTTAAACCTGACTCAACCACCAGATCCCGCATGGGTGGTTCAGCTTTTGCATGAGTTATCTCATCCAATGATGATAAGATGAGATAGGATTTCTTTAATACTTCTTTCGATTCTTCCGGTGTCATATTTTTTCCAATGAGATCCTCTACCTTTGGATCAATATTATCCATAAAAAAGAATGCTGCAAATCCAATTGCATCATCCAGAGTTACCAACCTCTCACGAATTATAGGGATGATCCGAAGCAAGAGATCATCGTCGACCTTAAAGCCAGCATTTTCGAAATAAGGCTTGACCCTATTGGCAAGATTAATTTGATCCAATTGACGAATATGAGCACCACTGAAGAAATCCAGTTTAGCGAAATCGATAGCAGCTGGTGAAGGGTTGACCTTTGAAATATCGAAGTGCTGAACCATCTCGTCCAAACTCATGAATTCACCTTCCGCTATTCCCCAGCCCATAAGCAGCAACCAATTTAAAACTCCTTCAGGAACATAGCCCAGTTTCTTCAAATCTGTTACGAAGATCGAATATCCGGTGTCCAACGCTTCAGCAGCATCCCTCTTGCTCATTTTTCCTTTTCCGGAAGGTTTTAGAAAGACTGAAAGATGAATCCAGCGAGGTTCCTGCCACCCAAAAGCCCTAATGATATGGGCGTGAAGAGGAAATGTTGGCAGCCATTCTGATCCGCGAATGACATGGGTGATCTTCATTAAATGATCATCAACCATGGCTGCCAAGTGATAGAGCGCCCAACCTTCCGAGTTGACTAAAATATAGTCATTGATATTTCTGTTCTCGACAACGATATCACCACGTAATGTGTCATGGACGGTAATAGAGCCTTCTTTCGGAGTTTTAAATCGAATGACATGAGATTCACCAGAAGAAATTTTTCTTTTCACTTCTTCTGGTGAAAGAACTCGGCATGTTCCATCATAATGCGGATTTTCTTTTCTCTTAATTTGTTCCTTGCGAACCAGGTCCAATCTATCCCTGGAACAAAAACAAGGGTATGCAAATCCTTTTTCGACAAGTTCCTGGGAATATTGCAGGTAGATCTCCTTGCGTTCGGATTGTCGGTAAGGACCATAAGGTCCACCCACACCAACTCCCTCATCCCAATTCAATCCCAACCATCGCAATCCATCCATTAATTCCTGCTCAGCACCTTCCACGTAGCGATTAAAATCTGTATCTTCAATACGCAGAATGAATTGTCCGCCTGTTCTTTTGGCAAGCAAATAATTGTATAAAGCTGTACGGGCACTACCCATGTGCATACGACCAGTGGGTGACGGTGCAAAACGAACTCTGGCAGGTTGTATTAATTTCAACCTTTACCTCCTACGTTTCCAACTTCTTATGATGTAGAACAACACTTTCAACCAATCCTATCCCCAGCATTAGAGATAATAACCCACTTCCGCCATAACTAATGAACGGTAAGGGTAAGCCTGTGACTGGAATCAAGTTTAGATTAACTGCGATATTTACAGACCCCTGGAAGAAAATCAGAACTGCCACTCCGTATGAAAGAAATGAGCCAAAAGGGTCGCCAGCTTTCCTGGCAGCCATTAGACATCTATAGATGATATAACCGATCAAAACGATAACAAAAACCGCACCAACCAATCCAAATTCCTCAGCGATCACTGAAAAAATGAAATCTGTATGACGCACTTTTAAGAACCTTAACTGTGTTTGAGTTCCAAGACCGTACCCCTTGCCTAAAATTCCACCTGAACTGAGTGCAATTAAAGCCTGGTCTACATTATATTGAGCGCCATAAGTGGCATTTGGATCAGAAACCAGGAAACCAGTTATGCGCTCTTTTTGGTATGGTTGTAGAAATTGAAAACCAATGATGGCGATCACAAGACCTACGAGGACGATCAGACCCACCTGTTTTAATTCTATCCCTGCCAACCACACCAGGAATCCCCAAATGACAAGAATCACTATAACATTACTCAAATTTGGCTGTAAGAAGATCCAAATCGCCAAACCCACTGCTATCAACAAACTTTTGATCAACCAGGAGAAATTTCGAATTGCGACGATATTCCTTTCAAAATAATATGAAAGGGCAAGGATAGCAACTATTTTCGCCAATTCAGTAGGTTGAATAGAAACCAAACCAACCTCCAACCAGCGGGCAGCACCAAACCTCTCTCCTCCTACCAAGTACAGAATGAACAGGAAAACCATGATAACGAAGTATATCTGGCGGATCAAAGCAGACCAATAATGATAATCAATAACAGCAACAATGAGGATCACCAACAATCCCAGACTGGCAAAAATTATCTGCCGCTGAACGAGACCGACCAAAGTTTCGTTTCCAGCGATGGCAGAGCGTATCATAGTCACTCCGAATGCTATCGCGAGAAACACAGCCCCAAACAAGCCAAAATCAAAATGACGCCAGATCTCAGTTCTAAAACTTTTTAACATTTCAATAGCCTAATCCTAAAACCTGATAGGACATTATATTCCCATTAATCCCTTTGTTATCCCTATTTGAAATATCCAGGAGAGATGAGTTGGATAGCTTACAATCCAGAATCCATTGATAATGATCGACTATCTGCGACGATTATTTCTAGTACGCATCGGAATATCTGCGATTAATCGTTGAGATCTGCCTTCATTGGCAAGCTTGATGGTAACAGAGGAGGGATCGATGTCAACATATCTTGAAATAACTTCGATCAGTTCATCCTTAAGAGATTCCAATTCTCCTGGAGCTAAATCTGTTCTATCGTGGATCAAAACCAATTTCAATCTATCTTTTGCATTTCCTGCACTTTTTTTCCTACCGGTGAAAAGATTTAGAATCCCCATATTACTTCCTCCCGGAAAATAGTTTCTGCAGGAATCCCTGGTTTTCCATTTGAGAAACAGGTATTTCTTCACCCATCAATCGTTTGGCGATATTTATAAAAGCAAGTCCAACTTTGCTTCTATTATCAAAAGCTAATGGGGTACCACGATTAGAGGCAATGATCACACTTTCATCCTCAGGTATGATACCGATCAAAGGTATTGCCAATAAATCAAGAACGTCATCGACCGAGAGCATATCCCCTCTTTTGATCATTACAGGATTAATTCGATTAATGATCAAACTGACTGGTCCTTTCTCTTCAGCATCCAGGATGCCAATTACTCTATCGGCATCCCTCACCGCCGAGACTTCCGGATTGGTCATGACTAAAACCTGATCTGCAGGGGCAATGGAATTTCTGAAACCTCGTTCAATCCCAGCTGGAGAATCGATGATGATCCAATCACATTCTGATCGCAATTCATTGCAAAGATTAACCATATCACTTGGAGAGACTGCACTTTTATCACGGGTTTGTGCTGCCGGTATCAAATACAATTCAGGCAATCGTTTGTCCCGTATCATCGCCTGACGGATGCGACAGCGTCCTTCAACAACATCAACCAGGTCATAAACAATCCGATTTTCCAGACCCAATAACACATCCAGATTTCTTAAGCCAATATCACCATCAATACAAACCACTCTTTGACCCAATTGTGCCAGTCCGACTGCAATATTGGCTACAGCTGTTGTTTTTCCAACTCCACCTTTTCCTGATGTAACTGTTACAACTTTAGTTGTCATTTAACCATCCTGATTATTTTGCAGAATTCCATGATTCAGCTATGATATGGTCACCTGAAATCCTGGCGATTTCCAATTTTCCCTTGGTATTCTTCTTTGGTGAAACTGCAATTTTTCCAGCAATTCGCAACTGCATTGGTGAAAAATCAAGGGCTCCAACTATGGCTTCTTCATCTCCTTCAGCCCCGGCATGAACAAGACCTCTAAGGCGACCCCAAACCAGAACACTTCCGACCGCAATGATTTCTGCTCCAGGATTGACATCCCCCAGAATGATAATATTCCCATGGTATTCAATATGTGAACCAGATCGAACGGTCTGTTTGATCCACAGCGCCTTGTCTTTCTGAAAAGGATCAATAATGATATCTGGTTCGGTTGTTTCTGGTTTTGATAACCTGGTTGCCAAACCGAGGTTCTGCGATGTCTGTTCTGTTATCTGTGATTCACTCAAAACCGCCCAAAGAACAAGGCCATAATCTGATAAGGTATCCCTTAATTTTGACAATTCCATAACATGAAGAACATGGGTTTGCACATTCAGGACCATGCGCGCACCCTGATAGAAAGCGGGGCGTTCATTGATCTGATCTATCAGGTTCTGTACCTGGGAATCCCAATCCGACCCCCCAATATTAACCATCAAGCCTTCGCGGGTGCCCTTAATTTGAATAATTGGAGGCTCTTTAATCATATATTTGATAAATTATAGCATAGATGTTCTAATATTTAAGGTCCGGTGGATTGGGCTGCATCAATGGTTTTTTGTTCAAAATACGCATCCATAACCAGTCTCACGATAGGGGCAGCAACACTACCCCCCTCACCGCCATTATATGCAAATGCCAATATCACGATTTCCGGATCATCAAAAGGGGCATAAGCTACGGTCCAGGCATGAGTTGGCCAATTTTCAAAAGAACATCGATTCTGGCTCAAGGCAACATCATCGCAATATTCTGCAGTTCCCGTTTTCCCTGCCACTGCAATTGGGTAATCCTTGAAGGAGTAATCTTTTGCCAAGGTACCAGATGGATCGAGAACAGCCAGACGCATTCCATGTTGTACGCTTTCCACAACCCAGGATGCAACAGTTTTCATACGTCCAGTATCTGTACAATATGTGTTTTCACATGTAAATTCCTTTATGATCGGATCAACCGTGATATCCCATTTCATGTTCGGTTTAAATGGAGATATCTGATAACTACCTGGTTCCAATGGGCTGTCTGACACGGATTGGGCTTCCGGGTTCCAGTATTTCTCAAGTACGATTCCATCAGCATCCTGGATCGAACGAATTATGGTCGGCTGCATTAATTTTCCATCGTTTGCTATCGTAGCTGCAGACATCAGAACTTGTAAAGGCGTTGCCAAAACGTATCCCTGACCTACACTGGCAATGTACGTATCTCCAGTAGACCAGTTTTCTCCCTGGTAAATGCGTTTCCAGGTAGGATCTGGAATCAGCCCTGATGCCTCCCCATATAATTCGATTCCCGATGGTTGTCCATACCCCAACGCATCTGCATATTGCTGCAATCGTTGAATGCCAAGACCTTCTGGTATCTCATCCTTGTACCCGCCACCCAATTTATAGAAACAGACATTGCTTGAATATGCAATGCAATGATAATAATCAATCAAACCAAATGATTCGGGGTAGATCCAATCCCGGAAGGACCTTTGGAAACCCGGATCGGTAGGAGAAAAACTTTCCGTGATCACCAATTCGGATGGAGCCTCAATGATCTGATCCAAAGAGACAACTCCTTCGTTTAGAGAACCTGTGGCAGTTGACAATTTGAAAGTTGATCCTGGTGGAAATTCTGCGGAGATGGCCACATTCAACAATGGGTGGGTTGGGTCCTGGGATAATTGATTGTAATAATACTCTGGTATGAACCTTGCCAAACGATTATTCTCGTATGTCGGCCAGGATACCATGGCAAGAATTTCCCCTGTTTTAGGGTTCATTGCGATTACAGCTCCACTGGAAATACGGATATAACCATAGTATCGATTGTTCCAAAAATCTATCTCTTCCGCCAAAGCCGCTTCCACAGCAGCCTGGAAGCGGGTGTCTATTGTCAATGTAATATCATTTCCAGGAATTGGTGCGATTGGCGCTTCAAGGTTGCGCAATTCCTGACCAGCTACATCCACTTCAACAACCCGTTTACCAGGGACTCCGATCAGCTCATCATTCATTGAAGCTTCCACACCTGCATATCCCACTTTATCAGTTTTCGTGACAAAGCCAAGGTTTTTATATTCTGTTTCCAAGCGAGCCGGGATTGGTCCAAGGAATCCGATCACATGGGCAGTAAGGGATCCTGTCGGGTAGTCACGGACTGGGTCGACGGTTACGCTAACTCCCGGCCAATCAATAGCTTTTTCTCTTGCTATCATCGCTATATTCTGATCAACATCACACTGAATTAATACCGGTTTATAAGGTTCAAGAGAAGTTCCCAATTCCACAAGTTGTGTGATACCCGGACCTGGAACGCATTGGGAAACAAGTTTGGCATCTTCAACAGTTCCGAAATTGACAGGTACTCCCGTTAATTCAGAAAGTTGACGGTAGATATTCTGAATATCAGATGGATCGTCCGGCAAATAGGCAGGTGTAATAGCGATGGAATAGGAAGCAATATTCCTTGCCAATACAAACCCGTTACGGTCATAGATAATGCCTCTTCTGGGCGCATCGGAAACTATTTTCGAGCGGTTGTTATTTGCATATTCCAAGTAGGTTGAATAATCTATAACCTGCAAGCCTACCAGGCGGGTGACAAAAACCACACTAACCAGACCAAATACGATATACAGTGTCCATACACGCCATGGTTGAGTAACTTGAGATGTCTTAAAGATCCTCATTCGGAACTCTCCGATGAATATAACAATCCAACAAGGTCCCTAATTAAAAAATATACGGGAACAGAAAGTATAAGATTCAGGAGAATACTTGGTAATGTAATAAGGCTTAGCATGTTAACAAAGTTTACTTCACTTCCAATAACCACCAAGAACCCTATGGACAATAAATGGGTGATCAACGTCCCGATAAAAAGAACGATGAATACTTCAAGCAGCAGTGATTGCCAAATTCTTTTTTGAAGAAGATGACTCAAGCTGACGATCAATAAATAACCCAATAAGACCAGGTACCATGGTAACCTAGATACATATCCCACCATCAACCCGGCTACCAGAGCCCAAAACCAGCCACTTTTTACTTTTGGTTGCAAAGAAAATGACACAAGGATAGCAAGGATTAGATCTGCACTTCCAGAAAGCAGATTAATACGGCTTATGATCCCTACCTGGATCATAAGTGCAAATCCCAAAACAGGTATAGCCAGGAAATATTCCATAGAAATCTTATGGGTTTGGTGTAGGTAATAAAGGTGTTATGTCCACTGGCTGGAAATTAACGATCACAAGGACATATTCCACTCTCGGAAAGTCAACAATCGGCTGCACAGAAGCGGATTGAAATAACTCTGATTCAATATTGCTGATATTTACAATCTGCCCAACCAATAAATTCGGCGGAAAGTCACCTCCCAAACCAGATGTCAAAACAACATCTGCGGATTCAACCACAACATCATGAGAAATCATCTGGAGTGAAAGATCCCCATTTAACGAACCAACCATAACAGCATCCGTTTTTGAATTCTTGAGGGTAATATTGACTGCTGAATTTTGATCTGTGATCAGTTGAACTCGAGAAGCTTCAGCCACAACCGCATCAACCCTGCCAACCAGACCTTGCTGCGTGACTACCGGCATACCACGGACGATACCTTCATTAGCACCAACATTGATAATCACATATCTTAAGAATGGGCTTGGATCACGGCCTATGACAGTAGCAGCTTTATACGAGTTTTCAGGATTTGTGCGTGCAAAATCCACCAAGGCTGAAAGAATTTCGGTTTGTGTTACTTCCTGCTGGAGTTCTATGATCTGTGTTTGCAGCCTTGCGACTTCAGATTCCAGCTCACTATTCCTTAACTGTAATGAGGCCATGTCCCTTGGGGCAGTCAGAAAATCGGAAATGGCCATAAAACGTTCTGAGAGCCAGGTTTGTCCACTTACAGATGTCTGTCCAAACCAGGTGGTAATCCCGCCCAGGTATCCACCCAGGGCCAACAGTACAAAACCCAGGACCAGAATTATAAGGAAAATTGTCTGAAGATACCGTGGAAATTTATTTTGCATAATTTTGAATTTACTATCTCAGGAGATAATTGAGAGCGATCGAAGGATCTTAACGAGTGCTCCCATCTCTTTCCAATCCTGTAAGCAGATGAGAAAGATTCTGAAAATCCTCCAGGATAATACCGGTACCCCGGACAACACAAGTTAATGGATCTTCTGCAACAAAAACGTTCAGGTTCATTTCTTCGGTAAGTCTTTCTGACAGCCCATTTAATAATGCGCCGCCACCTGCAAGACAAATGCCTTTTTCCATCAGATCTGAAAGAATTTCGGGAGGTGCCTCATCCAATGCATCTTTGACCGTATCGATGATAACCTGGATAGAACCTGTCAAGGCTTCTCGCATTTCGACCGATGAAACGATCACTGATTCAGGTAGACCGGTCACCAAGTTGCGCCCCCTCACTTCCATTGTTTTTTCAACTGGAAGTGGAAATGCTGAACCAATGGACCATTTGACCTGTTCTGCAACTCTTTCACCGATCAGCAAATTGTACTTGGTGCGGATGTAGTTTTGAACCTCAACATCCATTTCATCACCTGCGACGCGTAAGGAGCGGGAAATAACCACCCGATTTGACGAAATAACAGCGACCTCGGTAGTACCCCCTCCAATATCAACTATCATAGATCCGTGAATATCATTGATCTGCAGTCCTGCACCTAATGCAGCGGCAACCGGCTCTTCAATCAGATAAGTTTCCCTGGCTCCTGCAGACATCGAAGCGTCATAGACTGCTCTTTTTTCAACCTGGGTAACTCCGGACGGAATACCAACAACAACCCTCGGCCTAGGTAAGGGCACAATCGTCTGTTCGTGGACTTTCCCAATGAAATATTCCAGCATTGCTTGTGTGATCTCAAATTCTGAGATAACGCCATCCCGAACTGGCCTGATAACAGAAAGAGAACCAGCCGTTCTGCCAGCCATCTCCTTGGCTTCCTGCCCAATAGCAATGGGCATTCTGGTACGTTTTTCAATTGCCACCCAGGAAGGTTCATTAATTACAATTCCCTTTCCACGTACCAAGACCAAGGTATTGGCTGTTCCCAAATCAATCCCAATATCCAGAGAAAAAAGGCCTAAAAGCCAATTAATTGGATTAAACGCCAATAGAGACTCCTCAACTTTAATTTAACTGGATTATTATACCATCCTAATCATTTTAATCTTTTTATAAGAAACATGGTCAGGTCATCAGCAAGAATATTCGTTTCCATGAATTCAAAAACATCCTCTTCAATGGATTTTATTATATCTACAGGAGAAATGCATCTTTTATCATTTAATAATTGTTCCAATCGATCATCGCCAAAAAGATCACCTTCCAATGATGCTGCTTCCGTTAATCCATCTGTATAAAACAGGATGCAATCATCTATGTCAAAATGAACTTCTCTTTCTTCGATCTCGATATTATCCTGGATACCCAGCGCCATTCCAGTTCGTGTTAATTTTTCTATCTTCCCATCTTCAGACCTGATCAAAAACGGGGGATTGTGACCTGCATTAGCATACTTCATGTTACTCTTTTTCAGGGAAAGAACTGCAAACACTGT
>Ga0209641_10001178_pt1 | contig 23567 bp, 27 predicted proteins | sample RifCSP16_1_FD_184022 | JGI IMG/M metagenome (GOLD analysis project Ga0209641, IMG submission 184022) | Soil microbial communities from Rifle, Colorado - Rifle CSP2_sed 16_1 (SPAdes) (version 2) | ecosystem: Environmental > Terrestrial > Deep subsurface > Rock core/Sediment | place: Rifle... | reverse complement strand
CGCGTGGCGGCTGCGAGAACTGATCCCCGCCAGGCTCGCAGAGCCCCGACCCCCGCCCAGGGACTTCGGACCCGCAAGGGCCGTGGCGGCGATCGAGGGCTTTCTCGCGGAACGAGGTGTGCTCGGCGGGGACGTCGTCTCGTGAGTTACAAGCGCCGCGCGCCTTATAATCCGGTCCGCGTTCCCCATGCGATGTCGGCATCGACGGAGTTCTTCGACGCGGTCAAGAAGGGGGATGTCTCCGCCGTTCGCGAATGGCTTGAGAAGGACAGCTCGCTTGTGAACGCGAGGACGGAGAAGGGCTTTTCACCCGTGACGGTCGCGGCGTACTACGGGCAGGAGGACGTGCTCCGGACGATGCTCGAGTGGGGGCCCGCGATGACGGTCCACGAGGCCTCGCTCGCCGGAGACCTGAACCGTGTGTGGGAGCTCGTCGAGGGCGACTCGAGGCTCGCGAACGACACGTCCTCTCCCGACGGATTCCCTCCCCTCGGCCTGGCGGCGCACAAGGGTCGCATCGAGGTCGTGAAGTACCTGATCTCAAGGGGTGCGGACGTGAACTTCGCCGCGCCGGAAACGGGGTTCACGGCGCTCACGGGGGCGATCGCGGGCGGACACGCGGACGTCGTTCGGGTCCTGTTGGCGGCAGGGGCGAACGTGAACCACCGGTACGAGGAGAATCGGTTCAGTCCCCTCATCGAGGCAGCGGGCGACAACGAGCCGGAGATCATCGAGCTCCTCCTCGACGCCGGCGCGGACGTGCGCGCGCGGACGAACGACGGGAAGAGCGCGCTGACCCTCGCGGTGGAGAAGGGTCACGGGGAAGTCGCGGACATCCTCCGGCGTCACGGCGCGACGCCGTAGCCGAGCCGCCGAACGACGGGGACAGGGACTAATGAGCGCTCGTCCCTTCCGGCCCCATGAAGTACCGGTTCCACTACACGGGTATCCGCGTGCGGAATCTCAAGCGCTCCCTCGACTTCTACACGAAAGCGTTCGGGATGAAGGTCGTGAACGAAGGGACGATGGGGCACGGCGGCATCTACGTGCAGCTCGTCGGCGACGGGTCCCGCCAGAAGCTCGAGCTCAACTGGTACCCGCCCGGGAGCCGGTTCCACACGCCGTACCGGAAGGGCGACGAGATCGACCACCTCGCGTTCGTCGTCTCCGACGTGGAGAAGGCGTACGCCGAGTTGTTGCGAAAGGGCGCGAAGCCCGCCGTCCCGCCGGCGAGTTCGAAGGGGACGGAGGTCTACGTCAAGGACCCGGACGGCATTTGGCTCGAGCTGCTGGGCGGCTAGACCATCCGGCCTGTGGGTGACGTACGGTCGGCGCTCAATCCCTCCGTGCCTCCAGGACGATGCTCTCCGCGCCGAACGACCTCGTGATCCGCTTCGTGCTCTCCGAGGACGACTTCGCGAAGTAATCCATGCGCTTCAGTACGCGCACGTCGCGGAAGCCCGCACCCTCGATCGCCTTCAGATAGTCCCCCTCCACGGCCGCGCCGCCGATGCAGTCCGCCCACAGCTGCGGGTTGATCCCGCACACCGCCCCGACGTCCTCCTGCGTGACGATGTCCGCGAGCTGCAGGCGCCCGCCCGGCTTGAGCACCCGGTGGATCTCGCGGAACGCGGCCTCCTTGTCCGGCACGAGGTTCAGAACGCCGTTGCTCGTGACGACGTCCACGCTCGCGTCCGGCAACGGGATGTTCGTGGCCGCGCCCTCGTGGATCTCCACGTTCTTCGCCCCCATCTTCGCGATGTTCGCGCGGGCCTTCGCGATCATGGCGGGCGTGATGTCGAGGCCGTGCACCTTCCCCTTCGGGCCGACCTTCAGGGACGCGTACAGCACGTCCGTCCCGGATCCGGAGCCGATGTCGAGCACGGTGTCCCCCGGGCGGATCGCGTTGGCGGCGTGCGGAAAGCCGACGCCCGCGAACGACTCCGTCGCCGTCGGCGGCAGCTTGTTCAGCTCCGCCTCCGCGTATCCCAGGTACGTGAGCGCCTGCATGCCGTGGGGGAAGTGGTACTCCCTCTCCGGACTCGAGGCGACCTCCGTGTACAGCGCCTGCACCGCTCGCGTGATCACCGGGGCGAGGTCCGTCGCACGCGCCGCGTATTCTGTCGGGATCACGTGGGAGACCGGGACCAGGTCCAGTGGCAGCTTGTCCACCTTCTTGCTCCCCCACCGCCAGAACGCGCCGGCATCCGACGGCACGGGCTTCAGCAGACCCGCCGCGGCGAGCTTCTCGAGTCGCGCCTGCGCGTCCGCGTTGGAGATCCGGAACACCTCCGCGATCTCGCGCGCGGGCGTGAGGCCGTGGTGATGCTCCACGTACTCCAGGATGTCCGACGGCGTTCGCTTCGGCAGCCCGGGCGCGAGGCGGTCGACGATCTCCTCGAAGGGACCCGCGGTGAACGTCTGCCCCTTCGCGACCGACTTCCCCTCGCGGTTCCGTACGACCAGGGAGAGGAAGTTCGCGTGGGCCGCGTGCATCGCGTGCTGGTCCTCCTCGAAGGCCTTCTGCACCGCCGCGGACTTCATGTCCTTCCGGAGGCGCTCGCCGTCGAGCCCCACCTCTCCCGCCAAGCGCGCGTACTCGTCCTCCGTCGCGGGGCGGCACTCGACCTGGAACGCCTCCATCATGCGACGGAAGTACCGGTCCGCCTTCTCCGCGGACTGGAGCTGCGCCGCCTTGAACGCGAGGCAGCCCGGGTACGTGGACGAGACCTTCGACCGCCACATGTAGTCCGGAACGACGGGCATGCCCGTCATCTCCACGGATTCGTGGACCCAGTGGAGCGTCGACTGTTCGTCGACCTCGTACTCCTTCATCCACTCGTTCCGGTCGCGATACGTCCCGCCCATCCGGTACGTGACCTTCACGTTGTCCCCGTACACCTCCTTGAGCCGCTGCAGGATCGGCTCGAGGCCCCACGACCACCAGCACATCGGGTCTGCGAAGTGCACGATCTCGATCGGCGGTTCTGCCATGGTTGTCCCGAGGGACCGCCCGGTATATAGCGACAAGCTCCACCTTGAATCACGCGGGGTCTTCGTCCCGACCTCGATGAAGACCCTCTTCGCGGGCGATTCCAGAAATGGGTCAAGCTGGTGAGACGATCCGTCCGTTTCGCACGACCGCCGTTCCGTCGATCGTGACCGTCGCGCCCGTCAGCGTGCCCGCAAGCCCGAAGCTCGACGTGTTCGTGCCGCCAAACTCGTCGTTGTCCCCGATCGTGACGTACACGTTCCCCGCCGCGAGGTAGTCCTGCAGGAAGCCCGTGCGGACGCGGGGGTTCAGCCCGATCTGGAGGCCGCCGAGCTGGTCGCGGCCCTCGGTCCCCTTCGCCCACTGCCTCTGCACGAGTTCGCCGTTCTCCTCCGCGCTCCACTTCGCGCGCCCCCCGTCGAACCCGAACGTGAGGCCGCGCATCCACCGTCCCGTGTACGCGTTGGGGCGGTCGAAGCGGATCGTCCCCTCGCCGCTCCCCTCGTCCGGCGCCACGTACAGCTCGCCCGCGGGGACGGACGCCATGTTCTCGCCTTCCTCGACGAGCTGCGGCGTGATCACGCCGTCGTCGAGGCGCGCCTTGCGTCCCGCGAGGTCGCACGCGAACCGCGTCCCGTTGGGGGCGGTGATTTCGACGTGCCCCTTCCCGGAGAGGAGTCGCTGCGCCGTCCGCCCGGCCCGCCGGAGGTCCGCGGCGTCAATCGCGGATGCGTCCAGCATCATCCGCCGCCACGCCTCGAGGTCGAGCCCGTACGCCGCCGCACGCTCGGGCGTCACGTACCCGAGGCCGACCCGGACGCCGCGGATCTTGTAGCGCTCCGCGCGCTTGTACCATTCGTCGTTGTAGTCGGTCATCGCGTTGTACTTGTCGATCCCGACCTCGCGGATCTTCCGGATGTCCGCGGGGCCCGTGATGAACACGTACGCGTCCGCCTCCTTCAGTGCCGCCCACTCGTGCTTGCCGATCTTCCCCTGCTTGCTCGGAGGGAGCGTGGCGGCGGACCGCCAGAACGTCTCCTCATCCTCGAGGAGGAACAGGGACCGCGCGCCCATCGCGCGGATCTGGTACACGAACTCCGCGGCGATCGGCACGCCGTGGTTCCACGATTCCACGATGACGTTCTCGCCCGGCTTGACGTGCAGGGAACTTCTCAGGACGCTCTTCGCAAGGGACTCGTATTCCGACAAGGGATTCCCCGTGAGTAGGAAGGGGGCGCGGCCTATAACGATATCCTTGGGCCGCCAAACTTCAAGTCCCACCATGGCGGTCGCACGCGCGTGAAGCTCAGCCTCGACACTCGCGTCTCGCTCAACCACGGGGGTGAGATGCCCGTCTTCGGCCTCGGCGTCTGGGAGGCTTCGGGCAAGAAGTGCGTCGAAGCGGTGAAGCACGCGCTCCGCGTCGGCTACCGCCTCATCGATACCGCCAAGATCTACGGGAACGAGGAGGAGGTCGGCCTGGCGGTCCGCGAGAGCGGCGTCCCCCGGGAGGACGTGTTCGTCACGACGAAGGTCTGGACCTCGGATCAGGGATACGAGTCCACCCTCCGCGCCTGCGACGCCTCCCTGAAACGGCTCGGCATGACGTACGTGGACCTCTACCTGATTCACTGGCCGGGATCGAAGAAACGCGCGGACACGTGGCGAGCCCTCCTCGAGTTGAAGGACCGTGGGATGGCCCGCGCAATCGGCGTGAGCAACTACTACCCGCATCACCTCCAAGAGGTCCTCCGGGCGGGCCCGGTCGTCCCGGCGGTCAACCAGATCGAGCTGAGTCCATTCCTGCACCCGTGCGAGGTCACGGAGTTCTGCCGCCAGCGCGGGATCGTCATCGAAGCGTACAGTCCCCTCGCACGCGGGAGGCGTCTGCGGGTTCCGGGGCTCGTCGCCGTCGCGCGCAAGTACGGGAAAACGCCGGCTCAAGTCATGCTCCGGTGGTCCCTGCAGCACGGCTACGTCGTGATCCCGAAGTCCGTCCGCCCGGAGCGCATCGAGGAGAACGCGGGCGTGTTTGATTTCGAGCTCGCGCCCGCCGACATGGGGGCGCTGGACGCGCTTCACGACGGCTTCCGCACGTGTTGGGACCCGTCGGAGATGCCCTAGGAGATTGCGGAGGTTCGGAGGAGGGCACCCCGCGATCTGAAAGGGATATGCCCCCCGCCCGCTTCCCCTGGATCGAGATGCGGATCGAGGAGTGCGAGTTCCCGGAGGACGTGATGTACGACCCGGAGGGATTCGTGTGGGTCCGCGAGGACTCCGGGGATGCAGTCGTCGGGATCACGAGCATCTTGGCGGCGGTCGCGGGCAAGCTCACGACCGTCCGCGCGAAACCCGGCGGCATTATCTACGCGCGGCGGGAAGGCATCGGTTCCATCGAGAGCGGCCGGTACTTCGGTCTCATCCGCGCGCCCGTGCGCGGAACCCTGTTGGCGGTGAACGAGGAGGTCTTGCGCAAACCGAGGCTCCTGTCCGACGCGCCGTATGGCGACGGTTGGTTCGCGCGACTCCGGCCAGAGGATTGGCGGGAGGACCGGGACACGCTGAGGACCGCCGCCGCCGCCAAGGACCTGCTACGGTCGCAGATCGCGGCGCTCCGGATCCATTGCTTCGCCGCCTTCCCCGACTACGAGATGTTCGAGATCGGTGTCGAGTGCTCAGCGGTGCTCGTGAAGCTCAACGAGCTGATCCCCCGGATCGAAGTTGGCGAGGTCGTGCACATCGTGTCCGACGACGCGACCGCGCCGGTCGAGATGGCACAGTGGACGGAGCGGACGGGACACCCCGTCGTGGACGCACGCCGAGAGGGGGACCTATTCCACTACCTCGTGCGGAAGGCGTGACCGCGTACCTGTACGACGGGCTTTCAAGCGAGCCGCCACCGCATGACTAAGTACCGCCAGAGTCATGGGAGGCGCGTGAAGGTGCGGTTGTCCGCCGTCGTCCATCGGGAAGGCACTTGGTTCGTCGCGCGTTGCCCCGAACTGGAGGTCGCGAGCCAGGGGCGCTCCGTGGAGGAGTCGTTGGCAAACCTCCGCGAGGCCCTCGAACTCCGACTCGAGGAGGATGACGTGGAACTCCCCGAGGAGCCGTTCTGGCGGCTGCGGTGAGGGCGAGCTCCTCACTTCTCGATCGGCGTGCGGATGAGGTTGCCCCACTCCGTCCAAGACCCGTCGTAGTTCTTCACGTTCGGGTAGCCGAGGAGGTACTTCAGCACGAACCACGTGTGGGACGACCGTTCCCCGATCCGGCAGTACGCGATGACCTCCTTGTCCGCGGTCACGCCCTTCCCCTGGTATAGAGCGCGCAGGTCCTCCACGGACTTGAACGTCCCGTCCGCGTCGTTCACCGCTTGCGCCCAAGGAATGTTCTTCGCGCCCGGGATGTGGCCGCCGCGCTGCGCGTGCTCCGTCGGGTACTCCGGCGGCGCGAGGATCTCGCCCGAGAACTCCTTCGGCCCCCGGACGTCGACGAGGACCTTGTCGTGCATCGGGAGCACCTGTCGCACGTAGTCGAGGTACACGCGAATCGTCTCGTCCGGAGCCTTCGCGTGGAAGGTTGCCGCCGGGTGCGATGGAACGTCCTTCGTCACGGGGAGGTCCTCCAGGAGCCACTTCTTCCGCCCGCCGTTCATGAGGACGACGTTCTCCACGCCGTAGTACTTGAAGACCCAGAACGAGAACGCGGCGAACCAGTTGTTGAAGTCCCCGTACAGCACGATGCGGTGGCCGTTCGAGATCCCGAGCCGCCCGAACAAGTGCTCGAGCCCTTCCCTCGAGACGAGGTCCCGCGCGACCGGGTCGTTGATGTCTTTCCTCCAGTCGATCAGGACGGACCCGGGCACGTGGCCCTGGTTGTAGTTCGCGGTCGGGTCGTAGTCCACTTCGACGATGCGAACGTCCGGGTGACCCAGGACGCTCTTCACATAGCTCGTGTCCACCAGCACTTCCGGATGTGCGTATTCCGTCATTCGATACTCCCCCGAGGGGAATCCCCAATGCCTCGTGGCCTTTTACGCCTTGCGGGCCGTGCTAGGGAATCTTCGCGAGGACCTTGCCGGCGTCCTGGGGCGTCCACGCCTTCATCGTCGTCGTGCGCGTGTTCCCCTGCGCCCCGAGGGTGAGCATGATCTGCATCACGGCGTCGTCGTTCGGGGCCTCCATGATCGCCACCCAATCATACTTGCCCATCGTCACGAACACGGTGTGCAACTCCCCGCCGTTCTTCTTGATGAGCGCCCGCGACGCCTCCACCCTCTTCGGCACGTCCTTCACGGTTCGGATCCCCTGCTCGGTCCAATTGCCCAGCACGACATAATGCGGCATGCGTCTCCCTCGGGCGGGCATCGCCCGAGCCCGGAAAAAGGTATGCTGCCTACGAGGGTTTCGCGGGTTCCCGCTCGACGACCCGGGCGACATGCCCCATGCATTGTCGCTGGAGCGTCCCCACCCGCTGACCGTAATGTCCAGAGATGTGCAGCGCCTGGAACGCCTCCGAGTAGAGGGAGGCCAGATCGGTTCTCACGCGGGCGATTGCGCATCCTGGGACGACGTCTGCAACCGGATTGTCGCATGCGCCACCGGATAATCACGGATGAGAATCGGAGCGAAACTCCTACCTAGTCCTCGCCATCGTAGGGCGTTCGCTTGACGGCCCCCGCGGCGAACCCCCCGGACCCGGCATCGAGCCCGTGGCTGCACGTCGCCGCTCCCGTCGGGAAGATTGCCGCGTGGTTCCTCGTTTTCTCGAACTTCCTCCTGTTGTTCGCCCCCCTGTTCTTCCTCTTGGACCTCCCCTCGTACGCCGACCCGTCCGCGCCCGGTGGCTCCCTCGTCGCCCTGTTCGCGGACCCGGGGCGGGTGCTCGCGATCGCCGACCTCGTCGCCCTGATCGGCGTCGTCGTCCTCATTTCCGCGATGTTCGTGATCCTCGTCGCTCTGATCCGCGGGGACAAGCGCGTCGGCATCGAGGTGTACGGGCTCGGGCTCGTCGTCCTCGCCTGCCTGGCGGCGTGGGCTCCCGTGATGGCGTACTCCCTCAGCCGCGCGCGGGGCTCGGTCGCGGACGTGGACGCCGCGGCGGCGACGGGCGGGTGGAGCCTGGCGGCGGTCCTCCTCCTCGTGGCGTCCCTCGCGTACCTGTTCTTCACGCTCCGACTTGAGGAGCGAACGCGGGCGCTCAAGCTCAGTTCCCTCCGGTGGCCGATCTACGCGGCGGTGAACGTCCTGGGGTCCGCGGCGATCGCGGCGTTCTTCCAGTCCGCGGCGGGCGGGTCCGGGAGCCTGGACGCGTTCACGATCGGGCTCGTCCTGAAGGTGACGCTCATCCCCATGCTCGGCGTGTGGGCGTACCGGGACCTCCGGGACCGCTTCCCGCTGTGGGCGAGGGTGCCGCTCCACGAGGTTCCGAAGGTGGCGGTGCCGACGACGGCGGAGGGTGTGCCGCTGCCGCCGACCGTGGTTCGCCCCCCGGCCCCGTCGCCGCCAAGGGGCGTGCTCGCGCGGCCCCTCCCGCCGCCCCCGAACGATTGAGCCTCAATCTCATCTCCCAGAAACCCCCGCCGCCCACTCGACCGCGACCCTGACCCTGCGGATGCGCGAATGCTCCTCATACACGCGTATCCCTCATACTTCGAACAGCTATCCCTGTGACCATAGGCCGTCGGCGTCGACGTAGACCCAGTAGCCCTCGCCCCAGACCAACACTTCCTCCGGCGGGACCGCCCGCAATCGGTATGGGTCCGACGAGGCGTCGAAGGTCTCCACCCTTCGGACCGCGAGACCCACGGTACTCGCCGCCATGTCCTCCTGCATCACCGACGCGTAGGACACGAGGTTCCATGCCGTGTGGAGGGCGAAGGATGGGGAGTCCTCGATGAGGCCGGCGATGGTGTACTGCCCCGGCGTCGACGAATCGACCCAGTAGGCGGTCCCAAACGGGAGGGCGACGAGATCCCCGCCCCCCTTCGCTGCGGAGAAGGACTTCCACGGATCTCCGGGGTCTTCGCCATCGTAGGTCCGTATGCTCGCCACCGCGGGCCAGACGGTCTGGAGGATGAGAGCCAGAGAGGGATCGGACCCTCGAACCGGGACCGTGAGCAGATTCATCCCCGCGACGACGACCTTCGTGTAGCGGGCGCCGAGGCCGCTCACCGCAGCGTTCTCCCACACGTCGACGGACTGGATCCTGAAGAAGCGCAGATCCGTGTCCCCGGGGACGTGGCCGCAAGCGGCACACACGTACTCGTACGTGGCGGAGCCGTTGGCAGGGACCGTGGCAATCCCCATGAACGGTCCGAGCGCGCTTCCCACGGACATGAGGACCCGGTATGCGACGGTACCTCCGAGCAGCCCTTCGTCCGAGGCGCGGGACCAAGCGAGCGTGAGGTCCTCGAGACCGCCACCGGTCAGCGTGGCGCCGACCAACCTCGGAGCCCTCGGGGGCACGTACTCGAGCGGCGCGACGAGGGGGTAACGGTCCTGGCTGTTCCCGTCGATCACGTAGGAGGAGTCGATAATGCGATCCGGGTCGGGGCACACGTCCTGCAGGGGACCGCTGCAGTCGTCCGCGCCCGCGTGGTCGGACCAGTAGTTCCCGCCGCTCGGGTATCCGTCGTCCCAAGCGGTCCCCGCCCCGGTCCGATCGTCTGCCTGCACGCCGTTCGCGAAGAAGGCGTTGTGGTCGAGGCGAGCGCCCGTCACATCGACGTCCAAGCCGATCCCGACCGACGGGTTCCCTACAATCGTGTTGCCCGTGACTAGGACCTCGTTCGAGGTATAGAACGCGATGCCACTATAGTCGCTCGACGCGACCGTGTTGTTCGCGACGGTCGTGCGGCCCCCATAGCCCACCCCGATGCCGTTGAGGTTCCGGTAGAGCGAATTCCCCGACACGAAAACATCCGTCGAGTGCCCGACGCTCACGCCCGCGTTTCGGTTGAAGGACGCGTTGTTCCCGGTCACGTTCACATGATCGGAATACCATAGCCAGATGCCAAATGCGCCATTGCTTCGCACGACGTTGTCGGCCACCGTGACGTAGGAGCAATCGTTCAGGTTGATCCCACTCCACGTGTTCGACGTCACCGTGTTGCCGACGACCGTGTTCGCGTTGGGAGGGCCCCCCGCCGACCCGACGAAGATGCCCTCGTCCGTGTTCAACGAGACCGTGTTGTTGGCGATCGTGAGGTTCCTCCCCACCGCGCGGATCCCGTCCCGGTTGCCCGAGAGCGTGCTGTCCTCGATCGTGCCGTTTTGGACGGCCAGGAGGTGAATTCCATCGTAGACGGTCCCCCCCGAATGCACGTAGACGGCCCGGATGACGAACGAGGCGTCCGTGTTCTGGATGAAGACGCCGTGGGCGATGGACGCGTCCACTTCCCAGCCCTCGATGACGTACGGGTCGAAGGGCATCCCGGTGCCGTTCGCGACGCATTCGCAGCCGAAGCCAGCGCCTACGGGCGTGAAGTCCGCGTTGCTGTTGATGACGATTGGAGGTCGGGAGACGTACGCGGCTGAGGGCCCGGACTGAAGGCCAAGGGGCAGCCCGACCACCGCGGCGGCTGCGATGAGCAGGAGCGCGTTCTCCTTCCAGCGCGACATCGTGGTTGCCTTCTGTCAGCCCCGCGGGGGTCATAGTCGTTGTGGCGGATCCCGTCGTTCGACAAACCCGTAGGGGCCTTCATTAGCCCGTACGACGATGGCCCGGGGGGGTGTGCGCGGCGTGGTCGTCGAGGGTGCGGGGCGCCGCGTGACGGACGATGCCGAGGGGAACCACGCAGGGGGTCGCAGAGCCGTTCCCGTTCCTCCAACTGGCAAGCTCCCTCGGGCGCACCGGCGCGGCCTTCCTGATCGCCTCGAATTTCGCGTTCCTGATCGCCCCGATGTTCTACCTGCTGGACCTCGGGCCCCTGATGGATGAGGCGAACCGCCCCGCCATGTCGGTCCTCCTCTTCCTGGACCCGAGCCGGATCTTCTCGATCGGGGACGTGCTCCTCCTGATTGGGGCCGCGATCTTGGCGGGCGCGATCGCCCTCGTGCTGATCGGGCTCCGCCGCGCGGGTCGGCACGTGCCTATCGACGCTTTCGTGCTCGGTGCGGCGTCCCTCGGCGTCTCTATCGGGTGGTTCGCCGCGAGCCTGGGTGCGCAAGGCGGCTCCAGGGGGGGCGACGACATCGTGGCGGCGGTGGGCGGCTGGAGCGTGGCCGCGCTCCTCCTTCTCGTGGGGTCCGCGCTGTACGTCGCCTTCGCCTTCCGGGTGGACCGCCGCGCGTACCGCCGCGGGCTCGCGCCGGTCCGATGGCCGGTGTTCGCCGCGCTCAGCCTCGCGGGGACGACGGTCTTCCTCGTGCCGGGCATACGCGACGAGGTGCTCGCGACGGCGGCCCTCGCGATGGCGATCATCTTCCTCCCCCTGCTCGGGGTCGTCGCATACCGGGACGTGATGGAGAGCTTCGAGACCTGGCCGCGGGAGGCTCGGGTGGCCGCGGCGGGACGGACCGTTGCGGTCCCCGTGCGCTTCTACGCGCAGGAGGTGGCGCGCATCGATCGGGCGGCTTCGTTGCTGGGCGCGAGCTCCCGGAGCGCGTTCCTCCGGGACGCCGTGCTCGAGAAGGTCGCCGCCACCGAAGAGGGTCCGGTCACGGAGCCGCCGCCCCCGAAGGATGAGCCGGTCGAGGGAGGCGCTGAGTAGGGGATGATTCGGCATCCCGCTGCCTCCGCGTGCCTTCATCCTGAAAAGGGAGAGTCACCGCCAGATTTCACGATGGGGCAGCGGGCGATTGCCCTTCCGGTTCCACCGACGCCAGGCAGCGGAAGGGTCGCCCGGACTACTGCATCGGCTACTTCCGTGCGCAAGTCTTAAGTGCTATCAATTCGATAGCTTTGGGAGATGGCGGAAACGCAGGTCCTCTTCCGCGTGGAGGAGGAGCTCCTCGAGGCGCTCGATCGGATCCTTCCCACGCGCGGCTTCAAGACGCGGAACGAGTGGTTTCGGGCGCAGATCCGTGACGTCATCGAGGAAGAGACCCGGCGCAAGAGGGTGATGAGCATCCTCGACCGTCTCACGGTGGAGGGCATCGAGGACGAGGACATCGTGCGGATGGTGAAGGAATGGCGATCTCGCGGGCCTCGGCGCTAAGAGGGTTTCGACTGCACGTAGTCCCAACTTTCTCCTCGGTGCCGGGCCATGGGCCGCCGACATCCCTTGAACATCGTGATCGACACGAACGTAATCGTCGCGTCTCTTATCCGGAAAGGCATCGTCCGGGAACTCCTAGTGGGCCACCCGAGGTCGTTCATGACGCCCGAAGCCTGTATCGACGAGGTCTGGGGACGACGCAGCACCTGGAACCGCAGGCAGCTTCCGGACGCCAAGATTGCGGAGGCGCTGAGCTGGCTGACCGAGAACATCGTGGCGGTGATGCCTCAATCCGTGTATCGGGAACGTGACGGCGAAGTCCCGCGGGTTCTTCGCGGACCAGTACGGCGGGGACAGACGCGCCGCGTGCACGAACCGCGGCCGGCCAAGGTCGCCCTTCCGCACCGCCTCGCGAACGGTCGTCCAGGGAACCACGAACTTCATCGTCTGCTCCACCGCCACGATTCGGCCGGACTGCTTGGCGGCGGCGAGCACCGCGTCCGCGTCTCTCAGGGAAAGGGCGATGGGTGTCTCCAGGAAGACATGCTTCCCCGCCTGGAGCGCCGGGACCGCGATTGCGCGGTGGAGGCCGGACGGCACGCACACGTCGACGGCTTCGATCGTCTCGTCGGCGAGCACCGCCGCCAGGTCCGTCGAAGGCGCGTTCACCTTGGCGGCGAGCGTGCGCGCCCGCGCGCGGCTCCGTCCCACGATCGCGGCGATCTCCACGCCCTCCATGCCCGCGTGGGCCGCGGCGTGGATGCCGGCCGCCCAGCCCGCTCCGACGACGGCTATCCTCATGGCTCTCGTTCGGGCCAGGGATCTTCGTGGCTTGGCCCCACTGGCAGGCTGGGTGAAAGTTTCTATTGCCACTCCTCGGGGTCGCGACGCAGCGGGGCGTGATGGACGGCTGCCACCGCTGGCGCAGCGTGGGACGGACTGCTCCGATGTCCACTCCTGGGACTTGGGCGACAGACGCGGCGGAACCCCTTCCCCCGCCGCCAGACTGGCGGGAGTACATTGGATCGGGTCGGCGGCCCCGACTTCGACGGATGGAGATCAGGGCGCCTGGACCCACACCGTGAACGCCCACCGCTTCCCCCGATGTTTCTCGAGGAGCGCCTCGAGGTCCGGCCACGCCCTCGCGGGCACGAGGAGAGTCCCTCGACCGAGCTTTCGTCCCCCGACGCGGGCCAGGAACCCGTCGCGGGCGCTCGCGTACCGCTTCTTCTTGTACTGCCGCGAAGACCGATAGCCGTACAGCTCGCGGGAGAGCCGGACCTTGCCCCGCTGGGGGAGGTGATCCAGGAACAGGGTGACGAGGTAGTGGGGGCGCAGGTCGAGCGATCGAACGGTGGGGTCGAGGGGAAGGCCCTTGAGCGTCTGCCCGTCCATCGTCACGGATTCCACGAATTGGCGGTCGAGGTCCCCGAGCTCCGCGCTCTCGATCATGTACGGGCTGACCGTCACATCGTGCCGCGCCCCGATATCGTACAATTCGTGCGCGAGCGCGCGGTGGCGGCCCCGCGGGGCGAGCACGAACAGGTCGAGGTCGCTCTCCTCCCCCGCCGTGCGACGGGCGACAGAGCCGTATACGATCGCACGCTCGACGGACCTGCGCCTCGCGGCCCAGCTACGGATGTCCTCGATGCACGAAGCAAACTTTGGGGGATTCATCGGAGGACCTCCCCGCACGCTTCTTCGATCCGGGCCGCCAAGACGAACACCGCCTCGAAATCCTCCTTCCGCCAGCTCCGGCCGTAGACGAATTTGGGCCTCAGACGCGATTCAATGTCCTGGAACGCAGACCACACATCCTTCGTCCTCGGCCCGAAGATGGAAGGGTTCGCATCCAGCTCCCGGCGGACGTTCTTGTGCTTGCCGATGTGGACGTTTCTCTTGGCGGCACATGCGTCGATGAGGTGGAAGACGGCAAGGAACATGGACTCGACGCGAAGCTGGGGAGGGTTTGCCTCGAGGTCTGCGCCCTTTCGGAAGTCCTCGTACTGTGAGAAGTGAGCGGCCTGCGTCGTCATGTGTGTTATGATAACACACAAATACTTAACCCTTTCCAAGGACGGGGTGGTACGGGTGTCGAATCCTCTTGGACGGGGTGCGCGGACACGAACGCTTACTGGGGCCGTGCTCCTCTCCGCACGCCGGTTCGTCGCTTCGCTGCCGCGCGTGCCTCGTTCTCGGAGACGCGGGCCTTCACGATGCGCGCGACGAGTGACGCGGCAAGTGGCCTCTGCGGCGTGAAGTGGAGGGTCCCCCTGCCCGCCGCGTACGGCTTCAGTTCGGCGGCGAATCTCTGCCGCACCGTAGAGCTCCCGACGAAAAAGCTGCAGTGGTCGGCGAAGGCGGCGTAGTAGACGAGCATCCCGTGGAGCCGGAGCACGGGCATCCCGTAGCTGATGACCTCCTGCGCGCCGGGCGCGGCCGCCTTGATCGTCTTCCGGAGCCTCTCCAGGGCCGCGCGCACATCGCCCGGGATGCCCGCGAGGTACTCGTCGACGGCCTTGGGGACGGCGCCGCGAGGGTTTTTCATAGTTGGGCCGGCCGAGGGGAGAAGCGGAAGAGGATTTGTACCTAGAGGCGGCCTTCGATCAAGGCGGCAGCGTGCTGCTACCACCACTTCACGCTGTGGCGGTATTCCTTGAGATCTTCGCCTTCCGCGGGCTTCCGGAAGACGTACAGGTGCTCGTGCGCGATCGGGTAGAAGTCGTACGACCGCCCCCGCCACTTCTCCCGCGTGCCCTTCATCCGGTGCTGGAGCCTGATTATGTCCTCGCGGAGGTGAAGCGGACGCCGTGCGCGCTACGCCCGCTCCAAGAGGAACTGGAGCGTGTTTCGTTGCTGGTCCACGGTCACGTTCCCCTTCACCCCGTGGTCCCAGAGCGTCTCGATCATCTCGCGGGGGCTCAGGCCCGCGACCTCCGCCGCCTCGTTCAGCGTGACTTTGCCGTCGCGGTACAGGTGTATCGCATACTCCATCGCGCCGAGAGAGATCAGCTGGCGGATGGCCGTGGACTCATCGAGACGCTCGCGCCGGGCCCGGTACTGGATCGCCTTCAGGAGATCCGGCGGAATCCGCAGGTTCTTGACGGTTTTCATGGGATTCCTCCCCTAGTATGGGACCACGGCCAGCTCTCTGATCTTCGCGATCCGGCGGAAGTGGTCGACGTTCCTCGTCACGACCCCGTCGCATCCGCTACGCAGCGCGATCGCCGCGGTCAGAACATCCGCTCCGACGTCTTGGCCACGGCGTCGCAGGTCCCCCCCGATTTCGGCGGCTTGGGCGGCGTCTTCCAGAGAAAGGGGCAAGACCACGAGGCGGGAGAGGACTCGGGAATAGAGATCTAGGAGCTTCGTCCGCTGGTCTCCGTCCCGGAGTGAGTGCACGCCGAGGAGCGCCTCGTAGGCGTTGAGAGTCGTCGTCGCGAGGGTCTCGTGCTCCTGCTCGAATCGCTCGACGACCCGCCTCGTCTCCTCCGGATGCTCGACGATGTCGATGAGGAGCGTCGTATCGAGGCATTTCACGTGGCGTCCGCCCTCGCATCGAGGCGCCGCCGGTTCTCACGGACGATGCGCGGGAGTTCGGTCTTTCCCCGAAGTTCGGGGTAGAGGCCGATGACCTCCGAGAGTTTCCCGCCGTGGCGGGCGAGTCGTACCACGACGTCGGAGAAGCTCTCCGTGGCGAGCTTGTGGCGGCGGAGGACTTCGTAGGCCTCGTCGGAGAGGCTGATCGTCTTCGTCATCTGTGTCTGTGCATGTGCGCACAGATACTTCAAGGTTTTCCTCAGTGCTCTTCAGGAGGGGCCCGCCACGGTTCACCGCCACCGGACGCTGTACCGGTAGTCCTTGAGGTCCTCGCCCTCCGCGGGCTTCCGGAAGACGTACCGGTGCTCGTGCGCGATCAGGTAGAAGTCGTACGTCCGGCGTTCTGCTCTGCTATTCGGTCTCACCTGAACGGAACCTTTAGATCACCGGGCGTGAATCCTTGCCAGAGCGGTGGAGGCCGGGATTGTGAAGAGGACGTTGACACGGAGAATTTCCGAGGATGAACTGGACCACTACGTTGATGATCACCGATGGAAGATCGTTCAAGAAGTGAGACGTGGCCTATTCGAGGTGCGGAAGAAGTTGACGAAATGGGAAGTGTTCGAAGGCAGCGTTCGGGAGTTGTTCAAGAATGTAGGATTCGAACACGCCAACGAACCCGAGGACTTCAACTACCGGGCGCTCGGCTCTCAGGTTGATGTCGTTGGAGGGCTTGTAGGCCACTTTGTCATAATGGACTGCACGGTAAAGAACGAACCTGGCTTCCGAAGCCTCAAGGACAAGATTGAGGATATGCACTTCAAGCGAAGGGATTTTGAACAGAATCTGAAGCGTTTGTATGGAGAAAGATACCCAAAGGTTCACCTAGTGATCTGTGCACAGGACATAGACCTGGATCCGCGTGAGGTACAGCAAGCCGAAGATCGGGACATTCGTATCATTCCATCAGAGCACCTCGATCAATGGTTCGATCTCGTGGAAACCGTGGGAACAAGTTTGCGCTATCAGATTCTCGAGCGCCTAACGGGCGAGAAGATTCCTATTCAGGGTAGCGGTCAGGAACGTACCTTCGATTACCCCGCAATTAGGATTCCCCTACCGGGGACGGAGGCGAGTCGGCATCTTTACATATTCGCGATCGACCCTGCGACATTGCTCGACTTGGCAGTAGTTTATCGCCTCAACTACGGAGATCCCATGGGCTACCAGCGCGAGCTCAAAGATGGAAAACTCAAACAAATCAATGAGTACCTCTCAGATGCCCACAACATCTTCCCGAACAGTATCCTTGTCTCATTCGATGAAGAGGGAGAGCGCCGTATCGGATGGGCACCCATCGTACCGACGATCAAAGGTAAGCAGCAGGCAGAAGTCGGGACTATCAAGATACCGAAGTTCTATAGCATTGCGGAGATCATCGACGGTCAGCATCGCTTGTACGGATATCTTGACTTCAGTGAAGACAATCGATTTTCGAACCTGCTAAAGGCACGAAGGTTGTCCGACAAGCTAATGGTGGTTGCCTACCCTGATCCCAAGCGAACCGAGAGGCCGAGGCTCTTCCTGACGATCAATTCCACACAGACGAAAATCCAGACTCGCCTCATCTGGGCTCTTATGGGAGAAACGAGACCCGAGACAAGAATGGGTTACATTTCGAATGTCGTGCGAAAGCTAAACGAGGATGGGGTGCTCGAGAATCGAATCGAGATTCCCCGTGTGACTCGAGGAAAGCGAAGGATCAACATTGCGAATCTTGGAAAAGGTATTGAAGACCGACACTTACTCGACAACAGCAGGCGGTTTGAATGGAATATTTACGATGGCATCCGGGATGGAGGCAGATACCCGACCGAGCCTTCCGAGGACGTTGCCGACAAGTTGGATACGTTTTTCAAGTGTGTTAGGGACTCATACAGGAATGATTGGAATTCACGTGGCGGATTCTTGGCCACGAACAACGGAATTAACGTGATGCTAAGGCTGTACGCCGAGATCCTCAAGTACTATCGCGATAGAAGCCTTAGGCCAACCGAAAAACGCATCAAGGACCTGTTGCGGAGGGTGATTAAGGCATACATCAGACAAGAAGGTGCCGACCAGCTTCGATCTCGAACGAGCGCGGAAGACGGCCGCGAGAAGGTGGCGACTGAAATGATGCAGCTAATCCATGAGCGCCATCCAGCATTCGCAGTCGCCTATCTTGATGAGAGACGAAAGCTCAGGAGAAAGAGATAGCGAGGGTCATCTTTCGAATCATGTAGGGCTGTCACCACAGCTTCACGCTGTACCGATCGTTCTTCAGATTCTCGCTCTCTCCCCGCTTCCGGGAGATGTATGAATGTCCGTTCGCGATCGGGTCGAAGTCGCTTCCCCAGCCGGTTCCCCCGGCATGGGCGCCGGTGCTGCCAAAGGAGGCTTCGTCGGTTCGTCTTCGTCGGCTTATAGGAATTATCGTATAACATACAGGCTTAAATACGTTATACGCTATATCAGCACGACATGGCGAAAGATGAAGAAGTCATCATGGTCGTGCGGGTTCCGCTCTCCCGGATTGAGTCAGAAGTCCGTCAGAGGTACACCGTCTCGATCCCTCTCGCTTCTGCAACCATGCAGGACGGCTTCCTCGTCTTCCGCTTTGGCAGCAGCTCTCCCCGCGGAGATTCGGCTCACGAGGTTAAGACCGAACCAGCAGAGCACCTTGCGTGGGTCGGAGATAGTTCGAGTCTGGACCGGCTCCCGCCCAGACCCGTGCGGATGCGACGCCAGGCGAGAAGGAATCGAATGAGGACTCGAGGATGGGGGATCGTTGCGAAGATCGTCAACTCAAAGGGGCAGACCGCGACGATCTACGAGCCATTTGTAGAAGCTTTGCGTGGCAAGGACTTGAGCCATGGAGGTCAGGAGGCCGCGGTGGCCAAGATTCTCAAGCAGAACGGGAACCGACCGGGCAGAGTCTCGATTGACTATTATCTCTCGAACACTCTGGAATATCTAACTAAGGAGGGACGGCGATGACCGTGCGCGAAACGCAGATCGACATTACCCCAGACAAGAGTCTGATGCCGAAGATGGCTCAGACCGGCTACTCATTTGTTCAGGCAATCTCCGAACTCGTGGACAATTCGATTGATGCGCGGTTGGAGTCGGCGCCGCTTGTCGTCAGGGTTGAGCTGAAGCGCGACTCGATTCAAGTGATGGACAATGGTACGGGAATGACGGAGGAGGAGGCTGGTCGATGCCTCAAGCTTGCCCACTCCATCAAGAAAGGGAAACTGGGGGAGTTTGGCTTGGGACTGAAGACCGCTTGCCTGAGTCTTGGGAGGCGCTTCAGGATTTATACGACAACGAAACCAGATTCAGAAAAATACATCGTCGATTTTGACGAGGATAGATGGATGACCTCCAATGAGGTCGATTGGGGCCACTTTCCTTTGAAGGCGCTCAAGAAAGGGCAACCAATGTCTCATGGGACGACGGTAAAGATCGACCGACTGAAGGTCAAGACGACCGGGCGAACGACAAATCTCAGGGACTCTCTCGCCTTGCGCTTCGCTCCTTTCATCCGTGCTGAAGAAGTGGAGATTGACGTCAATGGGAAAAAGTGCAAGCCCACGGAACTAGCACTGACAGCCGAGGGGAAGTCAGAGTTCGAGTTTTCAGTCTGCAACGTGAGGATCTATGGTTGGTCCGGACTTCTAAAGGAAGGGTCCCAGCGTGGCCTCTATGGTTTCAACTCATACCGACGAGGGCGGCTGATCGAACCCTACGCGAAAATTGGATTTGATGAGCATCCCACCGTCGCTAGGATTGTCGGTGAAATCCATATGGACGACGTGAAAGTCACCCACAACAAGCGGGAATGGATGCGCGAGTCGATGGAGTTTCAATCGGTTGAGGAGGCACTGCGGGAACGGCTGAAGGATCTCGTGCGAAGGGCGAGGGCGAAAGCTTCCGACGAACAGGTGACTAAGGGTGTGAAGGACAGGACCCTGATGTGGTTGGACCAGATCTCAGTGGCAGTACGTCTCCCTGATATTCGGAGCTACGTAAAGCCTAACGTTGACATCCAAGTCGCTACGGATGAGCGTACGGATGACGTAGACGGGCCGCTCAAGATCATGGAAGTCGAGAGGAGGGATCCTGGGAATCAGCACGGAACCGTCCAGCCAACCGACTCAGGAGGGACACGCACCCCACGCAAGATTAGGGAGCAGCCAGTTCACGTCATCGAGATTCGAGGGAAGAGATTCCGGTTCACTCACGACTTCAAGCCGCTCGGTGCGAATGCGGCATGGAAGGAGTATGACATGGATAATGAGAGGGGGCTTGAGATCTTCACGAACACGGAGTTCCCCGCTTTCCTTGCAACCAGCGACAAGCCTTATTACGCTGCCTATCACGTCGCAGAAGCGTTGGCCGAGGTCCTGGTCAAGGAGGCCAACGAGCCATTGGAGAACACAGATCCCCTGAAACAGTTGATACTCCGCAAGGCAGCCGAATTGATCACTCAGGTCGCCCCGGGTTCCCGGCCTGCAGCATCGTAGCGCTCACAGGCACGGGCCGTCTCCGTGTATGTGCAATCAGGTAACAGGCGGTCGTGGGAGCCGTCACCACCATCTTACACTGTACTTGTAGTCCTTGAGGTTCTCTCCCTCCGCGGGCTTCCGGAAGACGTACAGGTGCTCGTGCGCGATCAGATAGAAGTCGTACGTGCGCCCGCGCCAGTTCTCCCGCGTGCCCCGCATCCGGTGCTGGAGCTTGATGATGTCCTCGCGGAGGACGAAGCCGACGTCGAGGAACTGCTCGAGGACGCGGACGGAGAGGGGGACGTAGTGCTTGTGGCGGCGGGTGTCGCCGATGAGGACGGCGCAGTGGCGGCCGGCTGCGAGGACGCGATGCATTTCCGCCGCCACATCCCGCATGGCGGCGACGTATTTCTTGAGGGAGAGGCAAGAGAGGTTGAACGCGTTCGTCGCGGAGCCGTAGGCGATGATTCCTGCGTAAGGAGGGTGTAACGCCGCCAGGTGGACGGATCGGTCGGGAATCGCGTCGAGGCTCCTTGTGTCCCCGACGAAGAGCCGCACGGGTGCCCGGTCCCCCGCCCAGTCTATCGGCTCGTGGCCTAGGTTCAAACTCGACGCCGCCAATTCGACAGCCCCCGGCTCGATGTCGACCCCGACCCCTTGGCGGTTCGTGATCAAGCACTCAAGAAGTGTCGTCCCGCTCCCCATCATGGGGTCCAAGACGGTCTCGCCGGGCTGTGTGTATCGCAGGATGAGGTTTCTGGGAACCTCGGGCGCCCAGTTCCCCGGATACCGTCCGCGGTGGGTCGCCCAGCGACCTCGATCGGGAAAGGACCAGACGGTCGTCGCCTCGGGAACGAAATGCTCTGGCTCTAAGTGAGAGATTCTCGAAACGCTTTGGCGGTAGGCGTACCGCCAGGGAACCTCCCGCATGGATGGGTACGGCCCGGCCTCGCCCACCCTACGATCTGATCAGGAGGATCGCTTAGTAACTTTCTGATCCACCATTGGATCCATGATTTCCGATGGAAAAGACTATGATCGTGACGTGCTGATTCCGCGGCGTGGACTTGAACTTGAATCCTGACCTCGGATCATCTCATCATGGTCCCACGCAACGTGTGAAGGACATCACGGAAGGCTGGGTTCATCGAAACATGTACTGTCCATCGTGCGATTGCGACGGTCTGGATCGTATGCCACCTGGGACGAAGCTCATCGACTTCCGATGCTCCTCATGCGACGAAAGCTTTCAGTTGAAGAGCCAAATGCATCGATTCGGGCGAAGGGTCCTCGATTCCGCCTGGTCTGTCATGGCGCCCGCGGTGAAGGAGAGCCGCGCCCCAGGATTCTTCTTCTTGCAATATCTGCCGGACGCTTGGCGGGTCTCCCGCCTCTTCATCGTCCCTGGTCACTTCATCACACCGCAAGTCGTCGAGAAGAGAAAGGAGCTCTCCCCCACGGCGCGACGCGCCGGCTACATTGGCTGCTATGTTCTCCTCGGAAACATACCAGAAGAAGTGCGGATCCCTGTTGTGGACGCTCCCGTGATTCACGCACCATCCGAGGTCAGGGACCGCTGGCGGCGATTCGCTTTCGTGAAGAGACGCGCTGCAGAGGGCCGCGGCTGGATCGGTGACGTTCTGGCGTGCGTCGAGCGGCTCGGAAAACGCGAGTTCACTCTGGGCGATGTGTACGATTTCGAAAAGGAACTTCGGGAACGTCATCCAAGGAATTTGAACGTTCAACCCAAGATTCGGCAACAGCTCCAAGTCCTTCGTAAGCACGGTATCATCGAGTTTCTTGGTCGCGGAAGATACAGGCTCCGATAAGGAAGAACTCGCGACGCACTCCTCCCTCCTTCACTCCTGAGGAACGCCTGGCGGTTCGATTTGCCCTTTGGGTACACGGCCGTGGTCAAGCTATGTTCTTGAGCTCCTGTAGCCATGTCGACGATTCGTGCTGCGCCGACTCCTCGTCACTTTGCGGCAGTCTCCATTTTGGCCCCGCTCCCCCTCGCCCCCCACGGATCCGCCGCCACCGGCGACGCGCCGGAGTGGCACGCCGGCCAGACCTGGACGTATCGGGGACACCTTGCGGCGCCCGGGCCCCCCGGCAACGTCACGACGACCCTGACGGTCCTCCGCGTGGACTCCACGTCGGCGCTGCTCCGCACCGAGGATGCCTTGGACGCGTTCGGCCTGTTCGTCGCGGAGGCGCTCTTCTCGCTGCCGGAGTTCACGATCGTCGCATCGAACACCAGCGCCTCGAACGGTCAACACTACGACCTCGTGTACGACCCACCCCTCCGACTCTTCTCCTTCTCGTTGGCGGCGGGAAACACGTGGCAGTCCCCGACGTTCCTGGGCACGTACGAATATCGAGTGCTCCCGCGCACGGAGGTCACGACCCCCGCCGGAGCGTTCGATGCGTTCCCCGTGGAGCAGGAGAACGCACCGGGCATCCCCTTCCTCCCCACGTGGACGTTGGCGGTCGGGACCGGCAGGGCCCTCGTGTACTACTCGGGCGACGTGGGCCAGGTCATGAAGTACGAGGCGTTCGGCGCGCGGGGGGAGAAGCTGGGCGACGTCGCGATCACGTCGCCCCCGGGCAGGCAGGCCTCCTCACCGGTGTACCTTGCGCTGGGGGTTCTGGTCGCCTCCGTCGCCACGGCCGCCGCGGTCGGGCTCGCGGTCCGAAGGCGGAGGCGTCGAGCATCTCCACCGCCAGAAGCTCCTTGATCGACAATCTCGGTCGCGACCTATCGGTATCCGAACCGTCGATCGTACTCCTTGTGGGGAGGATGGAGTGATTCGAACCGCCACGCGTTCGTCGGGTGAGACGGAAGACCGCTGCGCGTCGCGAGGCGAGAGGGTATCCGTTCCTTCGGGATTTGGCAACACGCGGGGCGGGAGGTTTATGTAGTCCGGCGAGCCCTTGTACATTCCGCCAGAGGGAACGGACACGACGACCAAAGAGACGGCCAAGCGCCACTTGGAGCTCGTAAGGCGCCTCGAGGCCTTCCTCGAGAGGGACTCCAAGGACCCGGAGGCACGCCGGATGCTAACGTCCCTTCAAGGGGACTAGGTGTTCCCGGACCCAGTCTTCGAGTTCCTTTCGAGACAGGTTCTCCCATTCCACCCGGAGCCGCTCCCCCTCCGGTCCACTGTACCTGAGGTTGAACCCGAACTCGTGGGCCAGGAATCGTCCCAGCAACATGGCCGTGCGGTGGTTGCAGTCGACGAACGGCTGGGGATCGCGCTCGATGTCGTCGAAGACCTGGGCGATCATCGCCGCGAGCTCCGTGCGCTGGATCGCCGCTCGCTGCAGA
>Ga0209641_10001177_pt1 | contig 23569 bp, 23 predicted proteins | sample RifCSP16_1_FD_184022 | JGI IMG/M metagenome (GOLD analysis project Ga0209641, IMG submission 184022) | Soil microbial communities from Rifle, Colorado - Rifle CSP2_sed 16_1 (SPAdes) (version 2) | ecosystem: Environmental > Terrestrial > Deep subsurface > Rock core/Sediment | place: Rifle... | reverse complement strand
TCAGCCGCGCGCCGCAGCCGGATGAATCGACCGTCTTCGGGAAGGAACGCCTGCACCTTCAGCTCGAACGCCTCGAATACATCCTCCAGATCATGCAGGTACCGAAGGAGATCCATCTCGCCCGAGCGAAGCCTCTGTGAGAGGCCGACGAGATCCCCGGCGACGTGGGTGGTGGAGATGTTCACGAGGGATTCACATCCACAATTGGTCTCGGCGATGCACTAACATGTTGGGGCCGGTCCTGTTTCCTGTGTCCTGTGTCCTGTGCCCTGTGTCTTGTGTCCCGTGTCTTGCGTCTTGAGTTCTGTCGGGTCATGCAACCTCGGCCTGCATGCGTTCGGCGGCAAGTTGGACTGCTTTGACGATGTTCTGGTAGCCGGTGCATCGGCACAAATTACCTGAGATAGCGGCCCTGATTTGATGCTCGGATGGGTCTGGGTTCGATTTGAGGAACGCCACGAGTGTCATGAGGAAGCCGGGCGTGCAGAAGCCGCACTGAAGTCCATGGGAATCCCAAAAAGCCTGCTGCAATGGATGCAGTTCATCCAGATTCTCGGTCAGCCCTTCGACGGTAGTGATCGTTTGGTCAGCTGCCTGCACGGCGAACATCAAGCACGATCGCACGGGTTGCCCGTCGTGCAGGACAGTGCAAGCGCCGCAGACGCCATGCTCGCAGCCAACATGCGTTCCCGTCAGACCGATATCGTGCCGCAGGAAATCACTCAAGAGTGTACGCGGCTCGACCTGGCGCTCGAAGAGTTTCCCATTGATCGTCAGGCGTACAGTGTGCAACTCGTTCAGCATGTCATGCTCCCCTGCCGTGTTCGTCTGCAATCGTTCCGCATCTAAGCCGAAAGTGTCGATCGGGATCCCGGGCTAGATCTGTCTGGCTCTGGCAAAGGCCTGCTCGAGCGCCCGGCGGGTCAGAACTCGCGACAGATGTCGCTGGAAGTCAACCGAAGTGTGGATGTTGCCGAAAGGATCGATCTCCCTCTCAGATGCAATGGCGGCGGCCTGGTCATAGGCCGCCGGGCCGGCCTTGGCCCCGACAAGAGATCCAGCGGCCTCGGTTGCGTCGACGGGCCCGTCCCCGGCGTTGAGGTACACCAGGCGAGCAGAGGTGCACGTGCCGTCTTCGCCGAGGCCGACCAGCGCAGCGACGCCCATCATGGCATAGTCACCGCGACGGCGGGAGGCCTCCATGAAGCTCCATCCGGTACCGACCGCTAGCGGCGGCAAGACGACCTCCGTCAGGATCTCTCCCTCGGCCAGATCGGTCACGAACATCCCCTGGAAGAAATCACCGATTTCGATCCAGCGCTCGCCTTCGAGACTGCGGGCCTTCAGGCGCGCCCCACACGCGAGGGCGATGACCGGGATCTCGGCCGCCGGGTCAGCATGGACCAGACTCCCACCGATCGTTCCGCGATTGCGGATCTGAGGGTGCGCGATATGAGGCAGGGCTTCGAAGAGCAATGGCGCCCGATCGGGAACCAGCGCATCGATCTCCAGCTCGTGCTGGGTCGTCATCGCACCGATCGCCAGGGAACCGTCATCACCCTGGTGAACATAGCGTAGCTCCGATATTCGATTGAGATCGATGAGCATGGCCGGCTGTACCACCCGGAAGTTCATCGCCGGGATCAGGCTCTGGCCTCCAGCTAGCAACTTGGCATGCGCACCATGCTGGGCAGCGAGGCTGACCGCCTCCTCCAGGGAATCGGGAGCAACGTACTCGAACGGGGGTGGCTTCATGGTTGTTTCCTCGGGCGCTTCCCACGGGGAAGTTCAGCGGACGGGCACCACGGCCCGTCTGGATTGTATAACACCGCAAGTGAAGGTTCAGTTGTGAACCGCGTCGGGCTGAGTATAATTCTAACCGGTTCCGACACGCAGCGACGACGCGCACCAGGGCGAGAGCCCTGCCGGAGCCGCATCTCACGATGTCCAAACCTCCCCCGAATGACCGACCCGAGAATCGATCTCAGCCTCGACCCCTGCTCGACGGAGTCCGAGTAATCGATCTGACGCGCATCCTGGCTGGCCCATACTGCACGATGCTCTTGGGTGATCTGGGCGCGGATGTGATCAAGATCGAGATTCCCGGTCGAGGCGACGACACTCGCCAATGGGGACCGCCCTTCGCCGAAGGGGGCGAATCTGCGTACTACCTCGCCGCCAACCGCAACAAACGCAGTCTGACGCTCAACTTGAAGTCCGTGCGCGGTCCGCAGGTGCTGAAGGAACTCATTCGTCAAGGGGATGTCGTGGTGGAGAACTTCCGGGCCGGAACGATGGAGGAGTGGGGGCTCGATTATGACGCGCTCCAGGAGCTCCGCCCCGGCTTGATCTACTGCACCATCACCGGCTACGGATACGATGGTCCTTACCGCGACCGCCCCGGGTATGACCTTATCGTGCAGGCGCTCGGCGGCTTGATGAGTGTGACGGGACCGATCGAGGGTGAGCCGACGCGAGCCGGTGTGGCGATCGCCGACCTGGCCAGCGGGATGTTCGCCTGCAGCGCAGTCCTTGCGGCGCTCTTCGCCCGCGAGCGGACGGGAGATGGGCAGCGCATCGACATCTCGCTCCTGGACAGCCAGGTTGCCCTGATGTCCTACGTAGCCAGCAACTTTCTCGTCTCGGGCGAAAAACCGAAGCGCTATGGAAACGCACATCCGAACATCGTGCCCTATGAAGCCTTCAAGGCGCGCGACGGCTACCTGGCTTTCGCCGCCGGGAACGACCGCCAGTGGGAGACGTTCTGCAACGCGGTCGGGCGCCCGGAATGGGTCGATGACGAGCGTTTCTCGACAAATCCCGCCAGAAATCGGAATCGAACCTTGCTGATCGGTCTGCTCAACGAGCTCTTCCAGGAGCGTGAGGTGGCGGAATGGATCGCTTTGTGTGATGAAATCGGATTGCCGGCAGGGCCGATCAACGATATGCAGGCCGTTTTCAACGATCCGCAAGTTCGCGCGCGAGGACTGGTGCAAGAAGTCTCTCATCCAACTGCAGGCAGCGTCCCCGTGCTTGCCTCACCGCTGAACGTCCCGACGTCTCCGGCCGGCGTGCGGCTGCCTCCGCCACTGCTTGGCCAGCATACAGAGGAGGTCCTGGCTGATGTTCTCGGGTACGACGCCGAGGCCGTAGCCGCCCTTCGGCAAGAGGGAGTAGTGTGAGGCCAAAGTAAGGTGTCGGATCGGCCTCGCCGATCCGACACCTTACTTTGGCCTTATCTCTGCGTTGGAAGGGCAATCTTAGATCGGAGGCTGGCTTGAGAGAAGTGAGCATCGTCGGAATCGGGCAAGTCCCGGTGGAGAAGGCGACGACCAAAGGGCTGCGTGAGCTGGGGGCGACGGTGGTTCGCCTTGCCATGGCCGACGCCGGTGTGGACATGGTCGACGCGCTCTACGCCAGCAACATGCTCGCCGATGAGTTGCAGGGCCAGAAACACATCGCGGCGCTGGTCGCCGACGCCGCCGGTCTGGCCGGGATTGAAGCGCTCCAGATCCAGGCGGCGATGGCCAGCGGTTCGGCCGCATTGCGCATGGCGTACCTGTCGGTCGCAAGCGGCGAGGCCGATCTAGCGGTGGCCGTCGGCGTGGAGAAGATGAGTGAAGGTCTGGCCTCACCGGCCATGTCAAAGGCGCTTGATGCGAAAGAAGTCGAGGACGGAGCCACACTTATCAGCAAGAACGCCGACCTGATGCGGCTGTATCTCAAGCGCTACAAGGTGCCGGCAGATGGGTTGGTGAATTTCCCGGTCGTCGCCCACCGCAATGCCCGCAATAATCCCAACGCATTGTTCCGCGATATGAAAGTCACGCCGCGCGGAGTGATGCGATCCCGCGTGGTCCACGAGCCGCTGCGCCTGCTCGATTGCTCGCCGATCTGTGACGGGGCTGCTGCGGTTGTGGTTTCAGCCTCGCAGGAGGCGCGGGCGCACAATCCCAACCCGGTCCGTATCCTGGCATCGAGCGTGGCCACGGACCGTTTTCGCGTCGGCGATCGAGCCAACCCACTCTGGCTGGCGGCGGCGCAGTCGTCGGCCCAGAAGGCCTTCCGCCAGGCGAATGTCAATCGGGGTGACGTGGGTTTCTTCGAATTGCATGATGCCTTCAGCATCATGGCCTGCATGTGCCTCGAGGCGGCCGGATTCGCGCCGCCTGGCAAAGGCTGGCGGCTTGCGGCGGAGGGCCGTATCGATCTGCGGGGCGAGATCCCCATCGCAACGATGGGGGGCCTCAAAGCGCGCGGCCATCCCATCGGTGCGACGGCGCTCTACCAGACATGCGAGGCCGTCCTGCAGCTTACAGGGCGGGCGGGCAAGAATCAGGTGCGGGGGGCCGAGGTCGGCATGCTGCAGAGCGTGGGAGGGGCGGCCAGCACCGTGATTACCCACATCTTCGCCACCTAGACCGGCCCCGAGGGACTCGGGCGGTCCTGGCTATCCCTCGATTTTCTTCTTCACACAATCGAAGAAGGCCGCGGTGACTTTCTTGGCGACGCTGCCCATCAGCCGCGAGGCCAGGCTTGTAATAGTGCCGGACACCGTCACCTGCGCCGACCAGGCCATATCCGTCGATCCCCCTTCTCCGTCGGTCATTGACATGTTCGCCAACACGTCCACGGCGCTGCCCGGAGCCGTTCCGTGGGCCTTCATGCTCGCCCGGTTCGGCGGCTCCAATGCCGTCCACTCGACGTCGGTGACGAATCGGACTTTGACTGTCCCGAAACCTACGGCCGCGATGACTTCGAACTTCTCGTCCGGGGCTACGACCTTGATCGATTCCAGCCCAGGGGCGCATTGACTGACGGCGTGCGGGTCGGTGAGGAATTCCCACACCTTCTGTCTTGGAGCTGTGATCGTCACCTGCCCGTTGAAATCCATGGAGGCATCCTCGAGTCGCAATACGTGATCCAGAATGGAGTGTGAGGGATGTTTGCCCCGGTCACGAGCGCTCCATCCGATCTTCTATCCAGACCCTAGAGTATAGACCATCGAAAGGGGTGGATCCCGCAAGTTGGGGGAAAGGGTGCATTCCATTTCAGGGGGCAGCCCCTTGGAACCCCCCTCCCTCCCGCTAAGAGCCTAAGGGACGAACGGCCCACCGCGGAATGCGTCCGTTGATGGGACGAGCCCCAGCGCGACTCCTCGGCCGCTCACGCAAGGGCGAGATTCTAGTTTGGGGCGTTGAGCTCGATCTGTGGCCCAGCCACGGCGACCCTTGTTGGATCCGGTCCTTCAAAGAGATGAAGTCAAGTCGCCATCAGGGATGGCCGGGCTCCCGCTGTAGCGGAGGACGCCATCAACGGCCATTTGCGTAGGGGCCGTTCGCCCCGCATGATCTTAGCGGGGATGTGGGAGGAGTGGAGGGAGAAGGGGGAAACGCATTTTCCCCCGTCTCCCTCCACAGAGAGGACGTGCCCCCCAAGTTGGAAAGCGAGCGGGGCTTGCGCCGAAGCCACCCTCCGCAGGCGAGATGATGGCCGGCCGAAGATCGTGCTCTGTGCGGTGGGTGAGGAGGACAGTTTCCTTCGGGAACCATGGGCGAAAACTGGCACGGTTTCGCTCCGCCGGAACCTGAGAGCCCGTAGTCTGGCCAGCCGCTCCATTGGGAGTGTTGCCGAGATGAGGTGACGAGCGCGGCGGATGGGCCATAGAGCGCGTTTCCCCCGCGCCATTCACCGCTTGTGGCCGAAGCCCTGATCGAACTAACCTCCTTGCAAGCAAGAATGCACCTGAGAGAACGAGGGCGACACGCTGCATACGCTGGGGATCGCGCTGGTTGACCCAGTGCAGTTGTTGCTCCCATTTGAGCTTGCCTCCGTGCTTCTTCTTGCGGCTCTGATAGGCTCAATCGTGGTGTCAAGGCCAGCGAGGTGAGAGTATGAACACCAGCGTTCCGCTCGCACCTTCTCTTGCTGTCATGCTTCTCTCGAGGCTACAGTATTGGTCACAGCCCGATGGAGTATCCTCGGCAACGTTCTCTCCATCTTCCTCCCTCTCGAGGGGCTTGTGCGGTCTTGGATCGTCTTCTGGGCAGGGATTCTCGAGAGTGGTCTCGGAAGGTTATTCAACACCCATGCTCACTGGATACCGGCTCGGGAGCTTATCCGTTCTGCGGGCAGCTCCGGCAAGGAAGAACGCACATGATCAAAGGTAGTTTGAACGATCAACGGGTCTGGATCATGGACACCAGAACCTGGAGCGGCTGGTGACAACGATCAAGCAACTTACGCGTCGCGAATTCCTACGGCTGGCGGGCTACGGGCTGGGCGGGTTGGCGTTCGGAGATCCGTGGGATCCCAGCGGACGACAGGATTCTCCGGGCGGTGAGCGTCTGGGAAGAGTGGTCCGGCGCGGGCTGGAGCTCAAGCTCAGGCCGGATCCCGATAGCCGAACCCTGGAAGTACTGCCCGAGGATGCGGTTGTGACCTGGCTCCGAGAGAAGGTCGCACCGCCCCCAGCCTACCAAGTGAATTGGCGCTGGGTGGAGACACCGAACGGCTACCTGTACGCCTCCATGCTCCAGCCGGTGCGTAACTCGCCCAATGCGCCACTTCTTTATCTGCCGGAGGCCGACTGGGGGAAGGGGCTGTGGGTTGAGGTGAGCGTCCCGTACGTAGATCTGATGTTGGAAAACCCGTCTCCGCGTTCCCCATGGGTCAAGGCCAGGCTGGAGCAGGGTTCGCCACCGCGACTGTACTACAGTCAGATCATGTGGCTTGATGAGATCAGAGCTGACAGCGAGGGGCAGATCCTGTACCGTCTGAAAGAGCCCTACGGCAGCTACGGCGACATTTTCTGGGCACCCGGAGGGGCTTTTCGGCCGATTAGTGCGGAAGAGATGGAGCCGATAAACCCAGACGTCGAGGACAAACGTATCGTCGTCGACAACTCAAGACAGACTCTGGCCTGTTTTGAGGGAAAGACCGAAGTCTATTACTGCACCGTTTCCACAGGCGTGAAGTATGATCCCCAGGGCGAACCGCTCGAGCGTTCCTCAACGCCGCTTGGCGTGCATCCGATCTGGCGGAAGCTCGTTTCTGTCCACATGAGTGGCGGCACGACCGGGGGTGGGTGGGATCTCGCTGGGGTAGGGTGGACCACACTGTTTGTCGGGAATGGGGTAGCCGTGCACTCTACATTCTGGCACAACAACTTCGGCGTGCCGATGTCGCGCGGGTGCGTAAATGCCCGGCCACAAGATGCGAAATGGGTATTCCGATGGACCACCCCGATTGTGTCCTACTATCCTGGCGACATCACGGTCTCGATGCCCGGAGGCACGCCAATTGATGTCGTGGAAAGTTGATCATCGGATTCTGGCTGAGGCGACCCTAGCACACCCGCAGGCGAGTAGCCCCCCGTCAACCATCCTCCGGCTGTTGCCCCGACCGAGCTTGCAGACCGGCTGGGGGCGCCCCTGGCCCGAGGCTATATTAGGCTGGCGATGCTCGAAGCTCACAACGCCCGGCGGCCGGTGCTGGAATAAGCCAGTGGCCGTCAGATTGGGGTGAAAGCGGGCGTTGCACTGAAAGGGCCCGCTAAAGTGCGCGTTGGCTCCCCGGGGGAATGGCTCTGGCCGCCGGGCCGGCCTTCCATGACAATGACGCTAGAAACAGTACTCTGGTCCGTCAGCAGGAGGAGATCGGAATGGACCCATCTTCGGTCAGCCCGGGCCGCACCTTGCGAATTCCGAGGATCGTCTGGGCCGCCTTGGCGATCGTCGTCGCCGGTGTGGCGGCGGTCAGTATCTTCCGTGTTCCCAGCGATCTGGCCGTCACTTATGGGTTCATCGCCTTGATGGTCATCCTCCATTTCGGCATGCACGCCGGGCATGGAGCACACGGCGCGCATGACCACAAAACGGATGCCGACGGCGGCACGGATGGTGCGCAGGAGACGGAAGACAGGCCCAGCGGCGGTTGCCACTGATCTTGTAGAGATCTGGTCACTCATCGCGAATGTCACGACGAAGGCCTTCGAGAACTGCCCTCGCCGGAAGAGCTGCTGCGCTGGCTCAGCGGATTTTCGGATCTGCCGCCCCGGATCTACCTGGTCCACGACGAGCCAACGGCGAGTCTTGTTCTCAAGCGTCTCGTCCACGATCGGCTTGGCACTACACCGGAGATCGCAAGGGAAGGCCTCACGGTCACCCTGGACTAGCACATTTCGGCGGGGCGGACGGCCTGCGTCCGGGGGGGGCGGGTGTGGGGGAATGATGATGTCCGCCAATCCCGCCAGGGCGGTCATGCTTCGCATCTTGCCGGCGTTGGAATCCCTCGCAGCTCACATCGTCTTCGTGGACTGATCCACTGCTGGCACCGCCGTCAGCGCTCGCCTCGCCTGAATGTGGAGGCCGACGAGGGCAGCCGCCAGGATCGCCAGGCTCGCTAGCTGGGCCGCGCGCAGCACTCCGAACACGATGACACTATCGCCGCGGAAGGCCTCCAGAAAAAGCCGGATGGCAGCGGCCATCGCCAACCACGACAGGAATTGGAAGCCCTGGAAAGTCGGGGCTTGTCGAATCCGCCAAACAGCTAGAAAGACAAGTATGGCGAGCCCAATCTCGTACACCTGAGTCGGGTGCCTTATCGCCCCCCACAGCTCAACCCCCCAGGGAACAGACGTGGCGGCGCCGAAGGCATCGCCGCTGGACAGGTGTGCGACGCCGAGGAAGATGGCAAAGACCGCCAGGCTGGGGGTCAGCGCGTCCAGTACAGGCCAGAAAGGCAGATGTTGGCGTTGACCCAACACGAAGACGACGATCATCGCAACGAGAAGGCCATCCAGGGGCGCCAAGGTGGTGGGGTTCAGAGAAAACAAGCTCATGGGATCTTCGGCGTAGATCGGTGCGTAACGCAGGGCGTAGCCGAGACGTGCGCCGACGATGCCGGCGATCAGACCGTAGAGCACCAGGTTGTTGAGCGCGGCGCCTGACACCTTGTGCCGGGGCGCCTCGCGGTCGATCAAGGAGATCCCCAGCCAGACGCCGATCAGGAGGAAAAGCCCGGGGAAACGCAGCGCCAGAGGTCCGATTTGCAGGATGGGAAACATCAATCTTCCCTGAGCAACTCTTCTACGGCGGTCTGGACGGTCGTCTCGCTCATCGGCCCGCCGAGAACCACCTGGCGGATTACACCCTTGCGGTCGATGAAGAATGTGGTCGGCAACGCCCGCAAAAGATAGCTCCGGCTGACCTCGCCCGTCCGGTCCAGGGGGATGGGAAAGGTCAGGCCGAAGGCGCGAACGAACTCGGCGGCGTCCGCCTGCGTGTCCTGGAAGGTTGTGTTCACCGCGAGGATCTCAACCCCGCGCGCCCGATTGGCCTCGTATACACGCTGCAGGGTCGGCATCTCGGCGCGACAGGGTGGACACCAGGAGGCCCACAGGTTGACGACGACCGCGCTGCCACGAAGCTCGAATAGCGTCACTTGCCCGCCGCCCAGGAGGTCAAGCGTGAAGTCCGGGGCGACGAAGCCGACACGCGGGCTGGGGGTCAGCCCCCCGGTGGTGGCGTTGGCCGGAACCGATGAACGGAAGGTCCAGGCCAGTCCTAAGAGCACTACGAGTGCTGCGAATCCGAACCAGCGTCGCGGATCGGCGATCCGGGCCAATACGGATCCTGGGTTGCGGCGCTTGTGGCCGGGGGCTGGCGCAAATCTCATCAGGTCGAAGGTTACCCGCCTATGTCCGTTCCTCCAAGGGCAAGATGGCGCGTCGCTCCACGATGTATACGTGCCGACACGGCTGGGCAGTGCTCCGTCGACCATGCTCGCCCAGCCAGTAGTGCTGGGCGAAGTGCGGGGCGCAGTTCTGTCGGGGTGCTGCCAACCCAGGGATACGCCGCACCCTTATAGGCAGAACAGCCCCACAGCAGGAGCGCCAATTTGCGCTGGGCTTCCGACTGCTTGCGTGAGAGAGTGTAACAGGAACAGAACGGTCGTCGCCGAACTCGGCGTCATCACGACTTTGGGTAGGTCATGGGATGAGCGTCGTCCGTCGGGGGTTGCCGTGAGGGCAATCCTTAGTTGGTTGAGGTCGCTGCGTTCGGGAACGGCCAGTGCGCGCATCGGCGATCCACAGGCAGTCGGCGAAACTGGCATAAGGGCCATGGGGCCTCTCGAGGATGCCAGGATGTGGCCATGCTGAGGCATCTGGGTCTTCATTCCGATGAGATGGCGATCGCCCTCGCCGTCTGGCTATGCAGTCTGCCGCTGGTCGGATTCCTCTTCCTGCCGCGCATCGGCCTACAGGGGGCTGGCATCGCAGCGGTGCTTGTCCTGATCGGCTTGATGGTCGTTTGTTGGGGCGCCTGCGGTTGGAGGTCCATTAAAGGACGGGGGCAATAATCCTGGCGGCGACAGATAAAGGGCCCGATGCCGGCCTTCTCATAGCGGTGCCTGGGGACCAGGCGTCGGTCGAGCCCCTCGCGCAAGACAGCGCGCGCCGAATGACTCTCACCCCGCGCCGCCGCCAGGAGCTAGACTTGGGCGGGAGAAGTTAGAAGTTGCTTCGGATCCCTGCAAGAGTGCAAGGCCTGAGACGCCGGGAGACCGTCAATCGTAGAGCCGAATCGCATCCGATGCGGGTCCGCCAGTCAGGGAAAGGAGGCACCCATGCTCACAAAGCAGGTCATTTGCGGTCTCCCCGTTCAGCCCGCCCTCGTCCCGCGCTGCCCGGCCTGCTCCCGGCCGATGGGCCGCCTGCAGCCAGTGGCCGGGGAGATCGACAGCCGTGGGAAACGCCGGCGCCGGTCGGGCATCACCTACTCCTGCGTGCACTGCAACGCCCGGCTGACGGTGCCCGCTTTATGATCGGATGGCGTGCTCAAGGCGACCAGTCGTCCATGCCCAGGGGTCGGAATTAGGCCTATGCCAGGTGTGCTTTGCGGTGGCTCAGCGCCGCGGGGGACACGCTGGATGGTCGGCCTATCCTGTCGGGACCCGCGCCGGATCCGGCGCGTTCGACCAGGACGCTGCGGACTCGGGCGGCAGTTCGGCGGATTCACATTGTGCGTTGCCTGGGCGCGAAGTCCTCGCCGACAGGCCCCATCCATCGTAACGGAAGCCGCAGGGAGAGAAGTCCACGACGTGCTAAGTCGTGCTTTGGCACAATCGCCCAGGACTGCGCGTGAACTCGGCGCTTCCCGGCGTCATTCGTTCTAGAGCTATACAGAAAGGGGAGGCTTTGATCACCGTTTCCATCGACCCAGTTCTCTTATCGATTGGGCACTTTCACCTGCGCTGGTACAGCCTCATCGTATTGACTGCGATTGCGGTCGGGACCTGGCTCACCGCCAAAGAGGCGGACCGCAAAGGATTCAGTGCGGAAGACATCTACGATGCGGCGATTTGGGTGATCCTGGCAGGTCTCGTAGGCGCCAGGCTGTTCCATGTCGTCGACCACTGGCCGGATCGGTTTGCTGCGAACCCCATTCAAGCGCTCTACATCTGGGAGGGGGGCCTGGCGATCTGGGGTGGTGTCGCCGGAGGGCTGATTGCCGTTGCCGTGCTGGCCAAACGCAAGCATTGGCGATTACCGCGCCTGTTGGATGCGGTCGCGCCGGGCCTTGTCTTGGCGCAAGCGATCGGACGCGTGGCATGCATCATCACGGGCGACTCGGTGGGCAAGCCCACGAATGGTCCGTTTGGATTAGCCTACACCAGCCCGAATGCGGCGGTGCCTCAGTTGGGGGTTTTCTACACCCCTATGCCCATCTATGAGATCCTGATGAATCTAGGCATTCTGGCTGTGCTCTGGCGATTGCGACGGAGGAGAAGCCTTCCCGATGGTGCACTGTTCTTCACCTACCTTATCTTGTATTCCGGGATCCGCTTTGGGATCACCTTCTGGAGCTCGTACCGGATCACGGCCTTCGGGTTGAACCAGTCCCAGATTGTCAGTCTCGTCGGATTGGCGGTAGGGATTCCAGCCTTGATCAGCCTGCTTCGACACGGACAGGCCGAAAGCGCTGACGACCTCAGACGTCCGCAGGCCATCCGGCCAAGTGGCGCGACAAGGGCCTCCTCAACATCGAAAGGAGAGGCATCCATGACGAAGAGCAAGCGGCAGCAACGCCGCGAGTGGCAGCTTCGTGAGCGGCGACTACGCTCAATCGGCTTTGTTGTGGTCGTTCTCGTTGTGCTTGGGTCTGCAGGCTACCTGCTCGTCGGGGCGCTCTTCAAGCCGGCGCCTCCGCCGATGGCAGGAAACGTGATCGAAGTTGCGGCCGACATGTCGGGCTTCGACAAAACGGAGATTCGCGTCAAGGCCGGGCAGCCCGTGACGGTGCGCCTGACCAGTCTGGATAACTCCCACCACACCGACGGGGGCGGGAAGCACCAGTGGGCGGTCGATGAGCTGGGCCTTGACATCATCGCGCCGCCGGAAGGCAGCAACTATGTGACCTTCACGCCGGACGCACCGGGGAGCTACACTTTCTACTGCGATGTGTGCTGCGGTGGTCGCGCCAATCCAAGTATGCAGGGCACGTTGATGGTGGAGGCCTGAGGGATGACCTCCACCAGCCTGCGGCGCGTCACGGTGCTCTCGGGTTTGAGTATCGTGGCGCTGGGCGCGGTGGCTCTGACGGGGCTCTGGCACCCCAACGCGCCCTCCGAAGCCATGCGGGTCTACCTCCCGAAGATCACGCTGCCCACCGTTGTGGTGGCGGGCGTCGTCGATGGGATCAACCCTTGTGCTTTCACGGTTCTACTGCTCTTCATCACCGCGCTCTTGACGACCCTCAAGGCCGGAGAGCAGGGCGTCAGCCGCGTCCGGGCCCGCCTCCTGGGCATGGGCTCGATTTACATCGCGGCCGTCTTCCTGACATACCTGGCGCTGGGGGTTGGACTGCTGAAGTCGCTGGACATCTTCACCCGGCAGCACCTTCCAGCGCGCCTGGGCGCGTTGCTCGCCGTCTTGTTCGGCCTTTGGATGGTCAAGGATTTCTTCCTTCCAGACTGGGGCATCCGCCTTCAAGCGCCGGGCAAGATCGGGCAGATCGCCCGCCAGTCGGCCAAAAAGGCGACGGTTCCGGCGATGGTGGTCGGTGGCTTCCTGATCGGGTTGTGCACGGTGCCCTGCAGCGGTGCTGTCTACTTGGGCGTGCTCAGCCTGCTGGCGTTGCAGCCGACCGCGCTGCTGGGCTACAGCTATCTGGTGCTGTATAACGTCGTCTTTATCCTGCCGCTCTTGGTCGTCTTGGTCGCCGCCTCGGCCCGCCCGTCGCTCAACCGGCTTGCGCACTGGAACCTGCATCACAAAGAGTGGGTCCGGCTGTTCCTGGGAAGCGGTGTGGTCGGGATGGGGTTGCTCATCCTGGCCACTGTCTGATCGAATGCGCGAGTCCCAGCCGGAGGCGCGCCGGTCGTCCGTTGCGAAGCCAACCATCATTCGCATCCTGCTCTCGTTTTCACTCACAGCGGTCGCGGCGGCCCCCATCGTATGGGGGGTCGGTCTGGTCGCCGCGAAGAATGGCGCGGCCCGCGCAGAGCCCCTGACGAAGCCTGCCTTCGAGGAGCCCGCGCATCTCCCTCCGTTCGCCCCTTCCACCCGAGGCGAGGGGGTCATGCGCCTTGCACAGTTGCACACGGACATCCCGGACCGTGGGCGACTGGAGGTGCTGCAGTACACCGTCCAGGCAGGCGACACGCCCTGGTCCATCGCTGAGAAGTTTGACCTCGAGCCGGAATCAATCCTTTGGGCCAATGAGGGGCTGAGTGCAGAGGCGGGGAACTTGGCGGTCGGGGTCACGCTCAACATCCCGCCGGTGGACGGCGTCGTCCATGTTGTGCGGGAAGGCGACACATTCGGGCGGCTGGAACTCCTGCATGGCACACCGGTTGAGACGATCCTTGACTTTCTCGGGAATGGATTTGACCTGTCAGAGCCCCGAATGGAGCCGGGAATGAAGGTCATCGTACCTGGTGGAAGGAGTCAGGTGTTGTGGCAGGAGCCAGGGCCACGTGTTGTTGCCGGTTTGGGACGCCGGTCCCCCGGTCTTTACTCCGGTCCGCTCGTTTACATCGGAACGGGCGTGTTTACCTGGCCCGTGTCTCCGGTGCGAATCACGCAGTCTTATTGGTCTGGTCATCCAGCTATCGACATCGACACCTACAACCGGCAGCCGGTGTTCGCCGCAGACAGCGGCACGGCGATTTTCTCAGGATGGGATGCCACCGGCTATGGCAACCTGTTGATCGTGGATCACGGGAATGGCTATTGGACGTACTATGCCCACAACGAAGCCAACCTGGTGGGGGTGGGAGAGGGTGTTCTCCAGGGACAACAAATCGCCGAGTCTGGAAGCACGGGAAACTCGACCGGAGACCACCTGGACTTCCGGATTCGCCTGCAGGATGCAGGGTTCCTCAATCCGCTGGATTTCCTGCCCTGATCTGCCCACAACTGGGCGAACCCTGGCGGTCCCGATGGATGCTTGGGGGAAGTGCGCTCCGGGTGGATGAGAGGGGCCATCCACCGAATGGCGGCCGGGGCGTCGCCGCTAATGCCTCTGGCCCCCACCTTCAGATAGGATGGGGATCGATCTAGCGTGATGGACGAGGATAACGACTCACTTCCAGTCGGTTTCGACTGCTAGACCGCTGCGGCGATGGTCACCCAGCGTCTGGAGGAACTCGGCCCATGCAGCCTCCGCTCCTTCGACACGGACACGGCGGTGGGCATTCCGAGGCTTGATGTCCCCTCTCCGCAGAGCACCACGGAACCGGACCCTGCAGTGCCTTAGTACTCGGGCTGAACACGTCCAGCAGTAGACTCACCCTCTCGGCTTGGCCCTGCCGGTAGACTCACACAACATGACGTTCGTCATGTGACGGGCCATTTGGCGCTAGCGATCAGCCTCCCCCGCTGGTAACGTCTACTCAGCGCGGGAGCCGAAGATCGCTCCCCACTCGGTAAGCTGCCCCACCGCACTGGCCGATTCGCCTTACGTTTGGTCGCAAGGAGGAAGGGAATGGCCGAGCAAGCGATCCCACGATCCAAGGTACGAGAGCGGAAGCGACGCCAGGCCCAGCGGAAAAGGATGACGGCCGGGGCTATCATCCTTGGGGGAATCCTTCTGACTGGCGCGGCGGGGTGGTGGGTGTGGAGCGGGCGGCCCTCTGCCCAGGCCACAATCGACTACGGGCCGGAAGATATCGCTTACGACCAGCCGCTGCATGCCGAGCACGAGATGGGGTCAGGGCCGCCCATCCCCTTTCTGCCCAAGGATGGCCCGCAGCCGCGGGTGGCGGTCAATGAGCGGTTCTATGATTTTGGGAGCCTGGGCCCGGCGGAGGTTGCGACGAGGGAGTTTGTGATCGCGAACCAGGGCGACGCGCCGCTCACCATCAGCCGCGCCTACACAACGTGCGGCTGCACGACGGCCGACATCACGTCGGGAGTGATCCCTCCGGGGAAAGTGGCCATCGTGACACTGGTTTTTGATGCCGGTTTCCACGATGTCCGCGGTGAGACGGTGCGGCGTGGCCTGATCATCGAAAACAACGACCCCGATCGCTCCACAGTCGAGATCTGGACACAAGCCAGCATCCGATCCAGTCCCTAGGCCGCAATGCTTAACGACAGTCCTCGAGGAGAAGAACGGGTGGAGCGGTGGCATCTATCCTGGGGCCGGGTGGCTAGCTATGCTTTCGTGTTGGCCCTGCTTGGTCTGCTCGGATGGGGGCTTGTCAGGGTGCAGGCCGGCCCGCGGGCGGCCGGGCCGGCTCCAGATTTCACGCTGAATACATTCCAGGGACAGGAGATCACCCTCAGCGACTTGCGGGGGCAGGTCGTGGTGATCAACTTCTGGGCCTCCTGGTGCCCACCCTGCCGGGAAGAAGCGGCCTACCTTGAGTCAACCTGGCGGGAGTACCAGGACCGCGGGGTGGTGTTCATCGGGGTGGACTATGTAGACACCGATCGCGAGGCGCTGGCCTATATTGCCGAGTTTGACATCACCTACCCGAACGGACCCGACCTAGGCACACGAATTTCACAGGCTTATCGCATTCAGGGCGTCCCGGAGACGTACTTCGTCGCCAAGGACGGGACGCTGCGTTCTACGGGTAGGTTTCCGCTTGCTGCTCCCGAGCTGGAGGAACGGCTGGAGCCCCTTTTGGCGGAAACCTACCCGTAGAACACGCGGAGACCTCGGTGTTGACGATGGCTGGCCTGGATCCTACGCAAACCAGGATCGCTCGTGCGCGCTATGAACGCATTGCACCTCTGTACGATGTGATGGAGGTCCTGGCGGAGCGACGTTTCGACCCGTGGAGACGCCGGTTGTGGGATGATGTGCAGACCAATATGCCGCCTGGTGGGCGCATCCTCGAGGTCGGGGTAGGCACCGGAAAGAACATGTCTTACTGGCCGCGAGGAGTCGAGATCACCGCAGTCGATCTCACTCCCGGCATGCTTCACCGGGCGAAGGCGCGCTTGGGAGCCCTCAGTCTGCGGGCCAAACTGGAACTGGGTGACGCTCAAGCCTTGCGTTACCCGGCCGGCTACTTCGACATGGCTGTGGCGACATTCGTCTTCTGTTCGGTCCCAGATCCTGTTCTCGGCCTGCGAGAACTCCGCAGGGTCCTCCGGCCGGGAGGAGCAGTTCTGTTGCTGGAGCACGTCCGTTCCTCAATACCCTGGTTGGGCCGGCTGATGGACATCCTCAACCCAGTCGTGGTGCGCCTCGTCGGGGCCAATCTCAATCGGGACACCGTCGGCAACGTCCGACGCGCCGGATTGGAAATCGACCGCGTTGAAGACCTCAGTGCAGGTGGGATCTTCAAACTGATCGAAGCCCATTCTGTGGAGGCGAACGGTGCCGCCTAGCCCGGGTCGCCTGGTGCTCGTCACGGTCATGCTGGGATTGCTGCTGGGAAGCTGTTCCGGAGGGCCTCCCGATCTGGTGCTGCAGGAGCAGGCGGTCGACCTGGGCGAAGTCACGAACGGCCAGGTGAGAACCATCGAGGTCGGCGTTGAGAACAAAGGACGAGGCGACCTGGTTATCGAGGCCGTTACAACTTCATGCGGATGCACGACGGCGGCCGTCAATCCGATGACGATCGGCCCCGGTGAGACCGGGAAGCTGACGGTCAAGTATGATTCGGGTGCCCATGGGCCTGATTTCACGGGGACGGTGATGCGGCAAGTCTTCATCGACAGCAATGACCCCGACCAGCCGGAAGTGGAGTTTCGCTTCACGGCCGATGTGGCGGCACCTTGATCGATACACGCTCGGCATGAAAGGGCCCCAGCGCTGAACTCGCTGGTCCCTCGGTGAGCCGGCCATCCCGTCCCCGGCGATCATGGCTCGGAAGGAGAAACCATCCATCGGGATGGCCAGGAGAGACAGCAAGATGGGGCAATGGACCAGGGCCCCATCCAGATCGCCGTAGGGGGAGGCTACGGCCTTACCCGAGCGGCGCTGGCCGAAATACTCGATAGTCAACCTGGTCTGTCCGCCTCGCTCATGGGGTTTGTTGGCCGGCCGGACGTCATTGTCTGGGATGCCGAGCCGGACGATCCCTCATTTACCGACCTGCAAACCCGCTTCCCCCAGGCTGCGATCGTTCTCCTGTCCAGCCAACTCACGCCTCAACGGGCTCGCGCCTACCTGCAGGCTGGAGCTCGCGCCTGCCTCCCCAAGAACGAATCGATCGGCTCCTTGTGCCAGGCGGTCCGACAGGCCATGCGCGGCGAGAGTTACCTGCCAGCCGAGTTGGCGGTCGCGGTCCTGTCACTGATCGAAGAGCCGCCGACTACTTCATATTCCCTCACAGAAAGGCTCTCGTCGCTCTCGCCCCGTGAGTCCCAGATACTGCTCCTGGTCTGCCGGGGTCTGAGCACCAAAGATATCGCCGCCAGACTCTATTTGAGTGTCCGTACGGTCGATGGGCACCTGCTCAACCTCTATCGAAAGTCAGGGGTTCACAACCGGACTGAGCTGGCCCTGCTCGGCCTGCGCTCGGGTTTGACCTAGGAGATCGCGGAAAGCGACTCCTCACGCGTCGTCCTCCTTCCTCAATCTGCATGGGAATCAAGTAGTTCTGCTTGGCGCATGCGGGCCAGTCTGCGCTGCCCCCTCGACCGCGCGCGTGTTAGCCTGATCACGATGGACACGCAAACACACTCTCGAGTGGGGATTCTGGGGACGCTCTCCGATCTCCATCAGCAACCGATCACATACGACCTTGCCTGCCTGAAGGCGCTGGTGGCCGATTTGGCCCCCGATATCCTGTGCGCCGAGATCACTCGCGAGGCATGGGAGAGAGGTGATCTCTCCGATGGTGCCATGGAGGTCGGGCAGGCTCTGGCCTCGGTCGTGGCGGCCACGGATATCGTCCTCGTTCCGATCGCGACTTCAAAAATGCAATTCGGAGACATCACTGCCGGCTCGGGCTTGCGGCAAGGACTGGTGCGCGCTTCTCACAGCCTATTGCGCTTCGGACAGCTCAAGGCGGACACCCCCCGAGCGGTGAACGGCATGCTGTTCGGGACATTCTGCCATGCGGTGTGCAGCCTGGTGGAGATGTCCTGGAGCCGGAATGACCGGGCAGCCTGGATGGTCCAGAACCGGGCGATGGCCGAGAATATCCTGGATGCCGTGCGCAGGGATCCCGGACGGAGAGTGCTGGTGGCGATGCGATGCCAGAGGACCCACGTTATAGAACCGTTGTTAAGGCGCCATCCGGAACTTCTGGAGCTTGTCGAGTATTGGGAAGTCTGATGAAAAGGAACGATATCACTATGAAGGGTTTGGCTAAGACCTACGGCCGAGGCCGAAAGAAGGTGGACGCCGTGCGGGGCCTCGACTTGGGGATCGAGCGTGGAGACATCTTCGGCCTCGTAGGTCCGGATGGCGCTGGCAAGACGACGACGATCCAGATGCTGTGTGGCATCCTCACCCCCTCGAGCGGCGAAGCAACCGTGGCTGGGGTAGATGTCTTGCGGCAGCCCGATGACCTCGGGGGCAAGATCGGTTACATGTCCGAAGGTTTCTCGCTCTATGGCTCATTATCAGTGGAAGAGAACCTCGACTTCTTCGCCCGGCTCTACGATGTCCCCGCTGAAATCGCCGCCGAGCGCAAAGAGAAATTGCTGGGTTTCGCCCGCTTGAGTGAGGCGAGGGCGCGCCGGGCCGAGCATCTCTCGGGAGGCATGAAGAAGAAGCTGGCCCTGGCCTGCACGCTGATCTACGAGCCGCAAGTGCTCTTCCTGGATGAGCCGACGACCGGGGTGGATCCAGTCTCTCGCCAGGAGTTTTGGAAGATCCTGTATGGATTCCTGGCCAAGGGTGTCACCATCTTCGTGACAACGCCCTACATGGACGAGGCGGAGCGCTGCAGCCGGGTGGCTCTGATGCGAGACGGACAGATCGTTGCGAGTGAAACCCCGTCCGAACTCAAACGGCTCATACAGGGAATGGCCATCGAGATGGTCGCTGAACCGCAACCCAAAGCCGTGGCCTGGTTGCGCCGTGCACCCGGCATCACACAGGTCCAGATCTTTGGTGAGCGGCTGCATTTGCTGCTGCGAGATGGCGGGAACCTGGCCCGGGAGCTGCCGCAGAAGCTTGAAGCAGTCGGGGTGACGGTAAGCGACGTGAGGACCGCCGAGCCGAGCCTGGAGGACGTCTTCATCGCTGCGGTAGAGGAGCAACGGACATCCGAGGCGCCACCTCGGCCTCTAAACATCCCGGAGTCCTCTTCGGCTTCAAGCGGGCCAAGTGGTGCGCTCGCTATCCGGGTCGAAAACCTGACAAGGCGTTTCGATTCTTTCACCGCGGTGGACCGACTCACTTTCGAAGTCCCACGCGGCGAGATCTTCGGCTTTCTCGGCCCCAATGGCTCGGGCAAGACCACCACCATCCGGATGCTCTGCGGCTTGCTGCCGCCAACAGAGGGTGAGGCCTCGGTCGCCGGCCTCGACATCGTTCGCCAGCGAAAAGCCATCAAACCTCACATTGGATACATGTCACAGAAGTTCTCGCTTTACAACGATCTGACGGTCGGCGAGAACATCCGCTTCTACGCGGATGTTTATGATCTGCCGGAAGACCGCCTCGCTGATCGTCGGCGTTGGGTATTACAGATGGCTGGCCTGACGGGCAAGGAGCACCTCCTGGCTCGGGACCTCTCCGGCGGCTGGAAACAGCGATTGGCGTTAGGATGCGCCATCCTTCACCAACCGGAGATCCTCTTCCTGGATGAGCCGACCAGTGGGGTGGATCCGCATTCGCGACGTGAATTCTGGGATCTTATCTCCGAGCTTTCCTCCCAAGGCGTCACGATCTTTATCACCACCCACTACATGGACGAGGCGGAACACTGCCACTCCCTTGGGCTGGTCTACCGTGGACGACTTATCGCCTCTGGCAGCCCGGCGGATCTTCGCAAGAACATGCGACTGGGCCACCTCATCGAAGTCCCGGTGCGGGACCCGCTGGCGGCCCTCGCTCGGATCGAGAACCTCCCGGAAACCCTCCAGACAAGCGTCTTCGGTGACAAGCTGCGCGTGCTGGTATGGGAGGCGGTCGCCGGCCAGCAGGCCATCGACCGGGCGCTGGCCGAAGAGGGCATCTTCGCCGGGTCGTCTCGGTCGGTACCCATCTCCCTGGAAGATCTGTTCACGCTTTTCATCGAGATGGAGGAGGCTGGCCTCAACGCCAGGCGAGCGGCGTGAGCGGCGTGACACCTATCCTGAAGAAAGAGCTCCGTGAAATCTGGCGCGATCCGTACACACTTGGCATCGCCGTCTTCCTCCCACTGATCCTGCTCTTCCTCTTTGCCTACGCCTTGAATCTGGATGTCACGGGTATTCCCATGGCTGTGCTTGACCTGGATCATTCGCGAGAGAGCCGGCGCTATGTCGACGCTTTCACCAGCACGGGGAGATTCAAACTAGAGTCCAGGCTGGTGAGCCCGGATCAGATGGGAGAATTGCTCGACCGCGGAACGGTCCAGGTTGCCCTGCTCATCCCGTCCGGCTTCGAGCGCTCGCTGTCCAGCGGGGGGCAAGCCGAGGTTCAAACCCTGATTGACGGCACCTTTCCCACGTCTGCTCGGGTGATTGAAGGCTACGTCGCCGCCATCAATGATGTGTTCAGTCTTAAGTTGGCAACGGATCGGGCGGCAGGTCTCGGGCTGGCGGGCGGCGGGGCTGTGGCCCCGGCTGTTCGACTTCAGGCGCGTTTGCTCTACAACCCGGCGCAGAAAAGCGCCAACTTCATCGTGCCGGGTTTGATCGGCGTGATCCTAATGGCTTTTCCGCCTTTGCTTTCGGCGCTGGCCATCGTCCGCGAGAAGGAGCGAGGTTCCATCCAGCAGATCTTCATCTCACCGGTGAAGCCGTGGGCCTTTATCGTCGGCAAGCTGATCCCCTATGTGGTCATCGCCTTCGGAGAGCTACTGCTGGTTCTCCTGGCCGCCCGATTCTGGTTCCGGGTTCCGCTGGCGGGCGACGTCTGGTTATATCTCCTGGCATCTGCGCCGTACGTCATCAGTACTGTCGCCATCGGTCTTCTGGTGAGCACGCTTGTCCGCGGCCAGTTGGCGGCCATGCTACTGGCCATTGTCCTGACGCTGATGCCGGCTTTCATCTTCTCCGGCTTCATGTTCTCGCTTTCCACAATGCCGCCTCTCTTCCAGGGTTACTCATATTTGTTCCCAGCGCGCTACTTCACGACCATTAGCAGCGGGGTTTTCCTGCGAGGAGTCGGCCTGGAAGTCTGGTGGCGCGAGTTCCTCGCCCTGGCCGCCTATACCTTTGTCCTGGTATCCCTTGCCGCGCTGCGATTCAAGAAGAAGGTTGGCTGACATGAAGAGGCGTGTGACAGGCCTCATGCGGAAGGAGTTCATCCAGTTCTTTCGTGACAGGGCCCTTGTGCTCTTGATCCTGTACACCTTCCTGGAGATCGCCATTTGCGGATGGTCGCTCACCTTGGAAGCGCGCGATCTACCGCTGGGGGTCTTCGATAGTGATCGTTCGGCCGAAAGCCGGGCACTCGTGAGCGCATTCGCACGTTTGGATAGTTACAAGCTATTGGAGCAACTGGACAGTCCGGCCAAGATCGGGTCGAAGATGGACGAAGGCACGATCCAGTTGGCCCTGGTCATCCCGGCTGAATTCAGTCGTGACCTTCAGGCCGGCAAGCCTGCCGACGTCCAGCTCATCGTCGATGGTTCGAACAGCAGTATCGCCGGACAGGCCATGGCTGTCGCCGGAGGTCTGATGCGTGACTACAACGCGCAGCTGACCACGACCCGACTGAACCGAAGAGGGCTGAATGTCCGGGGATTGCTGCCGGAGGTCCGAAATGAACTTCGCGTCTGGTATATGCCGCAGATGAAGTACGTGCACTTCAGCATGCTGACCATGTTGGCGATCGCCGTGCTCACCCTGGGGGTGTTGGTTCCGGCGGCCGGCGTGGTTCGCGAGAAGGAGGCCGGGACGTTCGAGCAGTTGATGGTGACGCCCATTCGAGGTATCGAACTGATCGCGGCCAAGATCCTGCCCTTCATGCTGCTCGAGCTTGTTGGCCTGACGATCGGGATCGCCATGTCCCTGTGGTTGTTCGACGTACCGCTGCGAGGAAGCTTGGGCCTCTTCTACGGTATTTCTTTGCTGATGTTCCTGGGCAGCAGCGGAATCGGGGTCCTGATGGGGACGATCGCTAAGAACATGCAGCAAACCCTGCTTCTGGCCTTCTTCATCCTATTCCCTGTTGCTTTCCTGTCCGGGACCATGGTGCCGATCAGCAACATGCCGGTATTCCTGCAGTGGCTCACTCTGCTCAGTCCACTTCGTTACTACGTCGAGGCCGGGCTGGGGATCTTTCTCAAAGGAGTCGGTCTCGAGGTTTTATGGCCACAAGCACTGGCCCTGGCTGTGCTCGGGCTGGTGCTCATGACGATCAGCACGATACGGCTGCGACGCAGCCTTTCGTGATCCATTCAAGGAGTCGTAGTGATGAAAAGACGTGTTCTTTTTGGCGGTCTTGTCCTGGCCCTCGCCGTTACCGCCGGCGGCTGGTGGCTTTCGCAGTCGGCGGCAGCCTCAAGCGTTTCCCCGCTCGAGGCGACCGGGGTGGTCGAGGTCGAGGAGGTATCGGTCGCGCCTGAAGTCGGTGGAAGGGTGATCGAGGTCTTGGTCGACGAAGGCGACAGCGTCGCTGCCGGGGATCCCTTGTTCCGCTTCGACGATGAGGCGCTGCAGATCCAGCGCCGGCAGGTCTTCACCGCCGGCCAGTCGGCTCAAGCCAATGCCGAGCTGGCCCTGCTGACCGCGCGGCAGGCGCTGGCCGATCTGAACGACAACGCGGCCGTGATTACGGCCCAAGCGGAGTTGAATCTGGCGGACGCCCGCAAGGCCCTCGACGACTCCATGCGGCACCGTTCGTGGCAAGCCAAGGGCAATCGCGCCAGCTCGGAGACGATCGACGGGGTCGAGGCGCAACTCACCCTCGCCGACGAGACGGTGAGCGAGGCCGAGGACGCCGTTAATCGCGTGAGCAATCTATCGACCGACGATCCGAAGCGGGCCGCGGCCGAG
>Ga0209641_10001175_pt1 | contig 23575 bp, 17 predicted proteins | sample RifCSP16_1_FD_184022 | JGI IMG/M metagenome (GOLD analysis project Ga0209641, IMG submission 184022) | Soil microbial communities from Rifle, Colorado - Rifle CSP2_sed 16_1 (SPAdes) (version 2) | ecosystem: Environmental > Terrestrial > Deep subsurface > Rock core/Sediment | place: Rifle... | reverse complement strand
ACGGCCGGACCTTCCTTCAGGCTCACGCTTGTCTCTGGTGCGGCCGAGAGGAGCGGGCCGGATGATGCTTTATGACACAGTAGTACTAACAGCATCTGTGTAAACTCCCGGCATTGGCCGTACCGGCATGTTGTTCGTCTTTATCGGAGGATCCGGGATCGAAAAGGACATCAGAAAGCCGTCGGGGCGGTGGCGCGGCATCTGGCGGAGGCGTCGTTCTGGATTTTGAAGAAGGGCGCGCCATACGCGGAGCCGGCGTCCCCGGCGGTTTCGTCCACGGAGGGGTAAGCGCGGGCTTGGTCATGAACCCATTGGGGTTCGGCGACTGATTGCGACACTCATCTGGGACATTCTCATGCCGCGATGACGGCGAAGAGATGACTCCGACGAAACCGGCCGGAAAGACGGATTGAAACGAACAGCAACCGATGGAGGCAGAGTCATGCCGGGCAGACAACGTGTTCTTCCACCTTGACACGGCGCACGTCTTCAGAGATGACCTTTTCGATGATGGCATTGGCTGAGGCGGTCCAGACAAAGGGCTTGGGGTCGTTGTTGTACGAAGCCATGAACCCCTCGATGCCGGCGATCAATTCCGGAACGCTGCGGAACACGCCGCGGCGGAGTCGTTTCTGCGTCAGTTCCCGGAACCAACGTTCCACGAGATTGAGCCACGAGGAACTGGTGGGGGTAAAGTGCAGTTGAAACCGAGGATGCTTGGAAAGCCACCGTGTCACGTTGGGATGCTTGTGGGTGCCGTAGTTGTCCAGAATCAGGTGCAGCGGGAGTTCCTTGGGGAATTCCCGATCCAAGAGGAGAAGGAATTTTAGGAACTCCTGATGCCGATGGCGAGGCAGACATTGGCCGATGACGCGCCCCTCCAAAACGGAAAGCGCGGCAAACAGCGTGGTCGTCCCGTTCCGCTTGTAGTCGTGCGTCATTGTGGCGCAACGACCTTTCTTCATCGGAAGGCCGGGCTGGGTCCGATCCAGAGCCTGAATCTGGCTTTTCTCGTCCACGCACAAAACGATCGCCTTGTCGGGAGGGTTGAGATAGAGGCCCACCACGTCGGTGAGCTTCTCGACGAACTTCGGGTCGCGGGAGAGCTTGCATGTTTCCATCCGATGGGGCTGCAGGCCGTGTGCATCCCAGATCCGCTGGACCGTGGCCGACGAAACCCCGGCCACCTTGGCCATCGAGCGGCAGCTCCATTGCGTGGCGTCGTCGGGCTTCGTGCTCCGCGTGGCGTCCACAATCCGCTTTACGAGCCCGGCCGGAAGGGCCGGCTTGCGGCCGCGGCCGGATTCAATCTCGGTGAGCACCTGGGGGCCGCCCGCGGCAAACCGCTCTCGCCACAGGATCACCGTCGGACGGGTGATCGCGAGCTCCTTGGCGATGCGGTTATTGGACACCCCATCACCCGAGAGCAGAATGATCCGGGCGCGGGTCGCCACGCTTTGCGGTGTGCTGTGGGCACGAACCCAGGTTTCCAGCACCTTGCGCTGTTCCTCGGATACCGCCAATGCGGAGGCTTTGGTCCACATGAGCGTAGTGTATCGGATATATGGTTATTGTCAAGTTATTTATGAGACACTACACTAGCGAATCTCTCGGGAGAGGAAGGATGAAAGTGTCGTTTTTCACGGGGGGTGAAGTGAATGGGCATTATGAACTGGGCTTGCTGTCCGGATTGGTTTCCAAACCACTACATATTGACGTAATCGGAAGCAATACGATAATGCATTCGCATATCTTACAGAACGCGAACATAACCTTTCTGAACTATTTTGGTGTTAGAAGTCCGAATATGTCAATTAAAAAGAAAGCATTTCGTATAATAAAATATTATTTCCGGATTATCCGGTATACATTAGAGACAGATTCCAGGTTATTTCATGTACAATCAATAAATAAATTTGTATTTTTCGATAGAACCCTATTGATGATTTTTTATAAGATGTTTCGCAAAAAGATTATATTTACTGCTCATAATATAGATAGAGAAGAAAGAGATGGAAAGAATACCTGGGGGAATAGATTATCTCTATATTTCCTCTATAAAATCGTGGATCATTTGATTGTTCATACGGACAAGATGAAGTTGCAGTTGATCGAAAATTTTGATGTTCCAAAAAGCAAGATAACGGTAATCGCGCATGGAATCATGGATGTTGTTCCAAAGACAAATATGACTACGGTGGAGGCCAGGGAAAAAATAAACCTAACAGCGAAAGACAAAGTGATACTCTTCTTTGGAAAGATTGCTCCGTATAAAGGACTGGAGTATTTGATCTTGGCGTTATCGAAATTGGTGGGTAAATATAGTGATCTTCGAGTTGTACTCGCTGGAAATGTCAAGGATTGTAAGGAATATTGGGAAGATGTTCAAAGGACGATACAGGAACATGGTCTGAGCCGGAACATAATCTATCGCATAGAATATATTCCTGATGAAGAAGTCGAGATCTATTTTAAATCCGCCGATGTATTGATAATACCTTATAAACATATTTTCCAGTCCGGGGTAATATTCTTGTCCTACAATTTTGGCCTTCCTGTAATCGCTACCGACGTAGGTTCATTAAGGGAATGCATTATTGAAGGGGAGACCGGTTTCATTTGCAAACCGGAAAGTCCTGACGACCTGGCCGAAAAGATAGAGACATACTTTTATAGTGATCTATATCGGAACTTGAAAGAAAATCGCTCGAAAATCATTCAGAACGCCAATGAAAAATATTCGTGGGGAAAAATAGGCGAGAAAACGTACTCTCTCTATACCAGTTTGACTTGAGCGTCATGCTCCCTCGTCCTCTCCCGACAGCCCCTCAAACGAAACGGAAGGAACGGTTCGCACCAGGTCTCTCCAGGGCTTGCTGTTCCGTCGCTCAGCGGGTATTCGCGTCCCCCAGCAAGGAATAAACCGTGACACAAAGCGCTCGACATGCCCGCGAGTTATTCCCGGTCTAAGCAGACAAGACGACTCCTCAAGGTGGCCGGGATCAGGAGCACGTGGCCGAACTGGTTCTCGAACAACGGGCTACGATTCCCGAGCATCCGGTGGATGGACTCAATCTACTTTGGCACTCGGACCTCGGCGTGGGTGGAGGCGGCACGATGAACTGCGAAGCAACGGCATTGGGCGTTCACGTCTACAGCATCTCTTTGCCCCATCGGCGCTGTCGACAGACATCTCGAAGGAGACGGGACGCTTGGTGCTGGTGCGAAACGTCGAAGACGTGCAAACCAAGGCCCGCGTAGAAAAAAAACCGAAGGGGATCCATGCGCCCACGGCCACCTGTCCGGGCCGGCAACAGATTGTCGGCCATCATTGGGGACATCCTGAACGGCCGAACAGGTTGAGACATTGCCCGGCGAGACAGGCGGTGAAAATCCTTAAAGTTTTTTTCTCCAAAGGCGATAAAAAAAAAGAGACACTGCGGAATCCCGGAGGAAATCTCAAGGATTTGGAGTCATGAACGCTTTCGATTGGACCATCCTTACCTTCCTGAACCGTTTTGCTCGACGATCCTGGTTTCTTGACCAGGTTATTGGATCGTGGGTCGGGAATAACCTTTTCAAGGGAGGGTTGATAATTGCCATACTCTGGGGCTTGTGGTTCACCCGCAGCGATAGGGAACAAGAACAGATCCGGAAATCCATCCTACTAACCTTCATTGGTACGGTCGCGGGTCTGTTTTTCACGAGGGTTCTGGTGAACATCCTGCCGTTTCGGCCAAGACCGATACACAAGATGGCGTTTCCCTTTGTGTTTCCCTATGGTATCTCCGAAAAATCGTTGTTGGACCATGCAATGTCTTTCCCAAGCGACCACGCGACGTTGTTTTTTGGACTCGCTACCGGAATTTTCCTGATCTCCCGCCGATTGGGTTTACTCGTATTCGCGTACGTTTTTTTCAATACGTTGCTGCGCGTGTACCAAGGACTCCACTACCCGACAGATGTAATTGCAGGGGCGCTTATCGGCGTAGTTTCCATAATGCTGGTGAATACGCCGTTTGTGAGGAGGCACGTCACCGACAAGATTTTCGATGTTTCGCTGGAGTATCCACGCATCTTTTACGGGATGTTTTTCATCGTTTCGTACCAGTCGGCTACCCTTTTTGACGACAGTCGCAACCTCGCGGCCCAAGTGTTGAAGTTCCTGAAAATGATTTCAGGGCGGCTCGGTTGATCACGTATGTGCCGAGTTGAAGTTGCCCTCTTTTCGACTGGGCCAGCCAATATGCTGCCAAGGACTCCCGGGACCGTTCCGATGTGCTGGGCATCCGGGCACCCCCCGGGGCTCGATGGGCGCAAAGGGAACTCCTAACGCAGCACCTACGGCGAGAGTATTTTTGATGCCCTTAAGCATGAAGAGGTGTACGCTTACGAGCTCAGGCGATGGAGGACGTCATTGGCGGTTGCTACACTTCATCGAACAGATTTGCAGCCGGAGTCGGGTGCATTTCGACGTCGGGTACTTTCCGTCCGAGGAGTACGAACTTCAATAGGACCGGCAGGGAACCCAAACCCTGAGATCCATCTGTCTACCTGATGGGGTCACCCCAGGGAAAAGAGGAAGTCCTTAACAGCATCAGGAGAGTGTCCGATTTAAAAGAGGTAATTTCAATAATGGGAACCTACTGCAAAATTACACTCGTTGCCGGAGCGCGGCCCAACTTTATGAAAGTGGCTCCAATCTTCCATGCACTTTCTGCAATAAAAGAAACTGCACATGCATCCGGAATCGATCTGCGAATTTCTGTTGTCCATACAGGCCAGCATTATGACGAGAGCATGTCCGATGTTTTCTTTCGGGATCTGTGTATGCCAAAACCGGACAAACATCTTGAGGTGGGCTCAGGATCTCATGCCGAGCAGACGGCGAAGATCATGGTTTCCTTCGAGAGATTTCTTCTCGAAGACCGCCCCGACCTCGTCGTCGTGGTGGGGGACGTGAATTCCACCCTTGCATGCTCGCTTACGGCTAAGAAACTGGGCATCAAAGTGGCTCACGTGGAAGCAGGTCTGCGCTCCTTCGATATGAGCATGCCCGAGGAGATCAATCGAAAACTGACCGATGCGATCAGCGACCTTCTGTTTGTGACCGAGGATTCGGGGGTGCAAAACCTACGCACCGAGGGAATCCCACCCGAGAAAATCTTTCTCGTTGGCAATGTGATGATCGATACGTTGAAACATAATCTCTCTATTATTGAGGGAAGAGGGTTCACGCCTTCAGCAGCGGTACGGGATTTTCGATTAAATGGGCTTCGATATGCAATTCTCACCCTCCATAGGCCCTCGAATGTCGACTTCCGGGAAAACCTGACACCTATTTGGTGTGCGATAACGGAAGTGGCAAGACTGATTCCAATCCTTTTCCCTGTGCATCCGCGGACAAGATCTAAGCTCAAGGAGTTCGGGCTGAAAGCTGAAGGGGTGTCGATCATCGAGCCGATCGGGTATCTCGACATGCTATATATGATAAAGGATGCGACGATGGTTTTAACCGACTCCGGAGGCCTGCAGGAAGAAACCACGGTCCTTGGGATTCCATGCGTTACCATTCGGGAAAATACCGAACGACCGATTACGGTAGAGCTCGGCACGAACTATCTTGTTGGAACAAGTCCGGAAGCAATCCTTTCAGCAGCCGGGGAGATTCTTTTAGGAAATGCAAAAAAGGGGACCATTCCCCCACTTTGGGATGGTCATGCGGCGAAACGTATCGCCGAGGTTCTCCTGCGCCAATAGGAACGGGAATTATTGAAATCATTTGGTTTTTAAGGGCTATGTACTTGAGTCCAGTAACCACTACCCGTTGGGGTCCGAATGAATGATAAGCTTCGAACAGGGGGTCGGCTGGAGGAAAACGGCTTGTTTCACGAGCCTGTAGAAGAGCTTCCCCCGGTGCCGGGACGTTCGGCGGTTGAAGCGGAATGTGAACTCGACATGAAATACTACATGTTGGGGGCACTGGACTCAAGTGCATAGCCCTCTGGTTTTTAACCAGCATGATGCAGAATATCGCGATCTCATGGAAGATATAGCTTCTTATTTCGTTCTCTTCCCAATGGATAGAAAGAGGAGAATCCACCGGAACAGATATACTCCGGGAATGTCACTAAAATGTGGCAGACAGATGTAATTGCAGGGGCGCTTATCGGCGTAGCTTTCGTAATGCTGGTGAATACGCCGTTTGTGAGGAGGCACGTCGTCGACAAGATTTTCGATGTTTCGCTGAAGTATTCACGCATCTTTTCCGGGGTGTTTTTCATCGTTTCGTACCAGTCGATTACCCTTTTTGACGACAGTCGCAAACTCGCGTGCTAGGCGTTGAAGTTCCTGAGAATTATGGCGGGGCGGCTCGGTTGATCACATATGTGCCGAGTATCGTCCCCGCAATATTGCAGAGGACGTCCGTACAGGAGGAGGCGCGGGTGGGGAGGTAGACCTGCAGGAGCTCGATGGTCAGGCTTAAGATCCCACCCAACGCTACAACGACAAGTACCCGGGATTTCCTCGCCGAACCGTCTTCCTTTCGTAGCCATAAAGCAAAAAAAAATCCGAACGGGACAAAACCCAGGACGTTCACGGCAACATCACTGACGAAAGACCGACTGAAATAGTCTTCCGGCCAGGGGGGGCGAAGAACGTTCTTCCGAAGGACGTGAAACGTCGCCGGGATCGAAATATCATGATGGTGCCCGGTGTGATTTTGGGCAATTGTTCCCGCCCTTTCGTCGAATACATAGAGAAGAGTGGGCGACTTCCCTGCGGTCCACGTCGGCGTTCCCTGAGCGAACCAGTCCCGAAAATGCTGCAATACCTCGTCCACTGGCAATTCCCGGTCGTAAGAGGCGAGAAACAGTAGATCCCCCGTCCAGGAATTGGTGCCCGAGGGAGAATTACCGAGCACAAATCTTCCAGTAGCGGAGGGATCCGCAGGCAGGACGGGGAAGTCTTTCCTTGCCTTCCTCAACTGACCGTCGGCGTAGATCTTCGTCGTTCCGTTTTGCGAAGTGATGGTAACAAACCTGGGAATGTTTTTCGAGAGGACGTCTGTCGCCCCCATTTCGCGGAAATCGCTGCGAAGGTCGTTCCCTTGGGATGCGGCACGTAGAATCAGGTTCGATTTCCATTGTGCGAGGGTGAAGAACTGACGACCTTTGCCACCATCAAGCGTGAGGATGTGTGCGAGAGAATGTTGGACCTCACGCGCGGGTCGGACAGCCAGTTCCACGCTAACGGGTCGGCCCGGACGAATGGCTTCGCGAGATCCATACAACGAGTCTGTGCTGTATGCTATCCCCAGTCGTCCGAAATGGATCCCGTTTTGCCCATCCAACCACGTTACCTGATTCCTTGGGCGGAAACGGAAGGGCCATAGTCCGGCGATGAGAATGGCAACGAACACGGCAACGCATAGAAGGGGGGGAATTCCCTTTCTTCTCATGGTTTGCGCGATGGCTTCGGTGGCGGACATCGTCGTGTTCCTTGCATTCTTCCTATCCTTATATCGTTTTCCCGTTTCGGACGAAACGCTTTTTCCGCAATCCGAAGGCCCGACGACAGGGGGCCAGTGACACTACCCTCACGAGAAGATCATCGCCAAACTGCGAGAGGCCGACATCCTCATTGGCCAGGGGAAGAAGGCGGTCGAGGTCTGGACTTCCCCTGGTTTTGTAGACAACCATCAGGTCTGATTTGACGCTGCCCTTTCGAAGTCGTGGGGACTCACATTTCCGATGTGGCTGTGACGGCGAGTCCGGTTATAGAAAACCTCGATGTAGTCGAACACGTCCGCCCGTGCCTCCTCGCGCGATCGATAGATTCTCCTTCGTATCCGCTCTTTCTTCAAACTGCTGAAAAACGATTCCGCCACAACGTTGTCAAAACAGTTGCCCCGGCGACTCATACTCGGGATCAGACCGTGGTCCTTGCAAAACCGCACCCAGTGAACAATGCAGTCGAAGGAGGCGCTCTCAACCTGTTCTGTGAGGAAGATTAGAATATGTCGACACAGGGGAAAACGATCTGGATTGACTTGGACAATACTCCACATGTGCCGTTTTTCAAGCCGATCATCAGGGAACTGACTTTACGCGGGTGCAACATTCGAGTCACGGCACGTGATGCGTATCAGGTTTGCGACCTTGCTAGGCATATGGGGATACCGCACGAAACAATTGGACGACATCTGGGGAAACGACGCCTGCTTAAGGTGTTCGGTGTCATTGATAGAGCAATCAAGTTGGTGCCTTTCGCCCTCCGAGAAAAGCCGGATCTCGCTCTCAGCCATGGATCCCGTTCTTTAGTATTGGCCGCAAAGCTTCTTCGGATTCCTTCTGTTACCATCACCGACTACGAATACACCAAACCACTACCATTGTTCATGAGCTCTTCCTGGAAAATGGTACCCGAATTGATCCCTCCCGAATCCAGAAATTTCCCGCTCAATCGCTGTTTAACATACTCCGGTATCAAGGAAGACGTGTATGTATCTACATTCGAGCCCGATCCTGTGATTTTGGGACAACTTGGCGTGTCGGATGACGCAATCCTCGCTACAGTGCGTCCGCCTGCCACGGAGGCGCATTATCATAACCCTAAAGGCGAGAGATTGTTTGAGGCCGTAATGGAGTTGCTGACAGGCGAAAGCAATGTGCGCGTTGTCCTTTTGCCACGCAACGAGAGACAGGCTGCCTGGATAAGGACCACATGGCCGCACTGGTTCAAAGGCAATCGGACCACGATTCCAGAACACGCGGTGGATGGACTCAATTTGCTTTGGCATTCGGACCTCGTAGTCGGGGGAGGGGGTACAATGAACCGAGAAGCGGCGGCGCTGGGGGTGCCTGTCTATAGCATCTTCTGCGGTCCCATTGGTGCCGTTGACATGCATTTGAATGAGACTGGACGTTTGGTGTTGCTGCGGGACCATGAAGATGTTCGGGGGAAGATCCGTATTGAGAAAAGGCCAAAGGAAACTCATTTGCTCAGGGAAACCAGCTTCGCTCTGCGACAGATTGTCTGCCATGTTGAAGACATTCTAACTGGCCGGAAGCTTTAAGAAGACTGTCATACACATATAGTCCAATAAAGTTAGGGAATGGATTACCAAATCGGATCAGATATCATACGTTGGCTTGGTCGTGACTGGAGCTATTATTAAAAACAGATTAATATCTGGTTTTGAAAAAAGCTCCTATAAATTTGGAATTCTTAGTAGGAAAGACCCACTACAGTCCCCGAAGAGATGCTATAACGCCGGGCAGGTAGCGGCTGGAAATGTGTTTTCTGGGGTAAGGCAAAAAATGGGAAAGAGACAGAGCCGATTAAAGGGGGTTCTTCAGGGTTTGTAGTGGGTTGACCCTGTTTTCGGGGTGACTGTCGGCTCCGTCAGCCACTTGAAACCCGGAAGCGCCACTCCAGTTGCCCGGTTCTTCCATCACAAGGCGGTCAACGTCTAGAAAGCGATTGCATACAGCACCGAGGACAAAAAGGGATCCCGATGGGCATTCGAAGAAGTCGCAGTGCGTACGGCAAGGCGAACTACCAAAATATCTACATCAATAGGCTGGATGCAGAGGCTGAATGGCTTCGGGCCGCCGCCGTCCAAAGGGCCGACAACATACACTTCCTTCTCACCAAACACTCGATAACTGCGGAGTCGATTCTCGATTTGGGGTGCGGCACTGGCGCAGTTATTACGGAGTTGCAGCGGCGCAACATTGGGAAAAGGTATCACGGGGTGGACTACTCGCCTGAAGTCATCGCTTACCTTACCGCACATTCGAGCGGAATACAGACTCAGGTGGCTGATTTGACCGACGACTCGGTGAGCATTCCAGGAGCTTTCGATCTTGCTGTTGTGATCCATGTACTGCAACATCTTGACAACCCGGACCAGTTCCTGAAGAACGTGCGAAACGTTGATTTTCGGTTCTTAATTGTGGAGGTCCCACTGGAAGATTTGCCGTTGAATAGGGTTATGTCGTGCATAGGAATGCATGACAAAAACCCCACTGGGACGCTTCAGTTCTTCAATAGGAAATCCGCCAAAGAATTGCTCACCCGAAATGGTTTCAGGGTGATAGAAGAAAGGGTATCTGCACCGATGTTCGACCTAGAGACGTTAAAAGTGCTCAAAATGAGGTACAGGTGGACTACGGGGCAGTATCTCAAGAAAATGTTAACTTCAGTTATGTTGCCGCGCTTGTTGGGACCGATCAAACACTCGCTACACTATGCTTACTTCTCGCTGCTCTGTGAGCGCGAGGTTGGGTCAGTGACTGGAGGATTGAGCAAAAAAATGAAACCATTACGTGAAATCGCTGTATGAGTAGCAAAACACCTGTGCTAGTGTTGGGCTGCCACGTCAGTGGTCTAGCGGTGATACGCGCACTTGGCCTCAAAGGTATAGAGTCCATTGGTTTAAAATACGAGAGGACCGACTTCGCGGACGTGTCAAGGTATGTGCGCGAAGTGGTGGCCGTGCCACACCCGCGCACAGAGGAGGCGAGATTTGTCGACCTCCTCCATAGTAAGCGGTGTGATTGGGCGGGCGCATTGATAATAGACACAGACGATAATGGGGCGGTTGCTCTCTCGAAGCACAAGGATGAACTGTCGAGACATTACCGTATCGTGACGGCGGAATGGGACGTGATGCGACGTTTCCTGGAGAAGAAGGAAGCGTACAAGCTTGCCGAGGAGGCGGGCGTGCCGCATCCAAAGAACTTCGCGCCCAAATCGATGGAAGAGCTCAGGGAAGTGGTTGGGCAGATGGAGTACCCATGTATACTCAAGCCCGTGCGAGGCCACGAGTTCGTTGCACGCTTTGGGATGAAGAATTTCATCGTGGAATCTGAAAGGGAAGCTCTGGAAAGGTTCGAGTTGTGTTTGCAAGAGCGGCAGGATGTGATGCTCCAAGAGGCGATAACGGGGCCGGAGACGAATCTTTACAAGATGCAGACGTACATGAACTCCAAGGGCTTCCTAAGTGCCAAGTTTTTTTGGAACAAGATAAGGCAGCATCCGCCCATGTTTGGTGTGGCGCGAGTGGGGATTAGTAGCGAACGAAATGAGGACGTTGAAAGACTCTCGGAACAGTTACTTCGCACATCACACTACAGCGGATACTGCAGCTTTGAGTTCAAGAAGGATTTACGGGATAAACAGCTCAAGCTGATGGAGGTCAATGTCCGAATGCCAAGGAATGGACTTCTTGCGGTGGCAAGTGGCGTCAACTTCCCGTGGATAATCTATAAGGATCTGGTCGAGGATCAGCAAGTTACAGTCGACGATTATACGAAGAACCTGTATTGGATTGAAACCGGTTTGGATGTCTACTACGCCATCTTTCGCCACAAGAAGGAAAGGTTCACTATCAAGGAATACCTTCGGCCATACTTATCGAAGCATAAGGCATTTGCCGTGTGGTCGATGCATGACGTGAAGCCTTTTCTGAAGCACCTGGTTATTCTGTTTCTCAGATTATTTGAAAGAGGGACACGGAGGAAGCGACGGTAGGCGCTGAGTGACGCACGTGCAATCTCGTGGCACAGGTTTATGGGGTGTAGTGGCCGAAATGAGAAGAGCTTGCAGAAATGAGGCGGTCGAAGGTCGGGCAGAGGCTGATGACGAGCCGACCGTTGAAGTTCGGGCGGCACACTGTAGGGTGGTCGCTTGGGCAAGCAGTGTCCTGGCTGTGACTGGGCTGTCGTTCTGGTTTTTTGTTGGTTATCCGTTCGGTAGGTACCACGAAGCATACGGATGGGCCGCTGCCCTGAATGCGACCTCGTTCGCGGATTTTGTACTTACGCCGACGGGTCATTATACGAGCTACCGTCCGCTGGGAGAAGCATTCGCATGGGTGTTGTATAGGCTCGCGAACGAAGGTATGTGGGCTATTCAGCTTTTCAACTATGTGGTTTCATCAGTCGCAGTCGTCGTTTCAATACATGCAACGCGGGCCCCGAACGTTTCTGCTGTCGCCTTTCTTCTAACGGGGGGTGTGTTCTTCCGCGGGTTCATGTATTTGTTTCATCTGCACGGCCTGTACTACAGCGTTGTAGTGTTAATGATTGCGGTGCTCGTGGCGGACGACCTCAAACGCTCTTATTCCACAGCCATACTGGCTCGTGGGTTCTGTGTGGCGACCGTTGCGGGGCTTTTTCACGCATTTGCAATCGTGATCTGGCTTGGCTACTTCATCGGTCACTTGATTGAGAGACGAAAGGAAGCGGCTAAGGGGCTGATGCTTTTGGGTGCCATGCTATTGCCCTTTGGAGCGCTGATGGTCAGGGTGCTCGTACCTGGCCAGTTGTTTCACCTAGACGCCGATACGTGGAGCGGACTGGTCGGTACGTATGCCATGTTTGGATCCAACGCGCTGGTCAATGCCATTGCCGGGCTGTTGATGGCGCTTACCGCTTGCGGAATTCCGAGTCCGCGTGGAGGAATGGTGTTGCGGGTCTGTGGCGCGTTCATGGTAATGGCCGTGCTGATGTTGTTTCAATTGCCGCTATTGTTGGGTTGGGTGATCGTTTGCGTGATAAAGATGGGTGTGATGCGCCGATGGTCGCTGTTGCTCATGCTGATAATAACGAGCTGTTTTGCCATCTTTACGGGAACAGGATCTCCCCACCTTCTTGTTTTTGCGCTTGTCACATGTGCCGTGGCCACTCCTCTTGGACTGGAAGCATTTGATGCCAAGCTGCCATGGCCGGCAATAGCGAGTGGGCCGATTGCGTTGCTGCTGGCAGCGTCGCTGGCAATATCATTGAGATTGGGTGTGACCATCCCCGTGATCTCTCATCTTGCGCGGCCTCTGCTTATCCGACAGGAGCAGTCGGTCCAACTCGAGCAAGTTATTGCCTGGGCGAGAACCAAAGGCAAAGCAGATAGGCGCATCATCATGGATCCCGGCGAGGGGACAGACGACGCGCTGCTACCGGCAACGCAGGAGGACCTCGATGCTTACTTGGCATCGATGCGCCCCAAGAACGTTGGAGGCAACTTCAATAGCCCGCCGCTTGTGGCCAGCTTCTGGGGAAGGCCTGATGAAATGCGGCGCGAAGCTGTGCTTGTGATTCCAGGACACTTCGCAGGAGATGTGTGTGTATACGAGGCTGCATTGAAATGAGCTTCATGGTGACGAAGTGGAAACGGCAGGCGTCCGACGGGCTGGTGGAGCTGTTCTCCGGGAAGTACGCCCGGAACGAGGTCGACCAGGAATCCCGGCTGAAGGAATTGCACGCCAAAATCGGGGAGCTCACCGTTGAACGCGAATTTTTGTCCAAAGCCTTCGGTCGCTTCAGCCGAAGACCGGAGGAAAGGGATGGTGGAGTCGGCCCATCCCCGTCTCTCGATCGCCCGGCAGTGCCTGCTGTTGGGAATCAGCCGCTCGACGTTCTACTACGAGGCGATCGGAGAATTCCCGTTGAACCTCGATCTCATGCGGATCATCGACGGGCAGTTTCTGGAGAACCCCTTCTTCGGATCCCGGCAGATGTCCCGCTGGCTCCGCCGGCGGGGTTACTGTATCAGCCGCAAGCGGGTCGCCCGGCTGATGCGGAAGGTGGGGCTGTGCGCGATCTACCAGAAACCCAACACCAGCAAGCCGTTTCCCGGTCACAAGGTCTATCCGTACACGCTCAAGGGGATGGCGATCGACCATCCGAACCAGGTCTGGTGCGCGGATGTCTGCTACATCTCGATGCTTCGGGGGTTTCTCTACCTCGTGGCGATCATGGACTGGCACAGCCGGAAGGTCCTCTCCTGGAGGCTGTCGAACACGCTGGAGGCGGATTTTTGCGTGGCGGCCCTTCGGGAGGCGCTGGCACGGTTCGGGGCGCCCGGGATCTTCAACACGGACCAGGGGTGCCAGTTCACTGCCATCGAGTTTAGGACGGTATTGGGGAAAAAGGGGAAATAGCTGAAAATATTTTCTCACAGTATCCACAAGAAATCCTCGTAAATCCTTAAAATATATTAAATCTTCTATTTTATTTGCCACTTAATTCGTATCATGTCCAGGTATAAAAATTGCATTTTTATAGGAAATATATGGGAAAAAATATGAAAACCGCTATTGTTATTAACACTCATATAATTGGTACTGCAGTGATAAGGGCATTAGCCGCAAAAGGGATTCCTGTTGTCGCCTTTCACTATCGTTCGGACGAGTTTGGTTACCTATCAAAATATGTAACTGAGAGCGTGAGGGTGCCTGATCCAGGGAAAGCGGAAGAAGAATTCATAAGCAGGTTAGTGCAGCTCTCTTCGCGATTCAAGGGAAGTCTCTTAATTCCGACGGATGATTATTCGTTGGTTTGCGTATCAAAACATAAGAAGTTATTAAGCCAGTACTACGTAGTAGCTGTGGAAGAGTGGGACTTGGTTCGTAAAATCGTTCATAAATTGTATGTTCATGACATTGCCAGGTCGCTCGGAGTTCCATCGCCTGAAACGTTCGAAATACATTCCTTGGAAGATATAAAAAACCGATCTAACGGGTTGATTTATCCGTGTTTGCTCAAACCGCAGGAAGGACATATATTTTACGATATCTTTAAAGCGAAGGCGTTTAAAATACATAATAAAAATGAGTTGATAGATAAAGGAGCCATGCTCCAAAAAATGGGATTGAAGATGATGATCCAGGAATTTATTCCAGGGGATGATGGTCAGGGAGTGAATTATAATTCCTACTTTGTGGATGGCAACCCGATCGCAGAGTTCACCGCCCAAAAAGTAAGGATCGATCCACCCTTTTTTGGCTCGCCAAGAGTTCTTGTCAGCAAAGACGTTCCGGAAATCATCGAGCCTGGAAGACTGTTGCTGAGACGATTGGGATACAGTGGATTCTCATGTATGGAGTTTAAAAGAGACGCACGGGATGGAGTATTTAAACTGATGGAGATCAACTGCAGAAGCAATAAGACGGGATCCCTGGCGGTTTATTGTGGAATTGACTTCCCGTGGATTCAGTATCGGCACCTGATGTTTGGTGAAATTGAACGGCAGGGAAATGGCACGTTCAAAGAAAATGTTTACTGGATAGATTTTGCAAAAGATATGGTGATGTTTTTTACGTCACGAGAAGAAGAATCCTACTCGTTGAAGGAGTATGTAAAGCCATACCTGGGGGAAAAAGTTTTTGGAATTCTTAGCAGGAAGGACCCGCTACCGTTCCTGAAGAGATGCTATAACGTCGGACAGGTGGCGGCTGGAAATGTGTTTTCTAGGGTAAAGCAAAAAATGGGAAAGAGACGGAACCGATTAACAGGGAGCCATATGGAGTATCCCGAGGGTGTACCCAGAGGAATTCAGCCTTCGTAGCTACCGTCGAAAAGAGGCAGGGCATTTAGATTGCCTCCGTAAATTACAAACCTGGGCGCGCAAATGAACCAAATCGGGTACAGAGAATTCTTATAGTAGAAGTTTTCTTGGATGAAAGAGAAAATGTAGTTCTATCGTATAGTTATAATGATGGAATCCGCCCGTTTCCGGGGCGGATTTTTTATTATTCAATGTAATGGCCGTGCCGGGCATTACTAGTCGCTTACGGTTTTGTTATTTGGATTCCATTATTGGAATTTCCTCGAACGTAATTTTCTTGTAAGTCGCTAAAAATTAACCAATCCTGCGTGGTACACCTCTTGCCCTTCTCAATGGTCATTTGGGGAGGGCATTTTGACGAAATCGGGCAGACAACCAATTGCGCATTTTTCGATTTTTATCATTATCATTTTGACGTTTCTCTCCGGCTGTGGGGGGGGAGGGGAAGGGGGGTCGGTCCCCTTGGAGTCTCTTCCCCCAAAGATATTGAGCTGGCAACCGCCGACAAAATTCCTGAACAACATACCCCTCGAACCTAAGAAAGACCTGGCGAACTTTGAAATTTATATCAAGGGAAGCGGTGGTTTTACCGAAAACGATTCCCCCGTGGCCCTTGTATCCGCAGTCGATTCGGGAAGCGGACAGGTAGCCACCACCTTCAATCTTGCCAATCTGGGAGCGTTTCTATCCAGAGGTGTCACCTATCAGGTAGCGCTCCGGGCCGTGGCGATAACCGGGGCGAAATCGGCTTTCTCTTCGCCCGCGACCTTTTCCTTCTGATTTGCCCCCCCCTCCGTCATCGAGTAGTATTTCTCTACAGGAGAATGCTCCTGTCGAGGAAAAGATGAACCTGGAAAACGCGATCCTGTCCAGCTTTCGCGCCGGGGTGGTGGCCTTGAAACTTGATGGGACGATAGTCTATGTCAATCCGATCGGGGCGAAGATCCTGGAAGGGTGCCCCCTGACGGAAGGGGAAATTATCCATCTCCGGGCGGGGGAGAACCCCTTCTTTCGACTTCTCAGCGAAGCCCTCACGTTGTATTACCTACCCGCGCGTGTGGAAGTGGAACTCCCGGGAAAGTACGGGGATCGGCAGTTTATCGGGTTTACTCTTTCCGAACTCAAAGAAGGCGATAACAAAATTGGCATCTGCGCCTTTTTCAAGGATTTGACCCATGTCGAGATGGCGGAAGAGAGCGAAAACCTGAAACAGCGGCTTCTCCTGCTTGGGCAGATGGCGGCATGGCTTGCGCACGAAATCCGCAATCCTATCTCCAGCATCGGCGTTCATTGCAGCCTTCTCAAATCCCACCTTTCGCAAAACGAGAAACTTCTGGCTTCCGTCAGTATGATGTCCCGGGAAGTAAGCAAGGTGGAATACATCATCCGAGAATGCTTAAATTTCGTACGCCCTGCGGAACTCGGATTGAAAAAAGTCGATGTCGTCACGGTGGTGGAAAGTATCCTCGAGAGATTTAAGATGCTTTACCCGGAAATGAAATTCCTGATCAGGAAGCAGGACGCGGCTGTGTTTCAGGCCGAGGTCGATGCGGGTCTGCTTGAGCAGGCGATCAACAATATCATCGCCAACGCGGTCTTCGCCAGCGAAGAGAAGGGATCCGTAGAGATCTCGTTAGGCATCTCCCGGCACTTCAGCGAGCTGTTGCGGCTCGACAGGAAGATGGATCCCATCGTCCACGGTCATTCGGGGCAGGAAGAGGAGTTTGTCCGGATCACGATACGCGACAATGGTCCGGGGATCCCGCAGGAAATCGAGGACAAGATCTTCGTTCCCTTCTTCACCACCAAGAAATCCGGGACGGGGCTCGGCCTGTCGTTTGCCCAGAAGATCATTCATGCGCACGGCGGCGTCCTGGACTTGCAAAACGAACCCGGAAAGGGAACGGACTTCATCATCAAAATTCCTGTGAGGCAGGAATGGCGGACACGATCCTGATCGTCGAGGACAACGAAACGCTTCGGGCGGGGATCCGGGTGTCCATGGAGGAGTCCGGATACGGCATTGACGAGGCGGCGACGGGGGAAGAGGCGATCCACAAGCTGGAGACGGGATCGTTTCACGTCGTCGTATCCGACATCAAGCTCGGCGACCTGACCGGGGTGGACATCCTGAAAAAGGCGAAAGAGGTGAACGCGGGGACGGAAGTGATCCTCATGACCGCCTACGCCACCGTCGAGACGGCGATCCAGGCGCTTCGCCTCGGGGCGTTCGACTATATCCAAAAGCCCTTCGAACTCGAGCATCTCAAGCACCGGGTGCGCACGGCGCTGAAGATGGGGAAGATGCGAGGGGAACTCGAGGTCTACCAGAGAGCGTCGTATCAGAACGCTCTGGAAGGAGGGGGCCTCGTGGCGGAGAGCCGCGGGATGAGGGAGATTCTCTCCGTCATCCGGAAGGTGGCGCCGACCACGGCGACGGTCCTGATCACGGGGGAGACCGGGACGGGGAAGGAACTGCTGGCCACCCACCTCCATTGCGGGAGCATGCGCGCCGGCGGTCCGCTCGTCAAGGTGAATTGCGCCGCCCTGCACGAAAATCTTCTGGAGAGCGAGTTGTTCGGCCACGAGCGGGGGGCGTTCACCGGCGCGGAGAAGCTTCGGATCGGGCGGTTCGAGCAGGCGGACAAGGGGACGATCTTTCTGGACGAAATCGCAGACATGAGCCCGGCGACGCAGGCCAAGGTTCTTCGCGTGCTCCAGGAACAGGAGTTCGAGCGGCTGGGGAGCAGCGGAAAAAGCATTTGCGTCGATGTCCGGGTGGTGGTGGCCACCAACAAGGATCTGCGCACGGAGGTGAAGGAGGGCAGATTCCGGCAGGATCTCTTCTTCCGGCTGAACGTGGTGAACCTGCGCATTCCGTCCCTTCGGGAGAGGAGGGAGGACGTTCTTCCGCTCGCGCGGTTCTTCCTGAACCAGTACTCGGTCGATTTCAAGAAGCAGGTGACCGGGTTCTCCGCCGAGGCGATCGAAAAGATGCGGTCCTACCAGTGGCCGGGGAACGTGCGGGAGCTGCAGAACGCAATCGAGCGCGCCGTCCTGTTGTGCGACAGAGCGGTGATCGAAACATACGATCTGACGATGGATGCCCCTTCCGAAGGGATGGACGGTTTTTCGCGGGGAACGCTGAACCTGGAGGAATTGGAACGCGAGACCATTACCCGCGCGCTGCAGGCAACCCGGGGGGTGCAGAAAGAGGCGGCGCAGCTGCTCGGGGTATCCCCGAGGGTGCTCAATTACAAAATCCAGATTTTGAACATCGATTGGAAAGTCTACCGGAACTCTGTGGCCTGATAGAGACCGACAGGTAGGGTAACCGACCCCTTTTTGGCCCGTCAGGAGGGCAGCAGGGGCTCCCGGATCTCCTCGAGAAACGCCTTACAGATCCTCGGCTCGAAAATGGTGTTCATGTTGTTCCGCATGAGCTGGAGCGCCTCCTCATGGCGCAGGCCCCCCCGGTGCGGGCGCGAGGATGTGATCGAGTCGTAGAATTCCGCCAAGGAAAGGATCCGGGCACCCAGCGAAATTTCCTCCCCCTGCAATCCGGACGGGTACCCGGAACCGTCGAAGAACTCCTGGTGCTCGAGGATGACCCGCCTCGTTTCCTCCATCCCGGGAACCCCTTCCAGCAGCTTGGCGCCGAGGAACGGGTGCTTCCTGGCGATCTCCAGCTCCCTCTCGGTAAGCTTCCGGTTCTTGGAAAGGATTTCCCCCGGGATGCCGATGAGGCCGATGTCGTGCAGGGCGGCGGCCGTCCCCAGGGTGACCATATCCGCGTGGGAGAGGCCGAGCCGTTTCCCGATCCGTAAAGCAATGTCCTGGACGCGCTTGTTGTGTCCGCTCAGGAAGGGGAACCGGAGCTCGAGCGCGCTGGAGAGCGATCGCAGGATGGAGATGGAGAACGTTTTCACGTTCTCGCGGAACAGGATCCCCTGGGAGAGGATCGCCGTGAGTTCCCTCGCGATGGGGTCGAAGGCCGCAAGATCGTCCCGCGTGAAGGGTTGATTCCCCTTCTTGTTCGTCAGGTGCAGGACTCCGAGCACCCGCCCCTGCTCGATCAGGGGGATGGAGAGAAAGGAGTTCCCCTGGTATCCGTTCCGTTTCCACTGCATCGGGAGCGGGGTGTCCTCCTGTCCGGACACGAGCAACGGCTCCTTTTTTTCCGCGACCCAGGAAGTGACGGGGCCGGCGGAAACGGTCGTCCCGGGGGAAAAGTGTTGCTCTCCGTTGCGGAACCCGATCGCGGCTCGGAGAGTGAAGTTTCCTTCCGAATCCAGGACGACGATGGAGCCGCGGCCGGCCGACATCCCCTGCATGGCGGTGAAAAGGAGGATTTCGAGGAACTTGTCCATGTCGACGATGGAGCGCGCGGCATCGTAGATCTTCTGGACCGGTATCTCCCCCATTTCCAGGCGCACGGACAGCAGCTCCGAGATCTCCTGGTAGAGACAGACCTTTCCGCCGCCCTGATGTTTCGCCATGTAGAGGGCATGGTCGGACTTGTGCGTCAGGTCCTGCCTGTCGAACGCGTCATCCGGGAACGTGGCGACCCCGATGCTGGCCGACAGGCGCTCGGTTCGGGTATGTTCCCTCCCCGGGAGCATGTGGGCTTCCAGCCGCTGGATGATCCTCCTGGAGCGATCGCGGGCGCCTTGGGGACTGCTCTCCACGAGGAGGATGGCGAATTCGTCCCCGCCCAGACGCGCGACCGTGTCGACTTCCCTGACGCAGTCCCGCAGGACGGAGGCCACCTCCTGCAGGGCGATATCGCCCGCGGAATGGAGGAAGGTGTCGTTGTACGCCTTGAAGCCGTCAAGGTCCAGCATGAGAAGCGAAATCGGTTTGCCGTTGCGGCGCGAGCGGAAGATCTCCTTTTCGAGCAGATCATCGAAATATCGCCGGTTGTACAGGTGGGTCAGAGGGTCCAGAAACGAGTAGAAGGACAACGTCTTTACCGCATTGCTCTGGAGGATGAGATTTTCCGCCTGGCCGGCGAGAACCCAGAGGAGTTTGATCTGTTCGGCCGTGAACGGATGCGGTTCCCTTTTTCCGAAAACAAGCGCGCCGATGAATTCGAGGTTCCTTCGGAGCGGAAAGGCGACAAGCGCGGTTGCCTTCCATCCCTCGCACACCTTTCCGAAATGGGGATTCCTGCTCGCCTCGAGGTGGATCCCCTTGTTGAACGTTCTTGCCAGGGCTGCAGGGAAGAAAAGGGATACCTCACCGCCCCCATTGTGTCGGGTAACTTGACGGCTGACGATGACGGCGAAGTCGTTCGCATCGGGGGATCCGGATATATAGGCGCCGCAGTCCACACCTGCGACCTCGGCGGCGATGTCGAACAACGATTGGAACGCCCCGTCGAAATCGACCGAAGTCCCGATGAGGTAATTGTACTTCAGGAGTGTGTTGACGGGAGTCGCAAGCGCTGCGATCTCCTCCGGAGAGAATTCGAGCGGAAAATCGATTGTGCATGGCGGGAAACCGTTTATATCCAGCGATTTCATCTTTCTGTTGACCTCGTTAATGAATCCGGGAGGTGCAAGTCCTGCGCCCTGGATGCTGTGATCCGGATCCAACAAAAACAGTAAATAATTCAAGGGACTATCATTTTGATTCCCTTTCCTATTACGGTGCTATGAAAGTATTTTCCCATAATGCCCCTCTTTTTACCAACCTGGATTTCATTTTTCTCTCATATGTTCACTGATCCGTAAATTGTTGGAACCTTAGTGCATTATTCCCTTCTGTTGTCAAAAGGCGGACTCTGCCATAGGTAGATTCGATGTTCCAGTCGGCGAACGAGGCGATAAGATATAGGGAGGACTTGCGCGCCGCATCCTAGATTTTTTAGGAACATAAAGATGAAACAGAGGAAATATTTTTCCAGGTGTTCGCGAGAAAGATATTGAGGGTGTCCTCGCTTTTTTTTAAGGAGAGGGTAATTGTAAAAAAGATTTTTCCCGATTTTCGAGATGGCATACATTGGTCGTATGGGCAAACGTTTTGGGGAAGTAGAGATCATCGCCGTTTCCGGGGGGCCGGATTCCGTGTACCTTGTCTACCTTTGCCGGAAGAGCGATCGAGCGCTGGTTTTGGCCCATTTCAACCACAGGGCAAGGGGAAAGGAGTCCGACGAGGATCAGAGGTTCGTGGAGAGCCTGAGCCGTTCCCTGGGAATCCCTCTGGAGGTAGGGGTGGCCATTGGACGGGGCGGAGCGCCTGGATCGAAAAAATCGGCGAAGGGGAAGATCCGTGAGGCCGGTTTCGAAAGGAAGGCCCGGGAGGAGAGGCACCGATATCTGCGGGCACTGAAGGAAAAGCGTGGTGCGAAACGGATTCTCATGGCGCACACTGCGGACGATCAGGTGGAGACCATCCTGATGCGCATTCTGGAAGGAGCGGGGATTTCGGGGCTGAAGGGAATCCCGCGCCAAACCGAAGACGGGATCGCGCGGCCGCTCCTTTCCCTCTGGCGAGAGGATATCCTCCGGTACCTCAAACAGCACAAGATTCCGTTCCGGATGGACAAGTCGAACCTCGACACCCGCTTTGAGCGGAACTGGCTCCGGCATGTCCTTCTTCCATTGCTGGAGAAGAGATACGGCAAGTCGGTCAGGAAAAGGATTTTCACGCTCGGGGAGCGTTTCCGGGAAATTGATGCATATGTTGAGATAAATGCATATAACTGGCTGAACAACAATGTAATTTATAATGGGAAAAAGACGGGAAAGCGGCTGGTGCGAGTTGCTGGATATGAAACGTTCGCGGGGGAAGATCGTACAGGCCAAGGCAGGGGGGGGAGACCGGACGAATCAACGGCGGATCACCAGAGGCGGAGGGCGGTCAAGATTCCGCGGAAAGCCTACGCCGGTCTGCCGTCCGTCCTCCGGATCAGGATTCTGCAGATAATCTGTTTCCAACATCTCGGGAAGTCCCCGAACGAGCGACTCCTTGTCTCGATGGAACGGGCGATCGTCTCGGGCGGTTCCTCCGCCTGCCTGAACATCGGACGGGGCGCTACGCTTCGATGTCAATACGGGATGGCGCTCCTTTCCCCAACGGTGGGAGAGACACCCTCCCGGGAAGCTGATGCACGAACCGGTAGAGCGGAGAAGGGGAGAGGGCGGCAAGTTCGAACAGGGGGAAAGGAGAGAGGGAAGGCCGGGAAAAAGACGGGCGGCGAGGAATCTGTCGTGTGGATGGATGGTCCGGGAGTATATCGATGGATGGGGGACGATCCGGCGGATAGGGACTTCGCTGATTTGGCTGCCGGTTTCCCAGAGACATTCCACTGGGAAGAGAGAGGCAAGACGGCAACGGGACATATCCGCCGACTGGCGGAAGGCGCCCGTTGGGTGGCATTTGACAGGGAGACACTTCCTTCCCCCCTTTCCGTGCGGGGGCTGAAAGCGGGGGACCGGATCCGTCCGTTCGGCCTCGATGCCGACAAGAAGGTGAAGGAGATCCTGATCGACCGGAAAGTTCCTCGCGAGGAGCGGTGGGGCAGGTCCGTCGTGTGCGACGCGGACGGAAAGATCCTCTGGATTCCCGGGGTGCTGCGGTCCGCCCATGCTCCCGTGACCCCGAAAACGAAGCGCACGGTCGTGCTCCGAGCGGAGATCCTTTGAAGAGACCCCCGGAGGAAAGACAGGTTACATCAGGGTTCATCTATGCTAAATTGAAAGAGGAATCTGGATTCATCCGGACGCATCCATATTCGATAGGATTAAAATCCGAAAAACATACGGGAGACAATAACCCTTGAACCAGTTCTACAGAAACCTTGCCCTCTGGATGATCATTGCGCTCGCGATGGTGTTCCTCTTCAACACCTTCAAGACGCAGAAGGTCGAGTACGAGGACGTCCCCTTCTCCGAGTTCGTCACGGCGGTCGACTCCGGGCAGGTCAAAGAGGTCACCATCAAGGGGCAGGAGATCACCGGGAAGTACGCCGAGAGTTCCGGGAAAGCGAAGAAGGTGTTCCACACCTACGCCCCGAACGACCCGGATCTCGTCAAGACCCTGCGGGCCAAGAACATCCGGATCACCGCGAAGCCGATCGACGATAATCCCTGGTACATGACCCTGCTGATCTCCTGGCTGCCGATGCTGCTCCTGATCGGCGTCTGGATCTTCTTCATGCGTCAGATGCAGGCGGGGGGCGGCAAGGCGATGTCGTTCGGAAAGAGCCGGGCGAAGC
>Ga0209641_10001174_pt1 | contig 23583 bp, 24 predicted proteins | sample RifCSP16_1_FD_184022 | JGI IMG/M metagenome (GOLD analysis project Ga0209641, IMG submission 184022) | Soil microbial communities from Rifle, Colorado - Rifle CSP2_sed 16_1 (SPAdes) (version 2) | ecosystem: Environmental > Terrestrial > Deep subsurface > Rock core/Sediment | place: Rifle... | reverse complement strand
ATTGTTTTTGACTGCTAAGGTGTATGCTCAGGATCCTGCTCCAACCAGCGCCCCGATTAAGGCGGTGAGTGACAATGATGTCAACCTGGTGGCTAAGAAGTTGTACTGCCCGGTCTGCCCCAATACGCCCCTGGACGTATGCGAGACCCAGGCTTGCAAAGATTGGCGCGCGCAAATCAAAGATCAACTTTCTCAGGGCTGGACCGAGCAGGCCGTGATGGAATACTTCGTCAAACAATACGGGGAGCGGGTGCTGGCGGAGCCTGAAAGGGGCGGTTTTACCTCGCTGGTATGGATGCTACCGGTCTTATTCGTTGGACTCGGCCTGGTGTTCGTTTGGTTGGTACTAAAGAGCTGGCGCAGCCGGAGGTTATCACTGGCAGCAATCCAACCTGCTCCTGTACCGGCAGGTGTATCCAAAGATATTTTGGACCGAATCGAATCGGAAATCTGCAAGGTGGATTAGGAGAAACCATTGAATCCATTTGCCATCATCATCGGTATTATATTGTTGACCGGGTCCCTGTTTTATGTAGCTGCCCCATTTCGCTCGTGGGCTAATCCGGTCAAAACGAAAAAGCAAGCGAGCAAAAACAGCCAATCGCTGCAAGCTGACCATCAGGCGGTCATTATAGCGCTGCGCGATCTGGATTTTGACTATCGGGCCGGTAAAATCAGCGAGGAAGATTATCCAGGAATCCGTGCCAGCCTACTCGAAAAGGCGGCCCTAACTTTGAAAGATTTAGAAGAATCTTCGGACGCTCGATTGGAGAAATTAATCCAGGCCAGACGACAACAACAATCCTCCGCGTCGAATTCAGCTGAAACACAAAACACTTCTGGGAGTCTTACGTGTGCGAAATGTCAGTCTCCGCTGGCGGTTGATGCCAATTTCTGCATGAAATGCGGTACAGCTGTATCCCGAGCTTTCTGCCCGCATTGCGGTAAACCGACCCAGCCTGATGACCAGTTTTGCCCTGCTTGCGGCAAAGCCACCACGCAACCAATCCTATCCGAAAATAACCAGGCAAGTTGAATGAAAAATTTTCGCAGTCTGTTCCAAATTCCACTCCGAAAGCCGTTTTGCTGACGACAAATCCGATGTAACAGACTATTCTGCTTATTCCAGGTTATGTGATCTCAAAGATCAATTTACATATGGCGACTGTATTGATCCATGGGAGGCGCATCCCCCTTTCCAGATTGACTGCCATGAGCGAATTAACTCCGACCTTTCCAAAAACACAAATATCTTCACGCTGGACGACGTTTTTTCACGCCTGTCTTTTCGTAGCCGGCTTCGCGTTGATTTTTATCGTCGGTTGGGGCGGGGCAGCTACGCTGTTCGGCCAGGTCTTTGCATCGATTAAGACGATTTTAGCCCGGGTGGGGGGTGTGATCATCATCCTGTTTGGTCTTTCGACGCTCGGGCTTTTTCGCATGCCGTGGATGTACTACTCTGACACCCGCCCTGCGCTGCCCGGTTTTGGAAAAAAAGGCGGTTGGGGTTCCTCTGTACTGATGGGCGTGGTGTTTGCGGCTGGCTGGACGCCCTGTATTGGTACCACGCTGGGAGCTATCCTGACGCTGGGGTTCAGCCAGAATGGAGCCGGACAGGCCATGCTGCTCACCAGCGGTTACGCGCTGGGACTAGGTGTTCCATTCCTGCTGCTCGGATTAGGCGTGGACCGGGCGTTAGAATTCATTGGACGATTCCGCCGGCATGCGCGGATTTTCCAAATTGTCAATGGCATTTTCTTAATAGCTCTTGGGCTTTTACTGCTGTTCAATAAAATGACGCTCATCTCGATATGGGCACAGAAAAACGGCTGGTACTTTGATCTTCCCTTGGGCGCTGCCATGACGCCCCCTTACCTGGTGGCTGTCGCAGCCGGGATGATTTCCTTCTTCTCGCCGTGTGTATTGCCACTGGTACCGGCTTACCTGGGATACCTTAGTGGGCGCTCAAACAAAGTGGGGGAGTTGGCGGCGGTAAAAGCTTACGCGGATTAATTCTTCACTCGCGCCAATTCTTGAATTCTAAGTTTATAACCGCTCAAAGTGGCAATAATGCCGCCAATCAGCGTAAATATTGAAATTAAGATGACGCTGTCGAACCAGAACTTGATGGGGAAGAGGCGGATAAGCGTATCGGCTGGGCTAAACAGCCAGCTCCCGGCCGCAAAGAACAACTGGTGAAAAGCTGTAAACCATGAATTCCAGCCAACCACTGCCAGCACGCCAATAGTAAATATGGCAAGAACAGTAGCAGAGCCGCCTATCTCGATTGCGTGGAGCAAGCGAATGCGATTGGAAGGCTTGATCCAAAGGTTAATCGCCGAGACAACCAATATAATCGCCGAGATTGTCCAGCCGCGCCAGGCTCCCTGAAATACATTTTGCACGTCCACCATATGCCCCAACTCGCGGTCATTATAAAGCGGCTGGCCAGCATAAGTTTGATCTCCGAGGTATTCAATCGGCAGCGGCTCTCGCACAAACTTTAAACTGGATATAGCAATATCACGCCTTTCCTCCGATGAAAAACCGTATACATCTGGCGGGAAGGCCTCTTTGTTGTATTCAAATGTGATGTATTGGGGGGAAGTTAATATCCGGATCGCCGCAATGATTAGAAAAAAAGGCAGAGCGATCCCGATGCCTATTTGAGCCAGCCTACTCACAGGATATCGCCTTTCCAGCGATACCAAAGCAACCCAAGAAAGTAACCGAATATCCCTCCGACGACCGCGGAGAGCCAGTGGATAGGATGCGGACGCGTAGCCAGAATTATTTTGCCAAGGACCAAATAGCCAAGGAGCGAGAAGAAAAAAGCCATGAAATATGCAATGAGCGGGGTTTCTTTCCGTTCACGGGCTACCACTTCATTTTTCGGTTTTCCTTTGTTTGCCAATTTAATACCGTCCTTTTTATGAAGTTTTAGGATCGCAATTCCCTGAGCTAGAGTTCTTCTTATGATCGCGGGAGAGAGCTTTGTATTGCTTAACTCCGCAACTACCCCAACAAATAGCCATAATCAGGAAAAATGCGGCAATTGAGATGATCAAGGCCTGTGGGCGCCCAAGGAGGGGGATGACAATGAAACCGATGATGGGCAATGTGCAGAACCATACTGCCAGGGCAAGCGCCATGTCTCCCAGATCGATCCGAAGTTTGTTGGCCATATCCACCTCCGAGCGAAGCGATCAGGTCAATTCGATTTCATACTTATCTTATCCAATCAATGAAAGGGCAAAAAGCGCATAAATGCGGGTAATGTAGTGAGCACTTCTACCTCCACCCAAATAACTGGACAGGCGGTGCTAAGCATTTGTACGTATCAAAATTGTAGTGAAACAACGCTAGCTCAAATCCGTACCATTCCATATATTGATATATGAATACCTTTACTAGAGACGATGAGCTCAAAAACCGAGTATCAAAATGTTATTAGCCTACCGTAATTTATCTCAAGATAAAACCCGATTAGCAATAAGTGTCATTGGGATAGCGCTGGCATTGATGCTGATTTTATTGTTAAATGGTTTCTTAACCGGATTAAATCGGCAGGTTACATCTTATCTTTCCAACTCTCCTGGGTCTTTGGTCGTCGCTCAGAAGGGGATTCGCAACATGCTTGGCGCCACATCTCTGCTTCCCCAAGGAGTTGTGGCTGATAGTCTGGCTATTGAAGGGGTAGAAAAAGTTGTTCCTATACTTTCCCAGTTTGTCATCCTCGATTTACACGATAAGAAACAACCTGCATATCTTATCGGATACGACCCAGATTCGGGTGGAGGGCCGTGGCAATTGGCTGCGGGTCGCAAACCTCAAACAGACTCCGAAATCGTTTTTGATGAGGTCCTCGCCAAGCGCCATAACTTGCAAACAACAGATATCTTTAAATTAATGGGGGAAAGTTACACGATCGTTGGCTTGTCCAAGGGCACAAGTTCATGGATGACCAGTTTTATTTTCGTTCGCAAAACAGCGATTGAAAAACTCCTACGCATCCCACAAACTGCCAGCTTTTTATTGGTGGTGCCGAATAATGGAGCCAATCTCGAAGAACTGAGCGCCCGATTAGATGCGATTACTGGAATTAACGCGGTTACCAAAACCGAAATGGCTGCCAATGATATAAGCCTATTTTCGAAAGTTTTTTCAGTGCCACTGCGATTGATGGTGGCAATTTCCTTTTTGATTGGCACCATGGTGGTTGGTCTGGTAATTTACACCGCGACTGTCGAACGCCAGAAAGAATATGGCGTGCTTAAGGCAATCGGGGCATCCAACGGGACTTTATATCGCGTCGTTATTTTTCAGGCATTGATCGCAGCGCTTGTAGGTTCTGTGGCAGGTGTGTCGTTTGCGCTCGGCCTCGCAAAATTAATAATGGTTATCAGGCCACAATTTCTGATCGTACTCAATCTGAGTGATGTTGCCTGGACTTTGGTGACTGGCATCATTATGGCGCTTGCAGCCGGGTTTTTCCCTGCCAGGGTGGTCGCCAGATTGGCTCCCGCAACGGTGTTTAGAAAATGATAATGCTTTCTGTGCATAATCTGTTTCAAAATAAAATCCGCCTATCAATTTCAATTGGCGGAGTAGCCCTGGCATTGTCGCTGATTTTTTCTTTAAATGCCATTTTCGCTGGCGTTGAAGAGAGAATTACCGCATACATTAACAATAGCGGGGCTGACATTTTTATCGCTCAATCCGGGGTCCAAAATATGCACATGGCTTCCTCCTCAATGCCAGAAACCGTTGAAGATGAGGTTAAGACCATACCAGGCGTGGAGTTTGTGACACCTATAAATTATGTGCCAAATATGGTGGTGGTTGGCGATGAACGGAATCTGGCATATATCATTGGCCTTCCACCCGATGCCAAACTAGGAGGTCCTTGGAAAATTTTCAAAGGATCCAGACACCCTAAATCGGGGGAAGCAATTATCGATCGGTTCGTTGCGGAGAAAACTGGCATCAGTATTGGTGATGAAGTTGAGATATTCGGTAGGCAATTTGTAGTGGCAGGATTAAGCGAAGAAACCGCCAGCCTGGTTAACTCGTTTGCTTTCATTTCCAGGTCCGATTTTTCAACGGTGCGCGGTGGCGCGAATACCATCAATTTCTTGCTTGTAAAAGCGAGGCCTGAAGAAAATCCAGAAAAACTTGCTAAAACGATCGAATCACAATTGGGAAATGTTACCGCACGAACAACGGCCGCCTTTTCCAGCCTAGAGCAAAAAGTAGTAAAGGACATGAGTACGGATGTGATCAACCTTATGAATTTAATCGGCTTCCTTATCGGGCTGGCAGTAACCGCACTCACGATATACACTGCCACATTGTCTCGCCGCTCGGAGTATGGTGTGATGAAAGCCTTAGGTGCTCGCAATTCTTATCTCTATTCTACGGTCATAACCCAGGCGTTAATCAGTGTGGCTATTGGTTTTGTTGTTGGAGCTATATTTACCTGGCTGGTTTCAATAATCATCCAGGGTCTTGGTCTTAATCTGACTATGAATATAACAGCCCTTTCTCTGATTAAAGTTGGATCTTTAGCACTTCTGATCGGCTGCATTTCAGCGGTGTTACCTATCCGGCAAATTAGTAAACTAGATCCGGCAATGATATTTAGAGGGAGATAATTATGGGTATTTCAATGCTTCAAGCCATTCATATCACCAAACGATACGGATTCGGACCGACCGAAGTGGCAGCGATCCAAGATCTATCGATTAAGGTGGATCCCGGTGAGGTTGTATTGATCATGGGGCCATCTGGTTCGGGAAAAACAACGCTGCTTTCCATGCTGGGTGCGCTGCTCAAACCAAGCACAGGAGAAATCCGGCTTAATGGTGATGTTATCAGTATGTTATCCGAAAATCGTTTACCGGATATTCGCCTGCGAAAGTTTGGCTTTATATTTCAAGATTTCAACCTGCTTTCTGCATTATCGGCTTTGGAAAATGTGGCTCTGGTGGCAGAACTTATTGGCCTAAACAAAAATTCCGCCCGGAAAAAAGCCGAATCCCTCTTGATTAATATGGGCTTGGAGGCGCGTCTGTCTTTTTTACCCGAAAAACTCTCCGGCGGAGAAAAGCAGCGAGTAGCAATTGCTCGTGCTTTGGTAAACGACCCGACCATCATCCTGGCTGATGAACCGACAGCTAACCTTGATTCAAAGGTCGGTCACGAGATCATGCATCTGCTGCGAGCAATGGCGAAGGAACAAAATCGAAGTGTGATTATTGTCTCTCACGATCAGCGCATCAAAGATATCGCCGACCGCGTCTTGTGGCTGGAGGACGGCGAATTTAAAGAGATGGTAACAATGGTTATGGATCCTGTTTGCGGGATGATGATTGATCGTGAAAAATCTGTCATTTTGGATTGGATGGGAAAAACATATTACTTTTGCGCATCGGGCTGCCGGGATGAATTTATCAATCATCAGGAAACAGTGACACAGTAATGGACATGGGAATTAATGGCATAAGTAAAATTGCCTATTCGAATACAGGCAAATAGACCGTGGAAGAACGATTAGGCTTATGCTAAACTCTTTCCAATTTAAACAACCACTTGATGGCATTTTCATTCTCTGTTGCACAATCGGATCAGAATATTTTCAATGTACATTATAGGTTAACGATGAATCGCTGCATGTGTCAATGGCGGGGACTGTAACTTCCGCCTCGCATAAAAAAACAACCGCGCAATCTTAACGGCCAATTGCCTTAGGCGACAGGCAGACACCCCGCAGAAAAACACATTCGTGTTCGGGCGTTCCTGTTTGACGCTTTATTATTTAAGCTGGCCGTTTTTTTTAATTCTATTACACCGAATTTCATTTTATAAAGGTTTATTGAACATGCTCACAAAACTGAACAATGAGAAATTGTTGATGGCAGAAATGCAACCCATCTTTTATCAGAATATCTTGGAAACCATCGGTCATACCCCGCTGGTTCGGCTTAACAAGATCGTATTTTGCCAGCTAGCTGGCACGGTCCTGGCTAAAGTAGAATTTTTCAATCCGGGAGGTTCGGTAAAGGACCGGACTGGCGTGTCTATGATCGAAGATGCAGAACGTTCAGGGCAAATCCAACCAGGTGGAACGATCATTGAAGCTACCTCTGGCAACACTGGCGCTGGTCTGGCAATAACCGCCGCAGTAAAAGGTTATAAAACTGTCTTCATCATGCCCGATAAAATGAGTGAAGAAAAGGTACGCTTTTTGCGCGCTCTTGGGGCGCGGGTCATCATCACACCAACTGCAGTAGCACCCGATGATCCCCGCAGTTATTATAGTGTGGCGGCCAGGATCGCCAAAGAAACACCTAATAGTATTTTGGCGAACCAGTACCATAATCCTGCTAACCCAGAGGCGCATTACCGTAGTACCGGACCAGAATTGTGGAGCCAGACCGCCGGGAAGATCGATGTACTGGTGGCTGGAATGGGCACTGGCGGTACCATTTCTGGGACTGCACGTTATCTGAAAGACCAGAACCCAGCTATCAAAGTGGTTGGGGTGGATATCCGGGGATCGTTGTTGCAAGAGACCTGGAAATTAGGCCGCATACCGGTAGATCCTCATCCCAAGACCTACAAGGTTGAGGGGATTGGAGAAGATTTTCTTCCTAGCACATTGGACCTAGGGTTAGTGAATGAGGTGGTACAGGTTGACGACCGCGAGTCTTTCTTAATGACTCGCCGCCTGGTGCGAGAAGAAGGAATCTTCGCTGGTGGTTCTTCCGGGTCAGCAGTAGCCGGTTTGCTTAAGTCTGAACTTGTGAAAGCACTACAGCCCGGGCAAATTGCAGTGGTGATATTGCCCGATTCAGGCGACCGTTATTTATCGAAAATTTTCGATGATAATTGGATGCGGGAAAACGGCTTTTTACCCTCCCGATCCGCCAATGACACAGTTGGAGAGTTGCTCGAATTCCAAACCAAGCTGCCGCTGGTTACAGCCTCAGCTCATGAAACCATCACACGGGTTGTCGAAAAAATGAAAACATTCGACATTTCGCAGGTGTTGGTGGTGGATAATAACGATAAATTGCTCGGAATGGTTAGTGAGACCGATTTGTTGGACAGCCTCCTAAACTTGGATCATCTTCACAATTCTGAGGATACCATAGCCACTCTCATTAACCCGGATCTCATAACCATGGAGCGAAGCGCTACTTTGGACAAAGTGTTAACGGCCATTGGGCATGGGAAGGTAGTTGTGATCACTGAAGAAAATCACCCGGTGAATATTCTGACAAAAATCGATCTGATCGATTATTTGACCGACAAATCATTTTGAGAGTGCCTGGAAGACTATAAAATATAGCCAATACCCGTCAGCGTATTGCGATGGACATTGGCTATTAATCCTTGGTGTGAAAACTGACTAATCTTTCAATGCCTGCTCGAGATCAGCGAGCAAGTCGTCGACGTGTTCGATACCGATAGATAAGCGGACCAGCCCGCCTGGCACTTCTAGCGGGCTCCCAGCTACAGAAGCATGGGTCATCGTGGCTGGAATTTCAATTAAGGATTCGACGCCGCCCAAACTTTCAGCCAGGGTAAATATGTGAGTTTTGGCAGCCATTCGGTTTGCGGCATCAGCGCCGCCTTTCAGTATCAAAGACGCCATTCCACCAAATAAACGCATCTGACGTTTGGCGATTGCATGACCGGGGTGTTGTGGCAAACCGGGGTATATGACCTCCTCAACAGCTGGGTGATGGTTCAAATACTCAGCTATCTGGGAAGCATTGGAAGAATGCCGCTCCATACGCAAAGCCAGAGTTTTGATTCCGCGCAGTGTCAACCAGACATCCATTGGTCCGGGTACTGCCCCGATTGCATTTTGCAGAAATTTTAAGGTTTCATAAGCGGCGGCATCGTGAGTTACGATCGCGCCGCCAATGACATCAGAATGCCCACCAAGATACTTTGTGGTCGAATGGATGACAAAATCTGCCCCCAGGGCCAGGGGCTTCTGCAAATATGGGGAAGCAAAGGTGTTATCGACTGCCACTTGCACCTGTGGGTGTCTACTTTTAACCCGCTTACTAATCTCGGCAATATCCGCAATTTTGAGCAACGGATTTGTGGGGGTCTCGATCCAGACTAACCGTGTTTCAGGGCGCAGAGCGGCATCCACTAGGTCCGGGTCGCTGATATCAATATATGAAAACTTCAACCCATAACCCGAATGGACGCGTTCGAACAAGCGGTATGTGCCTCCATAAACGTCATTGGATGCCAATACATGGTCGCCGGGTTTGACCAGCTTAAGCAGCGTATCAATGGCAGCCATGCCGGATGCGAATGCTAATCCGTAGGTTGGAGCGGCACTGCCCTGCCCTTCTAGAGTGGCCAAACAGGCTTCCAAAGCACAACGGGTGGGATTAATAGTTCGGCTGTAATCGTAACCTTTAGTCACACCGACCTGTTCCTGTGCATAAGTTGATGTTTGATAGATCGGGGTGATCACTGCACCTGTGGCAGGATCTGGCGCCTGACCAGCATGTATCGCCAGGGTTTCAAAATTGTCTTGTTTGGGCACGTCATACCTCTTATCTAAATTTATTTATGGAAACCGTTCTCCATTGATTCTTTTCCAACCTTAACACACAATCCGCGCAATACACAATAGGCTGAAATACCTATGAAGGTGATAACCAAAAAGTTTAGTACCTTACTATTTTACTGATCCCGTAATGGATTGCTGAGTTACCATTCGGGATCCAGTCCTTGTTCATATCTGCCTTAAGCAATTGCACTTATCTATTAACACGTAAGAAAGCGCTTTAAATTTTAAAGCCACCAGTTTATAGTTTGATCCACACAATTTGATAGGAAAGAGAAAGGAGCTGACAGAAGACCTTCATGAATCCATTTTTTATCGCTTTGGCGGGACTATTTGTATTTTGGGGATTCGCGTTGATCAACAAAAATAGAAACAGGGATCGACATACTGTTCGAGTTCCCATTCGTATACATTCCCATTTTCGAAAATCCACCCGGAACTAACTTAGTTATTTTTAGGTGGCCTTTCTTCCTATTGAAAAGGAGCATTTTTTTGGATCACAACGTTTCCCCTGATTCACAATTTCGTATTCCACCTTTTGTTTGGGTCCTGGTTGCAGGCGTTTTAATCGGTGGAATAGCTATTCTAGTATTCAAAGTCGCGGTTGGAACTGTCATATCCTATGGATTTTTTGGAATCATGATGTTAAGTCATTTCTTCATGCATGGAAATCATGGGTCTCACAATAATCGTTCAGATAACAACACCTTGCAAAGTGGACCGGGCGACCAGCAAAGCAGCCAAGACAACAAAGGTCATTCCAGCGGCTGCCATTAAGGAATAATATTGACGCCAACCCAGTACAGCGATGATTTGCTGGCGTTGAATTTATTATATGCTGGGAAAAAACCTTTGGTGCGGAATAAGGCTTTTTTGTTTAATTTAATGAAGGCAACAAATTTTTCTTATATGGCCTAATTCCAACCAGTTTGAACCATCCTATTTATAGAATAAGCAGAACTGCCCGTGATAAATACCGTTAAACGACCCTTTGATTAACAAATGGGTCAACCTATACTGAGCGTACAAGATGGAGGTAAAGATGAACCCGGGGACTATTCAATTAATGGAATTTGAAAAGAATTGTAATCTAGTGATTGAGGAAATCATCCAAAATCTTACCCAAGTAAATCTGGCAGTGGTCGAGTCTTTTGACCTGCAGGAGGCCAGGGCAAACCACAGCCAATGCGCCTGTCCGCACCATGGCACCGACCAGTGTGCCTGCCAGCTTGCAGTCTTGCTGGTTTATGGTGAGGATGCAGAGCCGGCTAGCCTGATGGTGCACGGCAACGAGGAGCGGACAGAGGTATCCATCATAGATTCGCTGGGACAAACCATTAAACCAGATATGAAATCCAAAATCCTTTTGGCTCTCCAATCAAAATACTTGCCAATGTCTCAACTCGAATCACAAATATATGGTTCGAGATAAAGAAGCGCTTCTTAATGAGTTGGAAAAAGAAACGGATCATGTGGTCAGGATTCAATATCTTTTGGAGGAAAACGTTAGCTGTTATCAAATAAGAAAAGAAATAAAAGATTTGATTTATGCTTTAACAGAAATAAAGCTGATTTTAATTAAGGACCAGCTGCAATCCTGTTTAGCGGTAATGATTCACTCGACTGACCAAGCGACTTTTCAGAATGAAGTTCAAATAGTCGACAAATTATTAGGTTTAACCGTCAATTCTTGAAATAATGGAGTCTACTCAAAATGAATGAACTTGCCAATCGGCGGCCAATTTCATTTCCAGTGCAAGGAATGACCTGCGCTTCATGTGTTTCGCACGTGGAACACGCTTTAAATGAGCTTCCAAGCGTCACTGACGTAGTCGTTAACCAGGGGACAAATAAGGCCAGCCTGAATTACGATCCGGTGCAGGTAAATATAGCAACCTTTCAAAAGGCCGTGATGGATGCAGGCTATGCCATCTCTCAACAAGAAATCAACCTGAAGATCACAGGAATGACGTGCGCCTCTTGCGTAGACCACGTCGAAAGTGCCTTAAAGGAAATACCCGGTGTAACCAAAGCGAGTGTAAATCTGGGGCTTGAAAAAGCGCGGGTTCAATATATTCCCGAAGTGGTAACCGTTTCTCAAATGAAACGTGCGGTACGGGACGTGGGTTATGAAGCTGCGGAACAGGATGCCGCGGTCGATAATCTCGATCGAGAGCGGAAAATCCGTGAGGACGAGATTCACCGTCAGGGTAGGAACCTGATCATAGCTGGAACGATTGGTATCCTTGTAATGATGGGTACGTTTTATGACATGCTGGGCCCGTTCCAAGTGATCGTCCCTAAATTTCTTTCGTACAAATGGGTGCTAGGGGTGCTGACAACCCCGATCGTTTTGGGTCCTGGCCGTCAATTTTTTGTTAATTCCTGGCGTGGATTGAAGCACGGGGTGACCGATATGAACCTGCTGTACGCAACGGGTATTGGCGCCTCATATGGCATTGCAGTCATAAATACCCTGTTTCCTAACGCTGGATTTGGCGGAGAAGGAGCCACCTTTTTTGAAAGCGCAGCCCTTTTGACCGCTTTTATTGTCCTTGGGCGATGGCTGGAAGCCCTGACCCGCGGTCGAACTTCGGAATCTATCCGGAAATTAATGAAGCTGCAACCCAAGATTGCAACTGTAATTCGAAATGGACAGGAAATTTCCATTCCCGCCGATGAAGTCGAGGCTGGTGAATGGATACACGTTCGACCGGGCGAGTCGATTCCGGTGGATGGTATGGTTCAGGACGGATACAGTGCCGTCGATGAATCAATGCTGACCGGTGAAAGTTTACCCGTCGAAAAGAAGTCCGGTGATCAGGTCATAGGTGGAACCATCAATAAAACCGGTTCGTTCAAGTTTATCGCAACAAAGGTTGGCAAAGATACAGCTTTAGCTCAGATCATTAAGCTGGTCGAGGATGCCCAAGCCAGCAAAGCTCCCATTCAAAAGCTCGCCGATTGGGTCGCAGGCCACTTCATCCTGGGCGTTCATTTATTGGCCGTCCTGGTATTTCTCTTCTGGTTCTTTGCTGGGTACAACCTTTTCTTCGATGCAGGTAGTCGATTTATCCTTTCGCCCTTTGCATTGGGAGATATCGGAGTCTTTGGCTTTTCTCTGCTTTTATCGGTAACTGTTTTGGTAATTTCTTGCCCATGCGCCGTTGGGTTGGCCACACCAAGTGCAATGATGGCTGGTACCGGTAAAGCAGCGGAATATGGCGTGTTGTTCAAAGGCGCAGAAGCAATTGAGAACGCTAGCAAACTGCAGACGATCGTGTTTGATAAAACCGGGACGTTAACCAAAGGGGAACCATCCGTGACCGATATTGTCACTGCACCCATAAATATTGATCCGGATAAGAAACAACAAATGACCATCTTGCGGTTCACAGCAATCGCCGAGCAAAACAGTGAACACCTGCTTGGGGAATCCATCGTCCGAAGCGCCCAAGCCTATAGCCTGGATCTATCAACCCCCGAATGGTTCAACTCCATACCGGGCCATGGCATTGATGCAAAAATCGAGGGCGTGTCAGTGTTGGTGGGTAATCGTAAATTGATGAACGAAAGATCCGTCGATTTCCAGGCTTGGTTGCCCAGAGCTGAACAATTGGAAGGGGAGGGGAAAACGGTTATGTTCGTTGGTCTTGACGGATATGCGGCGGGATTAATCGCCGTGGCGGATACACTAAAAGAGACTTCAGTTGACGCCATCCGGCGCTTACGCCAAATGAAATTAGAAACCGTAATGATTACTGGTGACAACCGTCGGACTGCAGAAGCCATAGCCCACCAGGTCGGGATCGACCGGGTGTTGGCAGAAGTTTTACCACAGGATAAAGCCGAGGAAGTCAAGAAATTACAGGCACAAGGCAAACGTGTTGCTATGGTCGGAGATGGCGTCAATGATGCTCCTGCCCTGGCACAGGCCGAGGTCGGTATTGCGATCGGCTCCGGCACCGACGTTGCCAAGGAAACTGGCGATGTCATCCTCATCAAATCAGACCTCAATGATGTCATCGTAGCATTGGAAATTGCCCGAGCCACGATGAATAAAGTGAAGCAGAACTTGTTTTGGGCATTTATTTATAACACCCTGGGTATTCCATTGGCGGCAGGATTACTCTATCCTGCACTTCGCCTGGTGGTTAGCCCGGAGGTCGCATCTGCGTTTATGGCCATCAGCTCGGTATCGGTAACACTCAATACCTTGCTGCTGAAGGGGTTCAAACCAACCACATTGCGTAAACCCGGACAGTCGAAGCCTGATAACACATCGGGTAGTCAACTGACGCTTACAACCACCGCTGGCGACTAAGTTGAAAGAAAGGAATAACAAAATGGAATCTGATACTTTAGATCGTGAGATCGCACGAAAAAGCGCGGCAAGATATCTGACGATAACAGGAGGAGTAGCGTTGCTGTTCTATGCCGTAACTGGGTGGATAGGCACCTACCCATGGGTCGCCCGAATTGGCGGAGTGGTGTGGATCAGTTTGTTGACATTAATCGTCTCCATGCCGGTGGTAATCTCAAGGTTGAAGAAGCAGGCAAAAGGGATCAAGTAATAATGGTTGTCCAAAGAAATGTTTAATTTTAACCCAAAACCAGTGTCAGAAATAAAGTGACATGAAAGGTATGGATTCAATTACCTATTTATGTGTACCGGAATTTGACGAGCTGAACAATTGACGAACGCGCCTATTGAGAAAGGCCGATTGGTGAGTTGAACCTTGTTAGTAGCCTTGTGGTCGAAAGACACAGGGGCACAAAGAAGGGCTTACGAAATCAAAAGCCAAATGAATGAAAACAGAATTTACTAATCTAATCGAAGAGAATAAAGTTAGACATTCCGGTTGGGTAGGTGGATTATGCGAAATTGTCGAAGAGTATTTACTCAAGTACAGTTGGTTTACAGTCTCAGGATTAACAAAAGCCATTTGTGGGGAATATGGAAAAGCTTGGAGCGTTACCGACCGAATAGAAATACAGAAGTAGTTATCGACGTTGGTGAAAGTGGGTTTTCAACAAGGAAGTGAAAATTGAAATACGAACGATTGCTGTCAAAGATGAAAATTCTTGGGAGGAGTTTACCGTAAACTCCCGTTTGGACGGCCAAAGAAATCGCTGAATATCACGATGAGTCTGAGAGTGATGCAGCTCTATCAATACTAGAGCGAACAGCTTACAGTTTTTGCTTACGAAATTTAAGATTTCGTCTCGCCCCTCCCCCGTTGATAAAGGGGCAATTCGGGATCTGGAATGATCCTTAGTATCGATGGGTCTAGAGAGAATTAATAGCGGCTGCTCCCCCAACTTTACGGAGCAGCCGCTTAGTCGTGTTATCGCATAGCGTCCAGGGCTTGCCGTAGGAGCGCTTTGGTATATGTCGGGTTGTGAATGCCCATGCTTTGGTCATATTCAACAACTTTGAAGTTCCACATTGCCTGGGCGACCGCTTCTGGGTACGTGGCGGGAGCTGCGGTGGAGGTGATCCATAGATCGGTCTCCGGGTCTAGCATACCCTTCGCGACAAAGATGGTGTGAAGCTCTTCGAACATTGCTATAATTTCAGTTTGCACGCCGTTAATGTCGAAGTTCTCGGCCTCAGCATGGCAGGTCTGGCAGCGTACCACATTAGCCTGGTACGTATGGTTGCTCTCTTCACCCATGTGGCAGGCCACACAGGTGTCCTCTACCAACTCATAGTGCGGGGTTGGGTTACCAGTGACACCCAGACCGCCTTCACCAAGCAACATCTGGGCCTCCACACCGTAGTGAGGTCCATACCGGTTGGATGCAACTTCGAAGTTACCACCAGCAGTGATTTCGGGCTCGGGGTTACGGATCTGGTGACAATTGGCGCACATGTTGCCTTTACCGCCATCGAAGGTACCATCGGTATATTCTAACTTCACCGCCTGCTCAGCTCCCGTCAGTGAGAAGTCAGCTAATGTGTAGGTGGTATGGATATTATGGCAAGTGCGGCAGTTAAACGGCGTAACGTTCGTTACACCTTCAACTGACGGGTCGTGCGGAGGCAAGCCGGCGTTGATACGCGCTTTGACCCCTTCACTGCCATGACAGCCGGCGCAGTTGGTACCTTCGCCTCTTATGAAAGCCTCGCCAGTTCCATGCACAGAGCGCTCTTTAAATTGCGCCTGTTTGGAAACGATCAGTGTGGTGTCATTATGGCATTCGGTGCAGGTCAGATCAGAAGCTGTGAGTTCGCTAGCCGTGACATCGGAGCCAGAAGGCCCAGCAGGTCCAGCAGGGCCAGCGGGCCCAGCCGGTCCAGCCGGTCCAGCTGGCCCAGTTAGGCCAGTACAGGCAGCCAATACAAATACAGAAGAGACAATCAAGATCATTAGGTATGGCTTATTTTTCATAGCAAATTCTCCTCTGACTCAATTCTTTTGCCAGTGTCTTTTGAATGTTCAATCACACCTTCATCAGGGTAATTGGACACGAATAACCTGTTACCAAAATTCCACGTTGAAATAATAAAGCCTTCATTTTCTCCCAAACTGGGTGAAAATAATCCTAAACCTAATTAAGTATAGCATTAATTTTCTTTTATTCAATAATTTACATCGAAGGGGGGCTTTATATATTATGTCCTTCCTTGACTGATCCGGTGACGTAGAATCTGGGATTAAGATAACATTAAGCATAAATACCTAATTGGTCCCCCGCTAAACGACGCTATGCCGTGGGTGGGGGATTGTATATAATCGTACCTACTATACCGACTTCGTCACAGAAATTTCGAGGAAAACCTGATCATACATTGGACTGCGGTAAGCTTATTTTTCATGCTACTCCTGGTAACCACGGGCTGTTCGAACAGCCAACCGGAACAAAATGAGCCAGGTCAAATTGTAAACCGTGTTGAAGTGGAAGTGGCAACCCCAACTCCCGGGAGGATGACATCCGTGGATGGTAACCACATGATGGAACCTATATCGGGCGGTCCGGAAGGAGTTGTTTCCACTGAGAAAGGCGGCCAACCACTGGCTTTCACGATTGATGAGGATACTAAAGTATTCGAACTAACAGCCCAGGCGGTGAATTGGCCGATTCTAGATGACGTGGTTGCTTCTGCCTGGACGTATAACGGTACTGTCCCGGGCCCAATGATTCGGGTCACCGAAGGAGACAAAGTCCGAATCATCCTCAAAAATGACCTACTGGATCCCACCACGATCCATTGGCATGGCATCGCCGTGCCCAATGCCATGGATGGTATTCCAGGTGTCACCCAGGATCCGATTATGCCTGGAGAATCCTTTATCTATGAATTTACAGCCAGCCCGGCTGGTACGTATATGTATCATTCACATTTTGAAGGGGATGTCCAAGTGACCGCAGGCCTGTATGCGCCGTTCATAATCGACCCGAGAGAACAGCCTGCTCCTTTACCTGATGTAGATGTGGTTCTCATGTTTTCCGAGATGCTGATTAAGGATGGGCAAACTTTTGCCGCGATGCCTATGTCTGGGATGGAACCCAATTACTTCACCATAAATGGGAAGGCATATCCAGAAACAGAAACCATTCAAGTGAAGAAAGGGCAGCGAGTCCGGCTGCGGCTGACCTCCATTGGCCAATTCGTCCACCCCATTCATATTCACGGAGTGCCTTTTAAAATAATTGCAACCGACGGCCATCCGGTTCCTGAAGGGGCTCAATTAACGAAAGACACAGTTCTAGTTGCACCTGGGGAACGCTATGATATTGAATTTGTCGCTTCTGAACCGGGTCAGTGGATGCTGCATTGCCATATTTTGCACCACACTACCAATGATAATGTCGAACCAGGTGGTTTAATGTTAATGATCAACGTCACAGAATAACACAACAATTTCAAGGAGAATCTTCATTATGCAAATTCGAAAAATCCTTCTCTTTTTTGCACTTGCTATTCTTACCATCCTAACTGCATGCTCGCCATCGGCAGGTGGAGAAAATCAGAACTCTTCAAGTTACACTGCAACGATGCAGGTTCTTCCCGATCCACCTCTGGTCGGGGATGTGTTGTTGTACTTCACAGTATTGGATGCCAAAGGCGATCCCATTACTGGAGCCACGGTCGAGGTTGGTGCGGATCACACAGACATGTCTGGTATGGGCATGCACGGTCCAGCTACTGATCAGGGCAAGGGGATTTATGCAATCACAACAAATTTCTCGATGACCGGGAACTGGAAAATAGCCGTAAAGGTTGTTAACAACTCGGAGGAATTTACCAAGGATTTTAATTTAGTCATCCAATAAATCATGCAAAGACCCAATTAGGATTTTGAGTTTAGGGTAACTGAGAATATCAGGCATTAGGCATTAATGCCTGATATTTGATTCAAATTGTACTTGTCTCCGATTGGTTGTTCCTACGCTGACGAATGGGGGTAACAGGTGATATATTTCGTCAATGGTATTTCATCAATAAATATTGCTTTGAAGATTGAAGGGAGTAGGAGTATGGAGAGAGATCCTGTTTGTGGTATGGATGTCGAGCCCCAATCGGCGTTTGCTACAAGAGAGCACATGGGAAAGGTATATTATTTCTGCTCTAAAAATTGCGTAAACCAGTTTGACCAGAACCCGCATAAATATTCCATGCAAAATACGGACCAAGGGCCTTTAGCTGGATCAGTAACGACTGGCTTCAATCCAGACCTTAAGCTAAGCCAGGTTGAATTGCCTGTGATTGGTTTGAAAAAAGATGGCCGCTCAGGCTCTGCCCTGATCAAAAAGACATTGGAAAATCAACCTGGCGTTGAAAAAGTCGTAATCAACTATACCGAAGGTATAAATGTTATTCAATTTGACTCGAATGTAACCAAAGTCGTTGACTTGGTCAATGCCATAAAGAAATCGGGATATCAAGTTGGCGGCGCGCAAAAAAGGATTGGTATTGATGGCATTCACTGTGCCACTTGTGTACAGTCGATCGAGAATGAACTCGAAACCACCACGGGGGTTCTCAACGCTAACGTTAATATTGGCACTCAGGAAGCGACCATTGAATACCTTCCGGAGCAGACCTCCCTCCCACAACTGAACGCTGTCATTGAAAGCTGGGGCTACAAAACTCGGGTAGCAACGAGCGATCAGCCAGCCGACCAACAAGAAGCCGCTCATGACAAAGAATATCGCAGCCTGATGCGCAAATTCTGGCTGGCTGCCATTATAGCAATCCCAGTATTGCTTACTGCTTATCCCCAATTCATTCCCATTATTCGGGACTGGTCGATGGAAACGCTGCGAGCCACCTGGTTTGGCGCAGCAATATTGACACTCCCTGTATTAATCTATTCTGGAGGCCACTTTTTTACCGGCGCCTGGGCAGCCTTAAAACATCGGGCAGCGAATATGAATACGCTGATTGCTCTAGGTACTGGAGCCGCCTGGCTGTACTCTACGGTCGCCATCACGATCCCAGGAATTTTCCCTGAAGGGACCTCAGAGCCATTCTATGATGTGGTTGCTGTGGTAATTGCACTGGTTGTGTTGGGACAGGCGCTTGAAATCCGGGCTAAAGGCCGGACCAGCGAAGCTATCAAAAAATTGATGGGCTTACAAGCCAAAACGGCTCGTGTGATCCGTAATGGCCAGGAACTCGACATCTCAGTTGAAGAAGTATTGGTCGCAGATGTTATTCAGGTTCGCCCCGGCGAAAAGATCCCAGTGGATGGGATCATCCTGGAGGGCAGCTCAGCGGTAGATGAATCGATGTTAACAGGTGAGAGCCTGCCAGTGTCCAAGAAAACGGGAGACGAGGTTATTGGTGCTACGTTAAACAAGACCGGTGCTTTCAAATTCCGCGCCACGAAAGTAGGCAAGGATACCGCCCTGGCCCAAATTGTAAAAATGGTACAGGATGCTCAAAATAGCAAAGCTCCTATTGCACGCTTGGCAGACACCATCTCTGGCTATTTTGTGCCCGTTGTAATGATCCTGGCAGTAGTTACCTTCGTCATTTGGTTTGACTTTGGTCCCGTCCCCCAACTCGTTTACGGCCTGGTCACCGCTGTATCAGTGCTCATAATAGCCTGCCCTTGCGCCCTTGGGTTAGCCACTCCTATGAGTCTTATGGTTGGAATTGGCAAGGGTGCAGAGAACGGTATCCTGATCCGTTCTGGTGAAGCGCTGCAAACTGCCCAAACTATTAAAACTGTGATCCTAGATAAAACTGGTACGATCACCAAAGGTAAACCGGAATTGACTGACTTGGTTGTTGCTGTCCATTCATCAGTAACCAGCGAGGAATTGCTACGGTTATCCGCTTCGGTTGAATCGGTCAGCGAACATCCACTGGCTGAAGCTATCGTTGAAGGGGCGAAAGCTAAAGGTCTACAACTAGGTAGACCAGAAGCCTTCGAGGCAATCCCCGGACATGGTGTAATTGCTACTGTTGATGGCCGGCAGATGGCTCTCGGCAACTTAAAAATGATGGAACGCTTAACTGTCGATCTGGGTGACCTGGAACCGAAATCCGAAGCACTGGCTAATGATGGCAAGACACCCATGTTTGTTGCAGTGGATGGTAATGCCGCTGGAATCGTTGCCGTGGCTGATACCGTAAAAGAAGACTCGAAAGAAGCCATCGCCGAATTGCATAAAATGGGTATTGAAGTCGTGATGATTACTGGTGATAACCGCCGAACAGCTGAAGCGATCGCCCGTCAAGTAGGTGTTGATCGCGTTCTTGCCGAAGTGCTGCCGGAAGATAAAGCACACAATGTCCACCTGCTACAGGCTGAGGGCAAGAAGGTGGCTATGGTCGGCGATGGGATCAATGACGCTCCCGCTTTAGCCCAGGCGGACGTCGGGTTGGCGATTGGTACCGGGACAGATGTCGCTATAGAAGCTTCAGATATCACCCTGATCAAGGGGAGTTTGAAGGGCGTAGTGACGGCCATCGAAGTCAGCCGAGCGACCATGCGTAATATTAAGCAAAATCTAGTAGGTGCATTCATTTACAACACCTTAGGTGTTCCCATTGCGATGGGGGTCCTTTTCCCCTTCTTTGGTGTGCTCCTCAGCCCGTTGTTGGCTGGTGCGGCAATGGCCTTCTCCTCTGTAACAGTCGTGACCAACGCCAACCGCCTGCGAAGTTTTCACCCTAGGTTCACCGCCAAATGAGCAAACAATGATAATAGATTTGCTGTATTTCGAAGGGTGCCCTTCCTATAAAAATGCTTTGGCAATACTTGAAACTGTCATTGCATCAGGGTCGTTCGCCGTAACTGTAGAGCTGACTGAAGTCCGGTCAGATATTGAGGCTGAGAAATGGAGATTCCTCGGATCGCCGTCTTTCCAAATCGAGGGGAAGGATTTATGGCCTGAAGACAGAACGAATTATTCAATGAGCTGCCGAATCTACCGGACCGCTCAAGGTTTGAAAGGTTGGCCAACAGCTGAAATGTTGCGCCACAAGATTTTCACCTTATTGGATCGAAAGGATCTCGAGAAATGACAACAATACAAATCATTGTAACCATCACTGGAATAGCATTGAGCATATTTATCGCTTGGTTCTTTTGGCTGGCGCCTAAGGGTCAAACACGTGTCACCGCTGGAATCGGAGGTGTTCAAGAAGTCGCCATTACTGTCAAAGGCGGCTATACACCGGACATTATCGTGGTGAAAGCGGGGCAGCCGCTGCGAATGCGTTTCACTCGCCAGGAGTCAGCCAGCTGTTCTGAAGAGGTGCTTTTCCCTGATTTCAAACAAACCGCCAAGCTCCCTGAGGGGGAGGAGGTGTTGGTTGAATTTACTCCCGAGAAACCTGGTGAGTACGGCTTCCAATGCAGGATGGGTATGCTGCGCGGTAAATTGATTGTCGAATAGACCTTTGGCGTAGTAGTACCGAAGGAGCCAAGCGTAAATAATGGAGTGCCAAAATATTCTAATTATTGCGAAATGGACACGTATTATTAAGTAGATTATTATTATCGAATTATCCGCTTTTATAAAGTGGATAATTCGATTGAGCCATAATCAATGCTGCGAGGGGTTAGATGAAAAAAAATAACAGACAAGCGATGCGTGAAGCCAAAAGGAAAAAAGAGACGCGGCAAAAGGTTATTGTTTATAGTGGAGTGGGTCTGGCGGTTATTGCTGTGGTAGTTATCATTATCCTACTTTCAGGTACATCTCCCAATTCCGCGAGCCTTATGGGTGATGAAGTCGCCATAACATCATCGGATCACCTTCCCACTGATACCCCGCCTGGACCGTATAGTTCAAACCCTCCAGCCGGTGGCACCCATTATGACTCGGACTTTTCAGCAAAATTCTATCAAGAAAGCGATCTCGCCACCCTGCCCACCAATCCTGAAGGCTATCTGGTACATAGTCTCGAACATGGTTATGTTATTTTTTGGTACAACTGTCAAGTCTCAGGTACCGACTGTTCTGCGCTGAAGCAGACCATCCAAACAGTAATGGATGAGACCGGCAACACCAAACTGATCGCTTTCCCATGGCCGGATATGGATGTTCCCTTGGCGATGACATCTTGGGGACGGATCCTTAAGTTCTCGCAACCTGATTCTGCACAAATGAAACAGTTTGTCGAACGGAATCGTTATCACGCTCCTGAACCAGATGCACCTTGAGTATTTATTTTATAGGTTTAATCTGCTCCCAAGAATTGAAGCAACTTGAAATCCCGAGATATTCAGGCATTGGTGGGTAGGTTACAGAGTGAGTTGGGATTCACCTTTACCCGGCACCGAATAGTAACTGATCGAAATGAGTATAGAGATTTTTAGATGGGTTCATCAAGTTCCGAATAACCGGCTTTTTTGAATATGTTTTTTGGCTTGCGTCCAGGATTCGTCGATGATTGTGCCGGTTGTGTTAGGGTTGTAGTTTAGCTTCGGGGTAATCTTGATTATCTCGCGTAAGTAATTTATACATTCCGATTTACAACTAGCCTTGACGGAAATTTCCATCACCTTTTCATTATTGTAATTTGATTATCATTGAGTATTATTATTACTATAGGTTAGATTGTTGCAATTGACGGGGAAGGAGAGAATTCTAATGGAAATTACCTCTCGTGAAGTCTGGACCTTTATCCACGGAATGGGTTTTGGCGCTGTGTTTTTGCTGGCTTTTGCCGGCGGGCTGGTTGAATTGTACAGTATGCGTCCTGAATGGATGACCGCTGAAGGGATGCGAACGCGGGTCAATCGCATGAAAGCTGGATTGTGGATTATGGCGGGCACCGTCTGGTTGACCGTCATAACGGGGACTTTCATCGTTTATCCCTGGTACCGAGCTGCGCCACCAGAGGGAACGACCGACCTCTCAATTTTTCCACGTTCATTGCTGCTCTCTCAGCCGAATACTGCTGGATGGCATACTTTTGGGATGGAATGGAAGGAGCATGTAGGCTGGTTAGCCCCCATTGCTGCAACTGTTGTGGCAGCGATTGTCAGCTACTACGGTCCCGAAATTTCACGACGTATGGGCGAACGCCGGGCGGTGGCCATTTTCTTTATTATTGCCTTCCTGGCCGCTGCGGCGGCAGGCGCGTTTGGAGCTTTCATCACGAAGGCTGCAGCCGTTCGATAATATTCAAAATAGCGTAAAGATGCGTGAGGTAATAGTATGGCCGAACAAGCCTCTGAAAATACTTCGCTACCTAATGGTCCAGCTGCCGCGGCTCTACTTGCAGGTGGAATGGGCGCTGCAGTTCTGGGAATCGTAACCACCCTATCGGAAGCATCCGCGGGATTCGCGAGTGCAATGAGGTGGTCGGCAGCAGTAGGCCCGCTTTCCGGCAAAGTGGGAGTTACACTCATTCTCTATCTGCTGTCCTGGGTTATTCTACATTTTTCCTGGCGCAATAAAAACGTCCGTTTCAATCAGGTTGCGACAATTGCCTTTATTCTGCTGGCGATCGGTTTGCTAGGCACTTTCCCACCGATATTCGGGCTGTTCGCGCCTGAATAACAGAA
>Ga0209641_10001173_pt1 | contig 23585 bp, 18 predicted proteins | sample RifCSP16_1_FD_184022 | JGI IMG/M metagenome (GOLD analysis project Ga0209641, IMG submission 184022) | Soil microbial communities from Rifle, Colorado - Rifle CSP2_sed 16_1 (SPAdes) (version 2) | ecosystem: Environmental > Terrestrial > Deep subsurface > Rock core/Sediment | place: Rifle... | reverse complement strand
CATACCCCTTTATGGTATCCTGATTAGACGAATTTAATAACTTTACTTTCGTCTTCTCTTCCATATCTTTTCAAGATACTTTTTTAGATTTGCTTCCTTTCCAATATCGGTCGGCTCGTAATAGATTCTATCTTTAAGTTCATCTGGAAGGTGCTGCTGCTCGACAAAGTGGCTATTATAATCATGGGCATACTTGTAATTCTTCCCGTAGCCAATCCCCTTCATCAATTCCGTAGGAGCATTTCTTAAATGGATAGGAACCGGAATGTAGGGCCTTTCGCGAACATCGGTAAGCGCCTTTTCTATCGCTAGAAATGATGCATTGCTTTTGGGGCAACTTGCTAGGTAGGTTGTAGTTTGTGCAAGAATTATTAATGCTTCGGGCATACCAACATAGTCAACAGCGGTAAAACAGGCAGTTGCAAGCGTTAATGCGTATGGCTCTGCATTTCCGATATCTTCTGAAGCAAGAATGATAAGACGACGCGCAATAAACTTAGGGTCTTCTCCGGCTTCGAGCATTCGTGCGAGGTAATATACTGCAGCATCCGGATCGCTTCCCCGCACGCTTTTTATGAATGCTGAAATTGTGTTGTAGTGCTCTTCTCCGCCTTTGTCGTATTTATAGTGCCGTACCTGGTAGGCCTCACGAATTTTATCCTTATCAATTTTAATCGGTATCTCTACGCCACTTAGAGAAACAGCCAATTCTAACGCGTTTAGCATTACCCTAGCATCACCACCACAAAGACGAATGAGCTCTTTTCTAGCCTCTTTGGTTGGCTCAATATTTCTCATAAATTCATCTTGAGTTAATGCTCTACTTAAAATACGCTCAATATCATTTTCTGCTAACGGCTCAAGTATATAAAGATGACACCTCGAAAGTAGTGGAGATATAACCTCGAATGATGGATTCTCAGTAGTAGCGCCGATAAGAATCAGTGTGCCGTCTTCAACACTTTGAAGAAGCGAAGCTTGCTGCGCTTTGTTGAAGCGATGAATTTCGTCAATTAATAAAATCGTTCGCTTTCCTAATTCAAGAGAGCTTTTTGCATGAGAGATAATCTCACGCATTTCTTTGACACCCGAAGAAATTGCGTTAACCTGAAAAAAGTCTGCATCCATCTTATTCGCAATAATTCGTGCAAGCGTAGTTTTGCCGGTTCCCGCTGGGCCCCATAAAATCATTGGGCGGATATTACCGCTTTCAATCATCTTACGAATTGTTCCATCAGGACCAACAAGATGATTTTGACCCACAAACTCACTAAAATCCCTTGGTCGAATTCTTTCAGCTAGAGGTATAGTGGATTTCGGAGGTGCAAAAAGCGAAGCACTATTTGGGTCTCTCTTTGAAAATTTCTTTGTCATTTCCTTATAGAAAAAGATTAGAGTGATATGAAGAAGAAATCAACTCATGACTCCTCATATACAGCGGTGAGTTCGCATTATTCCGTTTCCAAGCGTTTGAAGGCTTCTTCCCAGGTTGGTGAGCTGCTGAACCTGTTATCTCCCACTGCACAAACTTTGTTTTGTCCAGATGCAGCCTCAAAGCTACCATCACTTGGCTGTGGGGCAAATTTTGAATGAACTCCGTCAAAGCGTTCTCATCTTCCCACACTGACAAAGTCCAGAACCTTCTGCTAAGAAACTGTATAAGGAGAGAATATCCGACGAGGCCCTGGATCCCTTCAACTCAATCTAGATGTCACGCGTATAGCCCAAGAACTTAGGGATTTTCCATAAGCTTTTAAGTGGGAGGTAGGAGATTAGCGCAAGATACTCTCGGTCAGGACTAGCTTTGGGGAATGACTTCCATTTTATTTCAGCCATTTGATATAGATCTTCTCCCGATAAACAATGGCAGCTAACGTTTCTCAGGTTTATGAACTCGGCATAGCTAGGTTCAGTAAAGACCCTTTTTCCCAACTAGGCCCATTTTGCATGCAACCGGAAACCATTATTATTCTATGTAGCTTGGTTGACTAAGAACATCCAGTAAAGAATGTACAACTGGCCGTAGCTCACAGATAATCAAATCAAAACCAACTTCCGTAGATCCTGTTCCTTTTGTTTGTCGATTTGCTTCATCAATACACCAAGTTCTGAGTTCTGATGACACACCCCGAGCTGCACCAATAAGTCTAGGAATGGTTGCCTTCTCAGAGGGTGTAGCGTTTTTATTTAAACGTTCAGTTAGCATTGAGAAAAGGTCGTTATCCTTTTTAAGACGGCGAATAAGAGGGCGGTGGAGCATCTGAGTACTCAAGTTATTGCGTAAGTAATAAGAGTGCTGAGAATCCAACAATACTTTCATTAAATCATCGAACAAATTCTTACTTGAGTCCTTCCTACAATTGAGTTGAAAAAACGTAGCATAACTTAGTGGTTTTCTTTGTTTATGTACTGACTCAAATCTGCGCTCTAGATCTTCACTCTCTGGCCAGCCCTCACAAAGGGCAAGAATTACCCCTTCATGAACATTCTTCTCATCATATCCTGATATAATACGGGATAAAACATCATTATCACCCCAAAAATGTTTACCTAGAAGTTCTGCTGCAATGACTGCTTCTTCTATAGAATGATAATCCCTACTCACTCCTATATTAATTGCTTTCAAGCAATATTCCAAAAGCAGCGGACTTTTGGGACGTAATCTACCGAGAAAACGTAATATATTCCGAGTGGCTTTTCGCTGCATATTATTCTCTAGAAAACTTAGTGCTTCATCACAAGGTGAGTGGTATTCTTCAACGAACATACAAAACACATCCCATAGATCCAGCAAATTAGGATCCTTTATATTGGAAAGCCGTTGCCAGAACTCATCACCAAGAGCAGCCTTGATATAATCCCAATTTTGCAGGATAAGTCTCAAAAGGGGAATGTTTGACGAAATACGTTTAGTAATGGAGATAGCACAAGGACTATCGCTTCCGATTGTCTCTTTGGCATTAACCATGATATCTAAGCGAGCCAGTATTACAAGGCCGCAAAATGCCGCTTGCCGTCGTTCCTCGTGATCAAACCCATAGCAAACGATTCCTTGAGATAAGGTTTCCAATACCGGGCTTATGTCTTGTCCCAATGCTTTTAACTGTGTGTGATAGCTTATTGATGCTTGTGTCTTAACTCCTTCGTCCTGTTCAAAGTCGTAAAGTTTGAGCAAGGACATTGCGAATGCTTCGTCTCCGCCTCCCTCTCCTAAACGTGTCGCAATCACTCCTCGAAGGCGAGTGGGCAAAGGGGAGGCGATCTCAATTATTCTTTTCCGTATTTGTTCATCGTCTCCATATGCCTTTGCTATCGCCAAATAATTGCCATCACGTTCAGAGAGTTCCTGCTTTGCAAGTTCTTTTACGCGCTCGTCCAATGAATAGCCCATTATCAAAAGTCCAATTACACTCTGGTAATCCAAACTCTTCCGATCCAGGCGATTCAGGACCAAGTTCAAGACTATATCAACAACCTCAGTATCGCCTTGTGTATTTCCCAGAGCTTTGAGGCCGTCCATTGCAAAATCAGAACGTGCACACTCAGGGTTCCTTAGCAACTCAAGGAGCCTGCTTCGGCATTTGGCCTTATCTTCGATAATTTGGGGAAGCAGGTACCCGATCCGTGATGCTTCGGCAACAGAGCCAAATGCGATCTGCCTCAGTCTTTCAGCAACTTCAGTATCTTTCATTCCCCAACCTTCGATAAGGGCAAACGCGGGCCAATGAGGGAAAGAATGTGAGCTGAGTAATGATAGAATTTTCTCTTTAGCCTTTGGAGTACGTCCAACTAAAGCAGCTATTGAAACTTCGGGTCCTGAAAACTCTTGCTTTGGAATCCACTCATCGATTGCCTCGACTATCTGGGGATGATTTTTAAAGTTCTGGTTGAGCAAACGCCAAGCATCGAAATGCAGGTAAAAATTAAAGGGATATTTCTCATATTTAATTTCATGCACACAGAATTGTTCCACATCATTATCTTGTGGATAACTCTCAAGTAAAATTCTAACCGCTAGCTCTCTGTCTAATTGTTTCCAATTTACTTCTCCCTTTCGTAAAGCCTCGAAACAAGCCTTCTTGGTCTCTGGAGAATTTGGCCACCCACTCATAAGCGCTGAAGGGACTTCACTACGCCAATAGTAGTCCATTCCCGATTCCAAAGATCCGAGACGAATCAATTCCTGCCGATCCTCCTCATTTTGGGCATGCTGCTGAATCCTACCTAAGATAGCAACTAGACGCAGCTCTGGACTCATTGAGTTTCTAGCTGCTTTTAGGATGTGTTCGATACCTTCGTGGTCTGGCCAGCCGTGTAACAGGGCTTTAATTGCAGCGGCTCTAATATTGGGATCAACAGCACTAAGAGCAAGGGAAGCGATACGATTACCTATTTCTAAATCACCCTCTGCTAGATCTGCTAAAGCTCTTGCGGCAGCACGTTGGTTATTTGTTTCTTCATTGTGGATACCTCTCCACAGACACTCTATAACCTCTGAAACTCGTGGCCAACTTGCCATTGCAGTGAGAATATTTTCTCGCCATCGAACTCGGCAAGGAAACCAACTCATTAGCTTTGACTTAACCAGGTCTTTTATTTTTGTTGAACGCAATCCATCCAGGATGTGCTGAAGGAGACGCTCACGGTGAGGCATCCATGATTCCAGTTCCACCTGCCGAAATGATTTCTGTGCGAGTTCTCTAGTTAGGCTAACCGAGCAGTTAAAATCACCGAAGGCGATCTTACAGAGCAATAGATCGATAGCGTAGGGTTCAACTGTGTTTACCTCTTTAAACTTTGTTTTAATACGGTTTACGAACTGTTGTATATCATCTGGACGGCTAGTAATGTGAAATAGTCCAAGGATTACCTCGTGCCACTGTGGATCAGCACAACCGGTATCCACGATTGTCAACTGTTCGACTAGAGGCATACAAGAGAGATGACAAGCCGCTAAATATTCCTGAAATACGCGGTGGAAAAATCCAATTTCTTTGGGTGAGCGTTTCACAAGAAGGCCTATGGTATTTTCACCAACTTCTAAAACTTCCCTGCTATATCGGCGAGCTTCACTTCGCTCAAAGCCAAAACCGCAATCAAAATCCTTTAGATAGTCTTCGACAATGGTTATCGCTTCGTTATAGTCGATTAATCCTTCTCCAAAACATTCTTGAATTTGATAGGCAAGGCGTGCAAAAATCCTCTTGAGATCGTCGTCGGAAAGTTCGGGTGACATGCCGGTGATCGAAGCAGCTTTCCTTCTCTTTTGTGGGTGGGCAAAGATTAGATGTTCAATAAGTAGGTCATAAGCTTTGAACCGATTTTGTGGGAGACCGACATTATGAAATCTATGATAGATCAGCATGCAAAGAAGGAGTGGCACTTTCGCCAATTCTTGGATGTCTGCTGATCTTTGCAGTTCGGTGAGAAATCCCTCAGTTTCAGAATTAATTTTTCGCTCGATCTCATTTTCTTTATAATTAGAATCTTGGTATTGGCTCTGTATCCAGTAAGTAAACCAGATCCGAGATAACTGCCTTTGTTGAGTAGTAGAAAAATCACTAAGCTCTCCTAGCTGCCATCCTGTTTCTTGCATTCCAAGACGTTCAAAGCCATGTGGCCTACTTGTAATTATTGCCGGAATATTGCGTTGCTCGATGAAAACTTTAAGCCGATCCAAAGCGATTCTAGCGGCTGACTCGTTTGTCCACTCGTCTAGGCCATCTACGAGTAAAAAGAGCCTCTCATCTTCCAACGCCTGCTCGACCAAGAGCCAAAGTCGTTCTTCATCCCAACTTTTGAGCCATCCATGAAGCAGATCACTTAGTGAACATGCAGCAACGGGTTGATCAGTGATCATCTTCGTCCATAAAGCAAACGGCACCCACACAGGAAGGAACTGCCCCCATTTCTGGGAGAGGAAAGTCAATCGTGGTGATTCCTGTAACAGGTCTAAAACTATGAAACGCAAAAGCGTACTCTTACCACTGCCTGGCCCACCGAGGATAATGCTGCGCGATGCTGCTGCTAGCCACTTTTCAATTGCATGTCGTTGTTGATAGGCCACCGATGAGCGTTGGGTTTTAACCATTCCTTGGCCGCGCTCTAAAGTAGCATCGCTGAAAGGTCTGTTCCTCAATAATTCGTCCTCAGAAACTTTAGGCTCGTTGACTCCATTTGAATGAGGAATGGTGATAGTGCCCCGGTCATAAACGTCAGGAAGCACATACCTGTTTTCCAACGGTAAAGACTCAGCTTTGCCTAGTGTAATAATCGGCAGCCCAGGATCATGAGTATTAAATACGTGTTTATAAAATGCTGCTAACTTCTTTCGAAATTCATAAACTTTGCTTGCATCCAGCCTTTTGCCTAATCTCTTTGCTTCTTCTTTTCCACAAAATGCATCAACCCATGCTCTTCCGAAAAAGTCATCAACAAGCTTTGGGAGATCTTTTAGTTTCATGGATAGTTGATTGCTATCCCAGACTAGTAACGTTACGCCCTTTTCCCTAAGCAATGAGCTTTGGGTTTCTATTTCGTCAGATCGGTCTTTTGAATTAAGGCCTTCTTTGGTACACAAGACAAATGAGTCTGTCTTGCTAACCCACTCTCCCTCGATAAATTTCCTAATGGCCTCTTTTATTTTGGAAGGACCAAAGTTGTTAACACGCTTACATTGATAAACTCTAAACTTCTCCGAGAACTTTTGCCGAGCATAAATGTCTATTCCCTCCTGATTTTGACCTGGTACACCGTAAATTTGACAGTGTTCTACGTTGGCTTCTAACCGTGCTAAACGCAAGCACAGTCTTTCGAAATCTTCCCACCAGAGTTCTCCGAATGGGAGTTCCTGTACCCGTGTTTCTACGGGAGGCTTAACCTGCGAAATAGGTGACGTCTCAAGCCAAGAGGGAATGGGAGCATCAGAGTATTTGTTTGTAAGGGGATTATGCATTTTCATGAGATCAGTACTATTCCCGTTCATAGTTGATTCTATCACCTGTTGAATTTCTTTTCATTCAAGATCTTTCCTCCTAGTTTGCTTTCTCTTTAAAAAATTCCATAGTTGACCTAAACGGCTACCTAATAGAAATAGGTGAGATTCTTCCTTCTGTCATGTATACATTATTAATACCTTTTTCTAAATTCCTCAAACATAAATTAAATCCTTTTTCACATATTCCCGTTTATCAGAGTTCATTGCTTGCCTTTCGGTTGCAAGATGGACTTTTATCCCTAATATATTTTCCAAAAATTCCTCTAAATCCATCATCCGACCTATAAATTCAAAGCCTCTAATAGACTTCTCGTCCTCAAATGCAACCAGCAAATCTAAATCACTATCCTCTCTTTGTTCATTCCTTGCATAGGAGCCAAAGATTCCAAGTCTTTTTAACTTGAATTTCTCCTTCAACTCCTCCCTATTCTCTGCTAAGATGTTTTTAAGTTCTTCAAGAGTCCTCATCTCACCGCCATATCAAAAGCCTTACAAGATTGTAAAACAATTCCTATCACATTGGCAAACTACTCTTTGTTCATATATAATCAAAATTTATTATGGAAATAAGGCTTCTAAAACAACTTTGCGAGGCGCCTGGGCTACCTGGAGCTGAAGAGCCTGTTAGGGAAATCGTAATTTCTAATCTTAAAGAGCATACGGAAGAAATTAGAATAGATGCCCTGGGCAATGTCATTGCCCATATTCCAGGTGATGGTCCAAGGCTTCTTTTAGATGCCCATATGGATGAAGTTGGCTTCATGGTTAAGCACATAGACCAAAGGGGATTTATAAGGGTAATTCCTCTAGGTGGGATTGACCCCAGGGTTTTTTATGGTCAAAGGGTAGTTGTGTGGGGTAAAAAACCGCTTGTAGGAATGGTCGCCGCCTTACCGCCACATATTGTAAATAAAGAGCATGAAAAGGAAGCGCCAGAGGTTGAGGAATGTATTATCGATCTCGGACTCGATCCTGAAAAGGTTTCAAGTTTAGTAAAAGTTGGCGATGTAGTCTCATATTTTTCACCCTTTATAGAAACTGAAGACGCTGTGATCTCTAAAGCCATAGATGACAGAGTTGGTCTCTTTGTTATCTTAGAGGCACTTGAGAGAAAGCCAAGAATAAATTGCGATCTTTATGTTTCTGCCACGGTTCAGGAGGAAGTAGGACTTAGAGGAGCAAATGTTATTGTCCCTGCATATGAACCAGATTTTGTAATTGCCCTCGAGGGCACAGTCTCTAACGATCTTCCCGGCGTTCCAGAACATAAAACTCTAGCCAAAGTGGGGAAAGGACCAGAGATAAGATTTACAGATAAATACCTTGTTGCTGATCGAGCTTTGAGCCAATTTATAATAGAGCTTGCACAAAAGCGTGAAATCCCATATCAAATAACAGTGAAAAAAGCTGGTAGTACAAACGCTACTGCGTTGCAGGTTACTGGCAAAGGAAGTAGAGTTACAGCAGTGTCGGTTCCTGTTCGTTATCTTCACACCCCAAGTTGTTTAGCTTACAAGAAAGATATTGAAGAAACTATAAATCTTACTGTTGCAATTTTAGAAGAGATTCAATATCTTAATTTGAAAGGTTAAACAGCTTTGGCTTAGTTCTTACCTACCTTAATTGAATGAGATACTATATAATTTTTCTAACCTTTTTAACATTTAACTTCTCTCCTTTTTCAACTCCGATAATAGCTGACGAATATATAGGAAATTACACCAATTTAACAAAAGAAGAGATTAATACCAAGCTCGAAGAGGCTAAGGCGATTTACTTTGATTACTATAAGGATTCTATGAACTTGGATAGATCAATAAAAATCCTAGATGAGATTACAGAGGTAGATCAAAAGAATTTACAGGCTATGCTTTTCCTATCAAGGGTCTGGCTCACCTATGGATATGCGAAGGCTCCAAATGATGAGGAAAAAATAAGGGTATTTAAGAACGGCATGGATGTGGCAAAAAAGGCAATTGAACTTGAGCCGAATAACCCGGACGCACATTTTTTCTATGTAGCTAATCTTGGTTCGTTGGGAGAAACTCATGGGGTTTTAAGGTCTCTTTTTTTGTTGCCTAAGATAAGAAGAGAGTTAGAACTAATACTTGAACTAGATCCAAACCATATCTATGGTTTGGGTATGACCGGTCTTTTGTATTATTCTCTTCCTAGTTTCTTGGGGGGTGATCTTCACATCTCAGAGATATACCTTAGAAGAGCCATGAGGCTTGACCCACACCTTACAATCTTGAAAATATACCTTGCAAAAACTCTCATGAAACAGAAGAAATACGAGGAGGCAAAAAAGATACTTAAAGAAGTTATAGAAGAGAAAAACCCCTCTGTTTACGCTGATTGGTACCTAGATAAAAAAATGACAGAAAAGATGATTGCCAAAATAGAGAAGAAAATCCAAAGAGGCTCATCTCCCTCTTATCCCCTGGGGAATGCCTCCAGATTGAAATAAATTTTCCTTTATTTCTCAAGTCCTCTACACCTCTATAGATGTGATAAAGGCCGGTGGGGCGGGGTGATAGGTTATACTACAATCCTTTCCAAGGCTTGACTCCGCTTCAGTGATTGCCTCATCTAAGGTTTTAAAAGGCTCAAAACCTACCCTTTTTGCAGCCTCGAAGTCTTTTGCCCCGGCAAGAAAAACCCTGCCTAGGTGACGTAGTGGAAACGCTCCTTGACCCCAGAGTATAAGCGGATGGACCCCGTGAAATCCATAAGCGTAGCGATATTTATGTACATACTCGGGCCGGTGGGCAAAATCCTCGGCATAAAAATCCCATATATCATAGGGGTCCTGTGTTTTTGGAAGTACTCGATTGAAAAACTCTACATAGGATGGGTGGTTCATCTCATTAAACTCTACTAAGCAGGGATTTACAAAGATGGCAATCCCACCCTCACGAATAAGGGGTCTGTTATGGTAAAGTCCAAATGCATAGGAAAGCGCCTGGTTTCTTACTAATATAGGATTGATTTTAGAAAGGTTTGCATAGTAAGACTGGTTTGGAATACCATATATGGCTACGTCTGTCTGCTTGGAAAGGGAAATCACCTGCTGCCTGTAGAGTAGCTCGAGCGTTTTTTCATGCACATCCGAAATATTCCCCGCAAATACAGCTATCGGTTCTTGTGGTTGAGCAGTGTTTAAAACGGATTCAATTGTAAAAATGCATCTTCCATTCTTGGCTAACTCCTTTTCAACAACGGCTCCCATTTCCCAGATTAGCTTTTGAAATGATGATCTCTTAGCATCCATCACAGACTTGCCGCTTGCTCCTCGAAAGGGTCTATGATGCTGACGTATGCTGCGATAGCTGCTTAGCCCTACTACAATAGATTTCCATCCGCCATGAAAAGGAAGACTCGTAATGTTTACATAAAATAATTGATCTGACTCCATAACCGCTTTATTTACCTCAACCTCAAAACCCCGCTCCGTTTCGCCAGTCAGTACAAGATTATCTTTGTCTTCAGCATCATGACAGTAGAGATGGCTGGGTCCAAATCCTAATGTAATTTTAGAACCTAAAATCGTTGACAGTTCTCCGTTTGTAAACTTACGGTGAAGTGCATTAGCACAAATAAGCTTAATATTACTTCTTTTGACCCCAGCTTTTTCTAATTCTTCAAGAAGAATTGTAATAGCCATTTCTCTAAAATCTGGTTTCTTCATAGGTACTTGAGGTATGACAGGATCATCAAAGGCGATAGTGACTCTTGAATTGGGACCTATCAACTTAGAGATCGGCTCGTGAGCAATCGGAGAATAAAGCGCATCTCGAATGGCTTGTCCCGGATTATCCAGAGGCGGAAAAGGAGACGGTGATTTTAGAATCTGAGTCCTCTCTGGGAGTGTTGCAGAAATAAACTCATCACCGTAAGCGATCTTTGAAGTTGCCATTACCTACACCTAACCTCCTGAGATGTTTTCTCAACAATTTTCATATAGACATTACTGGTAGTCAATAGGAATAGGTCGAAAACTGGACAGTTCTGAATAGACTTTAAACTTGTGCAATTGGAGCGTCATTCCTTCGACCCTTCGATATAGCTCAGTGCTAAGACAAGCCTGGTGCGAATCCGAGTCACAGCTTGAAGCCATCCCTACTTAATTCATAAGGCAAAAAATTCGTTGTGTCCAGTTTTCAAAAAAAGAACATAGTGTAAAAGATGCATGTGATTATTTTAGGTATATTAGTAAGTTATACTGATTCTATCAATATTAGTGCATTGAAAAAGGGTTGTCATTGCGAACACATTCACTTCGTTCAGTGTAAACTCCATGAAACAATCTCTTAATTCTTTCTGAGATTGCTTCGTCGCTTTGCTTTCTCGCAATGACAGTCTTCGTTATGCACCGTCAAAAAATCGAATTGGTATTGGAAAGGAGTAGGATGGACATTGATGAGTTACTAATCGCCTTTGAGAAGATTCTAAGTAACTACCCAGAACTTCCAGTGATAGAAACAAGAGAGTTATTAAAGCAACATCTATCAAAGAGAAAAGATTTTGATACTCAAGACGAGGCAATAATTGAGGCACTGCTTAGGGACAAAGATAAGCTCCTTGAGAAATCATTTATAGAAAGCGTAGAGAACTATATAAAGGACATAGGGTTAGAAAATGATCGAAGCGATTTTCTAAGAAGCAAAGAAGGGCAATATAAAGTCGTAGAGATTTTTCTTTCCGTGCTTGAAAAGCTTGTAGATTATTATTATCAGGTCCTTCTTAACATGCAAATCGGCGGTTTGTAAAGCAAGAAGCATTCTTTTTGCATATGCGAAGAAGTGTGTTATCTTAATAAATAGAGTCAGAAAGCTAGTTTTGTATATAAATTAGGAGTTTCATATTGGTTTCATATATTAATCTTCTCATATTCTTTTGCCTAGTACTCTTATTCGCAGTTGGAACACTAGTTTTATCTAAGCTAGTTAGGTACATTGACCCAAATGTTAATCCGGTGAAGGTTGCGACCTATGAATGCGGAGAAGACCCAGTTGGTGACGCCAGGATTCGCTTTCCTGTGTCTTTTTATTTAATTGCCCTAATTTTTGTCCTTTTCGACGTTGAGGCTGCCTTTCTATTTCCTTGGATCCTTTCCCTGTCAAAACTTGGTCTACTAGCTTTTATAGAGATGCTTATTTTTCTTTCAATTCTCTTTCTTGGGTGGTTTTATGCCTTTAAAAAGGGGGACTTAAAGTGGGAACGCCAGTAGATGAAAACAAACCTAAATTAGGACTGGAAGCACTTGGAGAACTTATTCGTCTTCCCGGTGCAAACATGTTTCTTACCTCTACAAAAAAGCTGTTTTCATGGGCTGAAAAATCGAGTCTCTGGCCGCTTACATTTGGTCTTGCCTGCTGTGCTATTGAAATGATGGCAACCTTCGCCTCTAGGTTTGACCTTGACCGCTTTGGAGTGGTTACACGTGCATCGCCAAGGCAGTCTGATCTAATGATTATTGCGGGAACCGTAACAGTGAAGATGGCAGAGCGCATTAAAAAGCTCTATGACCAGATGCCTTTCCCAAAGTGGGTGATTGCAGCAGGGAGCTGCGCTATTTCAGGGGATCACTACCGGCATATCTATAGTGTTGTTCCCGGGGTTGATTGGGTTATTCCTGTTGACGTATATGTTCCAGGATGTCCACCTACACCAGAGGCTTTTATGGATGGCATAATCCAGCTTCAAAAAATCATTTCTGAAGGTAATTTAACACCACATCTAAATATAGCTAATAGAATCGAACGTGAAACCACAAAACCAGTACCTAAAAAATTAGTAGATTTGCCTAAGACAGGAAACTATCTGATGCCAGATCAACTTAAACAACATGCACATAATCTCAAGGAAAGCGGCTTTGATTACTTGAGCTATATCACTGCAGTGGATTATAGCACTACGCTCGATCTAGTGTATGTAGTTTGTTCATTCGAGAAGAATGAAGAAAATATCTGGAAAGTTAGCTTGGATTCTTCAAATCCTAAGGTGCCATCATTAGCCCCAATATATAAGGGTGCTGACTGGTATGAGCGTGAGGTCTATGACCTCTTTGGGGTCGAGTTTATTGGTCATCCAAATCTTAAACGCATCCTTCTTCCAGATGATTGGGAAGGTCATCCCCTGAGAAAGGACTATTCGATGGAAACACCAAGGCTTCCATACCGCCCATCCCGTGAGGAGTACGAAGCATGGAAGAAAGGGTGATTGAGCGTGAATTTGGGGAGCTTGCCATAAACATGGGCCCCCAGCACCCCTCAACCCACGGGGTTTTTAGACTAGAACTACATTTGAGAGGAGAAACGGTGGTAAAAGTTACTCCCCACATTGGTTACCTACATCGCGGTGTAGAGAAGCTTTCAGAAACCTTAGAATACGATATGCTACCTCCTATTTATGAACGAGATGACTATCTTTCTCCTACAGCAAACTCCCTTGCCTTTGTACTCGCTGTAGAAAAACTCGCAGGAATCGAGGTCCCTAGGCGTGCAAACTACCTTCGTGTTATAACAGCAGAACTTCAAAGGCTTGCATCGCACTTAGTCTGGCTCGGCACCTTCGGGCTTGATTTAGGCGGGTCTTTAGGAGGCGGTTCTACACTTTTCCTCTACTGCTTTCGTGAAAGGGAAAGGATTATGGATTTAATGGAGACCCTCACCGGAACACGGTTTCATACAAATATGAATCAAATAGGTGGGGTAAGGTACGACGTCTATGACGGTTTTGATCGTGATGTTTTTAAAACCCTCGATTATCTGGAAAAACGAATAAGCGAATATAAAGAAATGCTTGAAAATAACCCTATTTTTCTAGAACGTACAAAGGACGTTGGAATAGTTCCACAGGAACTTGCAAAAGAGGTTGGAGCATCGGGTCCAGTTCTTAGGGCCTCAGGAGTAGCCTATGATATAAGGAAGAATAAGCCATATTCAGCCTACCAAGAATTTAATTTTCAAGTTCCAGTCGGTAACAAAGGAGACGCTTACGATCGTTATACTGTAAGACTAAAAGAGATGAAAGAATCCCTTTCCATAGTTCGCCAATCCCTAGGAGGACTACCTGAGGGCCCAATTCATTCTCGAAAACCTGTAAAAACCCCATCCCTTTTCAAGACCCCGAAGGGTGAAGCATACGCGGCTGTGGAATCGCCTCGTGGCGAGCTCGGAGTATTTTTAGTCTCTGATGGCAGCTCTAAACCTTACAGGGTAAAGGTGCGCTCCCCTTCATTTTCAAATATCGCCATTATTCCGCATATACTACCAGGACACCTTGTAGCTGACGCAGTCACTATACTTGGCTCATTAGACCCTGTCTTTGGAGATGTAGACAGATGACTTTTGCTGAAAGCGTTTCACACGGAGCCATATTATTAGGAGCCATTATAGGGGTTGTTACATACCTTACTTGGGTAGAGAGAAAGTTTAGCGGACGGCTTCAGTCCCGCATAGGTCCATACCTGGTTGGCCGTCCTCACGGCTGGCTTCAGCCAATCGCAGATGCCTTAAAGTTACTTTCAAAAGAAGATATTACTCCTACTAAAACTGATAGATTTCTCTTTAACCTAGCACCTATATGGGTTGTAGTAATGAGCCTTCTTGGTTTTGCTTTCCTACCCCTTACCATTAATTGGGTTTTAGTAAACATAGACCTTGGACTTCTTTATTTTAGCGCGATCGGGTCTTTGATTGTAATTGGCGTTTTCATTGCAGGATGGGCATCTAACAATAAATACGCATTACTCTCAGCTTTAAGGGCAGCAGCGCAGATTGTGGCCTACGAGGTGCCGCTACTGCTTTCTCTTCTTGTCCCCGCGGTGCTTGCGGGCTCATTAAATTTTCAAGATATTATTCTAGCCCAGGAGAAATACTGGTTTATTCTCTTTCCTGTAGTGGGTCAAATCTCAGGCATTACATTTCTTCTTGCGGCACTTGCAGAGGGTAACCGTATTCCGTTTGATCTTTCTGAAGCTGAATCAGAGCTTGTAGCAGGTTTTAACATAGAATATTCAGGAATGAAGTTCGCTTACTTTTATCTTGGAGAATATGCACACCTTCTAGCTGTATCCATTCTTGTTAGTATCCTTTTTTTAGGTGGCCCACTCGGGCCCTTATTATCAGGTGGTGTTTGGATAGCCCTTAAAACCCTAATTGTATTTCTTATTGTTCTCTGGATAAGGTGGAGTTTTTTAAGACTTAGAATTGACCAAATGATGATGCTCAACTGGAAGGTTCTAGTACCGCTTAGCCTTGGAAACCTTCTTGTTGCCGGTTTGTGGGTAAGTTTAAGCAGGTAAATTAAATCTAAGAATATAAGATGGCAAAAAAGGTTAGTAACACTAGATTAGTAAAAGCCACTCTTTTAGCGCTTTGGTTTACGCTAAAGAATCTACTTCGTAAACCAGTAACCATACAATACCCACTTATCAAGCGACCCTTGCCTGAGAGGTGGCGCGGCGGGACCTTTGCTCTAACAATTGATCCAGAAACTGGAGAGGAAAACTGTATTGGATGCAAGCTATGTGAGAAGATATGTCCATCAGAGATTATCACCGTAGAGATGGAAAAACATAGCGGTAGAGGATGGGCAAAGAGTTTCATCCTAGATCTTCAGGCCTGCATCCAGTGTGAACTATGCGTTCAGGTTTGTCCAACAGATGCCATCGTAATGCTTCACAGTATGGAAACCCCAACTACTAGAAGGGAGGATTTAATTTTAGACAAGGATAAGCTAGAAGCTAATGGAAAGCTCTATCATGCTGCCTGGGCAACCGGGCTTAAATTACAGAGACTTCATGAACCTAAAAAACCGTCTGTAATTAGTCGTTAGTGAAAGTGTTTTGATCGACATTAGTCCAATCTAGCGACTAAGTAATTTTAGACAACTAGCTGACGAGAGACCTAGCATTTGAAGCATATAATCTGCTGAGGAGTTCTGTCGAATAGTGTACAAGAATAAAAGGTTGGTTTTATTTACATGAAAGCAGAAACAATAGCCTTCTTTATCTTGTGTCTTGGTTTAGTCGCTTCTTCAATCGCTGTTGTCATCTCAAAACACTTACTTCGCAGTGCTATTTTTCTTGCCTTATCTCTTCTCCTTACGGCTATTTTTTACATATCTTTTGGTGCAGAGCTATTAGCTGGCGTACAGATTCTACTTTATGCAGGTGGAGTGATTACGCTGATAGTCTTTGTAATTTTGCTAACAGAACGGATAGAGATGAAAAAGCTAGAGGAGACACATCGCGGAGCAATTCCCGCACTCCTAGCTTCTTCCTTAGTCTTTTTTATCTTGGTTTATTTTACTTGGACTTCACCCAAGGTTCAGTCTTTAGCCAAATCTCCATCTTCATCCACATTTGGAATTTCTAAAACCCTCTCTGAGAATCTCTTTCAAGAATGGGTTTTGCCATTTGAAGTGCTTTCATTACTTCTCTTGGCTGCAATAATCGGAGCACTTGTTCTTGCCCGTCGTGAAAGGAAGGAGAAAGAGATATGAGTCTTTACCCCACACTCTGGGCAGCATTTTTAATGTTCTCTCTAGGTCTATTTGGGGTTCTAAGCCGACGCCATTTGGTAGCGATAATTATGGGAATTGAACTCATGTTTAATGCATCTAACTTAGCCCTTGTCACTATTGGCTGGGCATACGGAGTTATTACAGGACAGATAATAGCTCTTTTTGCTATCGCTATAACAGTTTCAGAGGTAGCCGTAGGACTCGCTCTATTCCTTCTTGTAGAGAGGGTTAGAAAAACCGTTTATGCAGATGAAACAAATTTAATGAAAGGTTAAAAAAAGGATGTTTGATCCACAGACTCTTCTACTCTCGGTTCTTCTCCCACCATTTATCTCTTTTGCTTTAAATGGGCTTATTCCTCCATTAAGAAAAAGTAAATATGCCGCAGCACTTGCCATATTTTCCGTTTTTATTTCAACCCTTGCCTCATTAATTCTCCTCATAAAAAGACCAGGAGGAGAGCTCATCTTTGAATGGATTCCGGCAAAATTATTTTCTCCATTTCTATTTGGTTTCTTTCTTGATCCTTTTTCAATAGTTATGTTTTTTATAGTTTCTCTTGTAGCTTTAATTGTCCAGGTCTATTCACTTGGTTATATGAGTGAGGAGAACCCCTCTGGACTTGGGCGTTACTATACATTCCACTCCCTTTTTGCATTCTCCATGCTAGGTTTTGTGGCGTCTTCAAGTCTACTACAGATTTATATCTTCTGGGAATTAGTAGGCCTTTGTTCATACCTGCTAATTGGATTTTGGTACTATAAACCAGAGGCCTCACGCGCTGCTGTTAAAGCCTTCTGGGTAACAAGGTTTGGAGATGTTGGGTTTGCAATAGGCATGGTAATTCTATGGGGTGCTACAGGGACCTTTTTTCTTTCTGAGCTATTTGTAAAAGCCCCAGAACTCCCGACAGCATATCTCTCTCTATGCATGCTACTTATCTTCTTTGGGGCTATGGGAAAAAGCGCACAGTTTCCGCTCCACGTATGGCTCCCAGATGCAATGGAAGGCCCTACTCCGGTTTCTGCCCTTATTCATGCGGCTACAATGGTGGTAGCTGGCGTGTATCTGGTGATTCGTCTTTTCCCTCTCTTTCAATTCACCCCTGAAGTACTTTCCTTTGTCATATGGATTGGATCCATTACAGCCCTAATCGGAGCGGCCCTTGCCCTTATACAAGAGGATATTAAACGTATTTTGGCTTATTCAACCGTCTCGCAAATTGGGTATATGATGGCCGTTGCTGGCGCAGGGGCAAAATCAATTGCGTTTTTTCACCTCTTTACACATGCCTTCTTTAAAGCCCTTCTATTTTTAGCAGCAGGAAGCATAATCCATGCAATTAGTACTAATAATATTTGGCAAATGGGAAGGCTCTCAAAGAGGATGCCTCAGACTACCATACTCTTTCTTATAGGTGCATTAGCTCTTTCTGGAATATTTCCCTTCTCCGGTCATTTTTCAAAAGACGAGATTTTAGTCTGGATGCATGTTAAAGGATTTAGAATCCACTTTTTCATCCTTCTTTTTACCGCCTTTCTCACCGCCCTTTATATGTTCCGTACATTTTTTATCGTATTTATGGGAGATAAAGAAGCCAAACAGCATCCACACGAATCTCCTTGGGTGATGACTCTCCCAATGTGGATTCTTGGACTACTTGCTCTAATTGCTGGATTTCCAAAAGAAAGCTTATTTAAATTCCTGGGACATGATTCGGAATCTTATCATTCCTATATAGCATACCTTCCCCTCTCAGTCTCGATTCTTGGAATTATGACAGCATGGTCAATTTACCAAATGAAGCTCTTTAAACCGTCAAATGTAGCTGAAGCCCTCTCACCCATCACATCAGCCCTAGAGAAGAAACTCTGGCTTGATGACATTTACGAATGGTTCTACCGAGGTATTCTTGATGGTCTTGCATATCTTTGTGGCTGGTTTGATAGGTACATTGTTGACGGAATAGTAAACGCTACTTCTTGGTATATCAAACAGGCTTCCAGTCAGCTAAGAGAAATTCAAACAGGACGCATCCAGGATTACCTTTATGGAATAATCGCAGCGCTTCTTCTCCTTATCTGGCTTTCACTAGGAGTATTCCCCGTCAAAGACCGAATAAACGAGGAGATAGTAAAACCCAAAGATCACATCCAGGCGCCTTCTCAATATCTTGAAGGAGAAAAATAATAAACATGACAAGCGAAACCTTACCTATTCTTTCTTTAATTACACTTTCCCCGTTTATTGGAGCTGTAATTCTCCTTCTTCAACCTGAAAGATGGTATCTTCCCATAAGACTTACTGCGCTCAGTTTTTCAATTATATCGTTCCTTGGAAGCATAATTGCAACTTTATACTATGATTCTGAGCTTGGTGGATTTCAGTTTAACGAATACATCCCGATTGTTCAAAGCCTAGGAATCGGTTATCACTTAGGGGCAGATGGAATAAGCATCGTACTTATTCTACTTACCAGTTTTATTTTAATTGCTGGGGTCTTTGCATCATGGACTATACCCTTTAGAAGCAAAGAATTTTATATCTTACTTCTCCTTTTAGTTACAGGTGTTTTTGGAGTTTTTGTTTCTCTTGACCTTTTCTTGTTCTTTTTGTTCTACGAACTCGCTGTTCTTCCTATGTATCTATTAATAGGGATATGGGGCTCTTCAACCAAGATAGTAGCAAAGGGTCCATTTGCAAGAGCAATTATGGATATGGGCCTTGGGAGTAAGGAATATGGAGCTATGAAGCTCACCCTTTACCTACTTTTTGGCTCGGCTTTTATTCTAGTTGCAATTCTAGGGCTCTATAGCTTCTCAGGACTCAAAACATTTGACTATATAGCACTTGAAGGGGTCATTCTTCCTTCGTCCGTTCAAAATTGGCTCTTTCTCCTTTTGTATGTCGGTTTTGGAAGCCTTGCAGGTGTTTGGCCCATCCACACCTGGTCTCCTGATGGTCATGCAGCAGCACCCACTGCTACTTCAATGATGCATGCAGGAGTTCTTATGAAGCTTGGTGCCTATGGGATCATACGTTTAGGCATGGGACTTTTCCCCGATGCAGCACAAACACTTGCCCCTATGATTGGAACTATTGCTGTAATAAATATCGTCTATGGAGCCCTTGGAGCGATGTGGCAGAGGGATTTAAAGTATGTAGTTGCATATTCATCTGTTTCACACATGGGAATCGTGATGCTCGGCGCCGCAACGCTTAACGAAATGGGTCTTAATGGATCGGTTCTACAGATGTTTTCACACGGTATTATGACCGGACTCCTTTTTGCCCTAGTCGGGCTCATTTATGAAAAGGCACACAGCCGCGAAATTCTCCAAATGGGTGGGTTTGCAAAGCGTATGCCTGGCATAGCTACCTTCTTTGCTATAGGCGCTCTCACTTCCTTAGGGCTTCCTGGTCTTAGTGGTTTTGTCGCAGAATTGCTTGTTTTTCTAGGAGCCTGGAAATCTTCACATTCCTGGTGGCTGATTCCTGCAGTCTTTGGTGCTTTTATCACAGCAGTTTATGCGCTTCGGGTTCTTAAATGGATCTTTTTCGGTACTGAGAAAGAACCCGAGATCAACCATAAGGAAAATCCTAATGGTCTTAAGGACGCAATTGGCGTTGAGTGGATTGCACCTATAATTCTTTCAGCGGTTCTAATTGTAGTAGGACTCTATCCAAAACCACTTTTAAAACTGATGGATGCTTCTGTAATAGATTTGTTACAGAGGGTTCTAAAGTAAGAATGCTTAGAGGAAACATAGATCATGTTTAAACTGCTCACTTTAGAAATAGCACTTACTATAGGAATATTCGTAATCTTCCTTTTAGACCTTTTTCTCCAAAGAGAGACAAAGAAGATCTTAGGTTATCTATCGTTTCTTTTATTAATTATTGTTTTAGGAATTAGTATGTCAAAGTCAATTTATGGAACGGCCTTTTCAGGTACCTTTGTGAGCGATTCTTTTGCAGTCACTATGAAACAGATTTTCCTTATAGCAACTGGACTAGCCGTTTTAGGCTCTATCAGCCATACAGAAAAAAAACTTAAGGGACGAGAAGGCGAATACTATCTTCTTCTTCTTTTCTCACTTCTTGGCATGATGATAACTGTTTCTTCAAGAGAGTTACTCCTTCTCTTAGTCGGATTCGAACTTATGAGTATTCCGCTATATGTACTTTCCGGGTTTGATAAAGAAAATCCAAGGAGTGTCGAAGGCGCTTTGAAGATCTTCATGTTTGGAACTGTTTCCTCAGCTTTACTACTTTTAGGGATCGGAATCTTTTTTGCCGCAACAGGAACTACAAGTTGGCTTGCTGAACAACCGCTAATCGGGTTAAATGATCCCTTAGGCAACTTGGCCCTTATTATTCTCCTTGCTGGATTCGGGTTTAAAATCGCATCTTTCCCTTTTCAATTTTGGGTACCTGATACATATGAGGGTGCGCCAACACCTTTTGTTGCCTTTCTTTCGGTTGCACCGAAAATTGCAGGATTTGGAATTTTATTTCGGTTCTTCTTTGAAGCACTAGAGCCTTTAGCATCTACTTGGACAATTTACATCATATGGCTTTCAGCTCTAACCATGATAGTTGGGAACCTTCTAGCCCTGCCACAGCGAAATATTAAACGACTTCTTGCCTATTCAGGAATTGCTCATATCGGATATATACTTCTTGGTCTTGCAAGCGGCTCCAAATTCGGACTAGAGATGAGTGTGTTTTACTTTGTTGCGTATCTTTTTTCCAATATGGGCGCCTTTTTTGTCGCAGAAGTAGTGCACAGAGCTACAGGAAGTGATGATCTTGACTCTTATAGTAGGCTTTACCGTCGTTCACCTTTCTTATCTCTAGCCATGCTTGTGTTTCTTCTCTCTCTAGGAGGCATCCCTTTTGTGATTGGCTTCTGGGCAAAGCTCTATATATTCTTAGCCGCTGCCGAAGCCGGTTATATTTTTATAGTATTTCTTGGCGCCCTTTTAACAGTAGTAGCCCTTTCCTATTACCTAAACATAGCACGTAAGATGTATATTGAAGAGGGTATAAAAGAAACTAGCCGTATATCTATTCCCATTGATTTGAAAATCAGCATTGGTATTTCAACCTTAGCAGTTATAGTTCTTGGACTGTATCCAAAAGGTGTTGTTTGGCTAGCAGTGAAGGCTATCTCAAACTTTCAATAGTTCTTGTTTTCATTTCTAGGTCCTATTTTCAATTGATACGTAATCACGCTTATCAGGACCTAAGTAAATCTGTCTTGGACGAACTATTCTCCTCTCCTCATCTAAAAGCATCTCTTCCCATTGAGCTAGCCAACCCGACGTACGAGGTATGGCAAAAAGCACTGTGAATATACTTAGTGGAAGCCCCATACTTTGGTAGATTAAACCGGAGTAAAAATCTACATTGGGATACAGCCTACGCTTAATAAAATAATCGTCCTCGAGAGCGATCCTTTCTAGTTCCAATGCTATCTCAAGTAGCGGATTCTTGCCTGTAACCTCAAAAACCTCATGAGCGATCTGCTTAATGATTTTAGCTCTTGGGTCATAAGCCTTATAAACGCGATGACCAAATCCCATTAGCCTACCTTCACCAGCTTTGACCCTTTTTATAAATTCAGGAATTTTATCTTTTGAACCAATGACAGATAGCATGTTTAGCACCTCTTCATTTGCCCCACCATGAAGAGGCCCATAAAGTGCAGCAATTGCCGCAGCGGTAGCTGAATAAGGATCTGGAAGTGAACTTCCAACGCTGCGCATCGCGTTTGTACTACAATTCTGTTCATGGTCAGCATGAAGTATAAATAGTATATCTATCGCTCTTTCAATAACTCGATTTGGTTTATATTTGAGTTCAGTCATCTTAAACATCATATTCAAAAAATTTCCGGTGTAGCTGAGATCGTTATCCGGATACACATATGGTAAGCCAACGGTTTGGCGATAAGAAAAGGCGGCTAACGTTGGCATTTTTGCAATCAAACGATGGAATTGCTTCTTTCTCGAATCCGGGTCAAAGATATTCTTTGCTTCAGGATAAAAGGTAGACAATGCTCCGACCGTACTTAGAAGCATACCCATTGGATGAGCATCGTAACGAAAACCGTCAATAAACTTTTTTATGTTCTCATGAAAAATCGTATGATGCGTAATATTGTGACCCCATGCATCATACTGAGATTTAGAAGGTAGTTCCCCATATAAGAGTAGGTAAGCTACTTCAAGATAATTGCTTTTTTCCGCTAGTTGCTCTATGGGATACCCTCGATAGAGAAGAATTCCCTTCTCTCCGTCAATGAAAGTTATTCTACTATTGCAGGATGCGGTGTTACCCAACGCTGGATCATAGCTCATAATTCCAAAATCATCTTCTGAGATCTTAATTTGGCGAAGATCCATCGCTCTAATAGTCCCAGAGTTAATAGGAATCTCGTAGGTTTTCCCTGTCCTATTGTCAGTAATCGTCAAAGTTTCTTTAGCCACAATACTATCTCCTTTTAGTGTATTGGGTTTCGGTTTAAACGATCAAATAAAAAACTAGTCTTTATATTTAGTACAAGCTAAGCCTTTTTTACAAATATACCTCTAACAGTCGCTATACTAAAATTCGTCATGGCAAGTATCCAAGGGGAGAAAGGCAAACACCTTCCCAGCACCAATACCCTGATTCTTCTCTCAATACTCTACTTGCAATGACGGGTCATCATTTATACCTATCGTAAGCTGATGAGAAATACTCAGTGAAATACCTATACCCTAATCTAGAAATTTTTCAAATACTTTTTAAAAGTTATTTTTAAACTTCCGACTATATACCCCAAGCACCACTAAGTTGGATATTAGCACCATTCACATATCCCGCTTCTTCAGATAGAAGGAAGGATGCGACTGCTACAGCATCTTCAATACTTCCTACATAACCAGCGGGGATCCTCTTTGCCATTTTTTCAAGCTCCTCATCCGGCGCGCTCCCTGAACGGATAAAACCAGGAGATATAGAATTGACTGTTATTCCATATGGAGCAAGAACACGCGCAAGTGAA
>Ga0209641_10001168_pt1 | contig 23633 bp, 29 predicted proteins | sample RifCSP16_1_FD_184022 | JGI IMG/M metagenome (GOLD analysis project Ga0209641, IMG submission 184022) | Soil microbial communities from Rifle, Colorado - Rifle CSP2_sed 16_1 (SPAdes) (version 2) | ecosystem: Environmental > Terrestrial > Deep subsurface > Rock core/Sediment | place: Rifle... | reverse complement strand
GCCTCGGTGCCGAAGATCAAGGCGAGCCTCCTCATCCACTACGCCGAGAACGACGAGCGCATCAACTCGATGTGGCCGGCGTTCGAAAAAGCGCTGAAGAGCGCGGGCGCGCGCTACGAGATGTACAAGTACCCCGGCACCCAGCACGGCTTCCACAACGACTCCACCCCGCGCTACGTGGAGGCGGCGGCGAAGCTCGCCTGGGAGCGCACGGTGGCGCACTTCAGGAAGAACCTGGCGTAGCCGCCCGGCTCCCCGGGTCGTCCTCGATACGGTAAAATGCCGTACTCATGACGCACGCCCGTTTCGACCTCAAGATGGAGCCGGAGGAGAAGGAAATGGTCTCCCGGGCGGCCGCGCTCGCGGGCACGACCATGGCCGGGTTCGTGCGCGCGGCGGTGAAGGAGAAGGCGCAGGCGCTGCTCGAGCGCGAAGCCCGGGTCACTCTCTCGCAGCGCGACTTCGCGGCCTTTGCCGCGGCGCTCGATCGCGCCTTCAAGCCGAACGCCGCGCTAAAGCGCGCGCTGAGCGAAGCTCGCCGCAAAGTCCGGCGTGCTTGAGGAGCACGCGCTCGACCCTGCGGTCCACGACCGCCAGGGCTTCGAGTGCGGGGTCGCGCAGCTCGACGAATACCTCCGGCGCTACGCCGATCAGCACCGGCGCAGGGGCATCAGGGCCGCCTACGTCCTGGTGGAGAGCTCCGCCCCGGAGCTGATCCTCGGTTACTACACGCTCAGCGCCGCCCAGGTGGACGTGCGGGAGCTGTCGCTCGCCGAGCAGAAGCGCCTGCCGCGGTACCCGGTCCCGTGCTTCCGCATGGGGCGGCTGGCCTGCCGCGCGGACCGGCGCGGGCAGGGGCTGGGAAAGCTTCTCGTCGGCTGTGCCGTGGATCGCTGCATCAAGGCCCGCGCACAGATCGGCGCTTACACCTTGCCGGTCGACGCCAAGAGCGACGAAGCGAAGTCGTTTTACCTGCACTTCGGCTTTACCGCCTGCAGGGACCATTCGATGACGTTGTACCTGCCCTTGGGTGCGAGACCGCGCTGAGGATCAGGCTGCCTTGCGCATCCGGATGGGGCGCAACTGCACGGTCGTATCCTCAGACCCGTCAGTACTTCGTCGTCACGTACGTCCCCGTACGGCTCGGGCAGGGATAGCCGTCTCTTGTTTTGTGCGGATTCAGCTTCGCATCGTACTGCGAACGTTCGAATTTCTTCTGGCAGTACATGCACTGAAACACGTATCTCATCTGCCCGAACGGCCGCGAGCGGCCAAGCCCGGAGCGGGGGCGGCTCGTAGAGCGGCGCGGTGGAGCAAACGCTGCTGAAATGCGTGCCGGTGTCGAACGGGCGGTATCCGGCGCATGAATCGGCCCGGTTGCGCTCAGTTCCACGGCATAGCGGGGCACGAATGTCTGCTGCATCGCGCGGGCACCGCGAATCCGGTCGACGCGGTAGGAACGATCCTGCCCGTCCTCGCTGCGGACCGCATAGAGCAGCAGGTCGCCGGCGCTGGTGCGGCGCAGGGAGTAGGGCTCGATGGTGCGCGCGCCGACCTGGCCGCGTTCGTCCTGATATTCGAGCTCGACGCAAAGGCGGTTTGCGGCGGCGAAACGGATGATTTCGAGCGGCGCTGTGATGCCCTGCATTCGCCACGAGCTGGCCATGGCCGGCGCCCGCCAGACCGGGTCGATCTGGTGCCGCCCTGGCCCGATGGCCGGCGGCTGTGCTTTCGCCGGCTGCTGCTGCAGCCAGGCGAACACTGCCGGAAGCTCGTTCCAGAATGAGTCAAACGGCGGAAGCTGGGGCAACTGGTGCGCCAGCATCTGCTCCCAATCGGCGCGCAACGCACCGTGCTGCGGACTCGCGCGCAGCGATTCGAGCGTAGGAACCGCGATACCCTTGAATTCACATTTCGCCCCGAGGATCTCGACCATCGCGGCCCGATCGGCGCCGGTTTCGTGGCGGTGCAAATGGATCACGTCATAGAGGTCGCGAGGGCGCTCTCGCTCCGCGAGCGCGCGCAGTTTCTCCGCGAATACCTCCTCAAAGCAGTAGGCGAGAACGTGAATTTCCTCGGTCGGCTCGTCGGAGTAAGGATGATGTACTCGCCTTTGCTCGCCGTCGCGCACGACTCGTTCATCGTTGGTGAGGTCAAGCCGGATTCTTGGAGGATCGCCTTGCCTTTGCAGCGGCCCGCGGTAACCGACTCGGCCCTGCGCTGAATTCTTACCGCGAGGATTGACATAAATTTCCAGGCCGCGCGCGGCATCGGGCAGCTCGATTCCGGACTCGTCGTAAATCCACTGCGCTATCTCGGCGAACGCGACGCGAAGGAAGCCTTCTTCCACCTGAGATCCGTCGAGCAGCGTGAAGTCGAGATCCTCCGAGAACCGGTACGTTTCGAAGTAGCATTTCTTGAGACAGGTCCCGCCCTTGAAGAGCCAGGTATCGCGCGTGCGGGGGTGCTGCGATATGGCCGCAAGCATCCAGCCGAGCACATAATCCTTCTCGACGACGTTCGCATCGAGCCCGACCTCGCCGGCGAACTCGAGAACTTCTTGGCGGTCGATCACTCCTTCGCCCCCTCCGCAAAGCCCGCAGGAATCCAGAGACGCCATGCGGTCGCGAGGCGATAAGCGGGGAGCTTGGGATCGAGCTTCGCGATCCCTGCCGATAGCCGCCCGCGGCACTCCTCGATCAGTTCTTTTTCGTTCGGCGCAAATGTGGCGGCAAGGAATCCGAGCCTCTTAAACACCGCCTTGTTCCCAAGCTGGTCCGCATATCGAATAAGCAGCTTCGGGTCGCGGTACGCGGAGCCGAGATAGGACTTCAGCATGTCGAGCACCGATCTGATGCCTCCGCCGAGCGCCGGCGTATCTAGCAGGTCGAGGATTGTGCGGGTGGGATCGGACACATTGACCTTGGCTTTTCCACGCCAGACTGGCTTAAGGCCAAACATCGCTGTTTGCCCCACGGTGCGGAGGACAAAGACAGTTCCGCGCGCTTCCACGCGGCGCGCGCGTGGACGGCGTGTCGTCACTACAAGGGTCGAGCGGAAGAGTTGCTCAGTCAGGCCCCAATGCGCCGCTGCGGACCAGCCGCCGATGTAGCACGGAGAAAAAAGACGCTCGGCTACTGCCCAGGCATCCTCAAGCGGCAGATCGGCCGTAGTGGATTCGAGCGGCACGGGCACGTAGAGGCCGCGCCGCACCCGCGTCAGCCAGCCGCGCGAGGACCATTGCGAGAGCAGGCGCGCGGCCTCGGCCTGCGTGACGTTGAGGGCGCGCGACGCGTCGGCAGGAGAGATGCCGCCCCTAGCTTGGCGCAGCACCTTTGACAGGCGCTCGCGTGAGGTCCTCCGAAGGCCTCCGACAGTCATCATAGTACAGTCTGTGCTACGTAATTACCCATTAGTGATGTCTTCGTTGCACGTAGTATACCTATAATCTCGCCGGAATTGCCACCCGGCACCCGCTGTTTTCCCCGTGACCCATCCGGAGAGCCCATGGCCACCCTCACTCAACAGGAAATCGACCAGCGCGTCTTCACCCTCTACGACGAGTACTGCCACGGCGCCATCGACCGGCGCGAGTTCCTCGCCCGCGCCGGCGCCCTCGGCGCGGCCTTCCTCGCCATGGCCCAGGCGCTCCTCCCGGACTACGCCCGGGCGCAAACCATCTCCCCCACCGACAAGCGCATCAAAGCCGGCTACGTGACCTACCCCTCGCCGGGAGGCAACTCGGGCCAGATGCGCGGCTACCTCGCCCAGCCCGCGGGCAGCGGCCCCTTCCCGGCGGTGGTGGTGGTGCACGAAAACCGCGGGGCCAATCCGTACATCGAGGACGTGGCGCGGCGCCTGGCGGTGGACGGCTTCCTCGCCCTCGCGCCCGACGGCCTCGCGCCGCTCGGCGGCTACCCCGGGAACGACGACGAGGGCCGGGACATGCAGGCGAAGCTCGACCAGGCGAAGCTGCGCACCGACATGCTGAACGGCGCGAAATTCGCAAAATCGCACAAGCTCTCCACCGGCAAGCTCGGCGCGACCGGCTTCTGCTGGGGCGGCAGCACGGTGAACTACCTCGCGGTGGCGCTCGGCGCGGACCTGCACGCGGCGGCGCCGTTCTACGGCGCGGCGGCCGAGACCGCCTCGGTGCCGAAGATCAAGGCGAGCCTCCTCATCCACTACGCCGAGAACGACGAGCGCATCAACTCGATGTGGCCGGCGTTCGAAAAAGCGCTGAAGGAGGCGGGCGCGCGCTACGAGATGTACAAGTACCCCGGCACCCAGCACGGCTTCCACAACGACTCCACCCCGCGCTACGTCGAGGCGGCGGCGAAGCTCGCCTGGGAGCGCACGGTGGCGCACTTCAAGAAGAACCTCGCCTGATCAGGCTGCTTTGCGGAGCTTGTAGTCGCGCACCAGAACGTCGGTCGGCAGCCCGAGGCCCGCGGACAGGCGGCGGATCATCTCCAGGGTGAGCGGGCGGACGCGGTTGAGAACTTCCGCCACCCGCGCCCGCGAGCCGATGTAGGGCTCCAGGTCCTTGCGCGCAAGGCCGCGGGCTTCCATCACATGGTGGAGGAAGGCGATGGGGTCGGGGTCGGGGATCGGGAAGTGCTCGCGCTCGTAGTTCTCGACGAGCATGACGAGCACGGCGAGGCGATCCGCCTCGGGCGTGCCTTCGCGCGCGTTCCAGAGAGCCTCGATTTCCTTCAACGCAACGGCGTGCTCGCGCTTGGTCCGGATCGGGCGCAGTTGCATGGTCGACTCCTCAGATCGTTGACGCATCGATGCGGTCGTATTCCCGGTGGGTGCCGATGAAGCGCACGAACATCATCCTGCGGTTGTAGTGCACCGCCACCACCAGGCGGTAGTCGTTGCCCTTGATGTTGAACACCACCCGGTTGTTCGCGACGAAGCTGGCATTGCGGTAGCAGGCCTTGATGTCCGCGGGAGTGCTCCAATCGGCCCGGCTTGCCTCGGCGTACCAGCCTCGCAGCGGCGCTTCGGCGTCCGGGTGCTCGCGCCAGAAATCGCGCAGCGTGCCCAGGGCGACGATCCGCATCCGGCAAGTTATCATGCTCCCAAGGCGGGAGCAAGCAGAACCCGTGGTTCACGCCCGCCGGCTCGCCCGGAAGCGCACGCTGGCGCACTTCAAGAAGAACCTCGCCTAAACGCGCGCTGCGCAGCGCCCGGCGGGACGGAAAGATAAAATTGTTCAGGCACTTGCCGCCGGCTGCGCACCGCGGATAATGGTCCTCGGGGAGGGGGGACCATGACTACGGCATCGCTTGCATGGCGCGCATGCGCGCGCGCCGTTGTGCCGCTGGTTGCGCTCGTGACCGCGGGCTGCGCGAGTCAGATCAAGAGCTCGTTTCGCGTCGACGAGGTGATCGGCTTCAGGAACGAGACGGACGAGATCGGCGAGAAGTCGGTATCCAACGGCGAAAACGTCGGAAGCATCGAGCCGATCAATCTGAGCACCTTCAAGCTCGGAAAGCCCGGCAAGACCGCGTACCAGCTGGCCGAGGAATGCGCGAAGAAGCGCGGCGCGGGGCAGGCGAACCACGCGGACGAGAGGCTCTGCCAGTTCTACCGCAACGAGCTGCAGTCGATCGTGCTGCGCCGCTCGAATGCCATCTGCGACCAGCACAAGGGAGACATCGTCTCGCAGGCGGCGCTCATCAATTCCGGCCTGGGCATCGGCGCGGCGGGGACCTCGGGCCTGGGCGCGGTGGTCTCGGGCATCCACGCCAAGTGACGCAGATCACGAAGGCGGTGGAGCGGCAGGACCAGGCTTCGCGCGCGAAGCTGCTCCAGCGCATCGACGCGCTGCGCGCCGAGGCGGACAAGACCGAGAAGATGACCGGGATCGACGCAGCGAAGAAGAAAGTGCTCACGAACGGCATCACCTCCCAGATCCTGGAGCTGCAGTCGCTCATCAAGTCGACCATTGATTGAGGGGCCGCGATGGGCGCGCTCGTCATCCTGCGTTACCCGGCGTTCTTCGGCCGCAGCCCGGTCGACCACACGTATGTGATGTGCGGCACCGGACGACGGGCATGGTCGTGCTGGGGCGGAAAGACCGGCGGCACGCCGCTTCGCATGGGCAGCGGCAGCACGCGGCAGGCGAACGCCATCGCCGGGCTGGACGAGCGCGCGGGCATCACCTGCTACGGCGTGAACGGCGTGTGCCACCAGGCCGCGAACCGCGTTGCGTTTCCGGCCCGAATCCTTGCGCTCGGTGCGCGCGGCTACGGGCTGTCGGAAGCCCTGTTCGGTCCCTACGGCAGGGAGAGGGGACCGTTCGGCCTCTGCAAGGCGCCGTTCGAGCAGCATGCCGGCGTCACCGGCGACCTGGACGAATGCGCCGAACCGACCGAGCCGGCAGGGGTCCGGGATCCGGCGGCGGCGGCCACACGCGGGCCGACCGGACCGGAGCGGATCTATCTCGACCGGGTGCTCGAGATCTACGGCAGGGTGTCCGGGCGGGTGCGGTTCGGCGAGGCGTTGTCTGCGGCGGAGCTCGAGGAATTCGATGTGGCGCTCTTTCTGAACAAGGTGCAGTTCAATCTGGGTGGCGAGAGGCAGGGAATGCTGGAAGGCATCTACCGCGATTTCGACCGCGAGCGAATCCGGCTGGAGGGCGCGTTCGCGAACCACGAGATCGGGCCGAGCGCGTTTGCGACGGAATTCAACCATCGGGCGGCGCACTTCCAGGAGAAGATCGCCGGGTCGCTGAGCGCGGCGCAGCACGAGGCGCTGCTCGACCTCAAGCCCGGCGAATTCGGGGCACTTCTGGATCCGGATTTCGTCGAACAGGTGTATAAGCGCACCTAACATGGACGCACCGGAGTACGGCCGCAAGCTGACCGACGAGGAATACCAGGCCAGGATCGCCGAGCTCTACGGCGGCCGGGCCGGACCGTATTCGGACGAGGCGGATCGAGAGCTTCGCCGCAGGGAGCTGGAGCTCAGGATCGATTACCGGCTGGGGCGCGACTTCCCGCGCGAGCGCCGGGCCGCGCTCTGGGAAGTGCAGGAGCGGATCGAGAGAAAGCGCCTCGGGCTGGCGTTCCGGCACGCGATGCGCCGGTTGTTCCACCGGCTCACCCAGCACGAGACGCAGCGCTTCGCGCAGTTCTCAGCGCAGGAGTTCGGCCGCGTCCTCTCGGCGGGCGAGCTGAAGTGCTTCCTCGATCTCGAGGAGGGAGAGGTGCCGACGTTGCCCTTCGACATGCGTTGACCCGGCCGCATCTTGACCTACCCGGCCTACGAGGCGGCGCTGAAGAAGGCGGGCGTGCCCTTCGAAGTGTACAACCTCACCTGATGCCGAACGAGCTGCATCGCCGGCTGAAGGCGGGCGCGGCGCTCAAGGGCATGACGCTTTCGGACTACTTGCTGCACGAAATCCGCCGGGTGGCGGAGCGGCCGTCGCTGGAGGAACTGCGCGCGAGGCTGGAGCGCCGCTCGCCGGTAGCGCCATCGGTTCCGCCCGCGCGCGCGGTGCGCGCCGAACGCGACAGCCGGTGATGGCCTGGACGCATCGTTGACGTAATAGTCAACGCTAGGTATGATCGTTGACGAATATGTCAACGACTGTCCGCCCGGCAGACCTGCTGGCCCAGATGTCGGCCGCCGCAGCGGCCCGCTTTCCCAGCGCGGCCAGGTGGGCGGCCGCGGGCGGCCTGCAGAAAGAGACCCTCTCGCGCCTGCGGCGCAATCCTTCCTGCGATCTGCGAACTCTCGCGGCGCTGGCGAGGGCCGCCGGCTGCACGCTCATCGCGGTGCCCGCGGCAGCGCAAGGCGGCGAGCACATGCCCGAGTCGTACGGCCGCGAGTACGAGGACGGCCTGCTCGATCTGTGCGCGTCGGGAAACGTCGACCCGGCCGCCTGGCGCGCGAGCGGGCCCGCTTTCTTCATGGGCGGGCTGGCGGTGCTGCTCGCCGGCGCGCGCGGGTTCGAGCGCGGGCGCTACCTGAAGCTCGCCGAGGCGCTGCATCCCGGCGTCTCCACCCCGGAAGTGTTCGGCATGTGGCTGAAGCGCTCGCCGGTCCAGCCCTCGCGCTTCCTGCCCATGGCGCGAAGGCGAAAGGGCATCGCGTGAAGCCGAAGAAAACGGTCCACGTGGAGTTTCGGAAAGCGCTCGCCGAGGTGCTCTCGCGCGTTCAGGAGAAGCTGAGGAGCGCGAACGCCGAACAATTGCCGATTCGCATGTACATCGCCGGCGGCGCGGCGGTCAATCTGCTCACGGGCTCGCGGACGACGGAGGACGTGGATGCGGTGTTCTCCAGGCGGCTGCTGCTCGACGAGGACATCAAGCTTTCATACCGGGATCCCGACGGCCGCGCGCGCTTCCTGTACCTCGACCGCAACTACAACGACACGCTCGGCCTTCTTCACGAGAACGCGTACCGGGACTCCCGTCCGGTCGAGATCCCGGGGATCGACAGGAAGCTGGTCGATGTCAGGGTGCTGGCGCCGGTCGATCTCGCGCTGACGAAGCTCGGGCGCTTCGCCGATCAGGACCGCGAGGACATCGAGCTGCTTGCGAAACAGGGCCTGATCGACTCGGCGTCGCTGCGCAAGCGCGCCGAGGAGGCGCTCGGCGGTTACGTCGGGGACCAGGATTACGTCCGAACGTCGATCGATATCGCCTGCCGGTTGATAGACTCCGTCCGCCCCCGCAAGACGCGGCGCTGAACCAGCGTTTTCGCCCGGCGATCTAAGCCCGCCGGTAGAACCACAGGAGCGAGAGCAGCGCGGCGAGCAGCACCAGCACCGCCGCCGCGCCGCTGAAGAGCGCGCTCACCTCTTCCTCCTTTTTCTCCAGCCCGAGCTTCGCGTGCAGGTCCTTGTAGACCTTGCCCAGCTCGCCGGCCGAGGCGGCCTGGAAGTATTCGCCGCCGGTGGTCCTCGCCACCGCCTTCAGCGCCTCCTCGTCGAGCCGCGCGTAGAACGACCAGCCGCCCGTGCCGGCGACTTCGCCGCCCTCGCGCGTGCCGAACCCGACCGTGTGCACGCGCACGCCGAGGTCGGCGGCGAGCTTCGCCACCTCGACCGGGTCGGGGCCGCTGGTGCGCCGGCCATCGGAGAGCATGATGATCGCGCCCGAGTCGTACGAGCCCGGCGGCACGGGCTTGGGCAGCTTCTTCGCCGCCCGCGAGCGATCGAGCGGCGCCGCCGCGCCGCCCGGGTTCATGTGCGACCACTCGTTGTCGAACAGCACCGGCTCGATGTCGATGCCCGCTTCAGGCAAGAGCGTGGCGAGCGACACCAGCAGGCCGCTCCCGGTGGCGGTGGCGCGCTGCAGCTCGAAGCGGTCGATCGCCGCGGCGAGCTGCTCGCGGTCGGCGGTCGGGGCCTGCACCACCGCGGCCGTGCCGGCGAAGGTGACGAGGCCGACGCGCACGTTCTTCGGCAGGTCGGCGACGAACTGCTTGGCCGCCGCCTGGGCGGCCGAGAGCCGATTCGGCAGCACGTCGGTCGCGCGCATGCTGAGCGAGACGTCGATCGCCAGGATCAGCGTCGCGTGCTCGGCGGGCAGCACCACCGTCGCGCTCGGCCGGGCGAGCGCCAGGATCGCCGCCGCCATGGCAAGGAGAAATAAGAGCGGCGGCACGTGCCGCCGCACGCCCGGCCCGCGCCCGAGCGCCTCGCGGATGAGCCGCAGGCTCGCATAGCGGATCGCCGCCTTCTTCTTCCGGCGCAGCATGTCGAGGTACGCGAGCGCGAGCAGCGGAAGGAGCAGCAGCAGCCAGAGCAGCTCGGGCCAGAGGAAGCGCATCCGTTCGAACCAATGAGACCGCGCAGCGCTCCACTTTATACCCGGACCGCCGCGGCCGTGCTACCGTCCCGGCGCGGATGAAGAAAGCTGCGCTCTACAGCGGCGCGAGCCGGTCGCGGCCGGCGCCGCCGCCGCCCGACGAGCCGGCGAAGGAAGCGGCACCTTCGCGCGGGGCGCGGTTGCGCGCCTTCGCGCGCCGCCACGACCGCGCGCTCGTCTTCGCCGCGGGAATTCTGCTCGCCGGCGCTGCGTTCCTCGCGCGCGAGGCCCTGCGGCCCGCGCCGGTCGAGCTGCGGCAGGAAGACATCGACTCGGCAGTGCTGCACGCGCTCCGGACCAAGAGCCCGGCCTCGCGCGCCGCGCGCGCGGCCGAGTCGGTGCGCCAGTCGGTGGTGCGCGTGCGCGGCTTCGTCGACGACCCGAAGAAGCCGCGGTCGGGCGAGGTCGAGCGCGGCGTCGGCTCGGGCGTGGTGATCGTGGACGACGGCACCATCCTCACCAACCTGCACGTGGTCTACGGCGCGAAGCGGCTTTCGGTGACGTTCCACGACGGCCTGGAGTCGGAGGCGGAGATCGTCGGCGTGCATCCGGAGAACGACCTCGCGGTGATCCGCGCCATGACCATCCCGGACGACCTGCCGCCGGCGACGCTCGGCTCGAGCGGGCGGCTCAAGCCCGGCGACGAGGTGGTGGCGGTGGGATTCCCGTTCGGCATCGGCCCCTCGGTGTCCGCCGGCGTGGTCTCGGGCCTCAACCGCGAGTTCCGCTCTCCCGAGGGCGCGCGGCTGCTCAAAGGGCTGATCCAGTTCGACGCCGCGGCGAACCCCGGCAGCTCCGGCGGGCCGCTCGTCACGCTCGACGGCGAGGTGGTCGGCATCGTGACCGCGATCCTGAACCCCACCCGCTCGCGCACCTTCATCGGCATCGGCTTCGCCGCCACCATGGAGGCCGCCGGGAGCGCGGTTGGCGTACCGCCGTTCTGATCGATCGAGGAGGGACGAGCATGACCGGGAACGAAACGTCGCTGATGGAGCGCGTGCTCTACGAGGTGAAGCGGGTGGTGGTCGGGCAGGACCATTTCCTCGAGCGCGTGCTGGTCGCGATCCTCGCGCAGGGGCACCTGCTGGTGGAGGGCGTGCCGGGACTGGCCAAGACCCTCACGGTGAACACTTTCGCGCGGGTCGTGCGCGGCAAGTTCCGCAGGGTGCAGTTCACGCCCGACCTGTTGCCCGCCGACCTCGTCGGCACGCGCATCTACAACCAGGCGACCGGGGAGTTCGGCACCGTGCTCGGGCCGGTGTTCGCGAACCTGCTGCTCGCCGACGAGATCAACCGCGCGCCGGCCAAGGTGCAGAGCGCGCTGCTCGAGGTGATGCAGGAACGCCAGGTGACGATCGCGGGCGCGACGCACAAGGTGCCCGAGCCGTTCCTCGTCATGGCGACGCAGAACCCGATCGAGACCGAGGGCACGTACCCGCTGCCCGAGGCGCAGGTCGACCGCTTCATGATGAAGGTGCTGATCGACTACCCGCGCGAGGAGCAGGAGTTCGTCATCGTCGAGCGCATGATCGGCGGCATCCCCGAGGTGGCCGAGGTCGCGACCACCGCGCAGCTGATCGCGCTGCAGCAGGAGTGCCGCAAGACCTATGTGGATCCCGGGCTCATGCAATACGCGGTCAAGCTTGCCGCGGCGACGCGCCATCCCGAGCGCCACGGGCTCGCCGAGATCGCACGCTACGTGAGCTTCGGCGCGAGCCCGCGCGCGACGATCCACCTCGTCGAGGGCGCGCGCGCGCTGGCTTTTCTGCGCGGGCGCGACTACGTGCTGCCCGAGGACGTCGCCGATCTCGTGCCCGACGTGCTGCGCCACCGCCTGGTGCTCTCCTACGAGGCGCTTTCGGACGGGCAGACGGCGGATGCGCTGATTGCGCGCATCATGCAGGCGGTCCCCGCCCCGGCGAAGCCCCTCGACGAGCATGTTCGGGTTGCTGCGGCTTCCTAGGAGGAAGGCCCCGGCGCCTGCGCCGGCGGCCGAGCCGCCGCGCGCCGACCCCGAGCGCGTGCTGCGCCGGCTCGAGTGGACGGTGCTGCGGCGCCTTGACGGCCTGCTGCAGGGCGACTACCGCACGCTGTTTCGCGGCCACGGCATCGACCTCGCCGACCTGCGCGAGTACCAGCTGCACGACGACGTGCGCCACATCGACTGGAACGCCACCGCGCGCATGCGCACGCCGTACGTGCGCGAATTCAACGAGGACCGCCAGATCGACGCCTGGTTCCTGCTCGACCTGAGCGGCTCGGTCGATTTCGGCTCGCAGCGGGTGCGCAAGCGCGCGCTGTCCGCCGAGCTGACCGCCGTGCTCGCGCGCCTGCTCACGCGCAACGGCAACCGCGTCGGCGCGGTGATCTACCGCAGCGGCCCGGACGAGGTGGTGCCGGCGCGCACCGGCCGGCGCCAGGTGCTGCACCTGCTCGGGCGCATGGCGCGCGCGGCCGATGGGGCGGGCAGGGAGACTTCGCTCGCCGAGCTGCTGGAATTCGCGTACCGGCTGATGCGGCGCCGCTCGGCGGTGTTCGTGGTGTCGGACTTCATCAGCCGGCCGGGCTGGGAAAGGGCCCTGTCGCTGCTCGCGCGCCGGCACGAGACCGTCGCGGTACGCCTGTTCGACCCGCTCGAGCTCGAGCTGCCCGACCTCGGGCTGGTGGTGATGCAGGACGCGGAGACCGGCGAGCAGATGCTCGTCGACACGCACGACGCCGGATTTCGCAGGCGCTTCGCGCAGGCCGGCGCCGGGCGCGAGGCCGCGCTGCGCGCGGCGCTCGCCGGCTGCGGCGTCGATTGCCTCGAGGCCGCGACCGACGACCGGCTGGACGAGGCGCTGCTCAGGTTCATGCGGCTGCGCAAGCGGCGCAGCCAAATCGCGGCGGGGACGGGCGCGCCGGCGCGCAAGGCGGCGCAGTGAGCCTGCTCGCGGCCGCGCGCTCGCTCGAATTCCTGTGGCCCGCGATGCTGTGGGCGCTCGCCGCCGTGCCGCTGCTCGCGGCGCTCTATCTGCGCCTGCTCGCGCGCCGCAGGGCGCTCGCCGGGCGCTACGCGAGCCTCGAGACCGCCGGCCAGCCTGCGGGCGCGCTGCGGCGGCACCTGCCCGCGCTCCTGCTGCTCCTCGGCGTGTGCGCGATGCTGCTCGCGCTCGCGCGCCCGCAGGCGAAGATCGTGCTGCCTGCGCAGGCGCGCACCGTCGTCGTCGCGATCGACATCTCCGGCAGCATGCGCGCGACCGACCTCAAGCCGAACCGGCTCAAGGCGGCGCAGGACGCCGCGAGAACGTTCGTCTCGGAGCAGCCGGCCGCGGTGCGCATCGGCGTGGTGGCGATCGCCGGCACGGCCGCCGTGGTGCAGGCGCCGACGCCGGACCGCGAGGACGCCACCCAGGCGATCGGGCGCCTGCAGCCGCAGCGCGGCACGGCGCTCGGCAACGGGCTGGTGATCTCGCTCGTCACGCTGCTGCCCGGCGCGGGGATCGACGCGCAGGCGATCATTCACGGCACTGCCGCCCCGCCGAGGATCGCGCAGCCGGCCGAGGGAGCGGAGAGCGTCGCGATCGTCCTTTTCTCCGACGGCGCGGCCAACATGGGGACCGACCTGCAGCAGGCCGGGCAGCTCGCCGCCGATCTCGGCGTGCGCGTCTTCGCGCTCGGCATCGGCACGCCCGAGGGCGCCACCGTGTCGGCCGAGGGCTGGTCGATCCGCGCGCGGCTCGAGGAAGCGCCGCTGAAGAAGCTCGCCGGCATGACCGGCGGCGAGTACTGGCGCGGCGGCAGCCCGGCGCAGATCGGCAGGATCTACGAGCGCCTGGGGATGCGCCTCGCGCTCGAGAAGGCGCAGGCGACCGAGGTGAGCGCGCTGTTCGCTGGGCTCGGCGCGGCGCTCGCGATGCTGGCGGCGATGCTTTCGATGCGGTGGTTCAACCGCATTCTGTGAGGGAATCTCCCTCGGCTATTTGCCCCACGATTCGCGCAGGGTCACGGTGCGGTTGAAAGCCCCGTGCGCGGCGTCGCGCACGAAATAGCCGTGGCGCTCGAACTGGAAGCGCTCGCCCGAGCCGGCGTCGCGCAGCGAAGGCTCGAGCTGCGCGCGGATGACTTTCATCGAACCGGGATTGAGGTCGGCGGTTCCTTCCGGATGCTCGGTCTTGAAGAGCCGGTCGTAGAGGCGCACCTCCGCGGCGTGGGCGTGCGTTGCGCTCACCCAGTGGATGTTGCCCTTGACCTTGTACTTGTCGGCGCCCGGCGTGCCTGACTTCGAGTCGGGCCGGTAGGTGCAGCGCACGACGCCGTTCTCCATGCCGATGCACTTCACGACGTAGCCGTAGCGCAGCCTGACTTCGTTCCCGGGAAACAGGCGAAAGTAGCCCTTCGGCGGGACCTCCTCGAAGTCCTCCTTCTCGATCCACAGCTCGCGCGAGAACGGCACCTGGCGCCTGCCCCAGTCGGGCTTCTGCGGGTGGTTGGGAACGTCGCACAGCTCCTCCTTTCCTTCGGGGTAGTTCTCGATCGCGAGCTTCACCGGGTCGAGCACTGCCATGCGCCGCGGCGCGACCTCGTTCAGGTGCTCGCGCATGCAGCTCTCGAGCTCCTCGAACGGGATCCACGAATCGGCCTTCGCCACGCCGATCCGCTCGGCGAACAGGCGGAAGCCCTCGGGCGTGTAGCCGCGGCGCCGCGCGCCGGCGAGCGTGGGCATGCGCGGATCGTCCCAGCCGTCCACGTGCTTTTCCTCGACGAGCTGGATGAGCTTGCGCTTCGAGAGCAGGACATAGGTGAGATTGAGGCGCGCGAACTCGATCTGTCGCGGCAGCGGCCGCTCGATCAGCCCCGCCTCGGCGACGCGCTCGTTGAACCAGTCGTAGAGCGGCCGATGGTCCTCGAACTCCAGCGTGCAGATCGAGTGCGTGATGCCCTCGATCGCGTCCGAGAGCCCGTGCGCCCAGTCGTAGGTGGGATAGATGCACCACTTGCTCCCGGTGCGGTGGTGCTCGGCGTGGCGGATGCGGTACATCACCGGGTCGCGCAGGTTGATGTTGGGCGAGCGCATGTCGATTTTGGCGCGCAGGACGTGCGTGCCATCGGCGTGCTTGCCTTCGCGCATCTCGCGCAGCAGCCGCAGGCTTTCCGCTGCCGGCCGGTTGCGGTAAGGGCTTTCGCGCCCGTGCTCGGTGAGGGTGCCGCGAAATTCGCGGATATCGTCCGCCGAGAGCGAGTCCACGTAGGCGTGGCCGCGCTCGGCCAGCGCCTCGGCGAAGGAGTAGAGCTTCTCGAAATAGTCCGAGGCGTAGTACTCGTGGCGACCCCAGTCGAAGCCGAGCCACTTCACCATCTCCTTGATCGAATCGACGTACTCCTGCTCCTCTTTCGTCGGATTGGTGTCGTCGAAGCGCAGGTGGCACACGCCGCCGTACTGCTGCGCCAGCCCGAAGTTGAGGCAGATCGACTTGGCGTGGCCGAAGTGGAGGTAGCCGTTCGGCTCGGGCGGGAAGCGCGTGCGGACCGATGCGTGCTTCTTCGCCGCCAGGTCGGCTTCGACGATCTGGCGGATGAAGTTGGAGGTGGACGGCGCTTGGGGCGTCTTGTGGGGCTTGGAGCTCACGGGAAATCTGCTAAGGTTCAAATATGAATTCTACCGATGCCAGGAAGCGGGCGGCATTTTTCGCGGAGGCCAAGCGCCGATTGGAAAGGATGAAGAAATCCGGCGTCGGCATTCCCGCCGCGGAAGTATTCGACTACTTGGAGAAGCGCGCCCGCGGCAAGTCTCCAGCGCGTCCGAAGCCGCGACGGGTTGCATAGAGGGAGTCCTATGCCTGCCATCCGTAGATCTGAGCTCGACGGTGCCGTGCGTTCTGAAATCCTCAGCGCCGATCAAGCCGACCGGCTGGCCGAATTTCTCGCCCGCCAGGCGCCGGCGCCGGAAGATCAACCCCGCTTCACCTTCGTCCACGTCCTCTACTACCTCGGCGGCATGATCGCGATCGGCGCGATGTCGCTGTTCATGACGCTCGCCTGGTCCTCCCTCGGCGGCTGGGGCGGGTTCGCGACCGCGGTCACCTACGGCGTCCTCGCGCTTCTGCTCACACACTGGTTCCTCGAGCAGAAGCGCCTGCCCATCCCCGCCGGCATCATGGCGACGCTCGCGGTGGTGATGGTGCCGCTCGCGATTTTCTCGGCGCAGAACGCGTTCGGCTACTGGGACATCAACCGGCCGTACCGCGACTACCACTTCTGGATCGACGGGCGCTGGCTGATGATGGAATTCGGCACGCTCGCGGCCGCCGCGGCGCTGCTGTGGCGCTACCGCTTCCCGTTCATGCTGATGCCGGTCGCGGTGACGCTGTGGTACATGAGCATGGACCTGGTGCCGTTCCTGTTCGGCGCCGACTGGCGCGACTGGGAGATCCGCAAGTTCATCTCGCTGTGGTTCGGGCTGGCGATGACGCTGCTCGCCTTCTGGGTGGACATCCGCTCGCGGCACTCGAAGGACTACGCCTTCTGGCTCTACGTGTTCGGAGTGATCACGTTCTGGAGCGGCTTGAGCCTCATGCGCTCGGACAGCGAGCTGAACAAGTTCCTCTACTCCATGATCAACGTCGCGATGATCCTGATCGGGGCGGTGCTTAGCCGCCGGGTATTCGCGGTGTTCGGCGGGCTTGGTGTCGCGGGCTACCTCGGATACCTGTCGCACCGGGTGTTCAAGGACAGCCTGCTGTTCCCGTTCGCGCTCTCGGCGATCGGGCTCGCCATCATCTGGCTCGGAGTCCTGTGGCAGCGCCGCGAGGCGCGATGGTCGGAGCGGCTGCGCGGCTTCCTGCCGGCGCCGCTGCGCGAGCTGATCGAGGCGCGCGGCCGCTGAGGCGTAAGGAGAGGGCGGTCGGGCGCGACTACCGGCGATGGAGGGGTCGAAGCCCGGCGCCTTCGCGCCGAAGGCATTGGTCGAGGCGCGGCGGCTCGCGCACCACGCGGCGCAGTGGCCGACGCGCGCCGCGCGCGCCAATCTCGCGGCTGTTCCCGACGACAGTCACTCGAGCCTCATCTGGGACCCGGCGCAGGCGGCGCTTCTCAGCCGGCCGTTCGGCGCCGCGCGCGTCGGACTGCGCGTCGCGGATCTGGCGCTTTTGTTCCTGCACGGCGGCGAGGTCGAAACGTTCGCGCTCGACGGGCAGTCGGACGCGCGCGCGAATGCCTGGCTCGATGCGCGGCTCGCCGCCGCCGGGCTCAAACCGGCGAGCGGCGCCAGGCTGCCTTACAAGCTGAAGGCCGCACCCGTCCGGCTTTCGGTCACGGGCGAGCTGAAGGAGCTTGCTCGCTGGTTCGCTGTTTCGGCCGATGTTCTCGAAGCGCTGAAGAACAGGCTCGCGGCGGGCCCGGTGCTCTGCTGGCCGCATCATTTCGACATCGCCATGGTGGTCGAACTGGGCGAGTCGCGCTCGGTGGGCATGGGCGTCTCGCCGGGCGACGAGCACTACGCGCAGCCGTACGCCTACGTGAGCCCCTATCCGCGGCCGGACCCGGCCGCGCTTGCGCCGCTTCCGGCGGGCGGCGCCTGGCACACGAGCGGCTTCCTCGGCGCGGTGATGCTCGGCGACGCGATGCTCGCCCGGGGCGATGCGCGCGCCGCGCTGCTCGCGTTCCTCGCCGGATCGTTCGAGGCTTGCCGCAAGATGCTGACGGGAGGAAGGTAGGATGACGACGCAGCGACGCAGATTTCTGCGCGGCTCGGCCGCGCTTGCTGCCGGCGCGGTCTTGCCGCTTCCGGCAGCGGCGCAGACCGCAACCGTGTACGAGCTTGCCGGAGAAGTGCTGGTCAACGGCCGCCGCATCGGCCGCGACGCCGCGATCCGCGCCGGCGACACGATCTTCACCGGACGCGGCGCCTCGATCTGGTTCATCGTCGCCGGCGACTCGTTCTTCCTGCGCCAGGGAACCGAGCTGCGCCTGGAGGCCGCGCGCGCGAGGGAGACCCTCATCGGCGCGCTGCGCCTGCTTACCGGCGCGATCGGCGGCACCTTCGCCAAGGGCGCCGAGCGGCGCCTGGTCGCGCGCACCGTGACCATCGGCATCCGCGGCACCGGCGTGTACGTCGAGACCGCGCCCGAGGTCACCTACGCCTGCACCTGCTTCGGCGCGACCGAGCTGAAGACGCCGCAGGACGAGAAGATGATGGAGAGCGTGGTCGTGGTGACGGGAAACCATTTCGCGCGGCGCGTGCACCGCGACCCGCACATGGGCATGCGCATCGAGCAGGCGCCCTTCGAGCGCCACACCAACGAGGAGATGGCGCGGCTGGAGGCGCTCGCCGGGCGGCCGAATCCCTTCCGGACCTAGGCGGCCTTGCGTCCGCGGGTTCTGGACTGTACAGTACAGAACCATGGCCCGCCCCCGGGAGTTCGACGCCGATCGAGCGCTGGCGCGCGCCACGGCGGTGTTCTGGGCGAAGGGCTACGAAGCAGCCTCGCTCGACGACCTGTGCGCGGCGACCGGCCTCAACCGCTCCAGTCTCTATGGCGCCTTCGGCGACAAGCGCGCGCTCTACCTGCAGGCGCTGGAGCGCTACGAGCGCGACGGCACCGCGCGCATCGCCGCGGCGCTCGCCAAAGCACCGGTCAAGCGCGCGTTCGAGGGATTCGTCGGCCGGATCATCGACGACATCGCCGCCGGCCCGGGCCGGCGCGGCTGCTTCATCGGCAACTGCGCGGCGGAACTGGCGCGCCTCGACCGGACCGCCGGGAGCCGCGTGCGCAAGAGCCTCGGACGGATCGAAGCAACCTTCCGCGACGCGCTCGGCGCGGCCAAGGAGCGCGGCGAGCTGCGTCCCGATTCCGACGTGGTGGAGCTCGCCCGCTTTCTCACCGCCGGCATCCAGGGCCTGCGCCTGGTCGGCAAGACCAATCCGGACCGCGCAGCGCTCGAGGACATCGCCCGGGTGATGCTGCGCTGTCTCGACAACTGAGGAGAAAGTCATGTCGCTCAAGCCCCGGCAACCGGTTCCATCGCTCGAATTCGACACGGTCGGCGGCGGCCGCTGGTCGCTGGCGGCGCAGAAGCCCCAGAACTTCACCATGGTGGTGTTCTACCGCGGCCTGCACTGCCCGATCTGCCGCCGCTACACCTCGGAGCTGAACGGCATGATCGGCGAGTTCGAGAAGCGCGGCGTTGCGACGGTCATCACCAGCACCGATCCGCAGGAGCGCGCCGCGGAAGCCAAGGAGAAATGGGGCCTGCCGAACCTCACCGTCGGCTACGGGGTCTCGATCGAAAAGTCGCGCGAGTGGGGCCTTTACGTTTCCACCAGCCGCGGCATGACCTCGGCGGGCGTGGAAGAGCCGCCGCTGTTCGCCGAGCCGGGCTTGTTCCTGGTGAAGCCAGACGGTACGCTCTACTGGGGCAGCATCTCGACCATGCCGTTCGCGCGTCCGCACTTTCCCGAGATCGCGCAGGCGATCGATTTCGCGCTGTCGAAGAACTACCCGGCGAGGGGGGAAGCATGAAAGCATCCGCGCGGCTCGCGCCGCTGCCGCCCGAGACCACCCCGGAGCTGAAGGACGACTTCGAGGCGATCGCGGCCAACCTCGGCTTCATCCCGAACAGCGTGCTCATCATGCAGCGCAAGCCCAAGCTGGTGAAGGCGCTGCGCCAGATGCTGGGAGCGATCGGGGAGCCCGACGGCGAGGTGGACCGCGGCTTCAAGCGCCTGGTCGCGCATTTCTGCAGCCGCGCCGCGGGCTGCCGCTACTGCATGGCGCACACCGCGGGCGGCGCGCTGCGCTTCGGCGTCGAGGACAAGAAGCTTGCCGCCCTTTGGGAGTACAGGTCCAGCGCGCTGTATTCCGAAGCCGAGCGCGTGGCGCTCGATTTCGCGCTCGCCGCGGGCTCGGTGCCGAACGACGTCGACGAGGAGATGTTCGCCGGGATGCGCAAGCACTGGAGCGAGGGCCAGATCGTCGAGATCGTAGGGGTCATCGCGACGTTCGGCTTCCTCAACCGCTGGAACGACACCATGGGCACGCCGCTCGAGGAGGAGCCGATTCTGACCGGCGAGAAGTACCTGGCTTCGCACGGCTGGACCGCCGGCAAGCACGCGCGCTAGAAATGGCGCGGCTGTTCTCCAACCGCGACCGGCCCTTCGACCTGGGGCCGCTGCCGGCCGAGCTGCTGCCGAGGGATCCTGCCGCGCCGATCCACGGCTCGCGCATGCCGGGCGACGGCGCCGGGCCGCACGCCGATTCGATCCTCGCGGCGATTCCCGAGTACCGCGAGCTGTGCGCGAAGTACCTCGACGGCGAGGTGGCGAAGGCGCGCGCGCCGGTGCCCGACGATCCGCTCGTTCGCGCACGCAATCTCAAGGCATCGGCTTACTTTCTGGACGTCACGCTCACCGGCGTCTGCCGGATCGACCGGTCGGACTGGACCGCGACGGAGCATCCCGCGCACACGCATGCGTTCGCGTTCCTGATCGAATTCGGCCGCGAGCCGAAGGCCGGCGAAGCCGGCGACACGTGGATCCGCGGCACCAACGCCGCGCGCACCGACCTGCGCTGCGCCGAAGTCGCCGTGGTGCTCGCCGGCTACCTGCGCGCGCTCGGCTGGTCGGCGCGCGGGCACGTGGCGGGCGATGCGCTGGTGTCGATCGAGCGGCTTGCGCAGCGCGCCGGGGTGGCAAAGGACGCGAGCGGAACCCTCAGAGCGCCTTTTCTCAAGCGCGGCTTCCGGCTCGGCGTGGTCACCACCGATTTCGAGATGTCGCCGGACGCCCCGATCACCTCGCTCGACTGGCCGGGCGCGGACGCGTACCTGGGCAAGTCGGGCACGCGTCCCGGCTGGACCGAGGCGGAGGAGGACCTGCGCCCGCTGCACATGGGCCGCTACGCGATGGAGAAAATCAAGCGCGTGGACGAGCCGACCACGCTGGTGCTGCGCGACGAGATCGTGCGCATGCCCAAGCGCGCCGATCTCTTCAGCCGCGCGCTCGCCGGGGACCTCGGCGAGAAGCTCGTCAAGGAGCGGCGCCGCTTCGCAGTCAAGCACCCGCTCGCCTTCGCCATGACTCCGCTCATCCGCAACATGGTGCCGATGCAAGGCACGCGCGAGCCGCTGCAGGGCGGGAATCTCTCCGATCGCATGCGCAATTCGGAATCGGTCAAGGCTCTCGGGTACTACATGGGCGCGGATCTGGTGGGCATCTGCCGCGCCGAGCCCTGGATGTACTACTCGCACGGCGACGAGAAGGGCGAGCCGATCGAGGCCTATCACCCGTACGCGGTGGTGATGCTGATCGACCAGGGCTTCGAGACGATGGAGGGCGCCTCGGGCGACGACTGGATCTCGGGCGCGCAGTCGATGCGCGCCTACATGCGCGGCGCGCTCATGGCCGGGGTGATGGCCGCGCACCTGCGACGCCTGGGCTGGTCCTCGCGCGTGCACTCGAACGCATACTCGGAGCTGCTGCACATCCCGGCGATCCTGATGGCGGGGCTCGGCGAGCTCTCCAGGATCGGCGAGCTGATCCTCAATCCGTTCATCGGCCCGCGCTCGAAATCGATCGTCTTCACCACCGATCTGCCGCTCGAGGTGGACAGGCCGATCGACTTCGGTTTGCAGGCGGTGTGCGGCATGTGCCTCAAGTGCGCGCGCGAGTGCCCGTGCAACGCGATCCCCTTCGGGCCGAAGGTGATGTTCAACGGCTACGAGATGTGGAAGCCGGACGTCGACAAATGCGGCCGCTACCGGCTCAGCAATTCCAAGGGCTCGGCCTGCGGGCGCTGCATGAAGACCTGCCCCTACAACCGCGAGGACCTCGTGGAATCCGAGCGGCTGCTGTGGCTCTCCATCGACGTGCCGTCCTCGCGCCGCGCGCTGATCGAGTACGACGACCGCATCAACGCCGGCGCGCGCAACCTGGTGAAGCGCTGGTGGTTCGATCTCGAGATCGTCGACGGCGTCGCGGTGAAGCCAGCGGGCGCGAACGAGCGCGACCTCGATCTCGGCCGCGCCGAGAAGCTCGCGAAGGGGCAAAAGCTCGCATTCTTCCCGCCGCAGCTGCAGCCGAGGGGCGGGACGACGCTCAAGACCGTGGTGCCGATCGACCGGCCGCGCGGGCTGGCGGCCTACGCGAGCGCCGAATCGCCGCTCGCCGCCGCCAGGCGCCGCCGCGTCGTTTGACCGGGCGGGCGCGAGCTGCGCGCGCGCCTCAGCGAACGAGGCTCTTGCGCATATAGATGATGACCGCTTTGAGATCCCCGTCGGTGAGCGACGGATTGCCGCCCTTGGCCGGCATCGCCATCGGCGAGCCGGGGCTCTGGTATCCGTCGCGAATACGCTTGAGGATCAGCTCGTCCCCGGCCTTCATCGGACCGCTCGCCTTGGTGAGATCGGGCACCCCGGGAAGCGTGCCCTTTCCGTCGGCGCCGTGGCACGCGACGCAGGTGGCCCCGTAGATTGCCTTGCCGTCGGGTGCGGCGAGGCTCGTCGCCGCCGCGCCGGCGAGCGCCGCGGCCGCCAGGTAACGCAATGAACGAAAAGTGCGCATGTCAATTACTCGCTTCCAGGAACCTGAGGATGTCGCGCGCCTCCTGCCCGGTCAGCCCGGAGCGGATGCGCATGTGACTCATGATGATTTTCCATTGGTCGTCGCGAAAGTCCTTGGGGTCGCGCATGTTGTGGCACTGGGCGCAATTCCCGGCCCAGGCCTTCGCCCCGCGCGCGAACGCAGCGGGGTCCGCGCCTTGAGCCGCAGCCGGTTTGGGTGCCGCGGGCTGCTGCGCGAGCGCGCTGCCGCCCGAGGCGATGGAGAACGCCGCGAGCGACGCGACGAGGAGCTTGGAGAGCTTCATGTCGACCTCCTCAGAATCCGTAAGCGAACTGCAGCAGCACGCGGTTGGCGTCGTTCGCCGTGCCCGCGAGCCCGCGGTTGCGCTCGTAGCCGAGCTTGACCACGGAATTGGACGTGTTCCAGAAGTTGATGCCGTACCCGAGCTGCCGCTGTCTCTGGTCCTCGTGCGGCGAGGTGAACCTGCCCCACCGGATGACCGGCTCCCAGCCGGTGCCCGGAATGCGGTAGGCGGCCTGCACGTACCTCGCGCTCCATGCGCCGCCTTCGGGCGCGACGCTCGTTTCCAGGGCGCCGACGCGCTGCCGGATGTACTCGCCGCGCAGATCGAGGCCCTTCCACTGGTAGCCGATGTCGGCGCCCGTCACGCGGTAGCTGCGCTTGGGCTCGACGACGCCGCCCATGTCCACCGCGACCTTCGAGGTGCCGGCCGAGACACCGAATTCCAGGTTCGGCACCGGCTGCAGCGCGACCCGCCCGCCCAGAAGCAAGGTTTTCGCCGGGTTGCTGGTGGCACCCTCGGCCATGATCGCCTCGATCTCGTCGCCCGCGCCGTTCAGCTCGAGCCGAGGACCGTTGCCGGCGTAGAGCGCGTACTTCGCTTTCATGGAGCCGAGATAGAACCCCCCGCGCGCGCCGGCGCCGACATCCGAGCTGGGCGCGGCGCCGTCGTGTCCGAAGCCCGGCGGCTCCGAGGCGAACTTGTTGATCCAGGACGGATGCAGGTTCTGCCTGAAATAGCCGATCGGGCTGAGAAACTTCCCGCCGAACAGTGTCACGTAGTCGTTCAGGAAGTAGTTCAGGTTGGCATACTCCAGGTTCACTTCGGTGGTGCCGTCGGCCTGCAGCACCGTCTCCAGCTCGGTCTCGAAGAAAATGCGGTCCTGGTACTGGAAGTGAAAGATCGGGTTGAACGAGGCCAAATTGAACCCGCGCTCGTTGTTTCGCCGCCTCGCGTAGCCGAA
>Ga0209641_10001167_pt1 | contig 23653 bp, 27 predicted proteins | sample RifCSP16_1_FD_184022 | JGI IMG/M metagenome (GOLD analysis project Ga0209641, IMG submission 184022) | Soil microbial communities from Rifle, Colorado - Rifle CSP2_sed 16_1 (SPAdes) (version 2) | ecosystem: Environmental > Terrestrial > Deep subsurface > Rock core/Sediment | place: Rifle... | reverse complement strand
AATTGCGGAAAAAATTCAAAGGCAGTTACTCCCTCGAAATCTTCCTGAAATACCCGGTCTGGATGTGTATGTGAAATCTCGTCCTTCAGATGAAATCGGTGGAGATTTTTATCAGATATTGTCTTTGCCCAATGCTACACTTTTTGCGATCGGTGATGTGGCCGGTCATGGTCTGCCATCAGGCATGGTGAGCATTATGCTCGACACACTCCTTCATGCGTTCGGACCGGATTTGCGACCGAAAGATGTGCTCACAGAAATGAATAGAATACTCTATCGACGTATAGATCCCAGCCTGTTTTCCACACTGCTTTTATTATATTGGGATCATGAAAATCAACGTTTGATGTTCTCGTCTGCCGGGCATGGTTATTTACTGCATTACGACAATGGCAAAAATATGTTGAATGCGCGTAAAAGTGGGGGAATTGCTCTGGGCATGATCCCGGATATTTCTGCTCATGTTCGAGAAGAAGAAATGAGTTTTTTACCGGGAGATGCATTGGTTGTATGCACAGATGGTATTATTGAGATGCGTAATTCTCATGGGGAGTCACTAGGAGCAGAGAAGTTTCACCATATCGTCACTCAACATGCACCACTTGATTCAGCTCAAAAAGTTTTTGATAACGTATCTCAAGATATCCTTAGCTTTGCTGGTACAGCCAAACAAATTGATGATTTAACGCTCATGGTACTCAAACGAATATAGCTATGATACGAACTATCTCCCATACCTGGAATATCAAACCAGCTGATTATCATGCTTCTGACATACGCAAGGATATTGATGCTTTTCTCTCGAATCAGGGATTTGATAAAAAATGGCGTCATCGACTATTGGTGATTGCTTGTGAATTGATCGCCAATGCATGTATGCACGCATTCAAGGCTCGTCATGTGATTTTTGCCATTAAATGCATACACTACTCGTATAAGAGTTCGGTGCATATGAATATTGAAGATGATAGCAAGATCCTGCTCAAAGAGAGATATGATAATTTGGCTCATGCAGTGCAAGCTCGACGTCTGAGAAGGCCTTATCAAGGCATACACGGAAGAGGCTTACATATCATTGTTCTCTGGACAGATCGTGTACAATTTAGTAAAAAGCGGACAGGAGGATTAAAAGTGAGCACGATAAAGGACATCCTTACAAAGAAATAGTTATGACAAAATTTGCTTTCGACATAAGTGATGCACAGTTTGGAAAGACCCCCGCGAAGCATATAGTCATGCGTGGTGAATTGGACGAAAGCAATGTCGATCATCATGCAGAAACCATGTATGAGGCAATTCGCTTGGTCAAACCCGGAACCTATTTTATCTTTGAAGGTAGTGGACTCAGCTATATTAATAGCAAAGCTATAGGTTATCTCACTGATTGGTACAATAAACTCAATGAAAAAGGTGGGAAAATCATTATCGTCGGCCTAAAACCGACCATATTCGACATTCTCGATGTCGTCGGCATTACACAGATCATTCCCGTCTATAAGAATCTTGAAGAAGCAGAGAAAGAACTATTGAAGTAGTGCAGAGTTCAGAGTGCTGAGTTGTGAGTTAAAAACTCTGAATTCTGAACTTATAACTCTGAACTTGAGTTTATTCTTTTATCTCCATCCGTATTCCTGGGCCCATGGTGCTTGTTAGAGTTGTGCTTAGGATATAATTACCTTTGATTCCGGTAGGACGAGCGCCTCTTACCGCATTGATGATGACAGCGACATTTTCAGCGATTTTTTCTTTGCCAAAAGAGAGTTTGCCGCCGATTGCATGAAGATTGCCTTGAGGATCGTTGCGAAACTCAATACGACCTTTTTTGATTTCGCCTATTGTGCCGGCAATGTCTGTCGTTACCGTGCCTGACTTGGGATTTGGCATGAGACCTTTGGTACCGAGGATTTTACCCAGTTTGGCAATTTTGGGCATCATTTCTGGTGTAGCTACAGCCACATCGAAACCTGTCCAATTTTCTTTCACTACTTTTTCCATAAGATCTGTGTTTCCAGCGAAGTCAGCTCCAGCTTTCTTGGCTGCAGCTACTTGGTCATCATTGACGAAAGCTGCGATAATTTTGCTCTTACCGCTACCGTGCGGAAGAGATACTGTGCTTCGGATCTGTTGATCGGGATACTTAGGGTCGATATTGAGATGAAAATGTACTTCTACCGTACTGTCAAACTTGGTGGTACCTGTGTCAACGAGAAGGCCACAAGCTTCCTCGAGAGGATACTTTTTTTGACGGTCGAACTTGGCACTAGCGGCTTTATACTTTTTGGAACGTTTCATAAAATAGGGGATTAATCTTCCACCGTTATTCCCATACTACGTGCAGTGCCAGCGATCATTCGAATAGCCTGATCGACGGAGGTGGTGTTGAAGTCAACCATTTTGACTTCAGCGATTTTACGTAATTGGGCTTTGGTGATTTTGCCGACTTTCGTCTTATTAGGCTCACCAGAACCTTTGGGGAGATTGATTTCTTTGAGAATCAGGTCAGACGCGGGAGGAGTTTTGAGTATGAAATCAAAGCTACGATCTTGATAAATGGTGATAATTGCAGGAATGAGCACATCACCCATTTCTTTGGTCTTGTCATTAAACTGCTTACAAAACTCTTGAATATTGATGCCATGAGGACCAAGAGCCGTACCGATAGGAGGTGCGGGATTGGCTTTTCCAGCCTTTGCTTGCAGCTTAACTTTTACTAATACTTTCTTTGCCATAACTGAAATTTAAAATGTAAAATTTAAAATGTAAAATTGAAATTAAACTTTTTTAATCTGGGTGAATTCCAATTCTACCGGAGTTTCACGGTTGAAGATAGAGACAAGTACTTTGATCTTTCCTTTGTTTTCATCGATTTCACTGATGGTACCTTGATAACCGGCAAATGGGCCTTCAGTAATAGCAACGATTTCACCCAAAGTAAAGTCTGCTTTGAATTTGGGCTCTTTGACACCCATGCGCTTACGTATGCGCTTGATCTCATCGTCAGTGACAGGGACCGGTATGGTGCCGGAACCGATAAATCCGGTCACATTGGGGGTGTTTCGCACGACATACCATGATTCATCGGTCACAATCATATTTACGATGACATATCCGGGGAACATGCGCTTTTCAACCAATTTTTGTTCGCCTTTTTTGACTTCAATTTGGGTTTCTTTCGGAACAATGACATCAAATATAAAATCCTGCATATTCATCGTCTCTGTGCGTTGGCGGAGGGCCTCAGCTACAGCGTCTTCATATCCGGAATATGTGTGAAGGACATACCATTTGCGTCCTTGGCTCGTTTGTTTAGACATACTGCTTATTTAAACTCCTCCAGCTAAAAAAGTGGAGAGGGACTGGTAACCATAACGGAAAAATGCATCCAAAAGTGTAATGACAACTGTCGTTGCCAATGTTATTCCCAACACTATGAGAGTGCTGTCGACAGCCTGTTTTCGTGTGGGCCAAGCGACTTTTCGTAACTCCTCGATAGAATTTTTGACGTAATTCGTTAGGCGGCTCATAAAGATTTTTAAAAAGCCCTTCCGGGCTCTTAAGCGTCCGTATATTAAATGGTTATAGATAATTACGCAAGGTCTTTTTTCTTATCTTGCAACTCTGACCCCATTTGTGTTTATTTCTATTGTTGTCATACGAATGTAAGTGCGTATAATCGATTCAGAATTTTATGTGAGATTATTGAATTCAACTTTTAACTTAGAACTTAGAATTTAGAACTTTCTTATGCCCGCTTTTGATATTCGTGCCAAAGTCGTCTCCAATGTCCGCGTTACTGACAATGTATGTGTTCTTACTTTTGCTATGATCGAGCCGCAAGAATTGCAATTTAAAGCTGGTCAGTATCTTTTTGTTCACGCTTCTGAGCGAGTACTTCGTCCTTTTTCTATTTCCTCATCGCCTGATAACATCACAACTTTTGAATTCTGTATTGAAGTCATCCCCGACGGAGTTGCTTCCAATTACCTATGGAATTTGAAAGAACATGATGAAGTCCTGCTCAAGGGAGTCTTTGGCAGTTTTGTCTATCATAAAGATCCGGATATTGAAGAAATCTTCATGATTGCTACCGGTACCGGGATCGCCCCGATAAAGTCCATGTTGTTGTATGAATTGAATCACGGTGAAAAGCGCCCCACACATCTGCTTTTTGGTGAAAGCATGGCAAAAGATTTTTATTATCTCGATATTTTTGCGGAATTAATAAAGAAATATCCCAATTTGACGTGTGATCTATGCGCTTCCCGCGACCAAAAAGAAGGCTATATAAACGGTCGTGTTCAGACCGCTCTTGAGAAATATTTTCCCATCGGCAAAAAATCCAGTTTTTATATTTGCGGAGGCAGACAAATGATTATGGATGTTTCTGATTTGATTATCAAAAATGGTGGTGACGCGAAACACATTTATCACGAAAAATTCTTTTAGAGTGCAGAGTTCCCTCCTTCGCAAGAGCTTCGGCGGGCAGGCAGAGTGCTGAGTGTTGAGTGAAAATTCGACTACTCGCTGATTTCTGTGATTTTGATCGCTTTTTCTTCCACTTGTTCACGAGGAATGACGATTTTCAAAATGCCGTCTTTGAAGAAGGCTTTGATTTTTCCAGGGTTGAGGTTAAACGGAAGAATTAAGCTACGAGAGAAACTACCCCAATAACATTCTTTCAGTAGATAATCAGATTCGGAAATCTCATCTTCATGAGTTCGTTCACCTTTGATCGTAAGTGTATTATCACTGATCGTGATATGAATATCAGCCAATTTTACTCCTGATACTGGTGTGCGAATAACAATTTCTTTCGGTGTTTGATAAACATCAACAACCAATTGTCCTTCTTGTTTATCCTGTCCTCCAAAAGAAAGTGGTTCTGCAGAGGTGTTCGGTAAATCTTTCTTACGCTTAAATAATGAAGGCATGGCTCAAATTTAAAATGTAAAGTGTAAAATGTAAAATAAAGTTTTGAATTGTGAGTTTAGAGTCTTGAGTTTCATTTTGAACTTAGAACTTAGAATTTAGAACTTGCCATTATCCTAACAGAGGACATTGTTGTTGTAAAAATTAAACTTGTTGAATGACCCTCAACATCTCTTCTGCGGTTCGCTTCCAGCTGAATTCTTGGCTGCGAGCTACAAGATTTTGGGAGAGTCTTTGACGTAAAACTTCATCTTCGAGAAAGAGGCGCAATTTTACTTTCATGTCATGAATATCATATGGGTCGAAATAGAGACAATCATCCTTGGCAATTTCTTTTAAGGAAGAATTAGGTGTTGTTATCACTGGTATGCCGCAAGCAAAAGCTTCCAAGATCGGCAGGCCGAAACCTTCATAGAGGCTAGGTAGGACAAAACCAGTGGCTCCGTGCAGCAGATAGGGCAAATCCTGATCGGGTACATAGCCTGTGAAAATAACCTGTTTTTCTAAGAGAGTACCGGCTATTTCACTGAAGATTTCCTTATAATACCAACCTTTTCTGCCTACGATGACTAATTGATAATCCTTTTGTAATTGCGCCGGGAGCAGTTTGTAGGCTTTTATGAGGCGTACCAGATTTTTGCGAGGTTCTAGGGTGCCAATGAACAATAAATAATGCTGACTAATACCGTAGTCTTTTTTTAATTGTTCGGTCATAGCTGGGTCGCGAGGTACAGAAAATTGTTCGCGAGCTGCCTCAGGGATGACAGTGATTTTTTCGGGAGCGATGTCAAAGAGTCGTTCGATATCTTTCTTCGTGTTCTGTGAGACAGCGACGATAGTTGTGGAATGTTCCAGAGTTCTCTTGAGGGTAAATCGTTCAATGGTAGTGGCCTTGGCTTGATGGCGTCTGGGAATTCTCTTAGCAATAGTGTCGTGAATGACGGTGATGACTTTTGGTTTCTTGCCCATGAGTAAACTGGGCACGATATAACTCGCTGTTGCTAAGAGAATGTCGATTTTGTATTTGCGAATTTGCCACATGAAATGAGGATGCCAAAGTAAGAGGGGCATCTTTCTCTCGATAATGTGAAAATTATTCGGCAGATTGATGTTTTTTACCGGATGACGAGTAAAAAGGAAGTAGTCATTGTCTTTATCTATATTTCCTAGAGCAGTTAAAAGGCTTAGGGTATACCATTCTTTGCCGGTACGTTCGCCACTGATACCACGAATGTCGATAGCTATGCGCAATTTTTGTCCGGGAAGTGGCGCCGGTTTATTGAGAAAAAATCTTTGCCAGAGCACTTTGCTGAGATCCGTAGACAGGCCACCAGTTTTGGTAAGCAAGAAAATATAGAGGATGCCGGCGGTAAAAAAGGCTGTAGGAAGGCTTAAATATACTGACCAGTGGCTAAGTGCTCCTTTGATGAACCACAAGTATATACCTGTAATAATAACTGAAAAAAGAGTTGCAAAAGTCGCTTTCCAGGAAAGTTTTATTGGTCGTATTCGTGCAACACCCCAAGTCACTCCGAAAAAATTGATGGTTTGAGCAACGACGATAGCCCAGGCAGCTGCACTTGCCTGACCAAAAGGTGGGGGAAGAGGAATGAGAATATATGCAAAGATTATGGCGATAACAGCTTCCAGAAGTGCGATCGCAAAGAAAACTTTGACTCGATTAAGACTGACAAGGACATACTGAAAAAGACTGGAAAGAAAATTAAAAACACTGGCAATAGCCAAAATCCTCATGAGATTGGCTGCGGGCGCAAAATCACTGCCAGTGGAAATCAGACGAATCATCTCTTCAGCCATGATGAAACTTCCCACACTCATGCCAAGCCCGGTCATGACCAAAACATCCCATGATTTTTGAAAGAGTGAAGAAAACTTTTCCGTGTGAATATTCTGGGCAAGACTTGGAAGAATAGAATTCATGAAACTGAAAGGTATGAGGAGTAACAACTCAAAACTACGCAAAGCTATACCAAATACACCGACAACATTGTCGCTGGTGAATTGGCGTAGCATGATCGTATTTATACGCAGATAAATAGATCCAAAAATTAATGCTGCACCATAGACGGCGCTTTTTTTCAGTAGTCGCCAGATTTCTTCTCTATCGAAATAAAGTTTGATGGGGAGTAAACGATGAGAAGCATAAGTAGTGACTCCGGTGACAAAAAGGTTGTTGATGAGGCCTGCAATGATCAGATGCAGAAAACCCCAGCCGAAAAATGCGGTCAAAGCGATATATCCCACCATCAAGATCTTGCCGATGATAATTGCATAGGCATTGATGGTCATTTTGAGATTTACCTGAAGTGTTGCTGCTACCGTGCTCGAAATCAGATTTGCAGCGATACCAATAGCTGCAATGATCACTGCTATCGACATGACCGGTGTGAAGTTGGGGATCAAGAAAGCGCTCGCTGTAGTGATAGTTCCGATAATGAGAATAAGAATAAGCCTGAGTCCCAATATGGATCCAAGCACTCTCTGCATGCGCTCCTTGGTTTTTGCCATTTCATCAACAGCAATAGTAAACAGACCGAGATCACAGGCTATGCCAAAGAAACCGACCAATTCATACACAAGGGTGTATTGTCCATATCCTTCTGTTTTGAGGTAATGGGTGATGATCTTGATAATAACCACGCTCAAAACCGCATTGAACATCTTGGACAATATTTGGGCAATGGTATTGGAAGCGATCTTTTGTGCTTGTTCCATACTTAGGTGTAAGACAAAATAAGCTGAGCGATTTGGTCACAACTTTTTTCACATGAAAATGCTGCCAACTTTTCATTGTCGTAGTGTTTCTGTTCTATGTGCATGAGTTTGTCGAGTGCAGCAAAGAACGTGTCTGTCGTAATATCTTGCTCTTCCAAAACAGCGATATTAGTTAAATCCTTTACCAAACGTGCATTGACGATCTGATCACCTCGACTTTGGGCTTGGGTAAGGGGTACGAGTAACGCCTTTTTCCTGAGTGTCAGGATTTCTGCGAGAGTAGTAGCTCCTGCGCGGGACACAATAATATCCGCTGCTTGATACAGATCTGCCAACTCAGGACCAAGAAATTCAAACGGATGATAACCTTCTGGATGAGTATGAAGAGTGTTTTTATTTGGTCCTGTACTGTGAACGACAGTAAACTTTTGCAGCAATGCAGATACATTTTGTGTAATGAATTTATTGAGAGATGCAGCGCCGAGACTTCCTCCCAAGATCAACAGAATTGGTTTGCTTTTTTGTGCTATTTGTAAAAACTGTAAACCACTTTCTCCTGATCCATGAAGAATACTTTCTCTCAGTGGAATGCCAGTGAATACTAATTTCTCCGGATGATTTTTAAAATACTTTTTACTCGTTTCGAATCCCAAAAATTGCTTAGTCACAAAAGGAAAACAGAGTCTTGTTGTTAGTCCGGGGACTACATCTGATTCATGTGCAATGATGGGGATTTTACGTAAATGACCTGCGTAAACCACAGGAAAACTGACATAACCTCCTTTGGAAAAAATAAGATCTGGTTGTAATTTACCCAGTAGCCACCAAGCTTTGATAATACCAACGGCCGTCTTAAATAGGTCAGTGAAATTATATAAGGAAAAATACCTTCTCCATTTACCTGCCGGTACGTGATGAAAGGGGACGCCTTGGTCTTGGCTTGTCTTCATCTCGCTTCCTGTTTTTGACCCAAGCCAATAAACGGTGAGACCATTTGTTGATGAAATTGCCTTTTTTTTGAGCTGGGATAGTACGGCGACTAAAGGTTGGATGTGCCCCCCACTGCCCCCGCCGGTAATTACTAGTTTCACGAGTGTGGCGTGAGATATTAAGAAGAATGGCAATAGCGATAGTCTTACTCAGGAGAGAAGAACCGCCATAACTGATGAATGGCAGGGTAAGTCCTGTGTTTGGAAGTATCGCCATGATTACGCCCATATTAATGAATGCTTCGATGCAAATCCAGCTGACAATGCCGGTAGCCAAGTAACGAGCAAAGCGATCAGGAGCATTTTCGGCGATTTTCATACCGCGCCAAGCAATGATGATGAATGCAATAATGATAAGTGTGACGCGAATGAATCCTAGTTCTTCAGCTGCTACAGCAAATATCGCATCTCCCTGAGCTTCCGGTAAGTATGCGAATTTTTGGCGAGAATTACCGAAGCCATACCCGAAAAATCCTCCCGAGCCGATAGCGATGAGAGCTTGTTGGATCTGGTAGCCAATACCGCTTGGGTCACTTCCGGGATTTAAAAATGCAGTAAATCTTTGAACGATATATTTTTTTTGACTCATGATGCTGATAAAAAGCACACTGCCAAATGTTGCAGCACCTACCATATGCCACATATTGCCATTGGCTACGAAGAACATGCTTATCGCAATGAGTCCATACAACAAAATACTTCCAAAATCCGGTTCAGCGATGAGGAAGATGAGGAAAAATCCCACAATGATGATAAAAGGCAGAAAACCTTCTTTCAGGTCACGCAGCCTACCGCCCATCTTATCAAAAAGACCAGCCAGATAAATAATGAAACCGATCTTGGCAATTTCTGATGGTTGTATGGAAGGAAGAAAAGGGATATTCAGCCAGCCACGGGCGATCGTCCCATAATCAGAACGTAAAGGGGTAAAGACGGTTGCAAGAAGTAAAAGGGAAAAAATAACTATAGGTAGACGATAATTGTACCAGAAGCGATAGGGTATTCTCTGTACAATTATCCACGCGATAAGAGCGATAATCAGTGAAGAAAGCTGATTCCAGAAATAATAGTCTGTGGCTTGGCCTTTTGTATTGAAAAAAGAATTAATAGCACTTGCGCTACTGATCATAATCACACCAAAAAGCATCAATCCAAAAACCGTAATTGCCAAAACTCGGTCAAATTTCGCTGCCTCAAGAGACTGAAATTTTTTAGCGACTAAATGTTTTTTTCGCCTGGAGAAGAGTTTTGAAGACATTCAGAAGGAAATACAGAAATGGTTTTAAAATGAAATGATACGTGCCCGCATAACTATACACCGATCCGCCAAGCTTTTTTTTGAAATCAGTAACACCCTGCCAAGGATGATTTTTGCCAGCATTTTCCGGAGCTATCCCCAAGAAGTCATACACATGATATCCCTCACTCTTTGCGGTCGTAATGACATGCCATTGCAGCCCATATGTAGCCATGGTCTCCCTGCTTTTGTTTGCTGAAGCACCATAATAATAAGTGACTGTATCGTCAAAAAATACGGCTAGAATTCCAGCTACAACGGTGTTGTTTTTATATGCCAGAAATAATCGAGCCTGGGATGATAATGTTTTTAAAAGGTTCCGATAATATTCAACATCATGTATTCCAAAATGATCCCGCTTTGCCGTCTCTTCGAGCATCTTATAAAAGTCTTGGAGAGCTTTATCAGATCCTTTTTCTTTTTCAGTAAATACTTGGTACGTCACGCTGTGCTTTTTGGCAATTTTAATATTATACCGACCTTTTGGTTTCATTTGTTTTAAGAGTTCGTGCTCTGATTGTGTTAGGTCCAGTAATAAAGTTGTGTCCGGTTGAGTTGCCAATGATGTTTTTTTAAACCCTAATTTTAGTAATTCTTCTTTATAGGGTTCGTTTTTCTCCCAAGGTGGCTCAACTTTGATATAAAGGCAACGATGTCTGTTGGCAATGTCTAAGAGTTGTGGCCAGAATGGTTTTAGTGACCTGACCGGGCCGCGATTAACGTACAGATAATTATGTCGAAAAACAGTTGGGATGGTTGTCCAGTATAACTTTTCTCCATCTTTTTCAATATATCCCGTTTTTCTGCCTGATAATGTTTTTTGGAAGTTCTGCCACTGCTGACTTTGGAAGAAATTTTTATTTCCCATGATTTTCTTCCTTCATCCTTTCTTTATAACGTTGTAATTGTACTTTTAGCTTATCATGAGCCAAATCAATAGCTTCTTCCACTGTCACGCCCTTGGTTTCCGACATGAACGTTTTTTTGCTCACAATAATTCTTACACTGATGTTAACGAGATTGCTTGAACGCTCTTTGTTTTGGCTGATTTCGATATTAGCGGTGCTGGTATCATCATCCCCGACATTATAATATTTCTTGAGATTCATAATTTTCTTTTCTATATAGTCACGAGCGCTTTCGTTGAGACCGATGCCTTTGCTGTGGAAGTGGATGAGCATAGAGTGAAATTTAAAATGTAAAATTTAAAATGTAGTTCAGAGTTATGGGTGAATTTTGAACCCTTCGATGCACTCAGGGCATGCTTAGAATTTTGGAACTTGAGTTAATAATGTGAACTTCCTCCACCAGCTGTATCCCAAATTTCTCTTGAACAGTCTTCTTAATGTGAGCCGCGAGCATCATAACATCCTTGCTTGTGGCTTTTCCAGTATTGGTCAAGAAATTAGCATGTTTCTCTGATACCTGGGCTCCGCCGATTTGAAAGCCCTTGAGTCCTGCTTGATCAATGAGATAACCGGCTGATGTGTCAGGTGGATTCTTGAAGAATGATCCTGCCGTAAAGCCTCCTGGTTGTTTTTCTTTGCGCCAATTCTTTGTGTCTGCCATCAATTGCTGAATTGCTTCGGGATTTCCCGGAGTGAGCCTGAGCGTACAACTCACTATAAACTGCGGATGTTTCTTAAATTTGCTTTCCCGATAATCAAACTCCAATTCTTTTGGAGATGCGATTTCTAATCGCAAATCATCATTGATAAATGTCACATCTTTGAGTACATCGCTGATAGATGTTTTGTGAGTTTCGGCATTGCCGCGAATGGCACCACCAATGCTTCCTGGTAAGCCAAATAATCTTTCGATGCCGGAGAGTGATTCTTTTTGTGCGTATTGAGCAAGACTTGTTGTATATGCACCGGCACCGACCCGTAATTCATGGCCATCTTTCTCAATAAAATTAATGCTGTTTTTGATCACCAGTCCCCGCATGCCTTCATCCGGAAACAATATATTGGTACCTCCACCCAAAAAAAACACTGTCCAATTATTCTGCTTGGCAGTTTGTAAGGCCTGAACTGCTTCATCTGCGGTTTTTACCTCTACAAAATTATCAGCATTGCCGCCAGTATGAAATGAGCTGTAGAGCTTAAGTGGTACGTCTTGTTTGATATCCATAACAAAAAAGTTCGCGCGCGAATAATAACAGAACTATGAATAATTATGAATCATAAATCGTAAATGAAACTCGGTTCCGTCATGCCGAGCGCAGTCCCAGAGGGACCGGCCTCGGCGAGGCATCTCTTTTTCGTGAAGTCAATATTCGACATTGCAAAGAGATCCCTCGAACTCTCCTTCGCTACGCTCGGCTCGCTTCGGGATGGGTTTAATAATCATTAATGTGTGCTGAAAAGATTGAAAGATAAGATGGAGTAGAGGTAAAACTCGAATGTAATTCAAACCCGCTTCAATTTATGATGAAAAAAAACATGTCCTCGTTGTAACAAACCCTGTCTCAAACGGAATGGTCGGTACCAAAATGGGAAGCAACGCTGGTACTGTACTCAGTGTAAGATATCCTCTTCTCGCAGCAACCTTGCAGTAAAAGAAAAGAATACCTTTATATGGTTCAAGAGATGGATTTACAATGGTTATACAGTGGCACAATTGCAAGCACTGAGTGGGCATAGCTCTAGTAAGCTTCTTCGCCTAATTCATCGTTGGTTGAAGAGTCCTCCTCTACAGAAAAAACCTCTCGTACTTGCCCAATATATCGTCTTTGATGGTAGTTTTGTGTACAAGAGAACAAGAGCTGTTGTTGCACTTATTGATGGTTACAGTGGCAAACTCATTACTTGCCAGTATGGTGTCAAAGAAAATTCGAAATCAGAACTTGTCACATTCTTTCGTCACCTCCAAGTACAAGGCCTCGCACCAATAAGTTGTACTGTCGATGGCAACCCTCACGTCGTGAAAGCATTGCGCAAAGTTTGGCCTACGATTCTTATTCAGCGCTGTAGAGTACATGTACAACGGCAGGGACTTATGTGGTGCAGGGCTTCTCCAAAAACGGCGATGGCACAACAGTTACGTGGCCTCTTCATGGCCCTTCTTACCGTGAAGACTGAAGAACAGAAAACTCTCTGGTTGCAGAAAGTAGAGATATGGGAAAAACGGTATGGTCACGTATTGCACGGACCGGTGCATGGGTGGGTAATGAGTGATCTCAAAAGAGCACGAAGTATGCTTCTCAAAGCCATCCCTTACCTCTTCCATTATCTTGCAAATCCCTTTATCCCTGCTACCACTAATAGAGCAGAAGGATTTTTTAGTAGGTTAAAACGATCATATAAACGTCATACTGGACTTGCTCACCACCAGAGAAAAAACTTTATCCTTTGGTTTTGTTCCTTCTATCAATCTCCCTAAAAAGCACACTTTTTTGACCATTAAACCCATCCCGAGCGAACCCGAATAAATCTGCCAATCAAAATACAATTGCTTAAGAGGGTGAGTTCGAGGGATCTCTTTGAGATGTAGTTTATTAGACTAACGATCAAAGAGATGTCTCGCCGAGGCCGGTCCCTACGGGACTGCGCTCGACATGACAAATTATTTCTTCGCCATCTTCTTCTTCGCCTTCATCTTCATCTCTTCTTTTTTTGCTTCTCCCATTTTTACAATATTCGGTTCGCAATTCGTGCAATACATTTTTTCGCATTCATCACAGACCAGGTCGAGTTTTACACCACCTGCAATACCTGAAGAGACATTGTACAACAGTGCAAGTAAAAGCCCATAGAAAAAGGAAACAATCATGACTATTACTGCTACTACGAATGTGAAGAGTAACATCTCTGTAGGATTGAACATGATATTCTGTACAACAGGCTGACCAGTTTCGGTATACATTTGCAGTGTCAAAGTCAGTCCCTGACTGCCCATAAGCACAATAAATGCGTCCATTATCAGCCCAACAATGATGGTAATTAATCCTGAAAATACAGCATACAGTTTCGCGAGAGATAAAGGCTTGATGCGCACCAATGCATGTGTCATAGAAATTTAAAATTTAAAATTAAAAATGTAAAATTGAGGTATGTAAAATTGAAAATTACTCACAAACAGCTAGACTCAAGCTATATGACTACCACACCTACCGTCAAACCGGTGCGATTGCAAAAGTATTTAGCCGATTGTGGAATATGCTCACGTAGACAAGCAGAAATCTTCATCGAAGAAGGCAGAGTGATGGTAAATGGATCACTCGCAACATTAGGTATGAAAGTGACTGATCAAGACAAAATCTCTGTCGATGGAAAAGAAATTATAACTTCACATAAAGAAAAAGCCGTTTATCTGGTCTATAAACCCAGAGGCGTAACTTCGAGTACCAAGGATATCCATGCAGAGCATTTGGTAACCAGTCTCGTTCCCAGTGAAGAACGTCTTTATCCGGTAGGCAGATTGGATAGAGATTCTGAAGGGCTGATCATTCTTACGAACGATGGAAATTTAACTTTTACCTTGACGCATCCAAGTTTTGAAATCAGCAAAAAATATCATGTCTTCATTGAACCGGATATTACAAATGGAGATGTGGAAAAGTTAAAAAAGGGGATTATTCATGATAGAGAGAAGTTATTGCTCGATGACATTCATATGCTTAACCCTCGCGAGGTAGTAATCACTCTCCATCATGGCAAAAACCGTCATATCCGGCGTATGTTTGCAGCCTTACGTTATGAAGTTATCCGGCTTATTCGTACAAGTATTGGCCCTCTCACACTTGCAGATCTCGCTGGAAAACCCTATCTTCGTCTTACTTCAGATCAAGTTTCTTCAATTGTTAATTGATAATTGTTAATTTTAAATTACTTTTGTGTCTCAAGCCTTTCTTCTCAGCGCGGTTTTTTTCTACCAGGCACTACAAAACTCAGCCTTGCTCAGTTTACCTCCGCCAGAATTGCCCTCAAGTGAGCAAAGCGCTGTGCTTGTAGAAAATCATCAATATGATCCGAAGCTTTTTGGTATCACTCGCGACCGTGATGCTATTGAGCCTATTATTGATGCCAAAGCGGCACTCCTTATGGATGCCAAAACTCAAGCAGTTCTTTATCAAAAGAATGCGTATGTTCGGTTACCAATTGCCAGTATCACCAAGATATTTTTGATCATGGCACTGTTGGACGGTAAACCCGATCTCGGTAAGGTGATTACCGTCGATCAATATTCAGCAGATATGCCAGCATCAAAGCTCTATTTGCGTCCGGGGGACAAGCTGACTCTGCACAAACTTTTGCAAGCCAGCCTCATTGCGTCTGCAAATGATGCGACCATGACTCTCGTACAAGGTGCTTTTGGTGGCGTTGATAAAGCACTTGAAAAAGTAAACAAAAAAGTAACAGACATGGGTTTTATCAATACCCATATCACAAGTCCCTTGGGATTTGATGTCAAAGACAATTATTCTACAGCGTTTGAATTAGCCAAGGCTGCACATGAAGTCGTGAAATCGTATCCGACAATTCTGGATAATACTGCACAGAAGAGAATGGTGGTTACCTCGGAATTCGGTCATGAATATGAAGTGAAGAGTACAAATCTACTCTTAGGCAGTTATTTGGATTTGCGTGGACTGAAAACTGGCACGACCTCAGCTGCAGGGGAATCCTTTGTCTCTATTGGCACCTATAAAGGACGTGAACTGATTACCGTCGTCCTCAATAGTCCCGATCGTTTCCAAGAAACCAAAGTGTTATATGAATGGGCAATGAAGCACTACAAGTTCTAAAGTTCATAAGCAGGACGGTAAAGGCGCAAGATGTTGCGCCTCAACAGAACACAATCTATCTACTCTCGGCATTGTGCTGACACGCATTTTCTTGATATAATAAGTGTAGCTTAAAACAAACAAAATGAATTTTACCGCTCTTCGTGCCGTCGTCCGCAACATCAAGAGTCATGTCAGCTGCCCTAGCTGTGACAATAGCTACTCGAATGATGATATTAGCGTTGTCAGCTCAATTGGCGATCGCTGTATCATCGTAGCTCAATGTGATTATTGTAAGACGTCTATTTTGATCACTGCTAGCCTTACTCCATCTGCACAAGAAGGTGGTGCTACAAGTATCAACACCAATGTGGAACAATTGGATCCCAATCAAATCGTCACTTCCGACGATGTCATGAATGTCCATCAATTCTTGAAAGACTTCAAAGGCGACTTCGGCGATATCATGAAGAAGTAATTCATTTACAATATATATGAGAGCGGTCTCCTGAGGCGACCGCTTTTTTAGTTAGCTCTTTAAAGCCTCCTGAACAATTTCTTGAATTTCATCACTAGGAATCCACGATTTATTGAAGCGCTTTCGTAATAAATCATCAACATTAGCACAATTGTTCTTCAGCAAGCGTAAAGCAGCAATCAAGGCTATACGATCTTTTTCTTTTGAGCGTTGATATGCCTTAATGAGATCATAAACAACATGCGGTTCTACCATTGGCATCAGCTTGTCTCCTTTGAGTCTGCCAACAAAAGCAGTGATAATTTCTCTGCCATCACGAATAGCAGCTACAGTTCTATGCATTCCATCCAATATCTTAAACTTTTCTTCTTCAACACGAATGAGCACAGGAATATCTTCAAATTTTGCATCAGAAAAAACAGTGGCAATGTCAGAACTTGATTGAATCAGTTCACGCAACTTCTTTGGAGACCGTTCGCACATATCAATAATAACCTTATTCCATTCGGGATTTGTGCCAGTTAGGTAAATATCATCGATATTTAGGTCTTCTTTGCTCCATTCGACGCCGGGATCAGTCACAAAATCAGCAATCCAATTCATTCTTGCACCAGAAAGCATTATTAATCGGTCAGTTGCAGACTGATGCTGACCTACTTTTTCAGCAAGATGTTCTGTTAATTTTTCAAGAAATTTTTCGTCTAGAAAATCTGGCATATGAGGTTTTGTAATAATTATTTCGGTCGAGAAAATTCTAATACACCAAAGCTATATTTACCAGAATCAGCTTTACGAAACCACTGATCCCTGAGTCTAAAACCATTGGCCATTGCTAACGTATAGGGCAATTTCACATCCAAATCAGCAAAATCTGCCCAACCAAAATAGATACGACCATTGGCTTTGAGATAACTGCTAACTTCGGCAAAGAACCTTTTTTTCATAGAATTATTGCTATCCCAAAACATCATTTCCACTTCATCCTGTGCCGGATATGCATTGTAGGGTGGATTCCAAACGACCACATCAAAGGCTCCATGAACTTTTTTGAACAAATTAGACTCTCGAAAAGTAATATTGCTTACACCCAATTTGCTTGCATTCTCCTGAGAATTCTTAACAGCTAAAGGATTAATATCTACTCCCAGTCCTTCTTTCGCACGATCAGCCAATGAAAGAATCACAGCGCCTGTCCCACAGCCTATTTCGAGTATATTTTCTTCACGTGACACCACAACATGCTCAATCATCAATTCTGTGTCTAATCCAGTATCATACACACCTGGGTTAACAAGAAATTCTTTTCCTAAGACAGACTTAACTAACTGTCTGCTCGTTTTTCTTTCTTCCAGTCGAGCTTTTTGTTTCTCATAGGCTATAAAATCTCTTGGTTTTTCAATCATGATTTCTCTTAGGAAGAATGAGGATACCAAGAGACGCCCTAGCGATCAAATTTTCCTCTATTGAGTCGACCATGAGTCCGATTAGTTCGCTCATCAACATCTGGAGAAAACGGGTAAACAATATTGGTCGTGTTACCGGCAATATTGGTCAGCATCACAAATGATTTTTCAATATGTACTCTCATTTCTGCATTTGGATGAGTCAATGAAGTAGGAAGTGCACAAAAGTCCAATGCTTGAAAATATTCGGGATGCTCAATGAACTTTTCTACATATGCAGCATTCTTAGGATCTCTCCAGCCAGTATTGCCAGGTACTATACTTTTAGTGACATAAGGACGCGGAGCAGCACCATAATACTCTGCCATGTCCAAAATGAACTCAACATCATCTCTTAAAGTTTCCGGGGTGTCATTGGCATGTCCCACAACCATGAATACCTCTGGTGTAATATTAAATTCTTCTCTTGTGAGTTTGATAGCCTCAATACATTCATTTATCTGATTGTGGCCTTTCTTAATGCTTTTCCACACTTCCTTGGATGTACCATCCACTCCAAAACCAATGGACCATAAACCAGCATCGACCATAAAGGTTATTACATCTTTATTATCACGATAGGTTTCCATAAATGCAGCAGCAGTTGAAAGTCCACGCATCTTGAAGGTAAATCCTGGATTAGCCTTTTTAATGTTATTTACGATAGCAGCAAATTCTTTGAGTTTCTGAGGCGTCTGAAACGTATCAAGATTGGACAGATAGATATCGAAACTACTAATGCCCAACTTCTGTGCTCGCGTAACCATGTACTTCAATTCATCTTCAATAATATTCAAGTTACGATAGCGTTCATTTACCTTGGTTACTTCACCAGTTACAGGGTCGCAAAAGGTCCTATTGGCCGCACAGAATTCACAACCATATTTACAACCCTGAGAAAGATATAAACAAAATTCATGCTCGATATACTGTTTAAAGTCTTCATCAGGAACCTTTTCATAGAAGGGAATAAGTGAAGTTTCTTCTGGTGTTGGGAGAGCACGAAGTTCCAATCCTAAGAGTTTTTTGAGCACAGCGTCATCATTGCCATTGTAGGTATTCGTTGCAAACAATCTACCAAATTGGTTCTCGGTCAAATGATTTTAGGAGGACAAGTAATTGGTGCTTTGCAATGACTACCGGAATATAAGGTGCTCCCACAACATTCACTCCTATGCGAGAATTATCAAAATGAGGTTCTCGTAGATTACCATCTTGGAAATCGATTTCACCACCGGCTTGTAGGATGCGGGAACCAACAGTTGCCAATGATGAAGGCAAATACACATGACCCTTGCCGGATTTGGCAGCCAGACTATGACGCGGTTGATACAAAGAAATTTTGTGCATACTATATTCAGAATTCACATACTATAATAAATCGTAATTAAGTCAACTCGCACATTAACTCCATTTCAATTGATAATTTTCAATTGTTAGTTGATAATTACTTGAGTGCTGTGCCACCATCGACAGAGACAATACTACCGGTCATATACGAAGCTTCAGGACTGGCTAAAAAGTAAACCAGATTCGCCACTTCTTCGGAGGTGCCCATGCGGCCCATGGGATTTCGCTTCATGCCTTCTTTTAAGTCACGTTCATCATGACCATAAGCGTCACGAAGAAGGGGAGTATCTATTGGTCCGGGACAAACACAATTCACACGAACCCCATCGCGAGCGTATTTGAGCGCCATGGTCTTAGTGAACATCACAATCGCTGCTTTGGAAGAACAATATATCGGATCATACATGTCTGGTTTCAGACCTAGCACCGAAGCAGTATTAACAATGCAGCCTTTCGTTTTTAACAAGTAAGGGATCGCCAGTCTGGTTAGCAAAAAGACACTGGTAAAGTTGGTCTCCATGGTTTCATGGAAATCAGCAACCGGCATGGTGGTAATATCTTCCTCCAAAGTCGAAATACGGCCGGCATTGTTGAACACAATATCGATTTGGCCAAACTTTTTGATAGTTTCAGCGACAAGCTTTTGAAGATCAGCTTCTTTTTGCACATCAGTAGCCACAAAGATAGCTTCAGGAATGTCCTTCAATGCATTCTCACCTTTTTTCTGATCTCGCCCAGCAATGACTACCTTGGCACCCTCTTTTGCAAAGCGTTTCGCAGTAGCTAAACCGATTCCGGATGAACCACCGGTGATGATGGCAACTTTATTTTTTAGTAGCATATTTGAGAATTATATGCGGAATTTTAACTTAGAATTTAGAACTTTGCACCCATTCTCCAAAGGATCAGGGCATGCTTAGAACTTGAGTTTAAAAGTGTTTCATCAATCTTGCTCCATACATCTTGAGGTATTCATAGACGACGTATGTGAAGCCATCTTTGTCTTTGAAAAATGTTTCTCTGTTAAATTTTTCAGGTACACATGGTTGCCGAATAAGTTTCACTGGGAAATCCAGAGCAGCTTTGAAAGAGTAATACGAGCGACGCATATGATGTTGATTGGTCACGAGAATGATTTTCTTGGGCAAAAAATCTATAGCCTTCAAAATCCTCAGCCCATTGATGACATTTTCTGGAGTGTTTTCTGATTCCATCTCTAAAATAATACCTTCCTCCGAAACACCTTGTTCCATAGCATATTCCGCCGCAGTTTCAGCTTCACTAAGTTCGATGCCCTTCATAAAAGAAGCATGCTTACCTGTAAAAAGAATCTTTGGTGCCAAGCCCAATTTAAAAAGTCGAGTTGCTTGGTGTGCACGCGCAACACCTGCTCCACCAAAAACAAAGATGAGATCGGCACTTTCCATCGTGTCTTCCTCGCCGAGATAATCCCACAATTGATAGAGTTTTTGGCTTACATTGGCATTCAAAATAGTTTGTTTTAGATCACTAAAAACATCTTCTACCAAATGCTCTAGAGCTGCTGAATCCATTTGATCTACTCTTATCATCGAATAAGGATCTTCATCAAATCCCATCGCTTGTAGAAATTCATTCAGATACTCAAAGCGAATATCTTCCAATTTTTCCTTGGGTTTTACACTCTTAGCAACTTTCTCCAGATAGCTCCGATCAGTAGGTAAATTGGGATGATAATCAGGAGCAGGCATAGCATTCTGTTAATCTCGAAGAGCCTCTTGAATGGCTGCGTTGATAGTATCATCGTAACAAGATTTTTCATATTCTTTCAACGCTTCATCCCCATTGATAAATCTTTTTCTCACAGAGTGAAGTTCCCGCATCAATCTAGTACGGTCAAAAGTTTTTTGTCTTTCATATTCAGATAGCAACACATAAAGTTGGGTATAATCCACAGGAACAACCCATTTTCTTTCTTCAATTTTTCTAAAAATATTGGGTACGAGTGCTGGATCAATATTGATTAACTCTTCTTTGTAGGTTTCTTCTAAAGAAATGCCATTTTTGACATACTGGGACTCGGCATAAAAGTATGCAGTTGTGGCAATGGCATCCTGAGTACGATCCATAAGGGTGGGAAATCTTCCGTAAAAATTATGACGTACCGGTAAACTCGCGTATTCGGTTCTCGCAACAGCCAGAGCCAACCAGAATACACCACGAACTTTCTTGATCTCCTCAAAGCAATCTTTCCAGGTTTTATGTGTCTCGAGTAACTTACAATGTTGTTCGTAACCAGGATTGTACAGTGGTCGGGTGGTGATGATGTCTGACGCCAACCATGGCTCATCAATCAACTCAACATGATTCTGTGAATAATTATATTTCAAATGATCCAAAAAATTCATGCATACCTTCAAAGCCTCATGTCTTGTATCTCTATCTAGGTTTGGATAAGCAGTACCGACAATATTGAGAAGGGGGATAGTCCAGTCGTGATTAGGGCCACCAGCTAAAGCTTCTATTGCTCTGCCTCCTGGATTAACATCGCTTCGTATTCTGTCTAAAAATCTCGGTAATTGTTTGATAGCTCCACGAATATCTTTTCTCATTACTTCTTCAAATTCTCCAACAATATTACCGGCATGCCTGTACGTACTCGACATTTGAGCAATAACAGCATCAACACAGTTTCCTTGCCGTCTCTTTTGTACCTCTTCCTCAAAGTCAAAGATTTTAGCCATGGTTTTTTTAAAAGAATTAACTTACCTTTTTTATTCTTTTGTTTCAATTCCTGTCTCCAGACTACGGATAAAATTCTCATATTCACCATCTCTTAGAGGACAACTTGGCCTACGTCTGATTTTCTGACACCACTCTTCGTACTTCTTGCGCATCTCTTTGTAATGCTCTAAAAGCTTTTGTCGTGTAAGTCCCTCTCTGACATTGCCAAGATAGTGTGCTGAGTCAGAAGCATAGCCACAAGTAAGGAATTGACCATCTGAATCGATACTAATTCCACGCTTAAAATAACTGCATGTGCCCTCTGCAACAGAACTATGACTACCTGTATCTGATTTTTCTGCAGCAAGCCTACTGAATATTTCTAAATTTCCATCTCCAACAAGTTCCGACCAATTTCTGTAAATTCGCAGTTTTCCCTCCGGCATCGGCACATTAGCAATAAATTGCATATCATCGCCGGCAAAGTTTCTCACAGTATCCAGTTCATCAACATTGCCTTTTTGTATTGTCACATTTATTGCCAAGCGGACTAATTTCCTACCGTCACGCAAAATCTCTTGAGTATTCTTGTATGTATCTCGCAGTATCTGAATATTTTCCAAAATTCTGGTGAGTTTGCCAATCCAAGTCAATTCCCTATAGGTATTCGGATTGAGAGAATCAAGACTAACAAGGACGGTGACATCATGATCCCTAAAGAATTCAGCCTGTTCTTTATTTATACCAAATGCTGTCGTAAACAGTATAGTTCCCATTCCTTCCTTGTACGTAGATTCAATTACAGGGCTCACTACATCTTTAAAATTCTTTGGTGAAGTCGGTTCACCGGCACCTATAATTACTAGTTCCCTGACGCCAATATCTGCAGCAATTTTTAAAATATTTTTCCTTTCATCCAGTGAGAGTGTCTGACCCATCTCACGATTGCGTCCAGGTTGTGCGCATTTCTTGCAACTGAAAGGACAGCTGGTCTCAAGATTCATCATCAGATACTGCGGACATTTATCAGTTTCCAATTGTTCTGTTTCTTCACGTATTTCAAAATATTCCGGCATGCCTTTCAAAACTTTAGTCGGTTTCTTGCCCACTCTACTACCATCGTCTCCTACAAGATTTTCCCTTGGTGCCATAAACTAAAGTTATTAAAAAATATACAATAAATGCATATTTTTACTCTATTTCCCATGGTAAATCAACATAGCAAGTCGAAATATTAAAACAGCCTATCACTTTTGATTTATTGTCCCATCAATCATTTCCTGCACATATGTTGAGAAATAGCCACGATACTTCTTTTGTAGAGCTTTTTGCTTCCAATCATCACCAGTAATGATATGACGACAATCCACACTGCCACAGAAACACTTCATTTCAGTGCAAACGACATCGTCCGAGTTCACATCAGTCATAGCATAATCAAAAGTTAACTCTTCCCCTGGCTCAATATCTCTCATAGCCACCAGAACAATTTGTCCATGAAATCCACAATTGGGGTTACATGAATGATTCACATTAAAAATACCATCCAGTTGCTCTCTTTCTGTGGTGGTTGGACAGATATGAAATCCACTATCTACTTGAAAACAATGATCCTTGATAGACTGATAAAATTCTTCTCCGAGACGAACATTTTCTACTATTTGCCCACCTTGAACAATAATACTTTCATCCTTTGAGATAGGCGCATTGGCAAAAGAACCTACTCCTTTTTCACCTGCGTTTCTTATTGTTACTTTTGGGTTAATCCAAGACAGCATAAATTACTTTCATTTAGTTAATAGATGGCATAAACCGTATTCATATTCTCCTTTCACTATTAAATGATATCGGGCTTTAGCCATTCACTACTCTAGCGTCGAGTATATGGCACGCCATAAACCTGAGCGAAGCGAGTGTAATATAGCAGTGAACTATTCGCTACGTTCAAGTTCACTGCACAAACCACTATGTATTCTAATACAGTAAATAAACATTCTCATG
>Ga0209641_10001165_pt1 | contig 23673 bp, 22 predicted proteins | sample RifCSP16_1_FD_184022 | JGI IMG/M metagenome (GOLD analysis project Ga0209641, IMG submission 184022) | Soil microbial communities from Rifle, Colorado - Rifle CSP2_sed 16_1 (SPAdes) (version 2) | ecosystem: Environmental > Terrestrial > Deep subsurface > Rock core/Sediment | place: Rifle... | reverse complement strand
AGTTCCTTCGCCAGGCCGTTGTCGCTGCGAGCCCCCATCACCACGTGCGCGCCGCTCGCATGGAATGACCGCACGATGGCAGCCCCAATCCCCTTCGTTCCTCCCGTCACGATCACCGTTCGTTCTTTTCCCATGTTGAGCCTGGATATCCAACGCGGCTTTTCATATACTCATGGCCGAAAAACCGCCATCCACGGCGATCTCGGCACCGGTGACAAAGCTCGCGGCGTCAGAACACAACCAGAGGACTGCCCCCACGAGTTCACGCGGTTCCCCGAATCGGTTCATCGGCGTATGATCGAGGATCGCCTGGACCCGATCTGGTATGAGGAAGTTTTTCTTACTCCATTCTGTCGGGAAGAAGCCCGGGCGCAATGCGTTGACCCGCACTCCCGCGGGTGCCCATTCGCGCGCGAGGTTTTGCGTCAGATTCTTGACACCGGCCTTTGCCACGGAATAGGCGAATGCCTTGGACAGTGGCGGCCCTGCCGAGGCCGATGAGATGTTCAGAATAGTCCCCTTCTTTCGCTTGACCATGTACGCACCAAAGACCTGACAGCCGAGCATCGCGCCGGTCAGTTGCACTCCCACGATGCGGTTCCACTCTTCAACCGCGATCTCCAGAAAGGGCGTCGGCGCGTTCATCCCTGCCCCGTTGATCAGGATGTCCACATCCCTGTATCGCCTCAGGATCTCATCCAGGGCGCGCTCAAGGTCCGCCTTCGCGGTCACGTCCACCTTGATCGCTATCGCCTCGCCGCCCTCCGCTGTAATCTTCCCGGCTACCTTTTCGGCACTTGCCAGGTCAATGTCCAGCAGCGCAACTTTCACGCCGGCCTGTGCCAACGCGGCCGCCATCTCGCTGACTAGATATCCCCCAGCGCCAGTCAGCGCAGCCACTTTACCCGGGAGCCCAAAAAGTTCAGTCAAATAGTCAACCATACTCCCCCGTAAACACACCCAGCGGCTCGGCAGGTTGACATTAATACCCCTGACTCAGCCGCGTCAGCCGATGCCGCGTTGGTCCATCGAAGTCGTTTACGAACGGAATACGCGTCCGGAACACCCTCGGGCCATTGGCCGTCGTGATGAACGAGAGGTAATATTTGTGCCAGGGGCACGTTTCATCCACCAAATGTACATCTTTAGGATGCCAAGGATAATGCTCGAACTCCAGGACCTCTCCCCCTACCAGCACCTTCCGTTCCCGGTTGCAACAGTAGAACAAACCGTCCTCTTCCATCTGCCGCCGTAAGAACTGGAAATAACCCACAAGAGAGGATGTCGTCATTTCCTGCATAGACGCGATGTTGATCGCAACATCGTAAGTGAGCTGAGAAGCTTTGCTGAGGTATTCTGCGGGACAGTATACGAAATCACACTGGGATAAATCGATCTCTCCGCCACTGAAAACCGACTCGTGGACGTTTTGGGGGTGAGCCTTCTGACAGTAGTAGGCCTGGAATACCAAGATCTTTCCGAGATCAACCAGAACAATACTTGAATTGGGGAATCTTTCCTTGAACAGGGACGCAAGGAATCCGTAGCCATCTCCAATCATGATAACTCGTAGCTTTCCTTCCCGTTGAGCAGGCGAAAGGTGTCGTTCGATGAGGGCCAGGGTGCATACTTGTCGGAAAGCATCCTGCGCAAAGGACAAGCCAATCCGCCGGCAAAGCGGCCGGGCTATCCTCATGATGCGTATCACATCCCTTCGGTTGGGCAGCATGAAAAGGTAAGACAGCATGCCGAGGAAGCATAGAATCTGATACGGGATCTTCCGTACTTCAAGGTCGCCAAAACCGTAGCCTGCTACCTCAACCGGGAGGCCCGTCTCGTCTAAGCTAAAGTTAAGCTTCTCGCTGTATTCCTTCCAATGGGAAGAAACCTGTTCATCTACTGAACTTTCTTTCAGGTAATACAACCCATATAGAGTCTTGATTAACTCGGAATTTGCCATGTCAGCACTGCATCCTAATGCGTCTAGTACTCATCGCCCCCGATGCGCTTTTGAGCCATGCTCCTTAACAAATCGAGAAGGAACTCTACCGACACCAATATATCCACCTTCCGTTACTACCGCTCCAAACGCTAGGACACCCCAAGCCCGAGAGGATATTTCACTTTGGTATACAAATTCTGTTCATTTCGCCGACTATGTAGCACCAATCCATTGATCTCTAGCAGTTTCCCAATCTCCTTAGCATCTTCGCGCTGTTCATTCATTTCCACAAGAATGCTGCGGAGCTCCCGCGACCCCAGTAGTTCTTGCGAGCCCCTCAAAACCTGGTACTCTATCCCATCCACATCGACCTTCATGTGGTTCGGCCGCGGTAGGCTAAACTGCCTCACAAACTCGTCGAGCCTATAACTCAAAGTCGGCAACATAGCAACTGGCTGGAATTCTCTCCCGCGATGGTCGACGGGAACTCCTAAAGCATGTAAAGCACCGCCAGGGCTAAGGTTTTGATAATTGAACGCAGTTACGGACGTCTGATCCGATAGAGCCACCTGTAACGGAACAATAGCCTCACTCGCGCCATTCAAGCATACATTCTTACACAACTGCGGAAATGTCACGAATCCCGGCTCAAAGGCATAGATCTTAGTCTTGGCGCCAAGGAAGTGGAAAGCAATCAATGAGTAGACACCGACATTCGCACCGATATCATAGAAAACATCCCCCGGCTCAAACCAGCTTTCGATCCATTCGACTGTACCCGGCTCCTTACCACACGAATGTAACCTAACATCATTTTCAATCCACGAATCAACACACATGTAGATGGGAGATCGCCCATAATCCATTCTGCGGACCAAGGCGGCCTCTTCACGAATCCGAAGCCAGAGTCCTGTGGGGAGCAAACGAGTGACCCCTACGCCCAACTTAACCACTCTCCTAACTAACCCCTGCCACAATCGGCCTAAACGAACTGTATGCATTCTACTTCCGCGATCAGTGGAATAGCCTTCCACGGATGTAGTCAACACCGCGAACAATAAGGGAGGGCACATAGTTGGAATCATCGCGAGTTGAAACGACTATGTCCGGGTTACTATCCGTGTCTTCTGACCGAGCGACGTACAGAGAAGTCTCGGCCGTCCCCGTATCGGGGTAGTAACATTCCTTTGGAAGGAAGCGATTATGCCATCCGCCCAGTTGCACGTACCGTTTCACAATAAGAAGCCTCCCGACCGGGATCGCCTTGCACACTGCATCGAGCATCTCGTCTATGTTCAAAACTATATAGGGAACCCAGTGATTGTAATGCCACTGACACGACTGTTCCGGATCAAGCACCGTGGCGCCCTTGTCGCGTGTCCGAATCCTGAGAATGGTAACTTCATTCGAGATCGACAATAGGCGGGAAAGATACTCGAAAGGATCGGGCTGATGATGCACGACGTCCCGGGCCCAGATCACCGCCGGACGGACATTGGCGGCGATGACGTCCGACAGGTCCGGTTTGCACAGTTCGAAACAGCCCTCCGGATACTTTTTGCGCGCTCGCTCGATGGCCGGTAGGGATATGTCAAAGCCGCGATACGTAAACTCTGAATGATAGCGCCGTAAGTAGCGATACAGCTCGCCCGTGGCGCATCCGACCTCGACAAACTCACGGCCGTGGATTTCACCTTTGTTGTCAAGAAAAAGTCGGAATTCGTTAAAGTTTTCATAGACGCGCCGTAGCCTTGCTAGGCTATAGTGCGCCCTTGCGTCAAACAGATCGGCATGGTCCAGTTGTTGCCAGGCTTCCCTGAGTTTTTGCTCGGACATCTATGAGTCCTTAAACGAAGTGACAAGGCGAGCATAGTGCCCTTGGCGTCCTATCAGCTCTTGGTGACTTCCTTCTTCCACGACACGGCCCGCGTCCAGAACTATGATTTTGTCAGCATATCGCACCGTGGATAGGCGATGCGCAATGATGAGCACCGTCCGATCCCTTGACGCATTTTCGATCGCTTCCTGGACAAGTTTTTCCGAGATTGAATCGAGCGAACTCGTAGCTTCATCCAGGATCAATATTTCTGGGTCATCCAGTAACGCGCGCGCGATGGCAACCCGCTGCTGTTGGCCCCCGGACAGTTTCATCCCCCTTTCCCCGACTACAGTCTCGTAACCCTCCGGAAGTTCTGAAATAAAACCATGTGCGTTCGCAATCTTTGCCGCCTCGACGACCCGATGCATTGAATGGCCGTTTCTCCCAAAAATAATGTTGTCCGCAACCGTGGCGTGGTAAATAAAGGGGTCTTGGCTGACAAAGCCAATCCTGCTCAACCAGGTGTCTACCTTGAACTCTTGGAGCGACACGCCATCTATCAATATCCGGCCACCGGTAGCCTCATAGAGTCCAAGGATCAGGTTTATCAGGGTGGTCTTTCCTACTCCAGATGGGCCTACTATTGCAGTAACCTTTCCCTTCTCAATCGTAAGATTCAAATCATCGAATAGGATTTGTCGGTCCTCATAGCCGTAGGAGACATTTTCAAGGTCAATACTCTTTTCAAAGCTAGTCAATGCTTCAGTCCCATCCTTGCGCCTGGGCATTGGCCCAGTAAGCTCGTGATATACTGACTCTGCCTCGGGGACCGCCCCCAGCAATTCCATCCGCATCCGGCCTAAGTTGGTGACAGCAGGGAGAAGCTGAACCAGAGCCATAGCAAAGACCCCGACCTTCGGCAGTGCCGTGCCAAAACCCTGCGGACTCATAAGACGCAAAGCCAAAAGCAGGCCGAGCAGGAGGGCCACTGCACTGAATTCCATAAGGCTCTTCGGCACGGCAAGCCAGATCATATCCTTTGCGTACAGTCGGCTAAATATATCGTTCTCCGTCCGAAACCGCTCGAGCCAGTACTTTGCAGTCCGATACGTGCTAATGTGGCGAATCCCGTTTAGGAACTCGTTTGTGATTACCGTCTGGGCCGCGCTCGCATTCGCCCGGCCCTTCCCCAGGTGGTATGACACGCGTGCCGAAAGGCGATGAATGACAAGATAGTAGACGATTGCAAGAATTGCCAAGGCAAAGGTCACAAGTGGAGATACGAAGAAAAGAACGAAGATAATCGCTAGAATCTTGAGAAGTTCAGTACCCATCTGAGGAACGCGCAGCAGCAGCAGGGCCACTTTGTGAGGAGCGGTCAGAGTATTGTAAATCAAATTGCCTTGCTTGCTTTTGAGGAAGAATTCGTAACGGGCATCGGCATACCTCTGCATCATCCGGTTTTTGACATCGTAGAGAACCCTCCCACTCGCGCGTGCAATCAGGCCTTCTCGGAGCGTTGTAAGAGCCGCTTTTAGTCCATACAACCCGACTAGGAATGCGCACGCCGCAACGATCGGATCCGAAACTGGAAGGAGCTGAACAGCCTCCGTGATAAATCGAAGGATTCCACCCGCCTCCTGCGCCGACTGGCCCAGAATAGATGAGAATACGGGGAAAAAAGCGGCTAGGCTTAAACTCTCTACGACAGACGCACAAAGCATCACAATCAGAATTCCGCCGTACAGGTATTTATACGGCCTTAAGAAATACAACAACACCTGATATCGCATATACCTCAACTTCTTAGGCCTTTAATTCTTGGGATTTCGCGCCAGCATTGGCAAGCAGCCACTCAGCCAACTCAAAGTCCTCCTGGCTGTCGATGTCCACACTTCGGCTACGTGGCATCTCGAAAATTGCGAAGCGGCCGACTTGAAACTGATTATCAAAGGTGTCAAGTATCGAGCGTCGAACAATGTAAACCGCCCCATTCAAGGCATACACCTGAGGTGAGTCTTGCCGTCGGAAGCTGTTGCGCATCAGTGGCGAGCATGGGCGAACAAAAGGGGCAGACCCCGGGACTATTTCCACCATGTTGAAGTACGGGCTGTCGTGTGATACCACGGCCGTGGCACACATGTCCGCCTCAAGCTCCCTGAAACGGAGGATACACGCGTCGATGTCGCTCCCTGTCCGGAGTGGCGAAGTGGGCTGTAACAGTCCTACAGCACTAATCGGGTGAGACTCGATCCGCTCCCAGCATTCCTCAGTGTGACGAACTGCCAGCCACACTGAGGCCTCGTCGCTTGCCAGGTCGGGCGGACGAAGAAACGGAACCTTGGCACCTGCTCCCCGCGCAACTTCGGCAATCCTTGGATCGTCCGTTGAAACCAAAAATTCACCAAGAAGACGACTTTCCCGCGCAGCGCGTATTGTATGAGCGATGAGCGGCGAACCACCAAGTAGTCGGAGGTTCTTTCCAGGCAAACCTTTTGACCCACCCCTCGCTGTAATCACTCCCAAGACCATCTTGCCTTCAAACCATCCCCTGCGAGGATCCGTGTATACGTACCTACGGTGTGGTTACCCGGTGACGCAATTCTGTCTGGTCCGCTCTCTTGATTGCATCAGCGTTGGGATTCCGCTCCTTCCACTCCTGCTCGTACTCGGCGATGCGCTTGTAGTCGAACCTCATCATCAGTTCACGTAGGCCGTAAAGCTCCACAGCGTCAAAGACCTCTGAGATCACTGCGGTTACATCCGTCGCGTCGCCAAGGTCGAGGAGAAACTTCTCGAGGTCGCCATCATACTGCTCTAGAGCCCGGTCTTTGTAAACATGGTACCAGAGGGATCCCGGATACGGGGTTGCAAAGAACGGTTTGACCACGATCCCGAGTTTCTCCCATGCTGTCATGTTGTCCCGAAGGGAGTCGAAATCCTCACTCGGGAAGCCGATGATCTGATTCGGAATCGGGCGGATGTCTGCCTCCATGGTCCAGAAGAATGACCGAATGTTCGTTTCCGGGGTTGCCCCCTTTCCCAGACGTTTCATAATCTGTGGAGAGAACGATTCGTATCCATAGACAAGATGCGAGCAGCCTGCCTTACGCATCAACGCAAGGACCTCACGCGTACAGAGGGTCGCATGACTGGTGCCACCCCAGTGGATACCTCCACATGCTTCATCATGCTCTACCCCGTCGCGCACGCAACGGGGCTGCAGTCCCTCGGCAATCCACAGTTCACAAATTCCCTTCATCCACGTCCGTCGTGAATACTGATCCATCGTCATGAGGTTTTCGTCCAGGAACCCCACGAAATCAATCCCGTAGCGTTGCCTCAAATACTTGACCATGTTCACGATGTAGCGAGGGCTGTGGTAGCGAATGTTCCTCGTAAACGAGCCGGGGGCATCGAAGAGCACATCCCTTTCGCCCTGCTCGTTCTTGATATACTTCATGTCACCGCTGATGCCCAAGTGAAAGCAGAACTTACAAACCAGCGAACAGCCATACGACGCGTTGATGTCAAGCCTGCGGCGAGCCATCATCCCCTCTTCGGAATAAAGGGCTTGGCTATTCGGAAAGTAAACTTCCTCCAGCGGAAACAGGTCGTAGGCGGGATACGGAAGCGTATCCAGGTCTACCGAAAGCCTGCGCTGCTCAGTCATCTCGAGGCGGCCGTCCTGGGTACGGTATATAACACCCGGAATTTTCTCTGGCTCGACGCGTCGGGCATCCACCTGGGCGAGAATCTCGTTAAAGGTAACGAACGCCTCTCCCACGACGCCAATGTCAATTTGGGGTAGGAGCCGCATAATGTCACGGGGCATTGAGGTCACTAGGCCACCACCGACGACGAGGAGCGCATTTGGCGCGTATTCCTTGCTAAGTGTGCAGAGGTTCTTTACATGGCCATACGTCGTGGTAATACCGCCTGCCGCGATCACGTCCCAGTCATCAGCCTCTATGGCTTGGCGCAGCACGTCATCTCCCAGGCGCCAGGCATTCGCGTCGTAGACCTGCACGAGGTGTCCTGCATTCATGGCCAGCGATGCCAGCACTCCCATGCCGTACGGTACGTGGCGAGGGACATCCTTCTCTCGAATCACCGGGTTAATAAATAGAATCTTGGCCATCACCAGCCTCCGTAGTATGCGCAGGCCACACTCTGCACATCGAAAGGAATTCAGGCAACGCCATCCAGTGGACTCCCGGCCCGAAAAGGACGCCGCCGCCTGTGCAATTATACGTCTCGCAGGTGACTCGCTGGGCCATCTCCAAGAATGCGTCTCGGTACCACAAGTACGCAGGGTCTGTGTAGAACTCTAGCCCTACGTGGGGATTGAAAATGCGAACGAACACCTCATCCAGTCGATCAGGACCAACGAGAGCAAGGATCTCCTTGTAATACTGAGTCTTGATATAAGGAGTATCTGAATAATAGCCGAAGTCCATTCCGACAAGGCCAACACGCTTCATCCCCAGGACTGCATGCGCAAATACCCAACAGGCTGAGCCGACGTTGCCTCCGGCGTTAACGCATGGTAGACCATTGAGGGTGTGAATCTTGCGAGTTAGGCTTTCCTCGATGTCGTAATCGTCGTACATCGGATTCCACCAGTACGCATCCATGCCTGACTCAACAATGCGCTGCACGACGGCTTTCGACGCGCTTGATGCTACCGCAATACGTATCCGTGGGCCATTCTCGTTAACCAAATACATCAGTTCTCGGTTGCGGCGCAACTGGTCTTCGCCGAACTTCGGATCCATATCTTGACGGGCAAAGTAGTCGTCCCGAGCAAGCGCGCCTTCATTGAGACCAGCGTCCCCGAACCAGCGCACGATACGTTCAGCATGTGGATCTAGCGTAACCACGAGATGGGGCACGATCCCGTTGCGAAGACACAAAGACATCGCCGAATCGGTGGCCAGAATCGCACCGTTGAACCCCGACTCCTTTATGAGTTTGACGAAATCGTGTCGGTGCACGGAAGGCCCAGCGGCGATCACAAGGGCGTCGAGCCTCTCCGTAAGCGGCGCGTCCTGCAACGCCGCGATGCTCTTCGCCTCCGCAATCATGGGGGCATTCTCCCGGGCATTCGCAAAGCCCATCTCGGTCACCTTCTCCAGGGTGATCCTGTCCAATCTTGCCGCGATTTGCCGTCCCAGGATACCAGAGGTTTGGGCAGTCACCGCCTGTACATTCGCTTCAGGATCCAGCTTCGGAGGCGCCATGGTCCTCATCTCTCTCCGTATTACTCACGCCGTAGAGGAACTTCTTCTTCGCAACGAAAGCAATACTGCCACCGAGTCGCTTCAACGCTTCGCGCTCGAACTGGCTGGTCAAATCTTCAGTGGCGTCGTCGACCACCACTCGTTTACGGGGTGTAAAGTTGCCTCTCAGCACCTCCGCCATGGCCTAGCTCCTTCCCAAAAATCTACGAATCTATTGGCTCGCTGCCGGAAGACCTCCTGGGCATTCATTCGGGTTATCTCCGGTACAGGTCAGTATCGCTCACACGCCATCGCCCACAGGAACTATTGCTTGGTCGCCCCTGCACTGAAGTCCAGAACTTTGTCTGCGCCCCACCTTTCCGCGTACCTCGTGTTAGCTTCTCGAATCGCCGCATCGCGTCCGTATCCCCTGTCGAACGCCTCAAGCAACCATCGGATGTATGTGCCCACCCTTTCTCCGGCTTGACCATCATGAAAGGGGTCGATCTGATCCATCTTGTGTGAAAAATCACCCAGTCCCGGTTCACTAGTCCGATCCGACTTATATCGGCGAAGCGCAGCCATCATGCGTTCTACATCATCAAATACCACCCTTTCGTAAGCCCACTCATAGAATGGAAAAGGCCGCTGACGTGTGAGATCGAGGTGAATTCCGCGCCCTCCAGCTGCAACCGCTTCAGTTACAGCAGATGAGATACCGACGCCTACGCTAATGTCCGCTGCACGAGACGCATCCGATGGTGAACGACCGAAGACATTGGTCAGATTCAACCATCGGCCAGTCATCTCCGCCTTTTTCATGAGGTTACGGAGCTCCGGTAATTGCTCAAGGATAGTTGGTTTCTTTGACTTGTTAACAACACCAATCTCTGGGTCCTCAAGCACCCACTCAAGGAACACCCTATAGAAGGTACCGATCATAGCCCGCGAAAAGATCCCACCCCACCAGAAGGCATTGTCAAATAAGGCAACAACAAAAGATACACCCTTTGCAGCTAGAAGTTCCCTCACGTCTAGGCGAGGAGGGTTAAATCTCCATGCGCTATCATAGGGAAAACCGCATATGATGATCGATTCAATCCGATTCCGGTTCTTCCGAGCATGAGCGGCACCTCGGCCGTTCCACGCGAAGTATACATGATCCGGATGATGGCCGAGAAACCCCCAACCCCATGAATCGCTCCTTTGCCGCCCGATATGAATCCCACCTACCATATCAAGGGCTATCGCTTGGGCCACAGGAACGAGACCCCCCTCATCCATTTCCAGATGAATCTTGATGTTTAGGGCCTTGTACACTGAATACCAGTATCCCACCTCGCCTAGGAGGGTTGCTACTGCGTCGTTAAACCAGCGATGGGTAGGAGTCACCGATTCAATGTCGTTAAGGGCCTGTCTCCACTGCTTCAACAGAGATCGACGTCCTTTATTGGGATCACAGGCCTGTTTACCATCTAGGCTTACAGACGCGTTTCCGAGACAGACCCACCTGAAGCTCATTCTTTCAATCTGCCCAACGAGGTCTTTTCGAAATCTCCTATTAACCGGAGAAAGCCGGTCGAAATACACTAGGATACGGTTGGGATCTATTTGGCTTTCCGGGTACCAAAAGATATCTGAACGGCGCGAAAGATCGATTCCTTCGACATAATGAACGGCAATGGTAGGGTCATCTAGACTTTGGACGGAGCACGAAGCACCGTCCCGAACCCGCCCGTTCACTCCTTCCGCCAATTGGTACAGACTATCCCGCACGCCTCTCGCCCATAACCGAGCCTTGGTCAAGAATGTCCGTGGGGCGCCGAGTACGAGACGAACCTCCTTGCTCGGCCACACGTCCTGTAAAGCTTGACCCAGGTAGTGGTGGTCATGCCAGACCACTTCACGCTTTTCTGGAGCCCGCCCATTGTGAATGCACCATTCCATGACGCACAGCGCACGTAGAGCAGGGTATACTTCAGTATTTATCCTTTTCTCAAAGTAGAGGTGTAGTCGTTCAGACCGCAAAACCGCACGAAGTGCTTCATACTGGGGGAAAAGGGATATTCGCTCCCCCAACTCTACGGCGGTCTTACTAGCGAGCCTTTCAGCCTGCGTGCGAAGCGTTTCCCCCTCTTCTGTCCGCATATCTGCCAGAAAAAGAGGAGGGGGCTTCGAATGATTGCTGACTACCCGTACTGTCTCCCATTGAAATAAGGGATGGCCCATGACCTGCTGCTTCGTTCTATCTCTTGGTTCCGACAACAATCGCAAACTTCATATCTACGAGTACGTCTCCATCATCGGTGAACGTCGCTCGGTATGCTTCCCGGACTACGGATGGCATATCCAAGTGCATCTGCATAATTTTTTGCTGGCGGGAAGGCGGCAAGCCGCTGTTTTCCAGCCAGTTCCTAATACTGACCTGCGGTGAAATATGAATTCTTGTCCGGATATCTAAGAAACCGGCCCGAGAAAGCAGGTCCTCGAGGGTTTCGGGAAAGAACGTCAGTCTTTCCTCCTTGAGGCGGAACATCTCAGTATACCAATCTCCAGTAGCCTTCGATGGTGGAACCCCTTCGGATAAGACAAATTTCCCTCCTGGCTTCACGACTCGATGGCATTCCCGGGCCGCCTTGTCTATGCCGTCGATAAGCTCGTGGAACACCATTCGGGCAAACACCTTGGAAAAATAGTCCGCAGGAAACTTCATTGCACGGATGTCTTCAATCTCGAACGTACAGTTTTGTCTCCGAGTTGTTTTCAGCCCATCCATCATTTCAGGCGATATGTCTATCCCGATGACCCTCGCTACGTGTGGAGCCACAGCGTTTGCAACCAAGCCCGTCCCCGTACCCCCATCGAGGACTACATCTGTTGGTTGGAGCTCTCCCGCTTGAACTACCAATTGAAGATAGTCGTGCCTTGAAGCCCACTCAAGCTTCTCAAAACTACCTGCACGCTTAGCCCAATGCTCCCTAACCTTTTCAATATCGCTCATTCGCTAAAAGCTCCTCTGGGAAAGCCTATGAAAACGTCTCGCCCAACCACAAACCGTAGGCAGCCCACTTGCTTTACGCATTAAACCGATCGTCCCTTCCTTTTAATTACTTCCCGACGGATCCGCCTCCTTAGAGAACGCCTCAGGGTGCCTGACCCATCCCGGATCCCAGTTGGTCGGGTCTAATGGATCCAGGGGAAATCTTTCCACACCCTCTCCGACATCGCACCACCGCTTGAATGCCTCCCTCAACAACTCGCTGCTGGTTATCTTCTTGATTGCGCTATCGAACATCTCCTGACTGTGTACTCGGCCATCAAGTCCCAAACCAAGCTGTGCGATCTGCTTCCCACCAATCCATTCACAAAGATACAAATCCTCTGGCTCAATCTTCCTCCTCCACCTCCCGACAGGCGCCAACCAGCCAGTCTCCTCCTTGAAAGTCAACGACTCCCCCGCGTCCCATTTGTTCCCCATGTGATCTGTATAGTGTTCCTGCTCCAACATTTCAGGTACAAACTCAACCTCCAGAAACCTACACAGCCTTCTTAGCTCATCTTCCGTATTCATCTTCAATTGTTCAAATTTCACTACATACACCCGACCAGGGTACTGCAATCGATAGCGAAATGCGTGATTCACGGCATCAACGACGTTAAACAAGGCAATTAGATAGTCGTTGCCCGGGGCGATAGTTGAGTACTTGAAGGAGGTTACAACATCTCGTGGATCCCTCAGAATGACGATCACTTTACCATTCGGACACATGCGAAGGAAATCCGGGATTCTCGTCCAAGCGAGTGCTTCCTTATCTCCCAAGATCCGCTTTTTCGAGTGAGAAAAGATATTCCTCACAATACTCACGTACGCTTGACCGTAGCTCAGCTTGCTTCTTTCCAAACGAGCAAGGCATTCTCCTTGATCAAGTTTAATTTCAAATCTGTTATATAAACGATACGCCATATCGCTAACTAGGCGCTTCACGTTCTCAAGATCAGAAATCGGGTCATATCGGTGGTAACAGAATCGGAAGAAATTCACGGAATCATAGCTAATCGCCACAGTTGGATGGGCGCTGAGCATTCTAGATAGAAGAGTGGACCCGGAGCGCATTGGGCAAGTAATGAAAATAAAGCGGTCTGCCAACGCGTCAGCATTATTATCCGACATCTCCTCTCCTTTGCGCCCCCACATTATCATGCAGCATGCACCTGCCTGGGCGTTCACATGCGGAAACACCAATCTTTGACAAGACTCGAAAGGGCCTTTGCCTCGTTATCGCACAAATGGAAGTTTCCTAGGCACACCATCGATGTTCGCAACGATTGCATCGACAACAGGATCAAAAGAAGTACGATCTTCATCGTTATTAAGCACAAGGTGTGGGCTAGCCGGTGGTATAAACTTTATGTCAACTCCTACCACGTTCGACAATCCCCCTTCCAGCGCCCTCTTGTATATTCGCTTCGTGTCTCTTCTCAGTAGTGTTGCGAAGGACGCCTCAACTAAGACCTCTATGTATTTGAAGAACGCTGTACGATTGAACTCTTGAACCTCATGGTGGATAGTCGCGCCACAACAAATGACATTAATGCCTTGCGACTCAAGAAGTTGACAGAGGCGTGCGATTCGGTGGCCATTCTTGCGCCTATCTTCCGGAGCAAATCCTAAGTCGTTGCCCATAGCTCCGCGAAAGTCATCTCCATCCAAGAGAAAAAGATTAGGCATTCCAGGCTTTAGATACTTATAGAGAGCTTGGCCAATCGTGGTCTTGCCCGCCCCAGAAGGACCGCAAATCCAAATGACCATATCCTAAATCCTCTTTTAAGCAGTCGTTATCCTGATCTCGTGGCTTGTTATGTTCTGTGAAAAAAATACTCCGAAGAACACATGATTCGAGAAGACGTCTTGGGTCATCCCATTGTTGACTCTTCAGCCTCGCTGCGACTTAGACGCACCACATGAGAAAACCCCCGACGGTCATTTGTGGCTATGCCTATGTGGTCGACATCATCCCAGTCAAAAGTGTCTGCATGGAATAGATAAGTCCAGGAGCGGAAGGGCTCTTGGAAGTCCAGATTATCGTGATGGTATGCCCCGGAACGGGTCTGGATGGCCAGAAAAGGCTGGGGTCCAAAGCTTGGTTCGCTGCACTCTATAATAAGCCGTTTCCGCATAGAACGCGCATCAGAGTCCACTCTGGCATTCAAGATGTTTCTCTCTGGGGGTTTGTAGTCGCCGAAGATTACTTTGTTGAATGCCTCCCTCGCCTCGCAATACCGGAAACCCACGTCAGGATAATCGGTCGCCACGCTTGCAAGCATTCTTTGGAACTCGAGGACGTTTTTGCCTACATCTCGAAAATCGTGATCAGCGAACGAAAGAAGCGTGGCGCCTTCTCTGCCCGCTCTCTCGAATGCCCTACGAACCTCGGCCTCGTTTAGCAGGCCAAGCCGGGTCCCGAGGTTTAAACATCTGGCGATATACCGCCGGCAATTTCCGGGCACCTGGTAATCGTCATGCTCAGGACGGTAGACCACCCAATCATTTGGTGCCCGGCGCCAATCCCCTGATACGCCCCCACCGAAGTCGAGCTGTGACGGTGGAACGTCTTCTGAAGACATGTTTGAGATGTCAAAGGGTATCCACTGCTCTAGCAACCAGTGGCTATCGGGCCGTTCGGTCTGAAATCCTGCTCGATGGACAGAGGGAAACCAGTTCCTGTCAATGATGCAGCGTGCCAGAATCTGAAAGAACTTCAGATCGTGAAAATAAAAAGTTGCCGACCGATGGGAAGCTCCCAAAGGATGTGAAGGATGAAAGTGAAAATGGATACCATCCGGGGTCCCCGTTTCCTCAACAATTCTGCGGTAATGATCAAATATGTTGTGGTATCCGCAGTCTTTTCTCCTGGGGTTACTCGTATATCCGACATGGTCGACGCAAAACCAGTTGTAGATCCATCCTCCACCCTCACTGTCCGGCATTGCCTCCCGGAATCTCTTGGACATTATTCGCTCAAGCATCGCATCGATCTTATCCCACGTGTTGTTATAATCTATGAGATCGGGATGAACTACGCGGGCGACGTCCTTCTCTAATCCTCCAAGATCTATCTCACAACGTTGGAGTTTTCTTAATGTCTCCTGCGAAGGAGAAATCTCGAGACCGAAGATCTCGTGCAGGCGCTCGAAGGTCGCCTCAAGACTCTCATGCAAAGGACCTTCAGCATCCGTGCAGTGTACGATATAGACAGTGTGATCACTCGATGTGTCACCCATAGTTGCTCTTCGAAATAGATCGCCTTGGGTTCTCTGTCACCTCATCGTCCAGCTATCGATTTCCCTTAGAAAAACGACGGATGAATTCAATGACCTTCTGTTGCTCTGGAAGTTTCAGGCCGACGGAAGAAGGAAGCCGCAGCGCCTTGTTGAAGAGAGCCTCCGCAAACTCGCAGTGGTATGCTTGCGCCCCTTTATGGGCAGGGCTCCTGTGAAGAGGTTGCCAGAGGGGTCGGGTCTCAACACGAGCTCCCTTCAAGTGACCAAGCAGGGCTCGGCTCGCCATCCCGTAGTTTGTCTCGTCCACGAGCATCGTATAGATCCAAAAGATGCTGCTGGCCCAGGATGCCTCCTGCATACAAGTAATGCCGGGCACGGAGGAAAATCCTTGGGTGTATGCACGGGCTATGCCGCGTTTGATATCCACATATTCGTCCAGCTTTTCCATTTGGGCGCAACCAAGGGCCGCCTGGATGTTGGTCAGCCGGTAGTTATATCCAATCTCGTTGTGGACGGACTCCACAGGATTGTCCTTCGCTTGCGTTGTCAGGTATCTCGCTCGCGTGGCCCATCCCTCATCATCAGTCAAGATCATGCCACCCCCGCCTGTGGTGATAATCTTGTTTCCATTGAAACTGAAGCAAGCGATGTCGGCCAATTGCCCGACCATTCGCCCCTTATATCTTGCCCCGAGGCTTTCCGAAGCATCCTCAATTACTAACAGGTTGTACTTGCGAGCAATCTCCACAATAGGATCCATGTCACAGGGATGGCCGAGGATGTGTACTGTGAGGATAGCCCTTACCCGCCGACCGGTAGTCTTGTTGTAAAGCGCATTTCTTTGCCACAAACATTCCTTCTTCAGAAAGTCTGCGACCTTTTCTGGGTCCATCTGCCAATAGAGAGGATCAGCATCCATGAAAATAGGCCACGCGCCAACGTAGCGAATGGCATTAGCCGGAGCGATGAAGGTGAGGGTGGACACCAAGACCTCTTCTTCAGGCCGAATCCCAGAAACGAGAAGCGCAATATGGAGTGCGGTTGTGCCGTTGGCCGTTGCCACACCGTACTTTGCCCCAACATATTTGACCACCGCTGTCTCGAAGCGCTCCACGGCCGGACCCGCTGATGAGACCCACTTCGTATCCAGGCACTCTTTGATGTACTTCCATTCGTTGCCTCGAATCTCGGGTTCGCAGAGTGGGATAATCTCCTCAGGTAGGCCGGCATCGGGGTCAGATCGCAGAGTCATTGGGGCAATATCATTCAAGGCTTTCTCGCTTCTCGCTAAGGCGTTTTGCTCTCAAAATCGCGCAGGGCCTTTTGGTAGTCTTCCACCTGGCCAATATCTAACCAATACTCACGGATGGGAAAACCCACGACTCGACAACCTTCGGCAATCAACCGACTAATCAAGTCGGTCATATCATATCGTCGTCCACCGGGAACAAATCGGCACATCTCAGGATTGAGAAGATAAATTCCGGCATTCATGAAATGCCGAAGAACGGGCTTCTCCGAGATTCCGGTTATTGCCAATCCGTCTGTCTCGACCACGCCATGTGGTAACTGTACCTCATGCTGGCGTACAGCCACCGTCATGTCTGCTCTGTGATGACGGTGGAAATCCAACATCGCGTGGAAATCGACACGCGTCACGACATCACCGTTTATGACGAGCAACGGATCTTCGGATGTTTCGACCAGACCAAGGGCACCAGCCGTACCCAGGGGCTGATCTTCCTCAACATAGCGAATTTTCACACCAAAGTTATGTCCGTCACCAAAGTGATTAGCAATGATATCTCGCTTGTAGTGCGTTGCCAGATTCACGCGCTTGATGCCCGCATCACGTAACTGCTGAAGGGTTAACTCCAGAAGCGGCCGGTCGCCAATAGGTAGCATAGGCTTCGGTAGTCCTTCCGTAATTGGGCGTAGCCGGGTTCCGTAGCCGCCAGCCATTACTACGGCCCTCAACGGCAGCTCTTCTTCCTTGACTAAATCACTCAACAAGGCTACATCCACCACACGGCCCGCGTCGTCAACCAGCGGAATATGACGCAGAATGAATTTATTCATGATTGACAACAGGTCGACACGAGAAGTGCCTACACGAGCCGTAAGCGGGGTGGGATGAGCTGCGGGCGCCCGACGGTCCAGTAACGTCTTGACCGGCGAATCCAGGTCCATGCCAGCTAGGATAGCCCGCCGAACATCGCCGTCAGTTATGGTGCCGAGCAAATGACGTTCATTGTCCACCACCAATGCAATCTTCCACCTCGTACGGTCAATACAAACAATGGCTTGGCGGATAGGATCACTCAGTGTTAAACACATAGCAGAAATATCAGAGCTCATCCCTTTCCCCCTGTTTGCGTCGTGGAATCATCTTATCAGGTTACCCAACGAATGAGCGGAGTTAAACAACCTGGTGTCTCAACTTCCACTCTCCTTTTTCTTGCCTCCAAAGGTGGGGTGACCTGAACGTATCGCATAGGCCGAGGAAATGATCTGGTTCCATACCGATGTATTCCATGATTTCATGAAAGTACTTCATAGGGAACTCACCATCAAACCGACGCACGAGTGCTATCCCCTCTTCCCGGGTAATGTGCTTATTTCGAATCTCCTGCGAAGCCTCATACGAGGTGCGTCCAAGCCCGAACTTGATATAGCTCGTGTAGTAGTGAAAGCCGTCCATCCTATCATCAAGGCTATTGTACTTGCTATATGTCCCCTCACTTCGCACGGGGTTAGCTTCGAAACCGGTATGCTCCACCGCATAATAGTAACTTTCCTGTGGTGTCCACTTGAGGTAGTAGCCCAGGTAGTGCACCTCAATTTGTGACGTTTCGAGTTCCCTGTAGTCGGCTGGTAAGTAAACGCTTAGGTCATTAAGCGACAACTGGTATCGCTGCATGAGTTCCGGAATTGGAAGTCCGGCCAGGTACACTTCAGACACTTTATTCATCGCGTAATACGACCTATCACGCAGCGATGTTGCATTGTCCGCAACAGGGTTGCCGTATTCTGCTTCGTTTTCACCGTAAAAGATCAGTGGAATCCCATACTGGATAGCGATCTTCGCTGCCAGGTTTTTCTGTCCGAGGATAAACGTCTGGAATGGGTGCAAGAGATTCTCGATTGCTAAGCGAGTCAGAAGGCGGTGCACCCGGCCGTTCGGTTTGAAGGTCACGTTGTCGAATCCCCCAACCTCAATCCAATTCCTGAAGTTTCTCCAACCAATATCAGTATAGAGGAGGGGCGGCCACGTCACTGTCAGAGGATGCATGTCGTACTTATACCTGAGAACATGCGCGGCAAAGCCGCTGTCCTTCCCACCGCTCCCCGGGACGATGCAATCGTAATGCCCGCTGTGGTTCCGGTGTTTATCCAGCAGCCGCAGGAGCTCCTCCTCCCGTCGCTTCCAGCCAATCTTCTCCTTCTGTTCAGAAAACCGGCACGCATCACATACACCTTCTTCATCGATGTGAAGCGTCCTGTGCTTGTAATACCTCGTATGCTTAAATTCCACCGCCGAGGCCGGCCGTTGATTCGACATCATACAACGCCTGCAGAAAACAACCTTTTCCGGCAGACCATACTTCGCTTCTCGGTCATCAGGTTTTTCAATACCTGTGACAACATTCTCAAGCATGGTGGGCCTCCGCGGTTGATTGGGCAATACGTGCTGCAAGATTCCGGTAGATGCAAAGCCCGTGAAGACCGCTCCGTTCAGGGTGGAATTGACATGCAAAGACATTTCCGCGACGAAGACTCGAACAAAATTCGATGTCCCCAAACCGCGTAGTTGACAACAAAAGACTTGAATCCACGGGCCTTACGTAAAAAGAGTGCACGAAGTACATGAACTCACCGTCCTTCAAACCCTCGAGGAAGGAGTCCTTCCACGACCCATTACTGATCTCGTAGATGCGGTTCCATCCGACCTGTGGCACCTTGAGTCGGGTGTCCCCACAACTGACAGAGGGTTCGAGCCGAACCACCTCGCCTTCGATAATCCCCAACCCACGGTGCCAACCGAATTCGTGGCTTCCCGTCATGAGCAGTTGCATGCCGAGACAGATGCCCACCAATGGCTTCTCCGATGCAGCGATGTCCAGAAGCACGCTGACCAGATCCAATCTGGCCAACGCTTCCATGGCATCTCCGAAGGCGCCTACGCCTGGCAGGATTACACCTACCGCCGAGAGAATGTCCTGAGCAGAAGATACAAGCGCCGCTTTTAATCCTACCGCCTCACAGGCATGCTTTACGCTAAAGAGGTTGCCCATTCCGTAGTCGACGATGGCGACCTGAAGTCCCTGAGGCCATGGTGTCTCAGGCATTTGTCGTCTCCTCGACCGGCCGGGCTGGAATCCCATGCCGAAGGAGGTATGCTTTAATCTCTGGAAGCGTGGCATCTTGGATCTTCGAAAATCCTCTTGGCGTCCTCAAATATTCGACATTGCCTTCCTCGGAGAAGTCATCTGCATTGTTGTAACACTTGACGAAGTGGTAATGCAGAATCGAGGCCAGGCACACGGCGTCGGCCTTCCCTTGACTTACGACCTCGCAGACGTGGGAGACCGTTCCCGCGCCGCCGCAGGCGATCACAGGAATCGGAACCGATTCCGCGATTCGACGTGTAAGCTCCACATCGAATCCCTTCCCTGTTCCTTCACGATCGACAGACGTGATCATGATTTCTCCGGCACCGAGCTCGGCCGCTCGTACCGCCCATTCCAGCGCATCGAGAGCAGTTCGTTCCCGCCCGTTATCGGTGTACGCTTCGTAATGTCCGTCAGACACCCTGATGGCCTCAATCGAGACCACAATGGTCGAAGAGCCAAATCGTCGCGCGGCCTCACGGATCAATTCGGGACGTTGGATAGCAGCCGTGTTCAGGGACACTTTATCCGCGCCAGCCCGGAGAACCGTCCTTATATCGTCCACTGTCCTCAGGCCCCCACCAACGGTCAGGGGAATAAAGATCTGCCTCGATGCCTTTGTGACGAACTCTAACAAACTGTTTCGCCCATAAAGGCTGGCAACGACATCCATATAGAGGAGTTCATCTGCTCCCTGTTCGTAGTAATACCTGGCAAATCGCTCGGGCTTGCCGAGCACACGAAGCCCTTCTAGGTGAATACCCTTGACTAGATTGGGCCCCTTAATGTCCAGCCGTGGAATCACTCGAACGTTCAACTTTTCGCCCTTTATGACCTATTGCTCGGAGGTACATTGCGAGTCTGACGAACCGGGCGTGCCGGTACGCCGACGGCTACGATGTTGTCCGGTAAGTCTTTTAGAACTACTGCCCCCGCACCAATCGTTGTCCATCGTCCGACATGAACTCCTTGGATGATGGTTGCCCCAATACCGATGAAGGAGCCTTCCTTGATGTGAACACCGCCGGCTATGTGCACACCTGGCGACATGTGGACATGGTCCTCAATAACTGAGTCGTGTTCAATAAGCGTCCCTGAGTAAAGGACAACGTTTTCGCCAATGCGAACATCGGCGCTGACAACAGCCCCCGCCATGACAACAGACCCCGCTCCAATGGTCGCACTCGAAGAGACGACACTCCTTGGGTGGATCAATATCGGCATCTCAAATCCGAGGTCCACAGCCTGACGGAACAGCCTCGCCCGAAGTCGCGTCCCATCACTTGTAACCGCACCCACCCCTATGAACGCAGCTCTTACGCCCTTCGCCAGGAGTTCCGCCAGTGTTTCATCAGCACCCAAAACCGGATGACCCTTGAATTTCGTTCCCCAGCGTTCTCGCTGGGCATCGGTAAACCCCACCAACTCGTATTCTCCCGTTTGCTGGAGAAGCTCGACGAGAATTTTCGCGTGCCCCCCAGCCCCCACTCCAACTACTTTTATGAGATCAGCCATGTCGCACACTTCGTACTTTGTATCCAGGGTTGTAGATCATAGCTTACAGCGGAATGCGCACACTCACGCAGGTCCACCCATGTTATAGAAACCTTTGACAAGGAGATCGTCGCCCGGTTTAATCTCCTTGAGTCTTCTCACGATCCTTTCGGCAGAGTGACCGTCGCCATACGGGCTTATCAGATCCTTGAGTCCAGCGCGAAAGTCCGGTGAGATGGCCTTGGCGATTGCTGCCCGGATTTCTGCATGGGAATAGCCGACGTCAAGAACATTCTTTTCTCGAATCCGACCCTGCTGGCGAGTTCCGATGTTCACGACCGGGAGCTTGAATGACGGGGCCTCCACAATGCCGCTCGACGAATTACCGACCATGGCCGCCGCAAGCGCCATCACGCTGAAATACCCTTGCGTCCCTAAGTTTTCAACCAGGTGGGCCCTGGCGTATTTCTTGACGAACGACTTGATAATATTAAGGATGACCCGGCCACTCACGTCGGCGTTGGGAAAGGTGAAGATCATGGGTAAATCAAATACCTCGAGAGCCTTGAGTAACTCCCCTGTTTGCCACTCGGTCTGCTCGTACTCCAGGGTGACCGGATGGTAGGTCACCAGCAGAGGATCCTTATCGAGGCGAAACCCCAAAAGGGCTTCTAGTTCCTTGCGCGATAGAAGCTGTACGTTCTTCAGGTTGTCCAAGCTCGGGGCTCCGGAGACGATAACACGCCACGGCTCTTCGCCCATCTGCATGATGCGCCTCGCGTATTCCTCTGTCGCGACAAAATGAAGGTGGCTTAGCTTGGTCATGGAGTGGCGTAAGGCGTCGTCAATAGCCCCCTGGGTTATCTCGCCCCCATGAATGTGACCGACTGGAATTTTAAAGGGGAGGGCCGCCAGCGCCGCCGCATGCATTTCGAACCGATCCCCCAAGACGAGAAGGATGTCAGGCCGGAATCGGGCATAACTTTGAGCAAAGCCGATCACCCCCAACCCCATGGACTTAACAACGCCTTCGGGCGTATCAGAGGAGAGGAGCATTTCCACGCGCTCGGCGATGTCAAATCCGTCACTCTCGATGGACTTGACCGTGAGCCCGAATTCAGGAGACAGGTGCGTCCCCGCCACGATCAGGTACAGCCTCAGCTCTGGGTCTGCTTGGAGCTTCCGAAGAACCGGTAGATAGATCCCGTAATCGGAGCGGCTGACCGTCACCACCCCAATGGTCCTCATGCCAGCATCTCCCAAGTCAGAACGGTCCCTGCTGAGATGTCCTGTTTAGCCTTTCTCCCTACGATCTTCGAACCCATTGCGGCGGGCAGGCCTGTGCCTGGCCGCCTAACGGCGATCGATTCTTCAGTCAACGTGCTTCCCGCCAGAATGTCCAACGCGGCTACCAGGCTTTTCCGCACCACAGTGGCGGTGTTCACCTCGCTCGGAGCCGGCTCCTTCCGGGCATGGCCCAGGGCCTTCTCAACGGTGCGAATCCCCCGTACGAGCGCTGCCAATTCGTGTGGCTCCGAGGAAGCTCGGTGGTCGGGACCGGGTAGGCTGCGATCCAGAGTAAAGTGTTTTTCGATGATACATGCCCCCAGCGCCACGGCAGCCAACGCAACTTCGATCCCTAATGTATGATCAGAGTAGCCCACGGGCACGTTGAATGCTGAGGTCATGGTGTGCATCGCGCGGAGATTCACATCAGCTGGATTCGCGGGATAAGCACTCACACAATGGAGAAGAGCCAAGTTCATATTGCCTGTTTCGGCAACCGCCTGCACGGCGTCCTTCACTTCGTCCAAGTAGGACATCCCGGTTGAAACGATCATTGCCCTTTCCTTACGGGCCACGTGGGTCAGAAAAGGCAAGTTGGTCAGCTCCCCAGATGGGATCTTGAAGGCCGGCACGCCAAGTTCTTCGAGGAGGTCCGCACTTTCTTCATCGAAGGGCGTCGACATGAAAAGGATGCCCTTCCGGCGGCAGTAACTGAACAACTCAAGATGGTCTTCTCGTGAAAGCTCAAGACGGCGAAGCATCTCCAACTGCGACTCGCCTATATCCGTCGCCTGCACCTGGTAGTAGGCCTTAGGGGCATCTGGCGTCACAAGACGTGCGGCCTTGAACGTTTGAAACTTCACCGCATCCGCGCCGGCCTCAGCTGCAGCATCCACTAATTGCGTCGCCAGCTCTACAGACCCGTTGTGGTTAACTCCAGCCTCGGCAATGATGAAGCAAGGATAGCCGGGGCCGATCCTACGCGACTCTACTTCTACATGCCGCATCGCAAATCTTCTCGATGAATATCAACCCAGCCGGTACCCTATCCTTCTTCGCGTGCGACCTCGACGCCCTTCACCCATTGGCGGTTTTCGAGGTACCATTTAACCGTCTGCTCAAGGCCCTCCTCCCAGGTCGTCTGCGGCGACCATCCCAAGAGGCGTCGTGCCTTGGAGAGATCGGCCCAGGTGGCGGGAACGTCCGCCGGATGACCGGGGCGAGACTGGATCACCG
>Ga0209641_10001164_pt1 | contig 23689 bp, 17 predicted proteins | sample RifCSP16_1_FD_184022 | JGI IMG/M metagenome (GOLD analysis project Ga0209641, IMG submission 184022) | Soil microbial communities from Rifle, Colorado - Rifle CSP2_sed 16_1 (SPAdes) (version 2) | ecosystem: Environmental > Terrestrial > Deep subsurface > Rock core/Sediment | place: Rifle... | reverse complement strand
GCAGCCGGAGGCTGTCCCTGGCGGCGGTCGTCGGCGGGGGGATTGGCCTGTTGCCGCACCTGGCTGTTCCGGCATTCCTCCTCATCGGAGCCATCTCGAATCCTCGAGCTGTGGCTGTAGTCGGGGGCGCGGCGTTGAGCGCACTCTGGCCAGTGCTGATTTCGGGTCTGATGATCAGCACGCTCTACGCCCGCCTGCGAGGCATCCAGCTCTGATAACCCTCCATGTTGCTTGAACTTCACATTCGCGAGTTCGCCATCATTGACTACCTCGACCTGAAATTCGACTCGGGTTTCATCGCGTTCACTGGAGAGACCGGCGCCGGGAAATCCATCATCATCGACGCTGTCGAGATGCTCCTCGGCGGCCGGGCGGACAGCACGGTTGTCCGGACCGGCGCGGAGGGTGCGATCGTCGAGGGGACTTTCAGACTGGATCGGCGAACCCAGGACGCTCTCCTTCCAATCTTGGAGCGTGAGGGCCTGCTCGACGAACCGGAGTACCTCACTTTGGGGCGCGAGATCCGGCGCGAAGGGCGGAACACGCATCGAGTGAATGGTCGGAGCGTGAATCTGGGGCTGCTGCGCGAGCTAGGGGAGGGGTTAATCGACGTCCACGGACAGTCGGAGCATCTCAGCCTGTTGCGGGTGCGAGAGCACCTCAATTTGCTCGATCGATTTGCCCAGGTTGAGGCAGCCCGCGCCGGGTTCGCCGAGCGCTACAGTGCGCTCAGGCGAACCCAGGATGAGCTTGAAGACCTGCGGCGACGCGAGCGAGACGCGGCGAGGCGGACCGAGTTGTTGACTTTCCAGCTTGCCGAGATTGAAGCCGCCGCGCCCCGCCTCGGGGAGGAAGCCGAGTTGCTGGAAGAGCGCAACCGGCTGGCCAACGCCGAGCAGCTTGCCATCCTGGCGGAAGAGGGCAGCGCCGCGCTGGATGAGGGACCGGGCGATTCGCCGTCGGCGGCGGATTTGCTCGGCCAGGCCGCCGAGGCCCTGGCGAACCTGGCCAAGATCGACCCCGGCATGGAGTCGGTCGAGGTCGAAGCGCAGGCGCTGGTCGAGCAAGCTGGCGACTTGGGAAAACGACTGCGCGTGTACCGTGAGGAGATCGAATTCAATCCCAGGCGGTTGGCGCAGGTCGAAGAGCGTGTCGACTTGATTCGGAGTCTCAAGCGCAAGTATGGTGGCAGCCTGGAGGCGGTGCTGGCGCAGGCCGAGACCGCTCGAGGCGAGCTCGAGACAATCACCCACGCTGAAGAACGGACCGTGGCTCTCGAAGACGAGGAAAGCCGCCTGCTGAAACTCCTGGCGGAAGAAGCCTTGGCACTATCCGGATCACGCGGTCGCGCGGCCGAGCAGCTTGGTGCCGCGATCGAGGCCGAGCTCGCCGATCTTCATATGGAAGGGGCGCGCTTCGGTGTGGACGCTCGCTGGGAGGAATCTCCGGACGGTCTCGAGCTGGAAGGAAAGCGCGTGGCCTTCGACTCCAGCGGTGTGGATCAGGTGGAGTTCCTGGTCGCGCCCAATCCGGGCGAGGGGCTCAAACCGCTGGTCAAGATCGCGTCGGGTGGTGAGACCTCGCGTCTGATGCTGGGCCTGAAGGGGGTCCTGGCTCGCGCCGACGAGACCCCGACGCTAATCTTCGACGAGATCGACCAGGGGATCGGCGGACGTGTGGGCGCGATCGTCGGAAGAAAATTGTGGGGGCTCGGACGCGACCACCAGGTCTTGTGTGTGACGCATCTTCCGCAGTTGGCCGCATTCAGCGATCAGCACTTTCGCGTCGAGAAGCACGTCGATGGAGGTCGGACGGTCACGCGCGTTCGACAGCTTGAAGACCACGCGCGCATCCCGGAGCTGGCGGAAATGCTCGGTGGGCTGACCCAAGCCAATCAAGAAAGCGCCGCCGAGTTGATCCGCATGGCGGAACAGGAGAAGACAGTCGTGTAGTCGATTGATCCCCCTCCAATCTCGCCCTATGGCGGTGGTGCATTTGGGGTGGCGGCCCTAGCCTCCATCCCCTTGATCCCCCTCCCCCGGCGTTGAACAGCACTATCTACGACGTATGTTGCGCCGGGGGAGGGGCTAAGATATCAAAGAGAAGGTGGGACGGCTCTGCCGTCCCACCTTCTCTTTAGAAGCATCTTCCCCCTCTTCGCCCTTTGCCCCTACGAAGTTGGCGAAGTTGTTCGGCGGAGAGGGGGGAAGGGGGGTGAGGCCGGGCACTGCAACCAAAGGAAATCATTCGAAGCAAACGAGGTTGTGGAGGCCTCGTCTGCCAATCACAACCTCGCAGTTCGATCGATCCGATTTCCAAGGTGTCTGTCTCTCAGGCCGAGACTTCTTCCTCGATTGTAACTTCAGCGCCGCGGCTTGAGCGGCGGAACACAACCCCTTCGTTCTTCTCGTCGACGTCAACCGTGACCAAGTCCCCGTCGCTAAACTCGCCGCTCAGAAGCTTCACCGACAGCGGGCTCTCGACGTATTTCTGCAATGCACGGCGCAAAGGCCGGGCACCAAAGGACGGATCGTAGCCTTCCTTGGCCAGCCAAGTTCGCGCCGAAGGCGTAAGCTCGACCGACAGCCCGTGTTCAGCCAGGCGCTCGCCAACCTCCTGCATCTGCAGGTCCACAATCTGTTCCATTTGCTCCGGCGAAAGCGGCGAGAAGATGATGATCTCGTCGATGCGGTTTAGAAACTCTGGCCGGAACGTGTCCTTGAGCGCCCGTTCGATTTTGGCCTCCGACTCGTCGATCTGCTGGTGGCCTCCGCTGCGGTGGAAGCCGAGTGTGCCTGAGCGGGTAACGAACTCGGTGCCCAGGTTGGAGGTCATGGTCAAGACCGTGTTGCGGAAATCGACCACCCGTCCTTGACCGTCGGTCAGCCGCCCGTCGTCCAGGATCTGCAACAGGGCGTTCCAAACCTCGGGATGGGCCTTCTCGATCTCGTCGAACAGTACGACCCGGTATGGTCGGCGGCGAACGGCTTCCGTCAGCTGGCCGCCCTCTTCATAACCGACGTAGCCCGGAGGCGCACCGAACAGGCGGGAGACAGTGTGCTGCTCCCGATACTCGCTCATATCCACTCGAACCAAGGCGTCCTCGTCGTCGAACATGAACTCGGCCAGGGCCTTGGCCATCTCCGTCTTGCCGACGCCTGACGAACCCAGGAAGATGAACGAGCCGATCGGCCTACGCGGATCCTTGAGGCCGGCGCGTGCTCGCCGGATGGCATCCGCTAGCGCGTGAATGGCCTCGTCCTGACCGACGATCCGTTCATGCAGCCGCTCTTCCATCTGGAGCAGCTTCACGGCCTCGGTCTCCATCACCTGGCTCGCGGGGATCCCCGTCCACTGCGCAACGACCTCGGCGATATCGTGCTCATCGACGACTTCGTCGAGCTGGTGCTCCGCTTCCCAGGCATCGCGCTTCCCGCTAAACTCGGACTCAAGCCGCAAGCGCGAGGCCTTCTTGTCGGCGGCGCGTTCGTAATCGCGCTCGACCCCCGCCTTCTCTTCTTCCGCCAGCAGGCGATCGATTTCTCCCTTGAGCTCTTTGAGTTCAGGTGGGAGCGAATACAAGGCGACCCTGAGTTTTGCTGCGGCTTCGTCTATTAGATCGATAGCTTTGTCAGGCAAAGACCGGTCGGTGACATAGCGTTCGGAGAGCTTGGCCGCTGCCACCAGGGCGGCATCGGAGAAGCGTACTTTGTGGTGCGCCTCGTAGCGATCGCGCACGCCTTCCAGCATGCGGATCGTTTCTTCAACGTTGGGCTCATCGACGAAAACCGGTGCAAACCGACGCTCGAGTGCGGCATCCTTCTCGATGTATTTGTGGTACTCGTCGAGCGTGGTGGCGCCGACGCACTGTAGCTCGCCTCGGGCCAGCGCCGGTTTTAACATGTTTGAGGCGTCCATCGCCCCCTGGGCCGCGCCGGCGCCGACGACCGTGTGCAGCTCGTCGATCATAAGGATGATCTCACCTTCGGAGCGTTGGATCTCCTCGATCGCCGCCTTGAGGCGCTCTTCAAACTCGCCCCGGAACCGTGATCCAGCGATCATCGCCCCCAGGTCGAGCGATACCACCCGCTTGCCCATGAGGATCTCGGGCACGTCATTGTCGGCGATCTTCTGGGCCAAACCCTCGACGATCGCCGTCTTACCCACCCCGGCCTCGCCGATGAGGACCGGGTTGCTCTTAGTCCGGCGGGAAAGGATCTGGATAACGCGGAGGATCTCTTCGTCCCGACCGATGACCGGGTCGAGCTTACCCTCCTTGGCCAGCTGAGTCAGATCTCGTGAGTACTTCTCCAGCGTCCGGTAGCGGGCCTCGGCCTTGCGGTCGGTCACCCTCTGGCCGCCGCGAATCTCCTTGATGGCATCGTTAACCCGCTCTTTAGTGATATTTTCCTCGGCCAGTAGACGCGAGATGGCCGTGTTCCTCTCGGACAGGATCGCCAGGAAGATGTGCTCGGTCGAGATGTACTCGTCGCTGAGGCGGTTGGCCTCTTCGTTGGCCATGTCGACGACGCGCTTGACGCGCGGGGTGATGAAGATCTGTCCCGCGCCGCCGCCGTAGATGTTGGCCTTTGGACTGTTGCGGAGCTGCTGGTCGATGCGGTCGGACAACCCCTCGATGTCGATGTTCAGCCGTTCGAGGATCTGGGGAATCACCCCCTGGGGCTGTTCGATCAGCGCCAGTAGGATGTGTTCAGTGTCGATCTGGTTGTGCCCGTAGCGCTGGATGATCTCGGCCGCGCGTTGGGCCGCGTCTTGCGCTCTTTCTGTAAATCGGTCAAATCGCATCATCGCTGCATTCCTCGCTTCACTTCGTGAAGGAGCCTCGAAGACGGATTATATCACCCGGGCGTTTCTGCGGCCCACAAGTGTACATAAGAAATATGTAAGAGATTCGCGTGTCGAGATGTGTTCGGATGCAAGTTGGAGGCCGGGCACGACAGGCGTGGCCCTATTCGAGACACACCTCACGCGGCCGGTGTGAGCGTCTTGTCCGGAGTGGGCGTGGGGGTCGAAGTGTGGGTTGGTGTCGCAGTCAGGGTGAAGTAGAGCGGGACCCAGCCCACCCTGCCGTCCTCATCTTGAACCTCGACCCAGACCAGGCCCCGCTCAATGACCTGACCTGAAAGCAGGAGCAGATGTTCTCCATCGCTCAGACGGGCGATGATCGGGCCGTCGGGTTTGTCCCTCAGCCTGACTCCTAACCCTTCCGTGTTGCCGACCACGAGGAGCGCCGGCGTGGGGGTCAGCGTCGCCGTCGGCGTGAATGTAAGCGTCGGGCTGGGCGTATGCGTAGGGGTGAAGGTTGGCGTGTCGGTCGGCACCGGCGTGTCGGTCGGGATCGGACCCGAGGTCGGGGTCGAAGTGAATGTGGGAGGGATCAGCGGGTTGAGACGGGCGGATGGGATCACGGTGAGCACGATGGAAATCGTCCGCTGAAGCTGCACGGCCAGCTCGTTCTGAAGCAGCTGGACATCTTCGATGGTGAAAGCTTTACCCGAGCGGATGGTGATGTTGACATGGAGCACATCTCCATCCTGGCTCGTCTGTACGTCTACAAGCTCGGCGTTCCTGGCGATGATGGACCTGCGCACGGCATCCTGGATGAGCAGGTCCTCCCGGCCCTGTCGGACAAAGGTCGCGCTGAGAAGGGCAAGCGGGATGAACAGGATTGCAAACAGAGCTGCGGAGAATTTCAAGCTACGGGGAATCCCGGCGCGGTTGAGTGCTTGGCCCTGGGCCCGGAAGCCGAGCCCGAAGAAAGTCAGAACGCCGGCGAAAGCGATGGCTGCCAGGTTGGAGAGATACAGCAGCAATGCGCCGCCGGCGATCCCCCACTGGCCGGAGGCGATCCCGATCCCGATGACACACAGAGGCGGCATCAGGGCGGTGGCAATGGCAACCCCCGGTAATGCGGCCGACAACTGCGGCTGGGCCAGGGCATAGGCGGCCGCCAACCCGCCGGCGACGGCGATGATCAGATCGAACGGGCTCGGATGCGACCGGGCGAGGACCTCCGCCGGGAGCGAGCCCAGGATGGGGTTGAATGGCAGGATCTGAGTTGTCCAGGTGAGCGCGATCGCAACACCTACGGCCAGAATGCCCCCGCGGACCAGCGCGCTCACGGCATGCCGAAACAAGCGTGTGTCTCCGGCGAGAGACGCCAGGCTTACCCCCAGGATGGGGGACATGAGGGGCGCGACAAGCATCGCACCGATGATCACCGCAGCCGAGTCGATGATCAAGCCGAGCGTGGCGATGACACTCGACAGGGCCACAAGCAGGAAGAAGTCGAAATCCGGGGTTGAAGCATCACGCAGCTGGACCTGGACCTCGGCCCGGCGCTCCAGGGCGAGCGGTCGAACAAGGCTGCGCAGGATCCGCAAGAAGCGAACCTGCGGGCTCGGGGTCCCAGGAGTAGGCGGAGTTTGGACCGGTGTCTCCGGCATGAGGCTAATTCTATTCGGGGTCGACCTACAGGCAATCTTCTGAACCGGGCGAACCGGAAGGGTGTAGCTCTACGGTCCGGGTTGCGCGGAAAATTCCGAATGCTAGACTCCACACAACCGCCGCCGGTTGGGCGGCAAGTCCTTACGCGCCTCGCTTGAATCGTGTCGAGAAGGCCTGCAGCCCGGCCAGGCTATGCGGCCTCTGGAGGAACACTAGGTTGGAGGAGGATCGGACGACCGTTGCGAGTCTGCCTGGCCGCCCAGCTAGATTCCTTTCGGATCCAGGCTCGCTGTCGATCATCATCGACAACCTCAACGAGGTTGTGATCCTGGCTGACCCGGCGGGGGTGGTGCGCGCGATGAATCAGGCCGCACTCCGCATACTGGGCTATGCTTCGAGCGAAGTCTCCGGCCTCCCGCTGAGCCATTTCGTATCCCGCGCGGCCTTCGCCGGAGCGGTCGGGCTCAGCCGGCTGCTCCAAGAGGGCAGTGCGCATGTGCACGCGGCCTCGCTTGTGGCGAGTGACGGCACGGAAGTGCCGGCGGCTCTATACGCCGCTTCGATCTCAACCGAAACCGGCCAACCCGGCATCGTGGTCATCGTCGGGCACGACCTGCGGCCAACCCGTGAGCTGGAAGAACTGCGGGTGGTGCACGCTGTAGCTCTGGCAGCTTCCGAGGCTACGAATGAGGCGGCACTGGTGGAGCGGGTGACGAGCATCATCGGGGACGCGCTCTATCCAGACAACTTCGGTATCTTGCTCCTAGACGACGAGACAAAGCTGCTTCAGCCGCATCCCTCCTACCGCCGTGGACCGGGCGAGACGGAAGAGAAACTGATCCCCCTGGGGGAAGGGATCACCGGGTCAGTGGCGGCCACGGGCCGTCCTTGGCGTATCCCGGACGTTTCGCTTGAGCCCGGCTACATCGCTGCCGACGACGGTATGCGCTCAGAGCTATGTGTTCCGCTGCGGGCTGGAGACCGGGTGATCGGCGTGATCAACGCCGAGAGCGCCAGCTCGGACGCCTTCAGCCAGGCCGACGAGCGACTGCTGTCCACGGTTGCCGGCCAGCTGGCGACGGCCATCGAGCGCGTGAGGTTGTTCAGTGCCGAACGCAAGCAAAGGGAGTTGGCTGAAGCCCTTCAACGGGCCGGCGCGGCCTTGAGCGAGTCGCTCGACTTCGACACGGTACTCGATCAACTCCTGCAGCAGATCGGGCAAGTCGTCCCCTTCGACTCGGCGAACGTGATGCTGGTAGACGATGGCCGGGTGCGGGTGACGCGAATGCGCGGGTATTCCGCCTACGGCCAAGATGTCGAGCGTCAGGTCGGCCAGTACTCTCAGGAGCTCATTCAGATCCCCGCCATACGCTGGATGGCTGAGGCGGGTAGACCCCTGGTGATCGCCGACGCCAAGGAGGAGCAACAGAAGATCATCGCGCCGGTCGCCGGTCACGTTGGTTCGTGGGCGGGGGCACCAATCGTGGTAGATGGGCGGGCGACGGCTTTCTTCTCGGTTGAGAAGCGCGAACCGGGGTTCTACACGCCGGCCCACGCAGAGAGCTTGAGCCGATTCGCCGGCCAGGCGGCTCTTTCGTTTCAAAATGCCCGGCTGTTTGCAGAGTCCCTACGCCAAACACAAGAGCTCAGCGCCCTCTACGATACTTCCCTGGTGATGGGAAGCATCCTGGATGTCGAACGCCTGTTGCGCCTGCTGCATCACCAGGTGCAGGCACTTATGCCGACGGACATTTTCACCGTGGCCTTGTACCACACGTCAACCGACACCGTGGAAAGGATCTTCCTCATCCAGGACGGAACGATCGAGGCCGATCCGGGGCCCGATCTCAGCCTCGACAAAGCAGGACTCCTGGGCAGGGTCATCAAGACCCATCGCTCACAGCTGGTCAGCGACCTGACCAAGGACGCACCTCCGGTCGAACTCCTCGAGTCCGAACGTCAGGTACTTTCGTGGATGGGTGTACCTCTCGTGGTTCGCGACGAACTCCTGGGAGCCGTAAGTGTGACTTCGCGCAAGCCGCACGCATTTAGCGAAGCCGACCGGCGCTTCCTGGAGGCGATCGCCGGTCAAACGGCGGTGGCGCTCGAGAACGCGCGCTTATTCGCGGTCACCGAGCGCAGGGCGAAGGAGGCTGAAACGCTGCGCCAAAGTGCGGCGGTTGTGACTTCGACTCTGCAACAAGAAGACGCCATCGAACGCATCCTCGAACAGCTCTCGCTGGTGTTTCCGTATGACAGCGCCTCCGTACTACTCCTGCGTGAGGGCGCAGTGGAGATTGTCGGTGGTCGGGGTTGGGAAGACCCGTCGGTGGTGGTGGGGACGCGCTTCCCTGTTCCCGGTGACAACCCAAACACAGTAGTGATCCAGTCCGGCCGTCCCTATGTGTTGGGGGACGCACCCAGGGCACATGCCCCATTCCGCGCGCCGCCTCACAGTCATATCAAATCATGGCTTGGCGTACCCCTGATCGTTCAGGAGCAGGTGATCGGCATGCTGTCGGTTGATAGCATACACAAGGACTATTTCACGCAGGACCATGTCCGCCTGGCGGCAGCATTTGCCAATCACGTTGCCATTGCACTGGAAAACGCGCGTCTGTTTGAGGATACGCGCCGCAGGGCGTCCGAACTCGCCATGCTGCTGGAAATCTCGGCTCAACTGCGCGCGGCCTCCGCCGGGGAGGAGATGTTGCCGGCGATCGTCGAGAAGGCGGCGCGGGCCGTGGGAGCGGAGTATTCAGCCGTGTTCTTGACTGATCCCCGGTCGAGGAAGGTGGCCAAGCGGGCGAGCCACCCTGCAAAGCTCGACCGGCCTGACAGCCCGTGGGAACTTGAGGAGGAGATCATTCTGGATATGGCAATGGGGGGAAACGCCCAACTCTTTAATCGCGGTCTGTTTCCTCCGGGCGAAGACGAGGGCGGCCAGGCGCGTGGGACGATCTCTCCAAGCTGGCAGCACGCCGTGCTGCCGCTGCGGAGCCAGGATCACATCGTCGGCGTGCTGCAACTCACCAAGGGAGGCGGCCGAAAATTCTCTGTCGCTGACTTGGACATGCTGACGGCGATCGCCGATATCGCCGGCAACGCACTGGATAGGGCCACCTTGATGGAAACTCTGGAGGAGCGCGTGCGTGAAAGGACGCAGGAACTGGCCCTGGCCAACGAGCGCCTGACTGAGGTCGACCGTCTAAAAAGCGAGTTCGTATCGAACGTATCGCATGAACTGCGCACACCGATCACAAACATCATGCTTTTCCTCGAGCTGCTCGAGGCTCCCGGGAAAGAGGATAAACGTCAGAGCTACATGGGAGTGTTGACGCATGAAGCGGATCGACTGGCGCGGTTGATCGAGGACCTGCTGACGCTGTCGCGGATGGAGCAAGAAGGACTGCCTTTCATTCCCGAATCACTGAGTCTCGAGCCGTTGCTGGCGTCGATCGTATCGGCCCATGAGACCAGAGCGAGCGAAAAGCAAGTGTCGATTCAGTTGAAGCCGAATCCCGGTCTGCCCAAGGTCATCGCCAGCCGCGAACAGATCGTTCAGGTGTTCACCAACCTGGTGGACAACGCAGTAGCCTACACACCCCCCGAGGGGCAGATCGTCCTCTCCAACAGTATAAGAGAGAAGGATGGCGCGAAGTATGTAGCGGTTCAAGTCCTCAACTCAAGCCCGGTAATCCCCGAGGACGATCTGCCGCACATCTTCGAGCGTTTCTATCGCGGAAAGACGGGGCGCGAGTCGGGTGAAAGGGGCACCGGTCTTGGTCTGGCGATCTGTAGGGACATCCTGGCACGGCACAACGGGATGTTGGAGGTCGAGACGCGCGAATCGCTCGGTACAGCATTCACTGTCTGGCTCCCACTGGCCCCATTCATTGTGGAGTAGGGAGCGGCCACCGAGCACGCGCCGCACGGCGAACGACATCCACACCGCTGAAGAACGATTGTCGCTCTGCCCTCACCACAGCGCTAAGGTTTGGGCCAGACTTGGATCGGGTTGGCTGTGAGTCCGAAGCCGGGGTTCCAGGTGCCTGGGTCACTGCTCTCGATCAGGTATACGATCCCGCCAAGTGAAGGGCTGGCGCAGTCGCCCGAAGCAGAGCAGGTGAGAGCTCCTGTTAACCCGGCGAAACCCTCCGTCGCAAAGAGCTGAGCCCGCACGGCCTCCCGGTCGATCAGCAGCGAGCCGTCCGCCTGTTGGATGGCGGCCCTGCCGATGGCCTGCAGCAGCATGTTGGTCGCGTCGAAGGCGAATGCATGGAAGGCGGTGGTAGGTTCGGAGGCGAAGCGGTCTCGATAGCCCAGAAGGAAGGTCTGATAGGCATCACTGGATCGGTCGTAATCAACGGAAGTTCGGGACAAATAGACCCCGACCGCATCCTCCCCCGCTAGGGTCAACAGGCCCGGTTCGAAGGAGAGTTCTTGGATCACAACTCGCGCGTCCTCCAAACCCGGAGTCTGGCGGAACTGCTTGATGATCAACGAGGCCTCCTGCGGCCCGAGGATCAGATAGAGCACGTCGGGGGCGGCCTGTCCGATCTTGTTGAGCACCGCGGTGAAGTAAGTGTCACCGGGGTTAATCTGACGCTCGGCGACACATTCCCCTCCGAGCTGGGCGAACTCCTGACAAGCTGCATCCTTCTCATGTAGCGAGTAGCGTTCGCTGACGTAGGAGATGGTCGCCATCCGCGTTGCCCCCAGCTCGGCGAAGGCGAAATCGGCTACAGCCTGGGCCTGGAGGATGTCACTGGGCGAGGTGCGCAAATAGCCCGGGTCGTGAGAGTCGGCGGCGGTCAAGTCTGGATCCGTGTTGGAGGGAGAGATCATGACTGCGCCGGCCGCGGACAGCTCCTTGAGTGCGCTCGGGGCAGCCCGTGAACAAGATGTGCCGATAACCCCTACAAGGGACTGCCGTACCAACAGCAACCGAGCCGCCCTTCCAGCCGCCAGCGAGTTGCATTCCGTGTCGAAACCTGCCAGCTCGAGAGGGTGTCCGAGCAACTCATTGCCGGTGTCGGCCAGCGCGACCTCGATCCCGCGCTTGCTGTCGGCGCCGAAGTCTAACGATTCCGCCAGTAGATAGCCGATCACGATGGGCTCGCCCGATCCGATGGTGACTGCATGCTCAGACAGAGTGGGCGTGACGGAGGGGGTGAGCGTGATGGTCGGCGTTGGAGTTGAGGAAGGCGACGGGGTGGCCGATGGCACGGGGGAAGGAGTGTGCGTCGGAGCGATCGTCGGCACGGGCGTCGCGGTCCATCCGGCCGCCGTCTGGGTGGCAGCCATCTCGGCCGACGGCCCACAGCCCGCGACGAGTGCGCCGATCAGGGCCACAATTGGAGTGCATCGGTAGTTCATCGGAGTCCTCCTCGCCCGTTGCCATTCGAACCGAATCCCCTTCGGCGCCGACGGTCCATAGCGGCCTATTCAGGCCATTTTGGAAGAAGAACACCCCCGGTGTGATAGTCGGGGGTGTCGAGCGGCCGAACGAATCCTTGGACGCCGCTGCGGCGTATCGCTCACGGCCTCATTCTAGCAGGGATCATTGGGCTGTCACGTGTCGGATGTCATCTGTCGCGGATTGCGGAAGGAGCATAGCTCGGGCTCCCGTTGCCTGTGCATCCAGTCATGCGCGCACTGGGCGAAGGCTCCGATGCGTCGTTGATCCCGGCAGCCAGGTGTCCCGGGGACCGACGAAGGCAGTTTCCCGCGCTACACCGTTTTCTCTTCAACCGCTCGCGTGTCCGGTCTCCGATCGACGGCCGCTCCCCGACGAAGGATCAGGCACGGATACCCCCCACAGCTGGCGGATGGGTCAGCAGCCATATGACATCGCACTCTGGTGAGTAGGAGGTCTGCGCGGGTTTCATCCCGTTGGAGTCGCTCGGAGATCGGGCCCGATCGGCCAGCAAGGCAAGACATGGATGGGCGAAGACGTTCGCGGGGATCAGCCTCGCAAGACGGCGATCGTCATCCCATCGCCGGCGGGGAAGATCGTCGCGAGCAAGAGAGGATCTTGCGCAACCATTCGGTGGAACTCGCGCGTAGCCACGACGACGGGAGCCTGGTCCTCGGGGTCGAGAATCGCCCCCCGTCTGAAGGCGTTGTGGGCGGCCAGCACACCGCCTGGCCGAAGGTGCTCGACTGTCCAGCGCAGATACGCCGGATAGCCTTCCTTCTCGGCGTCGATGAAGACGAAGTCGAATGGGCCTTCGTCGGACAGCTCCGGGAGCAAGCTGTGCGCATCTCCAATGCGGATCTCGACCCGATCATCGACACCCGCCAGGCGGAAATGCTCGCTGGCGATCTCGGCCCGCTTGGGATCCACTTCCAGTGTAATCAGCCGCCCGCCATCCGGCAGGCCGCGTGCGATCCACGTCCCGCTGTAGCCGCCGAGCGTGCCGATCTCCAGCGCCAGTCGGGCCCGGCATGCCGCCACCAGGACCTGGAGGAACCTTCCCTCCTCAGGCCTGACGGTGATGTCCGGTAGCCCGCGGGCCTCGATCTGCTCCCGGATATGGACGAGCGAGTTGTCCTCCGGAGAGAACGTCTGCGTGATGAAGCTCGAGAGTGCATCGTTGTAGATCGTCATGAGTACTACGCTCGTCGGTGCGGATACCCATGCAGGAGAAGGCCATGGGACACCGCCATCTCACGGCACTGTAGGAGAGGCAGCGATTATACCCTTGTCCCTTGTCGGCAGCGGCCGGTACAATCGCCGTATGTCCAACGCTCTTTCTGAGAGGCTGTTGAGTTGGTATCGCCATAACGCCCGCGACTTGCCGTGGCGCCGAACGCGCGATCCCTACGCGATCTGGGTGGCCGAGGTGATGCTGCAGCAGACGCGCGTGGAGACGGTCCTCCCCTACTATCAGCGTTGGATGGACAGGTTTCCCGGGCCAAAGGCGCTGGCCGAAGCCGACTCGGATGAACTGATGTCGGCCTGGGAAGGCCTCGGCTATTACCGCCGGGCCCGTCTTCTGCAGCGCGCCGCGAAGCGGATCCTGACCGATCACAACGGGAATGTCCCTCGCAATCTGGATGACCTCCGGAGTCTTCCGGGGGTGGGCAAATACACCGCGGCTGCAGTCGGGGCGATCGCTTTCGACGAGAACGTCGTGGCCCTGGATGGGAACCTGCGGCGGGTACTGGCGCGTCTGATCGACCTCGACCTCGATCCGCGCTCGCCTGAAGGCGAAGCCCGTCTGATGGCCTGCGCGACAAGCCTGCTTCCGACAGGGCAGGCCTCGGCCTTCAATCAGGCATTGATGGACCTCGGCGCTACGATATGTCTTCCGCGCTCGCCGGCGTGCGGAGCCTGCCCGATCGTGAACCACTGTCAGGCCTTCGCCTCCGGAACACAATTGGATCGGCCGATTCGCAAGCGGCGGGCGCCTCTTCCTTTCGTGCGTCGCGTGTGCGCCATCTTTGAACGTGGAGGTGCCGTCCTGATCAGGCTGCGCCCTGAGGGTGGTCTGTTGGGAGGCATGTGGGAGTTCCCTGGGATGGATTTGAGCGACGGCCAAGATCTCGAGGAAGGGTTGCGTCATGGGTTGAAGGAGGCGCTGGGGCTGAACGTTGAGATTTCGCGCCCTCTCGGCGTCTATCGCCAAAGCTATACCCATTATCACGTGGCCGCCCATGCCTTTCATTGCGACTGGGACGAAAGCGAGACATCAGCTCTCGAATGCGCTCCAATTCGTTGGGTGGATATCACCCAACTCGAAGACAGCCCGATGGGGAAAATCGACCGGAGTATCGCCAACGATCTTAATGAAGCGCGTACGCTCGGCTGAGCCGGCTGGGAAGCAGTGGGACCCGTTATGCTAGAATGAGCTTTCACTCCAAACCGTGGTACAAGCGAGCAGATACGGGCTGGATGCGCAGCCTTACTCAGTGCAATGCAAGAAACCGACGGTTAACCCGGCTGCTGCCAGAATTGGTTTGAGCAATCATCGTGATCGGTAAACATCTGTGGTTTGGGTTGGTCGGCCCTGCGGCCATCGCCCTTTCGATCATCGGCTGTGCCCTCGGAAGCATACCTTTCCCTGAAGTTTCCTTCCCTGGCGGGCAGGCGGAGTCGACGGACCTGATCGCCTACATAGGCTCCGATGGAAACATCTACACTGTGGAACCATCAGGCGGTTCACCTCTGGCATGGACGGATGACGCACAACTGGTGGTGGACTCGAACGGTGCTGTGCACTATTACAGCGATCCGAGCTGGTCGCCGCGGAGCAAGGCCTTAGCGTTCATGGAGGTGGAGATCGGACCCGATATCGGAAGCCGATTTTCTGTGCGGGTGCGCGCCGCGGAAGACGCGAGCAGCCGGGTCTTGTTCTCGAGTCCCAATCGGGCGCCGATCTACCTCTATTGGTCACCCGACGGCTTGCAGTTGAGCTTCCTCACGTCCGATTCGCGCGGGGGCCCACTTGCCTTGCATCTTGTGCCAATCGACGGCAGTCCGGGACGAGTGATCGACACCGGCCAGCCGTACTACTGGTCATGGTCGCCCACAAGCCGCGAGATGGTCGTCCACGTCGGCGGTTCGTCGGTCGACCAGCCGGGAGCCGCTCGGCTTTCGCTCATTTCGGTGGAGCCCGAGGTATCCGAAACCCTCTGGGACCTGGCCCCGCTGTCCTTCCAGGCCCCGGCCTACTCACCGGATGGCGGATCGGTCCTGCTGGCTGCCCGGTCTGAGTCAAGCGGCTCAGGCCTGTTGCGTGTCACGGAGGATGGGGAGGTCCGCGAGGTTCTGTCGGATGACGAGGCCCCGATCGCCTTCGCCTGGAATCCATCCGGCAGCGTCGTTGCGACGATGACTTTTGACCCGGCGTTGCCGGCCGGCTTGGGCCGCCTGAGCTTTCTTCACCTTGAGGCTTCCGGAGATGTGCGGCAGGTCGAGGCGGATGCGGAGCGCGTGCTGGCTTTCTTCTGGTCGCCGGACGGGAAGGAGCTCGCCTATTTCGTTCCCGTCGCCCCAGGTACGAACGGGGGCGGGACGAACATCTCCCAACAGGGACCAAGCGTGAGCCTCAGGCTGGCCATCGCCGACCCGGCGGATGGTTCCAGTCGAGATGTTACGACTTTCAGACCGACTTCAGACTTTCTGCGGATCCTGCCATTCTTCGATCAGTACCTGCGTTCGACGACGATCTGGTCGCCTGATAGCCACAGGCTGGCAATCTCAGGTCACGACGCCGCCGGACAGCAGACCATCTTCGTGGTCTCGGCTGACGGGAACGACGAGCCCCGGCCGATCGCCCAGGGTACCCTCGCTTTCTGGTCGTGGGAGTAGCTGCAGGCTCTCGCTACGTCCTGCTCGCGAGAGACTGACACGTGCCAAAAGATCGGCATGTCAGGTACCGATCCGCCCCCAAGCTTGGACTCCAGCTTAATGATGCCCGTGGCCCTCGTGGCCCATCGGTGCCCGGTCCCCGCTGGCATACTTGGCCGGATCGTCGTCAAAGCTCTTCTTGCAGCCGGCCGCACAGAAGTAGTATGTCTTGCCCATGTACTCAGACTTCAGCTGAGAAGTCGCTTCATCGACCGTCATTCCACATACGGGATCGATTGCCATTGCTTTCCTCCTTGTAATACTGATTCTGCCGTCACATCGTTGAGTTGCAGGTTCAACAGTCAGACTACCGGGGCTTTTGCCGGCGCGGGCAGGCCGGTGTTGCCCATGCGATTCTAACCCGGCCCGATGAAAAGAACCGTGTAGGCGAACATGCCGACCAGGGCCAGCACGATCAGCAGGAGAATCGCTCCGATCGGGGTTGAGGCCATCATCATCATACCGCCCATCATGGCCATCGCCGGCCCGATCATGAGCAGGATCGGAAGGATAAGCACTACCGGACCTCCGATGATAAACAAGACGTCCCCTGCGGACATGTCGGGATCTCATTCAAATAGGCTTGTGGTGAGCATCAACAAGAATGATCCGGCCGCCGAGCGCGGAAACACGAGGGCGAATGCCCGTTAGCGAGTGTCGGCCGGGACGACTGCAGCTCCCTCGTCCTTCAATGGCAGTCTAAGCATCGATTGCGATCTGCCGGCAATCGGCCCCCACATTCGCCAGGTCCTGGTCAGGAGGGGGTTAAATCGGCGCGAGACGGCAAGCCAGCGAGTGTCCCTCACGATTTACCAATAGGACGTTGTACTGACAGGAGCATTCGACTGAGCCGAGGTAAGGGCATGCACAACCGCTCGGGTCTGCCAGCTCTCTTCAGGCGGATTGAAGATCAAAGGCTGGATACACCTCAAACCCGAGGGAAGAGAGCGACTTGCTCACCTGTCCCACAACGTCGCTGCATGTCATGGGATCAGCGTCTTGTCCATCGCTACCATCCTCAAATGAGTTCTGCACCGCCGAATCGCTCTACCCGAGGCATATCCGGCGCCCATCTATAGAGGGCCAAACGGCGCGATGGACGTTCCGCGATTGAGGTGAGTTTATCGGCTGGGATCAGGCCCAGGCAGGCTGAGGCTGACGAAGGTGCCATTCCCCGGCGTGGACGTGATTTGGAGCTTGGCGCCGATGATCTCGGCCCGCTCGTGCATGCCGAGAATCCCATAGTGACCGCCAGCGGTCAGGTCGCCCGGGTGATCGGGAGAAAAAAAACCGGTCCCATCGTCACGGATCTCGATCTTCAGGTCACGGTCTGTGAAGCGGACCACGACCGAGGCGTGGTTGGCATGGGCATGCCTGGCCACGTTGGACAAACTCTCCTGGACAATTCGATACAGCGCCAGTTCGACGTCAGCGGCGAGCCGGCGATGGGAGCCTTCGACGCGAAATGAGACGGGCACGCCTAGATCGGATGACACATCGCCGGCGAGCACCTCCAGCGCTGGCACCAATCCGAGATCCTCGAGGTACATGGGTCGAAGCCCGCGGGATACACGCCGGAGATCCTGAACCGTTCGTTGAGCGGCCATGTGCAGGCTGCTCAACTGCTGGGCGACCAGAGGATCTTGGTCGCTATCTCCCTTCAGGCTCAGCATCTGGATCTGCTGATCGAGAGCGATCAAATCCTGGATCGTGCTGTCGTGCAGATCGCGTGCTAGACGACGCCTCTCTTCTTCCTGGGCGTGAGTGATCGAGTTGATGTACCCGCGCAGGGCTTGCTGTGAAGCGCGTATCTTCCTGGCCATCGTGTCGAGTGTTTGCTGAAGATGTCCGATTTCCGCAATGCCCCCGACCCTGTCTTCAACCACGCTGAAGTTGCCTGAAGCCAACTGATCTGCCTTCACTTCGAGCTGACGCAGGGGTTGGATCACCTGCCGGGCCCCGAACCACAATGCCACGAGAGTCAAGATCAGTGCAGGAACCAGAGCCAAAGGGCCCAGGAGGGAAAGATTCAGGAGCGGGCTGCTCACGGTCTCCCACGGCTCCTCGATCACCAATGCCCACCCGGTCGGCTGGATCGGACTGTACGACACAACATGTTCGCCGTCGGCGCCAGGGATGAAGGACGAACCTTGTTCGCCTTGTAGGGCAGCGCGTACGCCGGGGTGGTCGAGCAAGTCGGTCGGGTCAGGAGGGGCGCCGAGGCTTCCAAGGAGGTCCCCCGAATCGTCGACCAGGAAGGCCGAAGCCCCCGCCTCACTCGATCCAAGCCCTAGCATGGCAGACCGAAGAAGGGAGGAAACTGTGAATGCGCCGACGATCGCCTTTCTTCCCTCGGGCGCCGCGGCGACGAGAACCGTCACAAGACCTTTTTCATCGAAGGGAGTCGAGAAAACTGGGCGGTCGTTGTTCGACGAAGCCAGGGTTGAGATGATCGGTCTGGATGTCCAGTCGAGATCGATGGGATCGCTGGCCAAGATTCGCCCGCTTCGATCGGTCACGGCCATTCCACGGTCAAAATCCGATAGTAAGTAACTCTCCTGCTGCAGCAGTTCTTCAGGCTCGAGATCCCCCCCGAGGCGCAACGCCATGCTTCGGATCGAGGCCTGCCTGTGGTGCAACTGTTCCGAGATCGCGGAGGCGGCTGCTCGGGCCGCCCATTCATCTCGCTCGGCCACGAGACGGCGCATCGCCTGCTGGTGAACGCTGACGCTCGCCAAAGAACCCAGGACCAGGATGAGGCCAAAGGGAAGGACCAGCAGGAGGAGGAGTTGCAGGCGCAGTCCGTCGAGGCGTATGCTCATTCTTCGAGTTGGCCTAGATCGGAGGCGATCCAGCCGAGGGAGACCGCTCGCATGACGGCCTCGGTTCGGCTGGCGGCCTGGAGCTTGTCGAAAGTTTTCGCCAGATGCCCCTGCACAGTCCGGTCGCTGATATGCAACTGGACACCGATGGCTTTGTTTGTGAAGCCCTTTGCGGCCAAGGCCAGGACCTCAAGTTCCCGATCCGTGAGCTTTTCGACTGGGGCGGCCAGCTGAGTTCCGCTCACGCGGGCCATGACCTTCCTGGCAATTGCCGGATCGAGGGCGGATTTCCCTTCGAATACCGCTCGGACGGCGCGGATGACATCCGCGGCGTCAGCGGTCTTTAGCACGTAGCCGTTGGCGCCGGCCTGGAGGACGGCCATGATGTACGGGTCGTCATCGTAGGCGCTCAAGATGAGCACGCCCGTCGTTCGCACGTTCGCCCGAACCCATCGAGTGACCTCGATGCCGCTCATTCCGGGCATCTGGATATCGAGCACGGCGACGTCCGGTTTGTGCTCCTGGATGGCCTGAACGGCCTGATTGCCGTCATCCGCTTCAGCTACGACGACGATATCGCCGGCCGATTCCATGAACTGGCGGAAGCCAGCCCGGACCACCGCATGATCATCGGCCAGCAGGACCCTAATGAGTGATTCTTCATTCATGGTCGGTCCTCACTTGCTCGGATCGCGGCCTCGGTCTGAGGCACGGGCTCAGAGTGAGTGGACTGAATATGTGGGGGGACAGCCCACACCAGTGTAACTCCGAAGATCAGTCCGGTGGTGAGACGCATCCAACTATTGAATGATCCGAACGTATCTCCGGCGTAGAAGTTCGTCGGGAGGCTACCGCCGGTCAGGTTGGCCAGCCAGGGAGGGGAGACCCAGATCCCCCGGATGAGCAGGAATCCTACGTACCAAAGGGGGTTCAAGCAGACCGCCCTACGGTGCGTCGGTGAGCCATTAAGACCGTGCCGGACTTTCATCACAAAGTGCCTCGCCCGACTATCCTCTCCTATCCGTTTCGTGGGTCATTCTAGAGCATCTGTCCAGGGTTTGGGAGGGGGACCATGCCCGTCACACCCGGCTTGGTTCCGTGAGCTCTGTTTCGCTCGGCAGAGTGCTGTCGTTTGAAGCGGCCACTTAGCGCGATGACGCATCAGGGATAAGCGTTCCAACAGATAGATGAAGGCGCTCGGCGACGGCCGAGCCGCTGCGTGCAACGTTGTCCATGACAGCGGCAGCCCCCAAGCTTTCTTGCTGTTCACGACGCTCAGGGATCGCTGCCCATAGCCGAGCGGGTGCGGGTATCTGAACCTGTTGGCAGAGATTTCCAGGACTGCGCGGCCGTTCGAGTCGCAGACGCTCGCCAGGAGCTAGGCTCGCCGTCGGCCTCCGTTGCAGAATGAGAGAGGACCGCCCGCCATCTGAACCCCGAGTGAGACATCCGGGTGTATGGTCTACGTCTTGGAAAAGATGGCGATAGCGCCAGCGGCGGACAAGAAAAGAACGGACGCCCCAAGGATCCGCCGTATTCAGGGAAGCCGCGGTAGGACCAAGCTAGATCCGAGCAGATCGACGAGCACGATGATGAGAAAGCTTGGCAGGCGCCTTACCCGACCAATGCCGCCTCGTCTGAACCGGCCGAAGATCGAAGAAGGCAGCGCCCCAACCAAAGTCCAACACCCAACAATCCGGCCAGGACGATTACGGCCAGATACTCGATCGCCGGGATCCGGACGACCTCATTCAGATTCTCCCACCCTCGATCGCTGTACACGAACAAGGTCGCACTGATGTAGAAGGCCAGCAGAGTCGCCTTGTGCCAAAGGCGCAGCCCCACCCCATGCATCTGGGTGATCACAAAAATCCCGCCGAAGCCAAAGGCGAACATCGGCCACAGGCCATTGCCCTGAACGACGGCGACCAGAGAGCCATGGGCCAGGACCATCAATTCCTGGCCCATGGTCCACCAGCGGTTAGTGTGGATGCGGGTAAAGAAGAGACTCCCCTGGAGAAGCAGTAGAAACATGTAGGCGAACCCGACGAGATGACCTGCGCTGGACTCCATCGGGTGATACCAGAAGGTGTAGACAATCGCCCAGGCGAAGAGGTATCCGTGATACTTCCGCGCGAAACGCGTGATCTGCGCCGAGATGGGGAGCTTCTTTCCGAAGAACAAACCGCGGCGGTTGTTCTCCATCAGCAGGACCCACACGAGAAGCAGGACGACCGCGCCCTGGGAGCTGAAGATCGAAACATCCTGCGCCAAGCCGTCGTACCAGACATGGGTCTGAACGAAGTGAAGGGCGATGAAGAGCGCGTTTATCCCAAGGGCGACGACGTTCACCGGATGGAGCCCGACCGTGTAGCGCTTGACGCGCGTCTGGGCGAAGTAGATTAGCCCCCACAGCGCCAGCTGATGGAGGGCGTAAAGGCCCCAGGCTGAGGCCCGGCTCTGAAATGTGGGCTGGATGAGCCGCCAGTAGTACCAGGCAGCTCCCTGGTCTGGCAGATGAGGGATCTCCGCCAGGCGGGGACCAGCCAGAGCAATGATCGCTGTGAATGCCAGGCTGAAGACGATCCCTGCCACGAGTGCAAGAAGATCGGCCCGAGGTCTTCGACTTTCCTTGATGATGCCAGGCTCGTTCATATGAATTCACCCCTATTGGCCTCACCGCCAATCGACCCGGTCTTGAAAGGCTCGGTCTGGGCGCGAGACCCTTGTGCGATCGGATCCTCTCCATCGGAGTGCAGGTGGTTCAGAAAGTCCACAGCCCTGCCGATGGTCAGGCCGGCATTAGTCTGGGCCTTCAGCCATTGGACGAGGCGGATGTCGTACTCGGTGTAGAGCCTGTGGCCGTTCTGTCTCCGACCCGGAGATGGAACGCCATAGCGACGTTCCCAGGCGCGCAGCGTACCGGGCGTGAGACCCGTCAATCGGGCGGCGGCGCGAATGCCGTACTTGGGGTATCGGTCTTGGCCAGCGAGATCGAGAGATGTTTGCATAACCCCACTATAGGTTGTGGGGCGGCCAGATCAAGGGGTTTGTATAAGGTTTGTGCAAGGGGAACGCTAAAACGAGAAAGAGGATTGACGTCCTGAATGGCTCAGGCGGAGAGAAGGCGGGTTGCGCGGTCGGCTCCGTCAGCGCTCGTTTCTCCCAGGAAGACACCCTGAATTTCGTCACGTAGAGCGGGGTCGCTGTTGAAGGCCCTGCCCCCGAAACCGAAAGCGGGGCGATGCCGGATCCCGTCCAGGCTGGCGTCGAATCCGTCCAGTTGTCGGGCAGTGACCGTCCCGGAGGCGGAGAGGCAGATCAGGGAGAGCGGCTCGCTGCGGGAGTAAGCCTGGATATCCTCAAGGGCGACGTCCTGACCGAGATAGTCGACCCGCTGACCCGCTCGACGCAGGAAGATGGCCAGCATCAAGCTGCCGATCTCGTGCAGCTCTCCCGGCGCGCACCCGACGAGGATCCGCTGCGCGCCACGCGCCACTGGGAACGTCTGGTACAGAGCGAGCAGCCGGCCGCGCAAGAAACTGCTGGCGAAATGTTCTGTAGCGATCCGGATGTCACCCCGATGCCACGCTTCGCCGACCTCCACCAGGCAGGGAGTGACGATATCGAGGCAAATCGTCGTGAGATCGAAGTCGGAGTATGTCTGGCCAAGGATCTGGCTCGCCTGGGTCTCATTATGGCCGATGAGTGCCTGGTACAGCTGGGTGGAAACCACAGAAGGGCTTTGGCCCACTTCGTCCCGCGTACCCAACGGAGGCAGCGCCTCCGGCCAGCCGCCGGTCTGTCGCATGGCGAGCAGCTCCTCGGCGGCGATTCGGACTGGAAGACCGGCGTCAACCCGACTCTTTAGCCATCTGAGCATGGCCACGTCCTGATCGGAGTACAGTCGATAGTTGCCGCGGGTCCGGTGGGGGGCGAGCAGACCGTAGCGTCGTTCCCAGGCGCGAAGCGTCACAGCCGGAACGCCAGTCTGCTGGCTGACGGCCTTGATGCGGTACTTCGGCGTTTCAGGAAGCTCGGTGATCTTGGGCATCGGAGTTCACTGTGTAAGAGTCAGGTTTCAATCCGAAAGGCACATCGGGGGCGAAGACCACTGATCATTCGTTGCTCGGAGTTCGCCAATTTCTCACCGAGTTGGAGGTTTCTTTGTCGGTACTGGCCTCCTGCCAGTGGAGAACCGCCATAGAGAGCGTGTGGTCCCGTCGCGTGGTCTAACTAACCCCGTGTGCTTCTTCTTTGCTGCAGCCGGCGCTGCTTGGCCCGATTTCCACAATCATTCATATCACACCAGCGCCGGCTGTGGTTCTTGCTGGTGTCCAGAAACAGCCAGCCGCAGCCGCGGTCGTCGGCGCACTGTCCGACCCATTGGTGTTTTTCGGACAGCAGCAAGTTCGCCGCCGAGAGGGCGATCGGATCCAGGAATGACTCCAGATCACCTCCGTCAGTTCTCCAGGCCCAGACGAATCCCGATCGGGTGCGCTTGATCTGCGCGTCTCCCCCCAGCTTCTTGACGACGGCGTTGAGCGCGTCCAGGTCAGTCGCGCCGACCGGTTTGTCGTGGATGACGGCGATGAAGATCCTGTAAATCGCCTCTCTCAAGCGGAGAGCCCGCTCGAGTGCTCGCCGGGCCGCTCCAGGCTGTGCCTGCGCCAGGCCTACAAGCTGTCGCGCCTGTCTGTCGGTCGTCAGCCCGGCCTCATGGGCCCATGACACGAGATCGGGGTATGACCGCAGCGTATCCTGCGGATGCTGGCTGGCGTGCCAGTGCACCGTGTTGGCGAATTCGAGGCTAACAGGCTTGGTGACCTCATCTCGGCCGATGAGCTCAGAGGTGAACATCGGAGATAGCCCTTGTAACCTCCAAACGTCCGTTGACAGGTTACTCATTCTAGCCTATGTTATTACCAGCAATCCGATTATAGCAGGTTACAGCAGGGCCGACACGAGGAGCGCGAGGGCAAGATGCAAAGGCCATCCGGCGGACTGTGGCATGACGCTGACTTCATCAAGCTCTGGGCCG
>Ga0209641_10001160_pt1 | contig 23724 bp, 23 predicted proteins | sample RifCSP16_1_FD_184022 | JGI IMG/M metagenome (GOLD analysis project Ga0209641, IMG submission 184022) | Soil microbial communities from Rifle, Colorado - Rifle CSP2_sed 16_1 (SPAdes) (version 2) | ecosystem: Environmental > Terrestrial > Deep subsurface > Rock core/Sediment | place: Rifle... | reverse complement strand
CTTGTGTCTTGTGTCTTGTGTCTTGTGTCTTGTGTCTTGTGTCTTGTGTCTTGTGTCTTGTGTCTTGTGTCTTGTGTCTTGTGTCTTGTGTCTTGTGTCTTGTGTCTTGCGTCTTGCGTCATGTGTCTTGCGTCTTGCGTCTTACTCGTAGCGCAAGGCTTCCGCCGGCAGGACGCGCGCAGCCTGTCTCGAGGGCAGATAAGTGGCCAGGAGCGCCATGCCGTAGGCCAATCCGACGACCAGCGCGATCGAGCCCCAGGGGACTTGGAACTTCAGCCCGGGGATGTCGCTGGCGATGTCGGTGATGAGTTGGTACGCCGGGATGAGCGCCAGGCCGGCGCCGAGGCTGATCCCGAGGAGGGCCACGAACGAAGCCTCGACCATGAAGCTCCAGGTGACCATCTCCGCCTGGAAGCCCAACGCCCGCAGCACACCGATCTGCTGCCGTCGTTCGACCACCGCCCGCGTACTGATAACCCCCAGGGCTGCCACGCCGACGATCAGGCCCAATGTCAGGAACCCCAACAGGAGATCCTGAACGGCGCGCTGAGCCGCCTGCTGATCCTTGATCTCCTGGATCTGGTCCACGGCCTCCAGGCCGTGCTCGATGAAGGCGCTCTCCAAGGCCGATCCGGCTCTCTCCGGGTCGGCGCCATCGGCCAAGCGAACGTAGAAGGTGGTCGGCGTCGGCGCCGAGGGAAGGGCTTTGTCCAATGTCGCCTGCGAGGTGATCATGCCGAAGCTGAGGAACGACCCTGGTTCGAGCACACCGATAACCGTAACCTCGAACGGCTCACCGCCGGGAGTTCGCACCCGCAATCGGATCGGTGGCATGGTCTCGTCTTCGAGGTAGACCCCTTCGAGCTTGAACTCCGGTCCACCGATGATGACATTGGATCCATTCCGCGACGGGACCGCCAGGCTATCCAGGACGGCAAAGCCGGGATGATCGCGCAGCGTCCGCCAGACATCCTCCTGAGTGCCGAAGCCATCGGCCACAATGGCCAGGTTGAATCCGACGTGATCGAGGTAGGCCGCGTCGACCCCACGAACCAAGTAACCTTCCCAACGCCCGGCTTCCTGCTGCAGATCCACCGACGCGACCGATTCCGCGGCGACGACGTCGTACCCGACCGAGCGCAGTTGCGCCTTAGAGGCAACGACCCTGGCGAGATTGGGGATCGGGTTGTTGGCACTGACCTGAGCGCGGAGTTGGAACCCGCCGGTCAGGGCTTCCGTATTGGCGAAGAAGGCCTCATTGGCCTCGAAGGCCGTCGCCATGAAGACCACGCTGAAGACCACTACCCCAAACATCCCCAGGGTAAGACCGGTGCGGAATCGGTTGGCCAGAGGGTAGGCCACCGCCATGCGCAGGACCGGGGCCAGGCGCCGCCCGCCCCCAAACACGCGCAGGATGATCTTGAGGAGCAAGTCGGTGTTGTACATTACAACCATCACCGCACCGACCACCATCATGAACCCGGCGATGAACAGCATCTCCGGACCCGATTTGAGGTCCTTCACGCCGATGTTTTCGAACGTGTTCGACGGGAGCGACCAGAAGATCGTCAGGCCCAAGCCTATGGCGGTGAATGCGACCCGCTCGGCCAGGTCCTTGTGTCGCCGGAAGATAATGACGAGCAAGCCACGCGCCACCAGGCCACCACCGATCAGCGCCAGGGAGATCCCCAGGGTGAAGAACGCCCCGCTGTCGAGGCTGAGCCCGGCCGGGACAAGCAAGACGCCGACGAGGAAAGTCAGGATCCCCCCGCGAAAACCGTCCCACACCAACCGCAAGAAGCTCGTGGGCACCCCGACGACCCAGGCCCGCATGGCTCGCAAGATGCGAAGCCGCCGCAGATGACGAAAGCCCTCGACGACGACGTGATACGGAGCAAGTAATCGGTCCTTGAGGGGGATGGGTGGAGGTGTTGGCTCAGGCAGGTCGCGAATCGCAGCGACGATGTTCAAGCGGCTGACACGGTTGGCGGAGAAGAGCACCGTGATGAATGTCACCAACACCCCAAGCGAATATGAGACAGCAAGACCCTTGAGACTGACACTTGGACGAATCGTGAACTCGGTTGAGGCGAACGCCTGACCGAGAGTCAACGCGATGATCACTCCCGTCAGCACTCCCAAGGCGACGCCAACGCCTGCCGCAGCCAGATCATACGCAGTACCTTCATACACGAACATCTGCACCAGGTGTTTGCGCTGCGCCCCGATGGCTCGCGTCATGCCCATCTCTGACTTGCGCTCGGCTGCCAGCATCACGAAGATGAGGAAGATCAACAGCAATCCCGAAGCGATTCCGAACAGGCCGGTCACCACAAAGATCGTGGTGAAGGCGTTGGCCGCCAGCTCGGCCTGGTCCAGGCCGTCGCGCTTGGTGTCGTCGACGGTCAATTCGGAAACTTCGGCGAATTGGGTCTCGAGCCTCCGCCGAACCGCCTCGGTCTTCCAGTCCGCTTGATCAAGGATGGATTGGACTTCGCTCGCAAAGCCTTCGTCGGAGAGCAGGCTGCGAACCTTGTCGTCCAGGGTCGCGGTCTCGAGCCCGGCTGCCAACGCGAGCAGGTCGGCCTTGGTGTTGCCTTGATAGGTAGCGGCCGCTTTGCGCACAGCGGCGGCACTGCTCGGATCGCCCGCCAGCCGGCCGAAGATGCGTCGGGCCGCGTTCTGATCCGTGAGCAAGCCGCGCAGCTTGGAGGTGACCTGGAGGCTCTGCGTCGCCCCGCTGGCCTGATCCCCCAAGTTGGAGACCAGGATCATGTTGATCCGGCCGCGCTCTCCGAAGAGCGTCTGGGCCTGACGCAGGTTCATCACCGCCCGGGCCGATCTGCCCGAGGCTGCCACGCCGCGCACGACGAACTCCCTCGGCGCCGATCCGACAAACAACTGGAGTGAGTCTCCCGGTTCGGCATGCAGTGCCTCGGCGGCGGCCGCGTTCAAATAGACCTCACGGCTCTGCAGCGAGTCCAGCGAAAGCGAAATGCCCTGCTCGTCGGTGAGCTCCTCCGCCGGCAACACAAGGGAGGCATCCTCCGAGCGCAGGCCGGTCACTTCAAGCGAGCGGATGCTCTGCCTGCGCGTCAGATTCACGGCGGGCAGGCTTTCGCGGATGGCAGGGGCCACGGCATCGACGAGCGAGTAGTCGACCAGGTTGATAGCCAGTTCCTCATAGCGCGACAGGGCGAAATAGGAGGAGTCTTGAGAGGCATTGCCCCGGACGCGGACGATCTCATCGACCGGACCCAGCTCATTCACGACCAGGGACTGGATGGTGTACGAGAGCGTGTCGCCGGTGACAAACGCCGCCGTTATGATCAGGGTTGCCAGCATCAGTCCGATGATGATCAGGCCGGACTGTGTGCGGCGGCGCACGATCGGGCGCAGTCCAAGCTTGAGCATGACGTTGTTGCGCCAGCCGACGACGGCCAGGACCAGCAGTACCACGAGCAGTACCGCCCCCAGGCACCCGGCGATCGTGGTCATCTCCAGGCCGAACAGCTTGTCCAATTGGCTCTCCTAGGAAGATCTTTCCGGCCCCGACGTGTTGAGCATCCGATCCTGCCGCGCCTTGTCTTCTAGCATGGAGGTTTCGCGATTCGCTCCGAGGCGGGCAAGGCCGCTATTCAGCGCCCTCGCCCTTGAAGGTCGGTATGTGGCTGAGCTCGGCCATCACCTGTTCGGGCGACACCTCGCCCTCGATCAGTCCGTCGCGCATTCGGATCACACGGGTGCACCGTGCCGCGACGCGCCTGGCGTGGGTCACCAGGAGAAAGGTCAGGTCCCGCTCATCATTCAGATGGATCAACAGGTCCATCACCTGATCCGCCGTCTCAGAGTCCAAATCCCCGGTCGGTTCGTCGGCCCAGACAATCACCGGACGGTTGACCAGCGCCCGGGCGATCGTCACCCGCTGCCGCTCACCGCCGGAGAGTTCGGCCGGCCGGTGGTTCGCCCTCTGCCCCAGTCCCACCTGGGCCAGCGCTTCCTGCGATCGATCGCGCGCCTCGCGCGGTCGCACACCTGAGACAAGAAGCGGCATCTCCACATTCTCAACCGCACTCAGCACCGGGAGCAAGTTGTAGAACTGGAAGACGAAACCCATCCGCCTGGCCCGGTAGTCGGTTCGCTCGTAGTCGGACATGTCCGTCAGGGCGCTGCCCTCGATGTCGATCATGCCCTGATCGGCGGCGTCGAGTCCCGAAAGGCAGTTGAGAAGCGTGGTCTTGCCGCACCCGGATGGTCCCATCACGGCGATGATCTCTTTGCGGCGGACCTCGAGGCTCACCCCTCGCAGAGCCTGGACCGCGACGCTCCCGGTATGGTAGGTCTTATGGACATCCGAGGCGTGAATAATGACGTTGTTCTCCATCCTTTGCACCCACTCTGCGAAAGCAGCCCGGGTCGCGCCTCCCGGGCTCCGGCGCAGCAGCCGACCGGAGTCGAGCCGCCTGGTGTATTCAAGCACAACTCGCGGCCCGACCCTGACCTGTGTCTGACGCCGGAAGGACAACCCTGCCCGGGTGTACTCGAAGGAACACCACCATTCTACATGGTCTCTTTGTCGCTACTCGAGACCTGACAGAATCTGAACCGGGATCGCATGGCGTACCTCGCCCCGGCTAAGTCCCCCAAGAGTGCCCCCCTCCCCTACGACGCTCCGCAACGATCTCCCCCTCGCTACTTGGGGCACGGACATCGGAGAGCCCATTCGGGGAAACGAGGGTAAGGATCTGACACCGGAATTCCAGGGTTGATGCAAGGCCCCTCACAAGCCGCCGAAGCTTCGCCGTGCTAAACTACGATTGCCGTTGGTTCGAGAAAGTGGGCCATGAGGCAACTGCTTGAGCGACACCGGTCGATGAGGCAACTTGCTTTCGTCTTCTTGGGCTGCCTGTCCCTTAGCTTGCTCGCGTGCAATCTTACCTCTCAAATCCTGTCGCCGGCGCCCTCCCCACAAACGAATGCCGAAATCGGAGTGGATGAGGCCTTGACAGCCGGCCCATGCCCCCTCGAGGATGACTCGTTGTGCGCCTTCGTCGCCAAGCTTGAGCCGGCGATCGAGGCCGGTGACATCGACCTTGTCCTCGAGAATACACAGGCGTTCGATTGTGCCACACATGGGAGCGCCGGGCCGGGCTTCAACCCCTCCACGGATTGTGGGCAGGATGAGTTCTGCACACAGCACGGAGCGCTGCAAGGCGGGGGAGGTTGCACGCCTCTGTCCCGTATCCGCGCCACTTGGGCCAACAACTCCGCGCCCCCGATCCGGGTCCGTGGTATCGTGGTTCCTACGATCCCTGGCCTGGGGCTCGAGAACGTCGAGGTCTTGAACGGACCGGCGATCCTGGTCTCGACCGGAGACGCCGAATGGGATTGGATCTTCTTCGCCGAACGGGTCGGTGAGGCTTGGCAACTGTCGGCCCTGCTCCTCCAGCGGCGCGAGGCGGCTAAGTACCAGACCCCGGATGAGATCGTGATTCCGTGGCCGTGATTCGGGCTGGGAGAATGGGGAGCTGGCGGGGAGGGCGCGATTCCCGTTCTCATCGCGGGCCCACGCTTACTTGACCGGTGAACCACCCAACGGATCGGGTGCAAGATGGCAGCGACTAGAGACAGAAAACCCCCGCCCGTCCTCTCAAGCCCGAGGGCGTCCGCAACCCCGTGAAGAGAGTCTTCGGCATCCGCTGGAAGCGCGTGGCCAGGCTTGGGCTGGCTGCGCTGGCCGGGACCGTCTTAGCATTGCTCACCTTTCTCGCCTATGCGTCCTGGCGGTATGCTGACAACTTCGCTCATCCCGGATGCCTCGGCGCGCGGGAGAGCCTCGAGCCTCAAGGATACGCTTCGGAACCCATCGTCATCGAAACGACGCGGGGCTATCAGCTCAGAGGCTGGCTCACTCGGGGTGATCGTTTCCCAGAAGCTGTGATCGTGGTTTTGCCGGGCATATCGGGGAATACCCAGTTCGCCGTGCCCGACGCTGCCCTGCTCGCCCGGGCGGGCTTCGGCACGCTTATCTATGAGCACCGCTCGTGCGCTGACCCAGACTTGATCCACACCGGCGGGTACCTCGAGGCCGATGATCTGGTGAGTACGGCGGAGTTCCTGCGCGCACGCTCGGACGTCCGGCACGTTGGCGTTCTCGGGTTCTCGGCCGGAGGCACAGCGGCCTTATTGGCGGCAGCAAAGACAACCCGGATCGAAGCAGTCGTCGCGATGGGCGGATTCTCCAGCCTGGACGCGGATATCCTCAGGACGCAGGCCGCCTCGGATCTCGTAGATCGGACCATTCTCCAGATGGTCGTCATCATCCTGGGGCTCGAGATGGGGGTCGCTCCGAGCGAAGTCAGCCCCGCTGCGCATATCGCGGAGATCCGCCCGCGTCCGGTCTTGCTGATCTATGGTGAGCATGAGGCCGATCACGGCCAGGCCCTCTTCTCGGCGGCGCTCGAGCCGAAGGAGCTCTGGATTGTCCCCGGCGTTGGGCATGGCGGCTACCGCGAGGCATTCCCTCGGGAGTACGAAGCGAGGATCGTCGGCTTCTTCCTGAGTGCCTTTCATCTCGGACCTTGAGCTGGGCGGCTGCGCCAGGATTCGCGCTCCATTGAATGAACCGGGGAAGCTCCGCTTCCCCGACGCATTCAAAAGAGCGATCCCCCTTTTCCATCAGTGCTCAGGCGGGTGCGGGCTGCGGCGCACCGGCGGGGGAAGGCTCATCCGGCGGAAGGAGGGCCAGCAACCCGAGGGTTCCCATGTTACAGAACAAGAGCGGAGCCAGAAAGGGCGCCCCGCGCACAAAGCGCTCTCCAACAATCGTGCCTTGCGACGTCAGATTGGATTCGATGTGGAAGTAGGCGCCGGCCAACCCGACCAGCAGCATCGCCATCATCCCACCGACAAAGGTCCACACATCCGCTCGGGTCGGACGATCCATCAATCCGAGGCCGACGCCGACGACGGTCCCAAAGGCCCCGACCGACGTCGGTATCCACAACCACGGGTTCGTGAACTGGGTCCGTGCGTGGTCGAGCACGCTGCTGATCAGAGTCGCCAAGCTCCCGAGGCCGACCAGGAAGCAATACGCCCTCGTCTTGCTGTAGGGCAATCGAAGGCGCACTCCCCCGATCAAGCGCAGGATCCCGCTATCGGGTGGTTCCTCGATCCACACGGCGCTGATCCCCAAGATCCCGACGAGAGAGAAGGTCAGCGGACCCAGGACCGGCGGCGCCCAGACGATCAGGTCGAGGCTCACCCTCTGGCCGAACGGAGCCGTGGGCAGGATCGCCCGGACGAAGTGGAAGTAAGCGCCGAGCAGCCCGACACCGATGCTCGCCGTCAGCACGAGATTGGCGATGACGGTAGCCAGGCCGCGCCGGCGCAGGGCCAAAAGGCCGGCGAAAAGGAGGAGGCCGGAAGCGATCGGCCCGAAGATGATCGGTATCCACTCATTGCGCGTGATCGTGCCGCTGATGCTGTGTGCCAGGTAGATGTCGACGGCGAGGAAGAACTCGTTCACCGCCGCCATCAGCAGCATCAGTTGGTCCCGCGTAAATGGGGAGTGAATCGAAGACCCCAGGCGGATCAGAGCCTTCAAGGATCCGGCTCTCATCATTCGGGGCCAGCCTGTTTGATCTCGACGAGCTCGCGCAGCTCGGCCAGGTCACTCAGGACTTCATAGGCTCCATGCCATTGGGTGTAGTCCGGCCCCTGCATCCACGCCCCGAACTTCGCCGTCCGACCCCAGTGATGCCAGAGCTCGAAGTAGACAAAATCGATCGGTTCATCGAACGGGAGCTCGGTCAGCAATCCGCCTGCTCTGAGCGGGGCCATCATCTCGTCGCTCTGGCGCACCCAGGCATTGACGGCTTCGGTCGCCTTGTCGGCGTCGGCGTAGAAATCATCCACGAAGACTCGGTTATGGCACTCGGCACACACGCTCTGCATCCGCACCAGGCTGTCCTGCCAACCAGGCCGCCGTTCGCTGATCGGCGCAAACAGGAACCAGGTCAGACGATCGCCGACGTCATGTGTGGTTCCGGCCGTTCCGAAACCGCTGAAGTGACAGGTGGCGCAAGTAGGGGCCGGGAAGTCGGACACAGTCAGAGTCCCGGGATCCGCCTCCCAATTCCAGCTCCCCCCTCCGGTGGCGTAGGCGATCCCGTGGGGCGATTCCTCGTAGATCTCCCACTGTGGGTGGTCTGGGCCGATATGGCAGGCGTTGCACGTCTCGGGTTTGCGCGCCTGTTCCAGGCTGAACGAGTGCCGCAAGTGACATTGCTGACACTCGCCGGCGCTTCCATCCGGCTGCGGCCGGCCGATGTTGTGGCAGGCCTCACAGGCGAAACGGGTGATGTCCTGGCCTTCGAGCGCGAACAAGGCATTCCGCATCTTGTCGGGCGCGAACTGGCCCTCGGGGATCCGCTGATACATCGCCAGGTGCTCTTCGCTCAGTCCGGCCGTACCGGTCATGGCGACGTAGGCGGGGAGCGAATGCCGGCTTTGGTAGTATTGAGCGACCTCGGCCGAATGGCATTGTTCGCACCTCGCTGGGGTCGGTTGACCGAGGACAAACGTCCCTTCATGCTCTACCGCCCCAGGGTAGTCGGCCGGCACCTCATGACAGTCGCCGCATGCGACTTCGGCCGCGGCCATCGTGCTCCGGCCATATTGTTCGACGATCCCCGGAGTACTCGTCCGGTGACAGATCACGCATTCGTCGTTGCTCGTCGCCAGGGCATCGGCCTGCCCGGCCAGGGAGGCGGACGGCGCTCGGGCAATCGTGAGGCGACCACGGCGAGGCCAAGAATGGCGATGACGACCACCAGGCCGGCGACCAGCAGCCGAGGCCAGGACGCTCCTTTGGCGACCGGTGATGGCTCCATTTCACACTCCTTGAACCGCTAGAGGGGGGTTCTCACTTCGTGATGACTGTCACACAGCAATTTACCACGAGCTGCCGCTCGGCCACAACGGTCGGAGAGAACGCTTGCCCGCCTGGTGCTATTCCCCGGCTGTCGTCGATTCGACGAGCCCAGCTAGTCCGTCAAGGAATCCGTATAATCTTACTCACACCATGCCGGCTTCATATGAACCTAGCCCCCTGCCGCCAGGGGCAACCGCTGCGCTCAGGCCGAACCGCTCGCCCCGCTCGCTGCGGGAATCCACCCCGCCTGGTTTCGTCGTGCTCGACCGTACCCGATTCGCCTTTCTTGCGTCTTATTGAATGACAGATAAGCTCGATGACCTGGCCTTGCTCGAAGGTGCGCGACGCCATGAAGAAGACGCGCTTGCCGAGATCTATCTCCGGTACAGCCCCGGCCTGTACCGGTACGCGGTTCGACTATTGGGCGAGCCCGCCCTCGCCGAGGACTGCGTTGCCGAGACCTTCAGCCGCTTCTTGCACGCGATCAGGCGGGGCGGCGGACCGGGCCGTTTCCTTAAGGCCTACTTGTATCGTACGGCACATAACTGGATCGTGGACCATTTTCGCCGGTCAGCCTCCATCCCTATCCCCCTTGATCTGGCCGGCCCAGGCGAAGGGCAGCCGGGCGAGATCGTCAAGGCGCGGATTGAGCGTGAACAGGTCCGGACGTCCTTGCTCGAGTTGACCCCGGATCAGCGCCAGGTGATCGTGCTTAAGTACTTGGAGGGATTCACAAACGAAGAGGTGGCGGCGACCCTTCGAATGTCGGTGGGTGCCGTCAAATCCATGCAGCACCGGGCGCTGGCTGCCTTGAAGAGGCTGATGCAAGAGAAGGAAGCTCCAGAATGAAAGAGACACTTGATCCTGCTCCACTGATCGCCAGGCTGGATCAGCTCCGTGACGTGCCGGCCCGGGATCCACAGGCCGCAGCCACGGGTCGGGCGGCATTCCTGCGGGAAGCCAGGGCATTGCAGGAGGCCGTATCCAGCGCGCCCACAGTCCGTCTCAAGAGAGGCTTCGGTCGAAGTGGTGCAAGGGGATTTTCCGGCAATGGATGGAGCAGCGCACCGGGTCATGCGCTCGTGTTCGCCGTCGCGGTCTTTGTCTTGCTGTTCGGCGGAGCGGTGGCGACCGCCCACGCCGCGCAGGACTCATTGCCGGGGAACCCGCTTTACCCTGTCAAGACCGGCCTGGAACGCGCCCAACTTGCGCTCTCGCGGGATCAGGCGCACAACGCCGAATTACATTTGATGTTCGCCGAGAAGCGGTTGGGGGAGCTAGCCGGGCTTGTCGAAGACCGCCGCTTTGATCAGCTAACCGGCGTAACAGAAGCATTCGAGGCGCATCTGCAATCTGCCGTTCAGGACCTCGGCTCGATTGCTGAGACCGAGCCAGACGAAGCGAAGCGACTCGCCTCGGCCGTGACCGACTCGATGACGCGCTTCGTCGACATCCTGAACGGCCTGACCCCGGCCATACCGCCGGAATCGCAAGACGCCCTTGTGGGAGCACTCGAGTCCTCAAGACAGCAGGTGGAGCTCGAGCTGGTAGGCCTCGTCAAGGTCATCGACCCGGGGGTTTGGGCAATCGTGCGCACCGATGACGGAGAAACCCTCCAGGTCAGGATCACCAGCGATACAGAGATCGAAGACGGTCTGGCGCTCGACGATCTGGTGAAAGTCAAGGTCATTGCCGCCGCCGACGGTTCACTGCTCGGTCTCGAAATCGAGCGGGTGGACGAAAGCGCCCCGGACGGCGATGCATCCGAGGCAACCCAGAAGCTGGACGATGTTGAGGAAATGAACGAAGGAGAGCAATCAAGCCCGACCGAGGATGACAACGGCGAGGATGAGGACGAGGACAAGATCGAGACCGAGGACGAGAATGATGGTGCAGGTGTAGCGGACGACGAGGGCCATTCCCAGGACGAGCATGAGTACGAACACGAACAGGACCACGATGGAGAATACTAGAGTGGGGGCGGGATGGGGCGTAAGCTTTCGAACAGGTCCGAACTCTCGCCGACGTTTCGACACGGCATCCGCCCGGCAACCCAGGCAGGCAGCGCCATAGGCAGCTTGGACGCGTTCCTCTCCAGGGACTCCCGCCGCCACCAGGTGTTGGCGACAGCGTATGTGGTTCCCGAAGCCGTCCGCTGCGTGCAGTGCGGGATCTGTTCTTTCAACTGCCCGCTGGGGATCGACGTGCGCTCACATGCCCGAGACGGCCGGCCGGTCACCGAGAGTTACTGTCTCAGCTGTGGTGAGTGCGTCGCCCGCTGCCCGCGCGGGGTGCTTCGCTTCGAGCCCAGCTCGATCTTCCGCATGCGCCAAGGTGATAAGGGAAGCGATCCAGAATGAGAAGAGTCATTTTTGACCGACAACTCCCGTCTAGTGGGCCAGACGGGGAAGGTAACGGCTGAAATGGGGGGCAACTACCTGATCGTTGGCAACGGGCCGGCAGGGTATGCCGCGGCAGGGGCTATCCGCGAGCGCGATCCTCTTGGCGAAATCACGATCCTGAGCCATGAGGGCACGGCGTTGTACTCCAGGCCCGGGCTGGCGTATTTGCTGACGGGAGCGGTTCCGGAGAGATCGCTCTTCGCCCGGGGGGATGAGGATTACCGTCGGCTGGGGGTACGCCGGCTGGCGGCGCGCGTGAATAGTATCGACCCGCAGACTCGCCGCCTCCAGCTTCACGACGGACGCCTGCTCGGCTACGATGCTCTGCTGCTGGCTACCGGCGCCAGGGCAATCCTCCCCGATGTGCCGGGCATCGAGCTCGATGGCGTGGTCACACTTGACACGCTGGCTGACGCGCGGCGGATTCTGCGGCTGGCGCGCAAAGGACGTCGAGGGGTGGTCGTCGGAGGAGGGATCACCGCTCTCGAATTGGCCGAAGGGCTGGCAGCGCGAGGCGTCGAGACCCACTACCTGCTGCGCAAGGATCGCTATTGGGCCAACGTTCTCGACGACGAGGAGTCGGCCCTTGTTGAGTCCCGTTTGGAGCACGAGAAGATTCGACTTCACCGGCGGGCCGAGCTGGTGCGTGTCCTCGGTCGCAGAGGCAAGGTAACGGGCATCGAAACGACTAGCGGGGTCATCCCGGCCGACATCCTGGCGGTGGCGATCGGGATCGCGCCGAGGATCGAATTGGCCCGGGGCTGCGAGTTGCGGGTGGGTCGGGGGATTATGGTCGATCCATTCATGCAGACCAGCGCCTCGGGGATCTTCGCCGCTGGGGATGTCGCCGAGGTCTACGACCCCGAGACCGGGAAGACCATGCTTGACTCGCTGTGGTGGATCGCACTCGAGCAGGGCCGGTCAGCCGGGCTGAACATGGCCGGAGCCGAGGCGCCCTACCGCCGGTTACCGCCATTCAATGTCACCCGGATCGGAGGTATTACGACGACCATCGTGGGAGCGGTCGGACAGGGGCGCGGAGATGACGATCTCCTGGCAATAGCTCGGGGCGACAGCGAGGGCTGGCGGGTTCGACCGGCGGCGATGGCTGTCGAGGCCGGCGAAGAGTACAGTCGCATGCGGCTCATGCTCGGGGGGCAGGCAATCGTCGGGGCGGTCATCATGGGTGATCAGACCCTTTCCCGCCCCCTCCAGCACCTCATCAGCCGTGAAGTCGACATCGGCCCCGTGCGCGAACGCTTACTGACTGACCCCTCCAACCTGGGAGCGACGATTCTCGCATTCTGGAAGAACTGGAGTGCGCGGGCGCCCATCCAATGAGGCGCAGCTCTCAGCTATGACTTGCGTTCATTTCACCTGCGGTTGGTCCCATGCTGGGATCGCGTGAGCTCTGGCTTGCCGGATTGGCCATTGCTCTGGTGAGCGGCCTTTACGCCTCAGCCAGCGCCCTCACCGGCGTTCCGGCAGCCAGTGGTTTCCTCGGTCACAGCCTGGGCGTCCTGGGGTTCATCCTCATGCTTTCCACCGAGACTCTGTACTCTCTCCGCAAGCGCGCGATCCGGCGCCCCTGGGGGCGGATGCGGGACTGGTTACGGTTCCACATTTTCACGGGGATCGTCGGTCCCTATTTGGTTCTGTTGCACACTGCCTGGGAGTTCAACGGCCTGGCCGGCGTGGTGACGCTGCTGACCGCGATCGTTGTCTTGAGTGGTTTCATCGGCCGCTACATCTATACGGCCGTCCCACGCACGGCAGATGGGATCGTGCTGGAGGCGGAGGCATTACGCAACGAGATCTCTCAACTCGAGGCCGAGTTGCGCGCCACGGCCAGTCCAGCCGGGGCTTCGTCCGAGAGCCGAGGTACATCGGCACCCATCCAAACGGATGAGAATGCGGCCGGCATCGGTTGGATCCTGGGCAGGGGGCCTGAGGAGATTCGCGACCGGCTGCAGACCTGGCGGCGCGGGCGCGGATTGGATCGGCAGGCGCGGCAGCTTCTCACCCAGAAGCAGGCAGCTTTGCGACGCCGTCGTCAGTTGGAGAGGCAGATCGCCTCCCTATCAACGGCGCGGAGGCTGCTTTCTCTATGGCACAGCGTGCACATCCCGTTGGGGATGGCGCTCTTTGTCGCCGCCTTTGTTCACGCCGCAGGGGCGCTGTATTACGCGACACTTTTGCGATGAGTGACCCCAGATGAGCCGATCGCCATCATGACTCGACCCTTGGGGTGCCTGAGCGGCGCCGGCCTGCTCGCCGGCGTCTTGGCCGCAGTCATCATCGCGGTGGTGGGTGCTGCCGGCAGCAATGCCATGTTTAGCCCCGGTGACCTCAACGCCACACCCGGGCAGGCCCAGGTCGGCGGGATCAGCACCCATTCCGATCTCAGTCACCAATGCGACCAGTGTCACGCCGCCTTCTGGGATGGCGATCGGATGGGTGACCGCTGCCTGGCCTGCCATCAGGAGGTGGCCGCCGAGCTGGCGGTCGTCTCCGGCTTCCACTCCGGTTTCGCCGAACCTGGGAATTGCCGCGATTGCCACACGGAGCATGGGGGACCCGAGGCCGCCCTCACCCTGGCTGAGATCTCGAACTACCCTCACGATCGCACCGGGTTCTCGCTGCGGGCCCACGCGCCCATGGCCGTCGGCGGCGCGTTCCGGTGTATGGATTGCCACCCAAGCCAGCTGAGGGAGTTTTCCCCGGTTTCGTGCCTCGGGTGCCATGACGAACTGGAGTCTGGCTATACGCAGAAGCACCTGGCGGACTTCGGCAGGGAGTGCCTGGGATGTCATGACGGTGTCGATCATTATGGCGCCGCGTTCGATCACCAGACGCTTGCCTTCCGACTCTTAGGCGGACATCAGGGACTTGGGTGCTCGGCCTGTCATCGCGGCGCCCTCACGGTACTGGCACTGCAAACCGCGCCGACGCGCTGTCTGGCCTGCCACGCCAAGGACGACGTGCACGCGGGCCGTCTCGGCCAGGAATGTGACACCTGCCACACCCCTCAGACTTGGACGGATGCAACGCTGGACCACCAGCTGACCGGCTTCCAACTTGAGGGGAGCCACGCCACCGCAGACTGCCTCGGCTGTCACGTCGATCGACGCTGGTCAGGTATCCCTACGGATTGCCTCGGGTGCCATAAGGGGCAGGATCCGCACGCCGGCCAGTTTGCGGCGGACTGTGATGCATGCCACGCTCCAACGCAATGGAGCGAGATTCATTTCGACCACCAGACCTCGTCGTACCCGCTCGCCGGCGCGCATCTCCAGGCTGCGTGCGACTCATGCCATGCCAGGGGTCGATACGTTGGGACGCCGACAAGTTGCCTTAGCTGTCACGCCTCCGACGACGAACACAATGGACAGTTCGGACAGGACTGCTCCTCATGCCACCGCCCTACGCGCTGGTCAGAGGTGACCTTTGATCACAACCGCTCTGCGTTCCCGCTCGTCGGCGCGCATCTCGATATTGCGTGCGACTCTTGCCATGCCGGAGGTCGCTATGTCGGTACCCCGACGAGTTGTGTGAACTGTCACGCCTCCGACGACAAGCACAATGGACAATTCGGACGGGATTGCAGTGCATGCCACCGCGCAACTCGATGGTCGGACGTGACCTTCGATCACAATCGCTCGGGCTTTCCACTCACCGGCGCGCACCGCTCGGTCGGGTGCGCGAATTGCCACGCGGGAGGCTCGTTCAGCGGCATGCCGACGGCCTGCTCGGCTTGCCACTCGGAGCCGCAGATCCATCAGGGCGTGTTCGGACAGGATTGCGCAGCGTGTCACTCCACCAGCGCCTGGTTGCCGGCGTCGTGGAACGGCCCGCACACCTTCCCGATGAACCACGGTGACGCCGGCGGTCAGTGCAGCACTTGCCATCCATCCGGATACAGTGAGTACACCTGCTACGGCTGCCACAAACATGACCCGGCTGAGATCGAGAAGAAGCACCAGGAGAAGGGAATCCCCGATTTCTCCGACTGCACCAGCTGCCACGCGACCGGCAAAGAAGATGGTGGGGGCGGAGGAAACAACGGGGGCGGCGACTAGTCGCCCGCCTGAGAGGTCGTCGCGCCGCCCAGGTACAACATAGGCCGCCGGCGAGTTGGCTCGAAGACCGGCAGTTAGATGTCTGCCACGTCCCTCTGCCCTCCTCGGTCTGATGCCGACCTGCGAGGAGCTCGTGGCTCGACTCGCTCTGCCCTTCTTCTCGCGGGCCAGGGATGAGTAAGAGTGGAAAACCGCCCATTCCGCATTGGAATCCGGGGGCGTTAAGGGTAAACGCGGCGGAGCGGCCAGTTCCAGCGCATCACGCTCGAAGGCGCCGATCGGTTCCCCCGGGCCCAGCAGAAAGTGGCGCAAGATCGGCCGTGTCGGCTGTCGAGAGGTTAACGCTTCCGTGGTAGGAACAGCCCAACGCAGGCCAGGCGAAGGGCGGCTGATATGAACAAGGTCTCGCGCAGCCCGAACCGATCTGCCATGAGCGGCCCGACCAGTGTCCCCGACAAGATCCCCAGGTTCAGCACCAGATTGTGAAACGCCATGTGCGCCGGCCGATCGCCCGTCGGAACATGGTCGAAGAGATGATCGATCAACCCCACGCTGAGGAATCCCCAGACCACCCCGCCTGCGAGGGATGCAGCCCAGAAGAGTAGGCTGTTGGTTGCCAGACCGGTCATGAGAGGGTACAGACCGTACAGCGTGACGCCGAGCAAGATCAGCCGGTGATGACCGAGCCTCCCCCGGATCGATCCGGCCGCGATCGAACCGAGAAACATCGCCGCGTTGAAACCGGCCTGGCCGATGCTGATAGACCGATCACTCAAGCCCAACTCTCGGACCCAGAATACGGGGAACAACGGGATGGGCAGGTGCTGCACGGAGTAGAAGATAAGGAATGCGAGCAGGACACGTCCAAACGGCCCACGCAGGAGATCGGCACGCAAGAGCGGCTTCCCTTGGGAACGCGTGAGGTAACGAAGGCCGGCCGCCAGTCGGAGCGCATCCGGCAGGCGCAGCGAACCGGGTCGCATCAAGGCACCCGTCGATCCACCAGGCGCCTCGACCTTGTCCTCGGCCGCCTTGGTCGGCCGAAGCCAGTAGAGATGATAGCTGCTCATCACCGCTCCCCCCGCCCCCAAAGCAAACACCAGTTGGAAGTTGAACGGGAAAGGTGTGGCCGCCAGGATTTGACCCGACACCAGCGACGAGGTGGTCAATGTAAGCGCCAGGAGCGCATTTCGTCGGCCGGTGACATGGGCCCGTTGATCTGCCGGGACGAGGTCGGCATAGGCCGCGTTGAATCCGATGGCCAGCAGCGTCCCGGGAATCGCCCCCAAGAGCACCAGGGCCACGAGTCCCCAAACCTGGCGGCTTTGCGGCAGCAACCAGGGAAGTGGGATGAGGAGCAGATAGATCAGCCGATGATAAACGGAAGAGTGGAAGGTCACCGTGGGGAACGGCCGCCCTTCCAGCCACCTCCCGGCTTGTAGTGAAAAAGCCAGGTTCAAGCCCGCCGGCCCGGCCGTCAACAGCCCGATCTGGAATGGGCTGGCCCCCAAGCGCGCGGCGTAGACGGACAAGAAGGCCAGCGCGCTTCCCGCGAGAACACCGAACCAGGCTACATCGGCGTACAGGTGGCGCAGATTCTGGCGCTGCAGGTCCTGGGTCACGACGATGATCATAACCCGACTGGCGAGCGGGCGCCCGGCACGTCGCGCTCGGGCGGCCAAGACTGGAGTCGGTGGTGGCCTAACGATGTCAATCCATGGGTCGATCACAGGAGGTGCAAGGGATTTCGGGAACGGGCCGCCCTCGGCGCCTCGGAGGTCCTCCTATCACACCGGCGGAGGTCCGGTCAGGGAACTCGCCTGCGCCGCCTCGAACGCCAGCTCGAGCGCGCCGACGATACCGGCGTCGTCCCCCAACGCAGCGGGGACGATCTGCTCATCCAACATCATCGGGTCGGCCAGGGTTTGCACGTAACCTGCGAGGAGCGCTCGGGTTTCCTGACGGATGAGCCCGAGCAGGCCCTGATGGTTCATCACACCCCCTCCCAGAACGATCCGCTGTGGTGAGACAATGTAGATTAGATCGCACATCGCCTGGGCAAGGTAGTGTGCCTCCAGCTCCCACGCCGGATGATCGGCGGGGAGAGCCGACCCTGGTGACCCCCATCGGGCCTCGATGGCCGGACCGCTGGCCATCCCTTCCAGGCAGTCGGCATGAAACGGGCAGCTCCCGTGGAAAGCGTCATCGGCACGGCGCTTGACGAAAAGATGGCCGGCCTCCGGGTGCATCATCCCGTGCACCGGTCGTCCTGAGACGAGGACTCCTGTGCCGATCCCGGTCCCGACCGTGACGTAAATCAGCGGATCCATGCATTTGCCGGCTCCGTGCCTCGCTTCCCCGAGCGCGGCGCCGTTCACATCGGTGTCGAAACGGATCGGCACTCCTAGCGCCTCTCGGAAGGCTCGGACTACGTCAACCCCCACCCATCCGGTTTTGGGTGTCGCCCCGATCCGCCCCCGCTCTAGATCCAGCGGGCCGAAACACGCGATCCCCAGTCCTCGCAGAGATCGGCCGCGGAAGAACTCGACCGCCTTCGCCAGAGTCTGATCGGGGGTCGTCGTCGGGATGATCTGTTTGGTCACAAGATCGGGGCCGGGAGACTCGGCAACTGCGCACACGAACTTGGTCCCTCCGGCCTCGATCGCCCCATACACCGCACTCATGCGAGTCCCTTCATTCCCGTCGGTCGCTCCCCAGGTGGCGGGCCAGCGCCATCTGCTGGCGCTGGTAGCGCTCGAATGCCCGCCGACCCGTCGTCGTCAACGCGCACGTCGTATGCGGGTACTTGCCCTTGAAGCTCTTGCGGATCGAAACGTAACCGCCGGTTTCAAGCTTGCTCAAATGCGCCGACAGGTTCCCCTTGCTCAGGCTCGTGGAGTGCAGCAGGAACGCGAAATCCGCGCTCTCACACGCCGACAGGACGGCCGTTATCGCCAGTCGGGCGGGCTCATGGATCAGGCGATCGACCTGGCCGATCTCTTTAATCGGATCCACGCCCCGTTGCCTTCCCCGCGGTTAGCCAAGCGCCCCGCAGAGTCACGCCGCCGCTCACCGAAAGCACAAGGAACCAGCCGAGCCCTAGGGCCAGGGCCGCCGCTCCGAAGCCGATCGGGGTGAGGAGGATGACCGTGGAGGCGACGGCTCCGACAAGCCCGATCCGCGTGTAGCGAGTCATGTCCAGCTCGCGCCCGACGCCAACGAGGGTGTATCCGAAGGACCAACCCGTCGCCGTCCAGAGCATGCGCAGAACAAAGGTCTCATTCACCCACCCGAGACTGCGCAGGCCGATGCCCACGGCAATGCCTCCAACCAGAATGATGGCAGATATCAGATTGACTCTTCAGGACACCGCCCAGCGTGAAGGCCTCACCGTGCCGGTCTGCGCCCAGAGCCAACGGGAGCGCAGGACTTTCATTACACCCAACATGCCGAAGACCGCCAGAGCCGGCAGAAAGACCCACAAGAGACCGGCCCAGGCAGCCCAGCGCCCGTAGCGGAGCATGAGGGCGCCGAGGAAGGCCATCCAGATCGGGCTGAACGCCAGCCAAATCCCGGCGCCGCTCAGCCCGAACATCAACGCCAGTTGCAGATCGCGCAAGCCGTCGGCGAACTCATAGTGTCGGGTACGCCTCATCAGATCTTGGATGTCAGGTTGCACTGTCATGTCTTACCTCGATTCGGGCTGCAGGCCTGGGACTTTCACTTACATGTTACCCGGCCTGGTTTGCATTGTCAACTAGTTATCCAAGAAGACTGGTGCACCTGGTCTGCCCGGTTGGACTGGCGACCGATCTTGGTCTCCGCTACCTCGGCTTGCACGTCTTTGCCCACAACCGCGGCGCCCTCCAGTTGTACGAGAAGCTAGGTTATACAGTCCGCAGCCTCAATATGCTCAAGACCCTTGATCGGGCCTGAGGGGCCGAGCGCGCCGGAGATCCAGCCGGCGGATGATTGCCGCGCCGGGCTGACGTTACATTGCCATGCTGGACGTTTCCCACAGATGACGGCGGCAGGCCTGGCGGAGGCGCGGCCGAGGGTCTGGATGAGATTGATTCAGCCGTACTCCGTGTTATGCTGAACTGGGGAGCGTGCGCACACTGGAGGAGGAGTCCATGGAGACGTACATCATTTTGGGGAACTACACCAAGGAAGGGATCGCCAAGATCAAAGAAGGCCCGGCGCGCATTGCAGCGGCTAAGAAGGCGGTCGAAGCCGCCGGAGGCAAGTTCGTCGCCTGGTACTTGACGATGGGTCGATACGATTTCTTGGCAATCACGCAGGCTCCGAGCGTGATGGCCGCCGCGTCGGTGCTGCTGGCCCTGGGGGCGCAAGGGAATGTCCGCACCGAGACCTTGCACGCGCTCGACGAAGATGAATTCAAGAAGGTCGTAGGTTCTCTACCCTAGCAAAGATCGGGCGTCCAATCCATTTTACAAGGATCATCCCGCACAGCACGCTCCCCGATGATCCCACTCTGGCGCACCGGATCGACCACGCCGGACCCTCCGAGAGCAGCGGGAGGTTTGCCTGCATGAGCACCCTCAGATCCTGAGGGCTTTCTGCCCACGCGCCAGCCTGGCGAGATCGAGGGCCATTCTGGGGATGTTGGTCAATTCAATCGGCTCGGGCGAAGGCATGTCCCGGCTCCGGAGCCCCGCCGGAGGTGAGATCCGGCCTCGCGTGCTTGGGAACTTGATGTGCCGGAAGGACGTCCTTCTAGCAACAACGGCGCCCGAGGTTGCCTGACCGGCGCCGAAACACTGTTGCGGTATACCCGCTGGAGGGATCTTTACCATGGTTAAGCTAGGAATGAGGAAATTGTGGATGACTCTGCTTGTGGCCGCCTCAGTGATCGCATTGGCAGGCTGTGCCAGGCTTCCCGTCGGCGCCCCCGCGGCCATGCAATCGACCGGAGCCGAGACCATCACCGTCACCGGCTACGGCGAAGCCAATGGAGACCCGGACGTCCTGACGGTCGAGGTCGGTGTCAGCGTCTCCAGCACAGACATTTCCCAAGCCGTCGCCTCGTCCAACACGACTATCGAGAGGATCACCGGCGCCCTCGGGGAGTTAGGGATCGACGAGAACGACGTCCAGACAACCGGCTTCAACGTCTGGCCCGAGGATATCTACTCCCCGGCCACGGGCAGCCCAACTGGCGAGAAGAACTATCGGGTCGATAGCACCCTGCGGGTGAAGGTCAGGCAGGTTGACCAGGCAGGGGCAGTCCTGGAAGCGGTGATCAAGAACGGGGCGAACAACATCTACGGCATGACCTTCGGTGTCCAGGACACCGCCTCGCTCGCTTCGCAGGCCAGGACTGCGGCCATCGCAGATGCCCGGGTGAGGGCTGCCCAGCTGGCGAAGGAGCTTGGGGTGACTCTGGGTGAGGTGCAGAAAGCGGCTGAGGTTTCGGGCGGGCCGATCTATCCGGCTTACGCCGCCATGGGCCTCGGGGGCGGAGGTGAGGTCCCCGTCGCCCCCGGCCAAATCACGGTCAGCATCTCGGTGGAGGTGACCTTCGGCGTCACGCGGTGATCCAGCCTCCCCGAAGGAGAAGATCGACGGGGAGTAAGCGTGGTATTCTCTGTCCGCATGCGGAGGAGCCTTGGCACTCCTCCGCACTTCGTTCCTCCTGGGCCGAACGCGGGCTCTACCTTGGGCCGGACGGAGGTCCTGCGCCGGCAATCCCGCTGCCACCGAATGCCGACCTTGTTGCACTGCTGGTCTGCGCGAAAATGGGCCCATGTCGCAGGACGAGAGACCACCGACTGCCACCCCGCACGCTGTCTCGCCCACGCGAAAGGAGCGCCAACAAAGGGGACTCCTCGGTGTGGCACGGCCTGCTGTCGACCGAGCACTCCGGCCGGGAGATGGCCCAGGTCGTCGGTGCGCGAGCACCGAGCGAGTTGCAAGTTCATGATCGAGACTGGTCCGGATCTCCCATCGGCCGTCAACAGGCCTCATCGCAGTCGCCGATTCAGCGGACTGGTAGCTCGCGCAGACAGCGTGGGACAGATCGCTCACAATCCGAGAGGCCAAGAGCGAATCCGCCGGTCTGCTGCGCATTCCCCGCCGGCAATTGCGGGCAAGACACCCGATTACAAGAGGGGCACTGCAATGGGACCGCACGCCGATGATTGAGAGGATCGTGCTGTCGTGGAGCGGTGGAAAGGACAGCGTGCTTGCGTTGCACGACCTCTCGAGCGATCCCGAGCTGGCCGTCGTGGCATTGCTCACGACGGTTTCGGAGGAGTACCAGCGCATCAGCATGCACGGCGTCCGCCGAGAACTACTGACGGCCCAGGCGCGGGCTCTCGCAATTCCTCTCGAGGAGATCCTGCTGCCGAAGGGTTGTTCAGACGAAGAGTACGGGCGCAGGATGGAAACTACCCTTCGGCCCCATGTGGAGAGAGGGATCCGGAAGGTCGCCTTCGGCGACTTATTCCTGGAAGATGTCCGCCGCTATCGCCAGGAACGGTTGGCGCTACTGGGCATGTCGGGCGTGTTTCCGCTTTGGGGGAAAGACACCACCGAGCTGGCTCGGGCCTTTCTCGACCTGGGATTCAAGGCGATCGTCGTGTGCGTGGATACGCAGGCCCTCGACCCGGCATTCTCGGGCAGATCCTATGATCGAAAGTTCCTGTCGGCCCTCCCGCCCAACATCGACCCGTGCGGCGAGAACGGCGAGTTTCACACTTTCGTCTATGACGGCCCGATCTTCCATGAATCGATCCCGCTCACGCGTGGGCAGCAGGTCTTGCGGGAGGACCGGTTCGCCTACTGCGACCTGGTTCCTGCGTGATCGGTCGAAGCACGCTATGACCGGACGAATGCCTGCGACTAAGCGCCTCTGGCATCCACGCTCGTTGAGGCTCGGAATGTGAACCGTAGCGACAGAGTGGGCTGGATTTCCGCTGAATTCGAGAGACGTTTCGAGACTGCACCCATACTCTGGTCGCGTGCGCCCGGTCGGGTCGACTTAATGGGGAGCCACACGGACTACAACGAGGGGTTCGTCTTGACGATGGCCATCGACCGGGACACGTGGATCGCCGCTTCGCCGCGTCTCGACCGGCGCGTCCGGATCGAATCACTGAACACAGGCGGAGGTGGAGAGTTCGATCTTGATCACATCGTGCGTGACGGCGAGACCCCGTGGACCAACTACATCCGCGGGGTGGCGAAGGCCTACCAGGACGAAGGCTACTCGCTTCAAGGGTTCGACGGGTTGATCCAGAGCACCGTTCCAGTCGGGAGCGGCGTCAGCTCGTCGGCCGCATTGGAGGTGGCCACGGCGATTCTGTTCGGCCTGCTCGGCGACTGGGAGATCGAGCCGTTGCAGGCCGCGTTGCTCTGCCAGCAAGCGGAGAACGACTTTGTCGGGATGCGGTGTGGGATTCTCGACCAGTACTCATCGGCGCTGGGTCGAGCCGGCCACTGCCTCCTGCTGGATTGCCGGAACCTGACCAGCCAGGCCAGGCCTCTCGCAGGTGACATCGAAGTCGTGATCTGCGACACCCAGGCACCGCGCGAGCTGACCGGGTCGGAGTATGCATTGCGACGCGCCCAATGCGAGGAGGGGACGCGCCGCCTCTCCGTTTTTGATCCGGGGATCCGTGCGCTACGAGATGTGAGCCTCGATCAGCTGCTCGCCCATCAGGCCGATCTCCCCGATCTTGTCTTCCGCCGCTGCCGATTCGTCATCGAGGAGAACCAGCGGGTTCAGAACATGGCCGCCTCTTTGTCAGCGGGGGATCGGCCCGCGATCCAGACACTGACCCACGAGTCGTACGCCGGAGCGCGAGACTTGTACAAAATCATCTCAGCCGAAATGACGATGATGATCGAAGCGATCCACCAGGCGCCGGGGGTGATCGGTGCACGCCAAGCTGGCGCAGGATTCGGAGGCTGCATGGTGTCGATCATCGAACCCGGCCGGCTCGAGGCATTCCAGGCTCACGTCAGCCGGCACTACACCGCCGCCAGCGGGATCGAGCCCGTGATCTTCCCCGTGCATGCCTCCGAGGGTGCCGCTCCGCTCAAGGTTAGCAAGTGAAACGTGCGTCGGCGGCCGCCGAAGTCTGGTGTTTCTGCCGATCTCTGGATTCACGAGTGTCCACGCCGTAGATCGCTGGGCGGCCGGTCAATCGCCCTGCCCGCGGTGGTCAATCGGGCCTCCATCCGGGGAGACGCCTGTTCCCCCGGGCGCGTTCCTGCTTTCGACTTCCCCGGGGCCCCATAGGCCTTTCCCTCGCCCGCAATCGTGTTCGCCCTCGGGTGTGGT